>Ga0066709_100002896_pt1 | contig 12830 bp, 12 predicted proteins | sample GraSoiAngelo_158_FD_79665 | JGI IMG/M metagenome (GOLD analysis project Ga0066709, IMG submission 79665) | Grasslands soil microbial communities from the Angelo Coastal Reserve, California, USA - 14_1009_16_30cm | ecosystem: Environmental > Terrestrial > Soil > Grasslands | place: USA... | reverse complement strand
TCAATACCAGTCGTATACAGATAAGCTAGACCGTGCAACTGCCGAGGCCATCGTCTACGTTGTCGATCGCGCAGCCGATCATGTGTCGCTCACCGGAGCCGAGGCCGTCGATGAGGTCGTGCCACCCCGCGGAGAGTCTCGAAAGGGGTGCGAGCTCGCCGCCAAACATCGCGATCAACGGCTTTTGTGTGAGCAGGATCGCGATCAGCAGCGCGGTCGCGTAGAAGGCCGACAGCCCCGGCGAAAGGTGCTCGACCATCAGCACCCAGATCAGCAGCACCACCGGCAGCAGATAGTGCAGGCCCGCGAGCAACGTTTCCTTGAGCGGCGGCAGCTCGATCACCGCCGCGTTCGGATCGTCGACGACGAGATCGGGCTCGGCAGCGACGATGCGCAGCAATGCGAGGTAGACGCCCGCGAGGAGCCCGAGAACGATCCAGATCGCTGCGTCCCCGAAGAGGTCCTTGATCCAGCCCAGCCCGTAGTAGACGACGTTGGCGAAAACCACCAGGCCGGCGAGCGTCATCACGATACCCGCAAGTCGTCCGAGCGGCGAGGTCCCGGCGCGCGGCGGCAGGCCCTTGATGCCGGCCTTGCACGCTTCGAGATGTACGATGTAGAAGAGCGCGATGTACGAGATTACCGCCGGCAGCGCGGCGTTCTTGCAGATCTCCGCGTAGGACACGCCGACGTACTCGGCCATCAGGAACGCGGCCGCGCCCATGACCGGCGGCATGATCTGGCCGTCGACCCCGGCCGCCGTCTCGATCGCGCCCGCTTTCTCCGCGGTGTAACCGACGCGCTTCATCAGCGGAATCGTGAACGTGCCGCAGGTCACGACGTTGGCGACTGACGAGCCCGAGATCATCCCCATCATCCCGGACGACACGACCGCCGCCTTGGCGGGCCCGCCGCGCATGTGGCCGAGAAAGGCGAACGCCACCTTGATGAAGTAGTTGCCCGCGCCCGCTTTCTCGAGGAGCGACCCGAACAGCACGAACAGAAAGATGTAGCTCGCGGAAACGCCCACCGCGACACCGAAAACGCCTTCGGTGGTCAGCCAATAGTGCGACACGGCCTTGGAAAGCGACACGCCCTTGTGCTGAATGACGTCGGGCATCCACGGCCCCGCGAAGGCGTAGACCAGCATCAGGCCGGCGATGATCGCGAGCGGCGGGCCGACCACGCGGCGCGTGGCTTCCAGCAGCAGCACCATGCCGACGATCGCGGTGGCGAAGTCGAGTTGCGTGGGCTGCCCCGGCCTGGTGGAGAGCTCGCGATAGAACAGGAAAAGATACGCCCCGCAGAACGCGGCCACCGCGGCGAAGACCCAGTCCTGTATCGGGATCCGGTCGCGTGGCGAGGACTTGCGGAACGGATACGCGAGGTAACCCGCGAAGAGCGCGAGCCCGAGATGCAGCGCGCGCATCTCGGTGTCGTTCAGGATGAAGGCGTGGAACGTGAACGGCAGCGGCGACGAGTACCAGAGCTGCAGCAGCGACCAGCCGATGCACACCGACGCCAGGACGAAGCGAGCGACCCCGACGGGCTTGCGCCCGCCGAGGTCGGCTTGCTGGACCAGCTCTCGGACGTCGAGCGAGGGTTTTTCGATCTCGGCCACGCGCGTTGCTCGTCGCTTAGGGGTGCCGGCTGTTTCCAATCGCGTTCACGCTTCGCGCTCCGCTCTTGGACATCCGCGTCACTTGATCCAGCCCTTTTCCCGATAGTAGCGCGCGGCACCTTCATGCAGCGGCGCGGAGAGCCCGTCCTGCACCATGGTCTTCGGATCGAGGTTGACGAACGCCGGGTGCAGCTTCTTGAACTCGTCGAAGTTGTCGAACACCGCCTTGGTGATCACGTACACCACGTCGGCCGGAACCTTGGTCGAAGTCACCAATGTGGCCAGCACTCCGTAGGTCTTGGTCGGGTCGGGATTGTTCGCGTACATGCCTCCGGGGATCGTCGCATACGCGTAGTACGGATTCTTCTTGACCAGGTCATCGATTGCGGGACCGGTGAGCGAGACCAGCTTGGCGCCGCACGCGGTCGTCGGATCCTGAATGTTGGCCGAAGGATGCCCGACACCGTAGAAGAAGCCGTCGATCTTGTTGTCGCACAACGCAGGACCATGCTCGTCTGCCTTCAATTCGGAAGCGAGGGAGAAGTCGGAGATCTTCATGTTGAGCGCGATAAGCAGCTCGTCCATCGCCGAGCGCGTGCCCGATCCCGGGTTGCCGACGTTGAAGCGCTTACCCTTGAAGTCGGCGAAGGTCTTGATGTTCGTTTCCTTGCGGGCGACGACGGTAAACGGCTCGGGATGGACCGACATGATCGCGCGCAGATCGCTGTACGCTTCCTTGAACGCCCCCGTTCCCTTGTAGACCTGATATTGGACGTCGGACTGGCTCATGCCGAAATCGAGCTCGCCGGCCTTGATGGTGTTGACGTTGTAGACCGAGCCGCCGGTCGATTCCACCGAGCAGCGCAGACCGTGCTTGGCTCGGTCCTTGTTGACCAGCCGGCAGATCGCGCCGCCGACGGCGTAGTACACGCCGGTCACGCCGCCGGTGCCGATGGTGACGAATTTCTGCTGCGCGATCGCGCTGCCCGGCGCTGCGAGCGCGCACACGAACGCGGCGCTAGAGATGAGCGCCGCCGCCGCAAAAAATGTCCTTCGATTAGGATTGCTGCGCATGATCATTTCCCTCCTCCAGTGAAAAACAAAACAGACTGCCTAATGTTCCTGTTGGCCGCTCGCTTGGGTCGCGGTAGGTCGCTTCCGCGGCTCGGGCAGCTACTTGTAATCCTGCGGATCGCCCGAATCGGAGGGCTTGGCGATCACGCGCTTGAGTTGATCCCCCATCGGAAAGTTTAACACCACGTTTCGCGGTGGGATCGGGCGTACGAACCACTTATCGTAGATGCGCTGAATCTCGCCGGAGGAGAATACCTCGCGCAGCGCCGCGTCTACTGCGGCCTTCAACTGCGCGTCGCCGCGCCGCATCATCAGTGCATAGGGGTCGGCGAGCATGCCGTCGATCGTGATCAGCCGAAAGCCAGTGGGCGTTTGCGAGGTGGCTGCGAGTCCGGCGAGGAGGATATCGTCCTCGGAGAATGCTGCCACCCGATCATTATTGAGTAGCAGAAACGATTCGGCATGATCTTTGCCGTTGATGATCGACAGCTCGAGGTTCATCTGCTTGTTGAGCGCGGTGATCTTTTGCATCGTATTCGTGCCGCCTGTGACCGAAACCGTTTTGCCTTTGAGATCGGCCAGCTTCTGGATCGGGCTCGAGGTCTTGGTAATAAACTTCGTGTTGACAATGAAGGTTGTCAGGCTGAACGCGACGGTTTTCTGGCGTTCGAGATTGTTGACGGTCGATCCGCACTCGAGATCGACGGTTCCGTTGAGGACCAGCGGCACGCGGTTGGCGGACGTGACCAGTTGCTGACGAACTTTGAGATCCGGCATCTTCAGCGTTTGCCGCAGGCGATCGACGACCCGCATGCAAAGGTCGACCGAGTAGCCGATGGACTTTCCGCTATCGTCCGCGTAAGAGAAAGGAATCGAGGCATCGCGCACGCCGAGAACTATTTCCCCGGTATCGCGCAGCTTCTTCAACGTTCCCGTTTCCTGCTGCGCCACCGCTGGAATCGCGGCGGCGAGCAGGGCCATGCACAGCAACGATCTGAATCTCATGACTTCCTCCGTGCGCTGTCAAACCGGCAAGGCGTTGCGAATGAAGAGTCGAGCGCGCTGTCTGGGTCGGCGGGAACGATCACCGGCGGTGAAGCGATCGCGTTCATGACTCCGTCGTCTCTGAATCGAGCGCGCAGATGGCTGCGATCGCGGTGTCAACTGCGGCCGCAAGACGCGATACGATCTCGTCGAGCTCGGCGTCGGTGACGATGAACGGAGGCGCCACCAGCACGTGATCGCCGCGCCGCCCGTCGATCGTCCCGCCCATCGGGTATACCATGAGCCCGCGCGCCATCGCTTCGGCCTTGACGCGCGCGTGCAGCCGCAGTGCCGGATCGAACGGTTCTTTGGACTCGCGATCGGCGACGAGCTCGCAGGCGAGAAAAAGCCCGCGGCCGCGGATGTCGCCGACGTGCGGATGCTCGCTTAGGGCGGCGGCCAGCCGCTCGCGCAACCCTGCGCCTTGGCGTCGCACCGCGGCGAGGAGGTCATCGCGCTCGATTACTCTCTGCACGGCAAGCGCGGCCGCGCAAGCGACCGGATGGCCGATGTAGGTATGCCCGTGCTGGAAGAAGCCGCTCCCCGCAGAGAGCGCTGCGATGATCTTCTGGCCCACGAGCACGGCCCCGATCGGCTGATAGCCGCCGCCCAGCCCCTTGGCGATCGCCATCAGGTCCGGCGCGATGCCCTCCTGCTCGACGGCGTGCAGCGTGCCCGTGCGCCCCATGCCGCACATGACTTCGTCGGCGATCAAGAGGATGCCGTGCCGGTCGCAGATGTCGCGAATGCGGCGGAAATAACCGGGCACCGGCGGCAATGCACCTGAGGTCGCGCCGCCGACGGTCTCGGCGCAGAACGCGATGACGTTCTCGCCGCCCAGACCTTCGATCGTCTCTTCCAGTTCACGCGCCAGGCGCGCGCCGTACGCCTCGGGCGATTCGCCTGCACGCCGGTCGCGATATTCATAGCTCGGCGAGACGTGCGCCACGTCGATGAGAAGGGGCGCGAACTGTTTGCGCCGCCACTCGTTGCCCCCGACCGCGAGCGCGCCCAACGTGTTGCCGTGATAGCTCTGACGCCGCGCGATGAAGTGGCGCCGCTGCGGCTCTCCGATCTCGACGAAGTACTGCCGCGCGAGCTTCAGCGCTGCCTCGATCGCCTCGGATCCGCCGGAGACGAGATAGACGTGGGAAATCCCCGCCGGTGCGCGCGCGATCAGATGATCGGCCAGCTCCTCGGCCACCGCGGTCGAGAAGAAACCCGTGTGTGCGTAGGCGATCTTGTCGATCTGCTCGCGCATAGCTCGAAGGATGTCGGGATGGCCGTGGCCGAGGCACGACACGGCTGCGCCGCCGGAAGCGTCGATGTATTCCTTGCCCGTTGTGTCGACGATGCGAACACCGCGTCCGCTCGTCGCGAGCGGCAGGGTGTGGCGCAAGCTGCGATGGAGGATGTGGCTCATGTAAGCGCCTTGTGAATAGCGTTTCGTGGTGAGTGATTCCAGTACGCGCGCTGTGCGGCGAGTCGCGCGTCGACCTCGGCCAGGCGCTTGAGCACGGTCTTGCCACCTTTCGCTGCGAGCCATGCCACCAACAGCTCGACCAGGGCGAGCGGCGCGATCATCGAGGGAAAAAACGAGATCGAGTCAGCGCGAAAGAGCAGGAAATGCGCGGCATTGCGCGCGAGCGGTGACACGACGCTGTCGGTCAGTGCGACGACGGTGACCCGGCGCTTGCTGGCCGTCACGACCGCTTCGACGGTCGGCGCGGAATACGGCGACTGACTGATCGCGATAAGAACATCATCCGGACCCAGTGCATCGACCTGGTCGTGCACCGTGCCGCCCACACCGTCGAAGAGCACGCCGTTGCGCGCGATGAGGTTGTAGGCGTAGCGAAACTGGAATGCTATGCCGAAGCTCGCTCGCACACCGAGAAAGCCGACGCGCTTGGCTGCGGCGATCGCGCCCACGGCGGACTCCAGCCGTTCCGGAGAGTTCAGCGCCAGCACCGATTCGACGTCCGCGATTTGCGAGACCGCGATCTCTCTGGCGAGCCGCTCGATGCGACTGGCCTGCGGGGCCGCCTGAAGGGCTGAGGCGCGGCGCCCGTATTCGATGGAACGTCCGGTGAGCGCCTCCTGAAACGGCCGCCGTAACGACGCGTAATCGGCGAAGCCCAGGGCCCTGGCGAGACGGACCATCGTGGGCGCGGAGACCTCGGCGCTTCGCGCCTGCTGGCGCATCGACCAGAGTCCCGTCTCGTTCGGGTGGTCGGCAATCCATTGCGCCGCGCGCCGCAGCTCCGGGGTGAGCGCGTCGAAGCCGACGCGCAGCCGGTTCAGGACGTCCGAGGCCGCAGTAGAGGAAGAAGCGACCCGGGCCATGTAACAAACGTTACATTACCGGTGTAGAAATTACAAGCGTTTTATTGCGGCCACAATGCGGTCGATGCTGGAACCACCTTTCGGTCTCAGCTTGTCGAAGGGCGAAGGCACCAAGACCGACGTTCTGTCAGGCGGAGCGCAGTTGTCTACGAGAACGATTGCCGCACCAGCGCTACGATCGCCCCGGCGAGCAATACCGCAATGAGCGCCAGCCACCCATTTCTCGCGCGCTGCGCGGCAGCGAGCTCATGAAGCGCGTCCGACGACAGCGGCGCTGGTCTGGCGAGGTTCTGGTAGATGAGCCGCGGCAGTTGCGGCACCACAGTGGCGAGGAACGGCGCTTCTTCGCGCAAGCGCCGGGTCAGCGCCTGCCAGCCGACCTGCTGGTGCATCCAGCGCTCCAGGAAAGGCTTGGCGGTGATCCACAGATCGAGGTCAGGGTCGAGCTGGCGGCCGAGCCCCTCGACATTGAGAAGGGTTTTCTGGAGCAGCACCAGTTGCGGCTGGATCTCGACGTTGAACCGGCGCGACGCCTTGAACAATTGTACGAGCACGCGGCCGAGCGAGATCTCCTTCAGCGGCCGGTCGAAGATCGGCTCGCACACTGCGCGGATTTCACTTTCCAGCTCGTCGACCCGCGTCTCTGCCGGTACCCACCCCGACTCGATGTGAGCGGTGGCGACACGATGATAGTCGCGGCGGAAAAACGCCAGGAAATTCTGCGCGAGATAGCTCTTGTCGGTCTCCGAGAGGGTGCCCATGATGCCGAAGTCGAGCGCGATGTACTTGCCGTGATTCAGCGCATCGGTCGCGACGAAGATGTTGCCCGGATGCATGTCGGCGTGAAAGAAGCCGTCGCGGAACACTTGCGTGAAGAAGATCTCCACGCCGGCGCGGGCGAGCTTCGGGACGTCGATATTCTGCTCTCGCAGTCGCTCGATCTGGCTGATCGGCGTTCCGGCCATACGCTCCATCACCATCACCTCGCTGCTGCACCAATCCCAATAGACCTCCGGGATCAGGAGCAGGGGTGAATGCAGGAAGTTGCGCCGGAGCTGCGAGCAGTTGGCCGCTTCGCGCGCGAGGTCCAACTCATCGTGGATGGTCTTGTCGAATTCGGCGACAACTTCGCGCGGCCGCAAGCGCTTTCCTTCGCGCCAGAGCGTCTCGATGGCCCACGCGCCCATCTGCATGAGCGCGAGGTCTTTCTCGATCGTGGCCGCGATATTCGGCCGCAGGACTTTCACCGCGGCCGGCGTGCCATCCTGCAGCTCCGCGAGATGCACCTGCGCGACCGAGGCGCTCGCCACCGGCTCGCGGTCGAAGGACTTGAAAACCTGTCCGACCGGCTTGCCGTAGGCGTTCTCGATGGTCGCGATCACCTGCTCGGTCGCGAAGGGAGGGACGCGATCCTGCAGCTTGGCCAGCTCGTCGGCGATATCGGGCGGGATCAAGTCGCGCCGCGTGGAGAGCATCTGGCCGAACTTGACGAAGATCGGTCCCAGGGCCTCCAGCGCCAGACGCAGGCGCACCGCGCGTGCCACGGAAAGGTCGCGCCAGAACGTCAGCGCCCGCACGGTGGGCCTGAGCCAGGCAAATCGCTCGTGGCCGAGCAGGAACTCGTCGAGCCCGTACTTGAGCGCAATCAGCCAGATTTTCGCGAGCCGGAACCAGCGCATGCTCGCGATTATAGGGTCAGACTCGACTTCTCCGCCCGGATCAGCCACGTAGCAACCGCCGCGCGAAAGTCGAGTCCGAACCTGGGTTTTGCGACTTTGACGGCGTTCGGTCTGCGGCGTAGATTCGCCTGTCCTCTGCCGAGACCTTACCGCCATGCCACTTGTTCGCATTTCGCTGCGCGCCGGAAAATCTGACGAATACCGGCGGGCGATCGCCGACGGCATTCATCGCGCCATGGTCGAAAAGCTCGCCGTGCCGGAGCAGGATCGGTTCCAGGTCATCACCGAGCACGGCGCGGATGCTCTGATCTACGATCCCAACTATCTCGGCATTCAGCGCAGCGACGATATTGTGCTGGTGCAGATCACGCTTTCTGCCGGCCGCAAGCCGACGCAGAAGCGGGACTTCATGAGCCGTGCTGCCGCGTTGCTGGGGCAAAATCCCGGGCTCCGATCGCAGGACCTGTTCATCAACCTCCTCGAGGTGGCCTGGGAGAACTGGTCCTTCGGAGAGGGTAAAGCCCAGTACACGGAGTGAGCTTGCGCAGCTTGCTGCAACGTCGTCGGCGATGCGCTGCGCGTCTGGACTGACAGTGACGCGCGCGCCGCATCCGGTGGTGTTCATGATCCTGATGCTGCCGTTCGGCGTGATGTCGGGCTACTTGACGGTGACGGTCGTCTATCTCCTCACGCAGGCCGGCGTCGGTATCGAGCAGTCCGCCGAACTGGTCGCCTTGAGCTACGTGCCGCACACATGGAAATTTCTGTGGGCGCCGATCGCGGACGCGACGCTCAGCCGGAAGCGATGGTATCTGGCATCCGCGGTCGTCACCGCCGTCGGGATCTATGTGACCGGAGCGGTTCCGGCCGACGAGAGCTCGCTGCCTCTGCTTACCGCAGTCGTGCTGATCACGAACGTGGCGGTCACGTTTCTCGCGATGGCGGTCGAGAGCTTGATGGCTTATGACGCCCCCGATAATGCCAAGGGTCGGGCAGGTGGATGGTTTCAGGCCGGCAATCTCGGCGGCGTGGGTCTCGGCGGCGGGGCCGGACTCTGGATGGCGCAGAACGTCCCGCCGCCGTGGATCGGCAGCGCGGCGCTCGGCGCGACGTGTCTATTTTGTTGCGCGGCGCTGGTGTTCGTCGCCGAGCCGCCATCAACGCTTCGACTGGAAACCTATCGCAAGACGGTCATGAGCCTCCTCGAGGATCTATGGCAGGTTGCGCGCTCGCGTCGCGGCTTCCTGGGTCTTCTTATCTGCTTTCTGCCGATTGGCACGGGCGCAGCGTCGAATCTGTGGTCGGCCGTAGCGGGAGATTGGAATGCGAGCGCCGATACGGTTGCGCTCGTGACCGGCGCGCTCGGCGGCCTCGTGTCCGCGGCAGGCTGCCTGGCGGGCGGCTACGCCTGCGATCATATAGACCGTAAGGCCGCGTATGCGCTCTATGGCACACTGCAGGCGCTCTGCGCGGTTGCGATGGCGTTGGCGCCACGCACCGAGGCGATGTACGTCGTGTTCACACTGGCCTACGCGTTCATCATGGGGCTCACCTACGCCGGCTTCTCCGCCGTGGTGCTGGAAGCGATCGGCCGTGGCGCGGCTGCCACGAAGTACAGCCTCTTTGCATCGCTCTCGAACATGCCGATCGGCTACATGACGGCGGTCGACGGCTGGGCAGGCGCTCGCTGGGGCCCGGGCGGCATGCTGCACACGGAAGCCGCGATTGCGTTGGTCGCCGTGCTGGTGTTCGTCGGGATCGCTGCGATCAGCACGCGACGAAGGAAAATTGACGGATTACTGAAAAAAATCCAAGGGAGGCATGACCATGAAACGCCGGCTTGAAATGTTGCTGTGCTTCGTTGCGGCGAGCGTCGCGACCGGCGCGCTTGCGGAAGAAGCTTGCAAGACTCAGCAGTTGAAGAATCCCGCGCCGACACTTTCCGAGATCTACACGACGGCCTCCGGCTACGCCAAGGCGTGGAAACCCGATGCGGTGCCCGTGCGCGTCGGCAATACGTCGCTCGGGCCGCTGCAGGCGAACGGGAGCTCGGCGGCGTGGAATCTGATGTTCTACTCGGATGCGGCGAAGGCGCACATGTCGGTCACGACCTTCCGCGGTACGCTGACCTGCTGGGCGGACCCGGGCCAGGCCGGACGCATCCCGGATTTGAAGCCCGATTTCTTCCGCGACGGCACCAAGCCCTACGCGCTGGCCAAGCAGCACGGCGAAGCGTTCCTGGCGCAGGGGTACGTGGTCATGATCGACACCGCGGCCGCGCCCAGCAATCGGCATGCGACGTGGTACATCAACTACAGCAAGGACCAGGGGAAGGACGCCGGTTTGAGCGTGATCATCGACGCGAATACAGGCGCGGTCGAGAACGTGCTCAAGCACTGAAAGGAGGAAAGGCTACTTTCGGAGCGCGTCGAGGCGTGCCGCGAGCGCGTCCACCCGGGCCGACGTCGTGGCGACCTCCGCCGCGAAAGCGCGGGCCTCTCCGGCGCCGACAACGAGCTGCGTCTCGTCGGCGAGGTAACGGCCGAGACTGTCTCCGAATCGCTGCGCGACGTATTCGGGCAGGGCGAGCAATCGCCGCCCTGAATCCGCGACCTGCTGGCCGGCGATGGGTCCCAGCGACCGGGCGAGCGTCTGCTCGACGAACCAGGGCAGCGTCAGCGCCAGCTCCGCGAGGGTCGCGGCGAGCGGCGCATCGCCTTCTGCGACGACGAGCTCTGTCCAGCGCTCAGGCCGCGCGAGAAGCGCGGGCACCCTCAACGGCGAGATCGTGAGCGTGAGATCGGGCGGCACTTCGCTGGCGCTCAAGCGGCCTTCGGCGTCGATGGCCGATGTCCGGCCGATCGGCCCGACGACGAGCCGCAGGGTGCGCCCCGCATGCGCGGAAAGCTTCTCGCGAGCCCAGCTCTCGGGTTCGAGCATCCGGTTGATTGCGTCCTCGGCGAGGTTCATGGCGCGGATTGCCTAGAACACATAGCCCCGGTGCACGGCCACGACGCCGGCGGTCAGGTTGAACCATTCGACGCGCTCGAAGCCCGCGGCCTCCATCATGGCCTTGAGCGCCGCTTGATCGGGATGCACGCGGATCGATTCGGCGAGATAACGATAGCTCGCTTCGTCGTTGGCTACGAACCTGCCCAGTCGCGGCAGCACGTTGAAGCTGTACCAGTCGTAGGCGGCCTGAAACGGCGGCGCCACCTTGCTGAACTCGAGGATGAGCGCCACTCCGCCGGGCTTGAGAACCCGGCGCATTTCTTCGAGCGCGGTTTCCTTGCGCGTGACGTTGCGCAGCCCGAATGCGATTGAGACGCAATCGAAGCTCCGCGCCGCAAAGGGCAGGGCCTCCGCGTTGCACTGAATCGCGGGCGCGAGCCGACCCTCGTCGAGCATCCGGTCGCGGCCGGCACCGATCATCGCGGCGTTGATATCGGTCAGAACCACACTCCCCGTCGAGCCGACGCGGTCGGCGAACAGTCGCGCGAGGTCCGCCGTGCCGCCGGCCACGTCGAGCACGCGGTCGCCGGGACCGACTCCGCTCAGCGCGACCGTGAAGCGCTTCCACACGCGATGCATGCCGACCGACATCAGGTCGTTCATGAGATCGTACTTGCTCGCCACAGAATCGAACACGCCGCGCACGCGCCGCGCCTTTTCCTCGGGCCGGACCCGTTCGTATCCGAAGTGGGTGTCTTCGGTCAAGGGCTAGTGATGATGCCCGCAGGCGTGGGCCGGCGCGCTCGCCGGGGCGTTCGGGTCGGGGTCGCGGCTCGCCCCGGCCGCGGCGAGTCGCTCGAGATAGCGCTGCCACAACGCATCGTGATCAACGCCCAGCTCGTAGAGGTAAGGCCAAGAATAGATCCCGGTGTCGTGACCGTCGGAGAATTTCGGGCGGATCGCGTAATGGCCGACCTGCTCGACTTCGACGATGGTCACCTCGCGCTTGCCGAACTGCAGCGTCTCCTGACCCGGCCCGTGGCCGCGCACCTCGGCGGAGGGCGAGTAAACGCGCAGAAACTCGTACGGCAGCCGAAAGCTCGTGCCGTCGGCGAAGGAGAGCTCCATCGCTCGCGAGGCCTGGTGGAGCTTGATCTCCGTGGGAATGGGCGTACTGGAATCGAGGCCGGCCATGGAAGCTATTGTAGACCCCGGGCAGCGGGCGTGCGGCCCCAAAGCAGCGAGTAGAGCGACCCCGAGCAGCGAGGGATGGCCCGCGGAAGCGAGTGGGGTATCGAGCGCCCGAGGGCCTCGCGAGCTGCGCCCTCTTTGGACTCTTATTGCGAATGCACCGGTGAGCGTCGGCCGCTTGGCCCTCTCGCGGGTCGCCCCCATGCGCTTCGCGCACGGGGACCCACTCCCGCCGCTCGAAGTCCCTACTGAACGATGTCGAGGTTGCCGATGCCGGCCATGACGTTGCGACTCTTCGCGTCCCTGCCGTGCAGCTTGATCTCGAGGCGGAGGTCGTTGAGCGAATCGGCGTTCCGCAGCGCATCTTCGTAGCTGATCATGCCCGCTTCGTAGAGCTCGAACAGCGCCTGGTCGAAGGTCTGCATCCCGAGCTCGCGCGACTTCTTCATGATCTCCTTGATGCCGGAGACGTCGCCCTTGAAGATCAGGTCCGAGATCAACGGTGAGTTCAGCATCACTTCCACCGCCGGCACACGCCCACGGCCGTCGCGGCGTGTGATCAGCCGCTGCGCGACGAATGCCCGGATATTTAGCGAGAGATCCATCAGGAGCTGCGCGCGGCGATCCTCGGGGAAGAAGTTGATGATCCGGTCGAGTGCCTGGTTGGTGCTGTTGGCGTGCAGGGTCGTCAGGCACAGGTGCCCGGTCTCGGCGAACGCGATCGCGTAGTCCATCGTATTGCGATCGCGAACCTCGCCGATCAGGATTACGTCCGGCGCCTGCCGCAATGAGTTCTTGAGCGCGATCTCCCAGTTGTCGGTGTCCACACCGACCTCGCGCTGGGTAAGGATGCAGTTCTTGTGCTCGTGCACGAACTCGATCGGATCCTCGATGGTGATGATGTGGCCGTAGCTGTTCTCGTT
>Ga0066709_100002894_pt1 | contig 12832 bp, 13 predicted proteins | sample GraSoiAngelo_158_FD_79665 | JGI IMG/M metagenome (GOLD analysis project Ga0066709, IMG submission 79665) | Grasslands soil microbial communities from the Angelo Coastal Reserve, California, USA - 14_1009_16_30cm | ecosystem: Environmental > Terrestrial > Soil > Grasslands | place: USA... | reverse complement strand
CTCGGCATAGCCAACGCCATCGGTGAGTTCGGTGAAGGTTTTGCCGTCGTAGAGATCCGGGGCGTGAACGACGTGGCCGGCCGCGCGGAGGTCCTCGGCGAATGCGAGACACCCGGGCGTCAGTCCCTGTGCATGATGGAACAGCAGCACTTCAGCCATTTGCGGCCAGTTTAGCCCGGCGTTTGAGGTCCCAACGAGGAAGGCCGGGCGGCGCAGCGGGCCTGCCGTCGTAAGTCTTGCGGCGAGCTGGGCTGCTAACCTGCACAAACATCACGAACTCTCCAATCGACCGTGACGCTCTGCCACACACCCGGCACGCGCATGAGCTCGTTGGCGCCCATTTCGACGTACCGATCTCGTTGATCCTAGTGCATTGCGCGCCTGGCGCTGGACCTGACATGCATCGGCATCCATACCCGGAGGTGTTTGTCATTGAACATGGCCAGGCGACGTTCCGCGTCGATGGCGCCGAGTTCGTTGGCGAGAGTGGTGAGATCGTCATCGCTCCTGCCAACTCGTCTCACGGATTCACCAACACCGGCTCCGGAGAGCTTCGCTTGACCGCGATCCACGCGGCGGCTGAGTTCGTCACGCAGTGGCTTGGACAGCCGGATCCGGAGTGGGTCTCGCCAAAAATGGCGACGTAGACCAGAGCGCTCAACGACGACGACATTCGCTCGTCGCGAGACCGCGGCGCGCGGATAGCTCGATCTGATCCGGCGCGCGGGGGACACGCGTAGTATGGGCAGCCATGAGTTCGAGCGCTGGGGCCGCAGAGCGTCGCCGCGAGAAACCCATACCGCTGCTCCTGGGTGGTTACGCCGCTCTGGCCGAGACGGCCTGGATGGGTGTCGCCCAGGCGCTTGTGATCGCGGAGGCGCGTGACCTTTATACACGGCTCGAGTCGCAACCGGGTTCAGAGAACGCTAGCGCCGTACGAGCCCACACGGATCGGGCGGTGTGCGAATAGCACAAAAAATAAACTACAGCGTTTGGCGGTGTACTCCATCCCGAGATCGGCCTGGACAAGCTCGGCGCGGAGGTGCCCGGCGGTACGTTGCGAGTGAATCCCGGCGATTATGGCTTCATGCCTCGCGCCCGAGCAGCTGAAGTTGGCGTGGCTGGCTTTTTGGCGAGCTGGTAGAGCGCTCGCGAACGATCAACGTAGGGAGATCACTGCTTGGTCCGGCAGTGCCGCCCTTGCCTTGGCGTTTGGCATTGGGGCCGTCAACGCTCGAAGCTTGCCGAACATCGGAGCTGATGCCCGCAGCCGCGCGGAGCAACGCTCTCACGTGGTCACGGTGTGAATGGCACCTTCGTGGGAGTCGGCGCCGCGGCAGACGCAGGCGCGGATGCTGCGCGCGGCGGCGAACGAGGCGGAGCGGGGACCACAACCGGGCGGGGTTGAGGCGTCGGCGGCTGGACGCGCGATGGTGAGCGCGGCGCCGCGACGACAACCGGAAGCTCATCAGCGACAGCCGGTTCATTGACGGCGGGTGATTGATCGGCGGCTGCCGCTAGATCCGCCGCCAGTCGTTGACCGGTGGCCGACGTTGGTGGCTGCCTGAGCACCGCCGTTACTGCAGGCGCCTCCGGTCGGTCCGGCAGCAGCTGCTGGGCGCGGTCGAGCTCGCCGCGCGCGGGCTCGGTCTGGCCCTGCTGAAGTAGTCCATCGGCTGAGGCAAGCAACGCCGCGTACAGCTTTTCCTGTCCAGGCGGATAGCCGGGGAATCGCGCCAGGAACGTTTGCAGCAGCGTGATAGTCTCGCGTGGTCCCGAGCCCCACGCCTGATCCAATTGCGGCTGCAGCTGCTGCCACGCTTCATCGGCTGTCAGAGCAGCTGAGACCGGAACGGCAGGGCCGGCCAGCGTCGAGGGTGGCACCGGCGTCAGGGTTGGAACCAAGCTGGCCGGTGTCGGCGATAGCGGCGGGCTCAGCGGTGTTGACGTTGGCCGCGCCCGGAGCGGCGCCGCGACGGTAGCCCAGTGCCGACCGACGGGGATTTGGGTGACGGTGAGCGAACTCCAGCCCAGCGCTATCGCAACCGCGATACCGACCGCTGCCTCGGCCAGCAGTATCGCTGCCTTGGTGCCCAACCCGGGGCCGTCCGTCCACCGCACTGGCTTTTCCTCGTTCCGTGCAAAGTCTAGCGGTCACCCGCATGCATATTGCACGCACAAGTTCGTAACGAGACGTAATTTGGGCGTGATGCCCATCGCGGAGAGGCAGACTGACGCACTGCTCCGGGAAACGCGTTGATCGACGCTTGAGCAACAACCCGTAACGTGACTGGGTCACTGCGCGTAGCTGGAACGGCACGAATGTTGCGCCCGTTGTCACACTTCCCTAACAGCTCGGGGTGGTCATGTGAGCTATCAATTGCAGTCCGCGCCCTCGCCGCGACCGGCGACCCGTCCGTATATCGCTGCCCTCATCGGTGCGGTATGCACGCTGCTGCTCCTTGCCCTGGCGCTGACGAGTTCTCTGCCGGCGTTCGCGGACGAAGACGGATCGCCGACGCCCAGACCGACTGCCACACGCGAGGGCGCGGACACGCCGACACCAGTCCACCAGATACCAACACCCACGACGGCTCACGAGGCCACCGAGGCACCCACACCCGCGCGGGCACGGCCGACCGAGACTCCCGTACCCCCGCGGCCGACCGACGCTCCCCACCCCCCGCGGCTGGCCGACTCTCCGGGGGCCGCCCGGCCAACCGACACCCCCGTGCCCGCCGCGCCAACCGCCACTCCCGTGCCGGCGCGGCCCGCCGACACCCCCACGCCTGCCGTGCCTACTCAGGTGCCGCAGACGACAGAAACACTGGAACCGAAAGCGCAGAACGGCGGACCATCCACGAGCGCGCCACCGCCGTCCCGACGGCCGGTGGCGGCGCCCCAACCCGAGCCCGCTACAGCCAAGGCCTCATTCGTTGCGCCAGGCGAACCCGCACCGGTAATCCCGTCGCCCGCGGTCGCTGCGTCCGTTGCCGATCCACCGGATCCGTCCCTGGCGCTCGATGCTGCCCAATTCGGCGCCCGGTTCGACTTCCTGCGCGCAGCCCCTGGCATCGACCTGGGCGATGCCTTGTCGATCGACCGGGACGCGACGCAAGATAGCTGTGACCTCCAGCTGCTCACGTCGACCGGACTGGCTTACTGGAACTGTTCGACGGAGGTTGCGAGCTTCGTTACCAGCGACGGTCTGCACCACTGGACATTCCTGGACGGCCAGTTCCTCGAGTGGGCTGGGCCGAACGCCGACCCCCCGCTCAAGGTTGCTTCACTCGGCCTGCCGCCGACGGTGAACCTCGCCTGCCTGGAGCCAGACGAATCACCGCAGGATGCGTGCATCGTGTCTGGAGGAACGACTACAGCAGGCTTCATCGAGGCTCCGGGCGCCCAATGCGTGTATGCCTTCCAGGTGAACCTGCCGCTCGCACAGGTACACGCGGATCTGATGGACCTGCCGGCAGACTACGATCTGTACCTGGTCGACGCCTCGGCGAATGTTGTTGCGCAATCCGTGCAGGAGGGGACCACCCCGGAGGCAATCGACGCAGTGCTGAAACCCGGAACCTTCTTGCTGTATGTCCACTCGGATCCTGGCCGCGGCGTCGATCCAGATAATCCGTTCGTCCTCCACCTGGACACGCAGCCCGCGCCCTCCGATACCACGGCCGCGGGTGGTTCCCCTATTTAGACGATTGGCTCGGTGCCGTAAGCTCTACGCCCACCGTCTCGGCAGTCTCGCGCAGGAACTCCAGCGCGGCCGCCATGGACGGGCGCGTGTCGCTGCCTTTGCGATATACGGCGTAGATGCGTCGGACGACCCCGGGCGCGATCGGCCGACAGTAAACCCTTTACTGTCGTAGCATGGTCCCGGGAAGCAGTTTGAATTCTGCGTAGCGGGGGAAAACGTATGCAAATCGGCGACAACGTGCGCGTGCGGGCGACCGATCGTCGCGCGAGAATCATCGAGGATCTGGGGAATTCGCATTACCGGGTGTTGTTCTATCTGGACCCCGACGCCGATGCGCTTGACCACGACACGCCTCAAGACGAGGACGATGCCGGCGGGGTCTATACGGCGGAGGATCTCGAAGTGATCGTCTGATGGCGAGCAGCCGGACCGGACCGGGCGATCGAGGCGCGCTATCCGTTGACGGTGATCGTCGACTTCATCCAGGGATGCGGCGTGCAGTGATAGGTGTAGATGCCTGGGGTGTCGAATTCGAAACTGAACGTATTGCCGGGATCGATCAGGCCGGAGTCCAACGATGTGTCGTCGGCAGTCACCGTGTGCTGCTGCGCGCCAGTATTGGTCCAGGTGACCGTCTGGCCAGCCGCAACGCTCAGATTGTCGGTGTCAAAGCCCCAGCCGAGCGCATCGGTCGGCGACGGTTCCACGATGTTCACCGCGGGCTGGTCCTGCGCGGCACTCACACCTGGCAAGGCTGCACCGATGAGCGCGAACCCAACGATCAGGCTGATTAGCCGCCCGCGATCCATGCGAGAGCGCTTCATGATTCATGGTACTCCATGCGGCGGGCCCGACCACCTTCGCGAGCACGTCAGGAAGGCAGTGTGTGCCGCCACTGTCGCGGCGTGCTTGCTCGGCGGCTGCGGGGGCGCTCCAGGGCCGCCGCCGATGGCAGTCGAGTGCGGCCCCTTGCCGGACGCGCGCGAGGAACTCGCGCAAGCCTGGCAGGCATTCCAGCCGGATCGACCACTGACGTTTTCGATCGCGATTCGGCGTCGGCTGTTCGCGTTTCAGGTGCTGCTGATCAGCGCTGGCATGTACGACGAACCACCTTCAGCCCCGGCAGCGGTCTACGCGCAGTATGCGCCGCAGTTCGTGCGCGACTTCGGCATGAGCCGGAATCCTGGCCTGACAGGCGCGCTCGCCAACCTGAGTGAGACGCTTCAGCAAGCGCGTGAGCGCTCGGAGGGCGACTTCGGCAACAACTGCGGTCTCATCCTGGCGAGGCGGATGCTGCACGAGGACGCGGTGAACGTCTCAACCGACTGGGTGCTTCAGACGGTCACCTGGGGCTTCGCGCCGACATTCCAGGAAAGCATCCACCAGCTTGTGCACGATCACGCGCAAACGTGCAGCAGCGAGCCCGACGTTGAGGGCGTCCCAGAGGCGGTGCTCGGGTGCACCATACGGCGAGTGGGGCTGTGAGTGGCGGCTCAGCAGTACCCTACCTGGCATGCTCACACGCGCATGCTCCTTGTTGGGAATCGAACATCCCGTCGTGCTCGGCGGTATGGCCAGCGCTAGCAGCCCGGAGCTGGTGGCAGCGGTGTCGAATGCCGGTGGCCTCGGCGTTCAGGGCTGCACCGGTCAGTCGCCGGCCCAGATCGCGGCGCTCGTCGAGCGCATCCGCGGCCTGACCGGCCGGCCTTTCGGACTGAACCTCCTGCTCTTCAGGGCCGATGAGTCGACCGCGGAGGCGGTCCTCGCAGCGCGTCCGCAGGTCGTCTCCACGGCCTGGCCGACGCCGGAGCAGCAGCTGGCATCTCTGTTCCAACGCGTCCACGGCCAGGGACTGCGCGCAATGCACATGGTCTCGACCGTACATGAGGCAGGTCGCGCGGCCGAAGCGGGCGCCGACCTGATCGTTGCTCAAGGCACCGAGGGTGGCGGGCACGTCGGCGTGATGGGCACGCTCGTCCTCGTCCGCCAGGTCGTGCGCGCGGTCGCGCCTGTGCCCGTCCTGGCGGCGGGTGGAATCGCCGACGGGGCTGGACTGGCCGCCGCGCTCATGCTCGGCGCCGAGGGCGTTCTGCTCGGCACGCGCTTCCTGGCCACGAAAGAGTCGCCGCTGCCAGACAGCTACAAGCAGGCCATCTGTGACAGCGACGGGCATGACACGCTGCTGACTGAGCTGCCCGACGTCATCAATGGCCAGGTCTGGCCGGGCGCGTTCGCGCGGGTGTTGCGCACGAGGTTCGTCCAGGAGTGGCTCGCGCGCGAGGGGGAGGTGCGCCTTCACCAGGCGGAGCTCGCAAAGCGCATCGCCGAGGCGCGTGCGAGTGGCGACGTCGCCAATGGCACACTGCTGGTGGGGCAGGACGCCGGGCTGATCGACGCGGTCGAGCCCGCCGGCGACGTGGTACGCCGCATTGTTCTCGAAGCCGAGGACATCCTCGGAAGTCGTTTGTCGGAGGTTCTGCCCGCCGTTACGCCGGTGCGTTAGCGATTGAGAGGTCAGATCACCTGGGCGCCACCCGAAAGCTTTCAACAGCATGCTGGAGCAGACCGCGGTCTTCCTGGCAGGGTTCCTGACCGCCGTTACCGGGTTCGGCTTCAACGCGGTGAGCCTGCCACTCATCGTGGTGGACGATGACGCCGAACGCGCGCGACACCTGGTCGCCGATTCGCTGGAGGCCGCGGCATGAGCACGGTACAAACCAGGCCCACGACAACCACACCCTCTAGCCGGGCCAGCGCGTGGCGGGACCGCGTCGATGCCGCTGACTGGAACACCGTCGGTAGCGAGCTCGACACGTACGGCTGCGCACTCATCGGGCAGCTGCTCGAGCCCTCCGACACAGCGGAGATTGCCGCACTCTACACCGACAATTCGCGGTTTCGCTCCACGATCGACATGGCTCGGCACCGCTTCGGGCACGGCGAATACCGTTACTTTGCGGAGCCATTCCCGGAGGCCGTCATCGCGCTGAAGCAGGCGCTGTACCCCCGGCTACTGCCGATCGCCCGAAACTGGTGGACAAAACTGGGACGTGCCACACCCTGGCCCGACACGCTCGGTGAATGGCTGGACATGTGTCACGCGGCCGGCCAAACGAGGTCCACGCCGATCCTGCTCAAGTACGGCCGAGGCGACTGGAACGCATTGCACCGGGATCTGTAATGATGAGCGCAACCGCACGTTGGGTGCATCGCCGTCTGCTTGACCACTACGGGCACCCGATGTGGGAGAGCAACTATGCGCCAGTCCACGAGTTGATTGGCACGATCCTGTCCCAGCACACCTCGGACGTCAACTCTGAACGGGCCTTCCGAGCGCTGATGACCGCGTTCACGAGCTGGGAGGCGGTGCGCGATGCGCCCGTAGACCAGCTGACCGAGACGATCCGCCGCGGCGGCCTGGCTGTAGTCAAAGCGCAGCGCATCCAGGCGGTGCTCCGCATGCTGACGAACTCCGATGGTCGCGTCGAGCTACCGGACCTCCGCCGGATGCGGCGCAAGCGGGCGGTGGACCTCTTGACCAGCCTGCCCGGGGTTGGCCGCAAGACAGCGGCGTGTGTGCTTCTGTTTGGCTCCCACGTGGCCGCGCTCCCGGTCGATACCCACGTGCATCGAGTGTCGCGGCGGCTGGGACTCGTGCCAGCACTCACGAGCCCCGAAGCGACGGCCAACGCGTTGGAGGCTGCGCTTGATCCGCGCCAGTACTACGCGTTCCATGTCAATCTGATTCGGCTGGGGCGAGAGATCTGCCAGGCGCAGCGTCCGCGCTGTGAGGTGTGTCCGCTCAGCGAGCGGTGCACTACAGCACGTCTCAGGTCAAGCTGAACGATCGCGCCGGCCGCGCGGAGAACACCGCCGAGAGCAGACGCTCCAGGAGCTGACGGGCCTTTTTATGCGAGGCGCGCCAGCTTGCGCACGGCCTTGCGCCACTCGGAGCGATCCGCGCCCGCCGCCTCGCGCACTTCGACCACATACAGGTTGCCGTGGCTGTCGACGGCGATTCCATGTGGAGCAGCGAACTGGATTCCGGCAGAATCGTCACCCCATCGCGTGCGCAGTCTGCCTTCGAGATCCAGCACCGAAACACCTGCTGGCCGGTCCTTGCGGTACGGACGGGGCATAAACGGAAACAGCGCCGCCCGCTCGCCGAGCTCAGCCACATACACATTCCCGGCGTCGTCGACGCACACGTCGTCCGGACGCGCGAGATCGGGCCACTCGGTCAGGTACCGTCCGTCCAGGTCGAAGACCTGGATCCGATTGTTCTCTCGATCGCACACCAGGATGCGCTCGTCCGGCAGCACCAGCACAGAATGAGGGATGTTGAAGGCGCCGGGCCTGTCGCCTGGTTCGCCCCAGGACGCGCGCAGCTCGCCCATCGGCGTGAAATGGTGGACGCGCGCGTTGCCGTATCCGTCTGAGGCAAACAGGTCGCCGTTCGCGGCCGAGACCATCTTGGTCGGCTGGTTAAAGGGTCCGGCGCCGCGCAGAATGGTGCGGAAGTCGGTCGTGTAGCCAGTGTCCGACGGGCTCACCGACCCGGCAATCGTCCGCACCAGCTCACCCCGCGGAGTGAAGACACGCACGCGGTGACCGCTTACGTCGACACAGTACAGGAGCCCGTCGACACCCACCGCGATGGCGTGCGCAAACATGATGAGTCCCTCGCCAAAGGAGCGCACGAATGTTCCGTCGGCCTCAAAGACAATGATCGGATGGTCCTCGCTGCGCGGGCAATTGCCGCGAGTGAGCACATACACGCGGTCGTCGGGCCCGACGCTGACGCCCGGCACGTCGCAGAAGCTCCAGCCGTCGGGCACCTGCGCCCAGTTGTCCACCTCACGGAACGTCCGCCCGCCAGGGCCGCTCAGCGCCGCGCCCAGGCCCTGATCACTTACGCCTGCCATGAATATGCTGCTATGTCTATCACATCCCGCGCGCACATCCCGCGCGACTGAGGATCAGTGACCCGGCGAAGGGGCGCTAGACTGGCACGCATACTCGTGAAGCGCAGCGCGGATCGCATTCTCACCACCCACGTCGGCAGTCTGGCGCGGCCCCGCGCGCTGCTGGAGTTGATGAAGCTGAAGGTCGGCGGCCAGCCGTACGACGAGGAAGCCTTTGCCGATCTGGCCCGAAGCGCCGTCGAAGACGTCATCCGCAGACAGGCCGAATGCGGCATCGACATCGTTTCAGACGGCGAGCAGAGTAAAGCCGGCTTCTACGGCTACATCTCCGATCGCCTCAGCGGACTTGAGGTGGATCCGGTCGGGGTCCCGGAGCGCTCCGTCTGGAAGGCGGAGTTGGAGCAGTTCCCGGAGTACTACCGCGAGTATCTCGGCGGCAAGGCCCAGACGGTCGTGCGTAATCTGCCGCTGGTGTGCACCGGACCCATCACGTACACGGGCCAGGCCGTGCTTCAGACCGACATTGCCAACCTGAAATCCGCTCTGGCGAAGGTGGCCGTCGAGGAAGCCTTCATGCCCGCACTCGCACCGCGGCTGGTTGGCCGCAACGAGTACTATCGATCCGCCCAGGAGTTCCTCGAGGCGGTTGCGCGTGCCATGCACGAGGAGTACGCGGCAATCGTCGCCGCGGGATTTGTCGTCCAGATTGACGACCCGTGGTTGACCGGGCTGCATCACGACGACCCGTACGGCCTCGGCCCGGATGCGTACATCGACGTGATCAATCTTGCGCTCGAAGGCGTCCCGCCCGAAAGCGTCCGCTACCACACCTGTTACGGCATCAACGAGGGCCCGCGCATCCACGACGTTCCGCTGGAAACACTCGTGCCCCTGTTGTTGCGCATCCGCGCCGGCGCCTACTCGTTCGAGGCCGCCAATCCGCGCCACCAGCACGAGTGGCACGTCTGGGAGACGGTCACACTGCCGGAGGACAAGGTGCTGATCCCCGGCATGATTTCGCACGCGTACAACATCGTCGAGCACCCCGCGCTGATTGCCGACCTGCTGGTCAACTACGCGACGCTGGTCGGGCGTGAGCGCGTGATCGCCGGCGCAGACTGCGGTTTTTCCTCCACGGCGACCTTCTCGCCCGAGGTCAACCCCAAGGTCGTGTGGGCCAAGTTTCAGGCGTTGGCCGAAGGCGCACGATTGGCCAGCCAGCGGCTACAGCGAGCGAGCGGACATAAGATGGCGTAGCAGTCTTTCGAGCGTGGGGAGGCGCACAGCACTATGGCTACCGTCATAGATGAGCCGCAGACGGGCCGCTTTCGGAGCCCCTTTGAGATCGAGACGCCGCCTGGTGCGGAAGGCTGGCGTGAGATGTACCCGCCCTATCTGCTGTTCTCGGAGGAAAATCGCGCCTTCGAGGACAGCGTCTTCTGGATCTGGGACAGCATGCATCTGCCCGAGGTCGAGCTGCCGTTTGACACCCACACGCACGAGAACTGGATGCCGGCGTTCTCGGTGTCCAACTCGCGCGTGTTTGCGCTGCCGCCCTCGAACGGGGGCACGCAGCGCATGCTCAATGGCTATGAGTACGTCACGCTCACGCCGGTAACCGATCCGCGTGAGCTGGAGGCGCGCTCCACAGTGTTCGCCGCGCGGGCCGGCTACTACTACCAGAACTGGAACGAGCTGTTCGAGCGGTGGAAAGTCAAAGCCGAAAAGCTGATCGGGGACATGGCCGCGCTGGAAGTCGCCGAGCGGTTACCTGACCTCGAAAGCGACGAATTCTTTCGAGCGCATCCGGCGGCGAACAGCGGCCAATTCCTGCTGCGTGCCTACGACACGCTGATGCAGATGGACATCACCGCGTGGACGTACCACTTCGAGATGCTGAACATCGGCTATGCCGCGTATCTCAACCTGTTCATGTTCTGTCGCCAGGCGTTCCCGGGCATTACTGATCAGACGCTGGCGCACATGCTGAGCGGCACCGAGACGATGTACATGCGGCCGGATGCCGAGCTGCGCAAGCTGGCCAGACTGGCCATCGATCTCGGCATTGGCCAACGCGTCGCGTCGTCCGCTGATCCGCAGCAGGTCATCGCCGCGCTGCGATCGGACCCAGCTGGACAGCAGTGGCTCCAGGCGCTCGAGTCGATCAAGCAGCCCTGGTTCAACCTGTCGACGGGTAATGGGCTGTACCACCACCACGTGTCGTGGAATGAAGACCTGCGGGTTCCATTCAAAGCCATGACGGGCTATATCCAGACGCTCCAGCGAGGTGGGAGCATCGACCGGCCGGTGAACGAAATCAACGAACGCAAGCAGCGGCTAACCGCCGAGTACCGTGGTCTGCTCCAAACCGAGGAAGACCGCCAGGTGTTCGACCAGAACCTGGGACTGGCCAGAACAGTGGCCACCTTCATCGAAGACCACGCCTTCATCATTCACGATTGGTACCACAGCGTGGAATGGAACAAGGTTCGCGAATTCGGCCGATTCCTGGCCAACAACCGATTCATCGACGAGGTGGACGACCTGTTCTATCTCAATCGATGGGAGGTACCGCAAGCGTTGTTCGAAGCGGTGAGCGCCTGGTCCAGCGTGACGCCGTGTCGCGGAGCCAATGGCTACTGGAAGGGCCACGTGCAGAAGCGCAAGGGCATTATCGAGGCTTTGCGCAAGTGGACGCCGCCACCGGCGCTGGGCCCGGTTCCAACGGAGAGCGACGATCCCGTCATGTTGATGCTATACGGGCTGAACACCGAGCGCATCCAGAGCTGGCTCGGCGTTGGTGACGGGAGCGCCAACGTCTTGCGCGGTGTGGCGGCCTCTTCCGGCCAGGCGACCGGCACCGCGCGCGTGGTGCGCTCCGTAAACGAGCTCTCGCAGGTCCATGAAGGTGAGATCCTGGTGTGTCCGCTCACTGAGCCAGCCTGGTCACCGATCTTCTCGACCATCAAGGCCGCCGTCTCAGACATCGGCGGCATCATGAGTCACTCGGCGATCATCAGTCGCGAGTACGGGCTGCCGGCGGTGGTCGGCACCGGCAATGGCACGACGCGCATCAAGACGGGGGACACGATCACCGTAGACGGGACTGCCGGAGTGGTCACCATTCATGCGGGCTGAGCCGTACGTCATCTGGCTGGCAGACTGCACGCGCGACTGCTTGCCCGTGGTAGGCGGTAAAGCTATTGGCCTGGGAGCCCTCGTTCGTGAGGGTTTCCAGGTTCCGGCTGGCTTTGCCATTTCGACCAGCGCGTACCGCGAACACATCGACCACAACGGACTGGCCGGCCCGCTCCAGGCGCTGGTCACGGAGTGCACGTCGCTCGAGGCGCAGAAGCGCGCATCGGAGGAGATCCGACAGCTCTTTGAGGCCAGCCGCCCGTCACCACGTATCGAAGATGAGGTTCTGGCGGCGTACGCGCGCTTGTGTGGTGACGCCAGCGCACCGGTGGCAGTGAGGTCCAGCGCCACCGCCGAGGACCTGGCCGATGCCTCGTTCGCTGGACAGCAGGAGACGTATCTGTGGATCCTCGGTGGCGCCGAAGTGTTAGAGCACATCGTGCGCTGCTGGGCAAGTCTGTTCACGCCCCAGGCGATCGCCTACCGCGCGCGCCCACGTTCCGCTTCGCTCCACGGGGTAAATGCCAGGACTCGCGTCGCCGATCTGGCGATGGGCGTAGTGGTGCAGCGGATGGTTCCGGCGGAGGCCGCCGGCGTGATGTTCACGATCGACCCGGTCACTGGTGATCCGTCGGGCATCGTGGTAGAGGCCGCCTACGGACTCGGCGCGGCGGTGGTCAACGGCGAAGTCACACCCGACCGAGTGTGCGTCGACAAGGTTCTGCTGGAGATCCGCTCACGAACGATCGGCACGAAGGCGCTGGCGTACCGCTTTGACCCGGCGGTGCAAGGTACGCGTCTGGAGGAAGTCCCACCACTGCTGCAGACGCGGCTGTGTCTCACGGACGACGAAGTGATCCATCTCGCCGCGCTGGGCAAGAAGATGGAGCTCGCGATGGGTAGGGCTCAGGACATGGAGTGGGCCATTGGTGCGGGCCGGGCGGGGCCGCGTGAAGTGTTCCTGCTGCAGGCACGCCCCGAAACGGTCTGGAGCCAGAAACCGCGGCGACCGTTGGTTCAGCCAGAATCGACCGTCATGGATCGAATCCTTCAGGCCATGCGG
>Ga0066709_100002891_pt1 | contig 12838 bp, 10 predicted proteins | sample GraSoiAngelo_158_FD_79665 | JGI IMG/M metagenome (GOLD analysis project Ga0066709, IMG submission 79665) | Grasslands soil microbial communities from the Angelo Coastal Reserve, California, USA - 14_1009_16_30cm | ecosystem: Environmental > Terrestrial > Soil > Grasslands | place: USA... | reverse complement strand
GAACTGAAGACGGGAGGAGGCCACGTCGACGTACAGGCCGCAAGCGGGGATTCGTTGGGCGGGGAGTGGCGGCTTGAAACCGGTGACGGTAACATTAGTCTCGAAGTCCCGGGAAATCTGGCGGCGGACGTAGATCTGCACACCAGTGACGGACACATTGATCTTGATTTTCCGGTCACGACTGAAGGCAAGGTTCGTGAGAATGAAGTTCGCGGCAAGCTGAACGGCGGCGGGCCTTTGATGACGATCCGCACCGGCGATGGGTCGATTCATCTGCGGAAGAGCTGACACTTGTGGCTACAGACCGGCTCACAGTTCGAATTCCGGAGAGTCTGGGGACTCGTCTCCGACATGAGTCTCGGGTTAGCGGCCAGACTCTTTCCGAATTGGTCAGAGTTGCGCTAGAAGATTACCTGGACAAGAAAAAAGGGAGACGTTCCGCCTACGAGCTCGCTGAAGAAGCGGGAATCATCAATTGCGCACCGGGCTTACCCAAGGATCTGAGCACTAATCCGCGCTACTTCGCGATTTACCGTAGTGGCCGTCGGCATACTGCCCGGCCTAAGCTTGACTGAAAGCTGAATGAGCCGTGTGAATCTTGTCTAATCGTGAGGAGCACGTTGAATGCACATGCCACGAATCATTTCGTATGCCGCAGTTCTACTCGTTGTCTCGTTGAGTAATGCTCAACAGACTCAGCCGTCGGCTAAGCCTCAGCCCGTGCTGGACCTCTCTTCGATGGATCAGACGATTGATCCCTGCACCGACTTCTACACCTACTCCTGCGGCGGGTGGATGAGGAAGAACCCCATCCCGCCGGACCAGTCGAGTTGGAGTGCCTACGGCAAATTGCAGGATGAGAATACGGCACAGTTGCGGGGAATTCTGGAAGCGGACGCCGTGCCTGATGCCAAGCGAAATGCCGCCAACCAGAAGATTGGCGACTACTACGCTGCTTGCATGGACGAAAAGGCGGTGGAAGCGGCGAGCCTCACAACTCTACAGCCGCGATTCGCCGAGATCGACAGACTGACTTCCAAATCCGACCTCAGCCAGGTCGTTGCAGACCGGGCATATTCGCTGCCCTATCGGCGCAGCACTATGTTTCGCTTTGGTGCGAATCAGGACGCCAAAGATTCGGCGCAGATGATCGCGGAAACCGATCAAGGCGGACTCGGAATGCCCGACCGCGACTACTACTTCAAAGACGATGCCAAGTCTCAGGAATTGCGCAAGGCCTATCTGGCGCACGTGCAGAAGATGCTCGAATTACTGGGCGACAAGCCGGAAAGTGCGGCGGCGGAAGCACAGACAGTCATGCGGATCGAAACGGCGTTGGCGCAAGGCTCGATGACGCGTGTGGAGCGGCGCGATCCGCAAAAGCTCTATCACAAGATGACAGTGCAGGAATTCGAGGCGCTGGCGCCTTCGTTCCAGTGGAATGCGTATTTCACCAAGGTCGGCCTCCCCTCGCTCGCCAGCCTGAATGTGGCCGCTCCTGACTTTTTCAAAACGCTCAACGCGGAAATCGATAAAGAAGATCTGGCGAGCTGGAAGACGTATCTCCGCTGGCACCTCGTGGAGGCGAACGCCCGCTATCTTCCTGCCGCTTTTGTGAACGCCGATTTCGACTTCCACGGAAAAATTCTCTCCGGAGCCGAGCAGATTGAGCCCCGCTGGAAGCGCTGCACTGAGGATGTTGACGATGATCTGGGTGAGGCCTTGGGACAGGCCTACGTCGAGAAATACTTCAGCGCCGAGGCCAAGCAGCAAGTGGTGGAAATGGTGAAGGAAATCGAATCGGCGATGCAGCAGGATATCAGCGCGTTGCCGTGGATGAGTGCAGGCACCAGACCGAAGGCAATTGAAAAGCTCCACGCTGTAGCCAATAAGATTGGATATCCCGACAAGTGGCGCGACTACAGCAAGCTCGAAATCGTTCGTGTCGATGAGATGGGCAATGTGCTGCGGGCTCGGGTGTTCGAATTCAACCGGCAGCTGGCGAAGATTGGCAAGCCCGTGGATCACGGTGAGTGGGACATGACTCCGCCGACCGTGAACGCCTACTACAATCCGCAGATGAATGACATCAATTTCCCCGCCGGCGTGCTGCAGCCGCCGCTGTTTGATCCGAAATCCGATGCCGCGCCGAACTACGGCAATACCGGAGGCACCATCGGCCACGAACTCACGCATGGCTTCGACGACGAAGGCCGCCAGTTCGATGCCCATGGCAACCTGCGCGACTGGTGGACTCCCGAGGATGAGAAAGAATTCGTCAAGCGAGCCTCATGCATCTCCGACCAGTACTCGACTTACACGATCATCGATGACATCAAGATCAACGGCAAGCTGACGCTGGGCGAAGACGTGGCCGACGTGGGCGGCCTCATCCTGGCGTACATGGCATGGAAGGAACATACCAAGGGCCAGAACTTGCAGCCCATCGAGGGCCTGACTCCCGAACAGCGCTTCTTCATCGGCTATGGGCAGAGCTGGTGCTCGAATGAACGCGATGAGAACAAGCGGCTGCGGGCGACGGTCGATCCACACTCTTCGGAGAAATATCGGGCTAACGGTGTAGTTTCGAACATGCCCGAGTTTCAGGAGGCGTTTCATTGCAAGGCTGGGTCGGCAATGGTCAATCAGAACCGCTGCAGAGTCTGGTAGGAGGGCTGCGTGTTTCCGAGCTTGGTGAAGACTCCGCTGCTGAAGACTCGGCCTGCATACGTCAGGGAAATAAAGAGCGTGCGTTGAGAACTGGTGCCGTCGCTACGCGACTCGCTCCGCACTCTTGTCTTTACCCAGGACTGACGTCCTGGGCTAATGAATGCTGCCCCTAACGGGGCTGTATTTTGCCGCCTCTTCTACCCTTCGAATTCTACCCTTCGAAAATTTTCGCAGCGTTGAAACGCTGCACCGCCCAAAATTAGGAGTTTTCGAGGAGCTACTCCAGGTCGGCTTTGTCGGGGTTGTAATAAAAGCGGAAGCGCAGAGACAAGTATTGTCCCGTGAATTCGCTGGGCAATGGGGGGAAAGGATTCGATGCGGTGATGCCTCCCCAAGCCGCACGATCCAGTGCAGTATCGTTTGAGGTGGCAACCAGCTTCATCCCCGCAACCTGCCCCTCTTTCGTGATGGCGAATTCAATCGCCAGTTTCCCTTTTTTCCCCATTCTTGCGGATTCGGGAATCAGGCGGTCCCAGTTTTCCTTCACATTCTGGAGAATGCGCTGCAGGTAAGGCCCGAAGTCCACACCCTGCGTGTCGCTCAGGATGTCGAGAGCCCCTAGCTGCCGGCCATGCGCGCCCGTTCCCAACCCGAAGTCGCCTTCCTGTCCGCCGCCTCCACCACGCCGTTCAGCGGCCGCACGAGCCGCCTGCTGAATCGCCGATCCCGCCGACATGGCTCCGACGCTAAAGGGATCGATCTTCGGCTTGGCCGGCACTTGCAGCCTGGCGGTCTGATTGTTGTTCGGCAGTTGCGGAAATCCTTGCTGGCCCTGCTGCGACTGAGGCTGGTTCTGAGCCATCGCGGGCGGAGCTTGCGGCGTTGGCTGCTGCATCGCTGGGCCACTTGGCCCCGGACGACCCGGAGGCGGCGTGGCCAGAATCTTCCGTAACTCTTTGGGATCGAGCTCAGGATGGCGCGCCGTGGCAATGCGATCCTTGTCGGAAATAACGTTGGTCTTCGGCTTCTGCAGCACTTTTTGCGCGTCCGGCGGAAGCGCCAGGAAGGTCGCGTCTTTCGAAGGATCTTTTGTCTGCACCACGACTAAGGGATGCCAGGGCAAATACTTTTCGAACTTCGTGAAGTTCACCACCAGAATAATAATTACCAGGTGCGTGATGATCGAAATCCACGCTGCCTCGCGACGACGCGAGCGCGAAAGATCGTCCTGTAGCTGGATAATCAGATGCGGCACACGCGCATCCAGATCGCGATACGCCGTCTCCCAGTCCTCGGCATCGTAGAGGCCGAGTTGCTCCGGTTGCGGCTTCTCTGGCGGGGGCGGCGCCACCGGATTCTGGAATGGAATTTGTGTGATCGGCATGCGCTAGGCTAGTCCGCTTGGCTCATTAGACACGAAATGCAGTCGCTACGTTGCATCCGGGACTCTTTTGAGATGCAAGCTGGCGGCACGACTGAGTTATTTCTATTTTCGCATCTTTCGCGGGATTCTGCTCAGTGAAACTGTATGCAACTTTGCGATGTAAACATGTGTAAAAACGCGTAAACGCGGCCATATTCAGGTGAGATTTGGGGTGGGTGTCCTAATTCATGCCAGCAAGACCAACCTTGGTTCCATGCTCGCGAATCGCAGCCACAATTTCGAGCGCCAGCGCCAGCGCGCGGCGGCCATCTTCGAGAGGAACAATTGACGTAGAGCGGTTTCGAACCGCGTGCAGAAAGGATTTCAATTCCGCGTGCAGCGGCTCTTCTACAGCAACAGGCGGCTTGGTCACGCCGATCTGGGGATTTACCGAGGGCGCGCCTTGAATACTGCCGTCCTGACCAACAGTAAACACCAGAACCTCCTGGCGTCCATAGTCGAGTGACACATACTGCCGCGGCTGGAAGAATCGCAGCTTACGCACCCGCTCGGTGGAAACACGGCTGGCGGTAAAGTTGGCGATGCATCCGGATTCGAGCTCCAGGCGAACGTTGGCGATATCGACCTTGCCCGAAAGTATCGGCAACCCGACCGCCCGAACTTCCTTGACCGGCGAATTCGCGAACGACAGCACGATGTCGAGGTCGTGAATCATCAGGTCCAGCACGACATCTACGTCCAGCGAGCGCGGGGTGAAGACGCTGAGCCGGTGAACCTCGAAGAACATTGGTTGAGTCAGCAAGGGGATGGTTGCGCGTACCGCGGGGTTGAAACGCTCGAGATGTCCGGCCTGGGCGATGCGCTTGCGTGCCGCTGCCAACTTGACCAGTTCATCGGCCTCTTCGAGCGTTGCCGTCACGGGCTTTTCGATCAGAACGTCGATCCCGGCCTCCATAAGGTCGCGGGCCACCGCAAAGTGATGCTGCGTAGGAGATGCCACGCTCGCGGCGCGCACCTCGCTGTGAGTGGTCAGCATCTGGCGAATCGAGCCAAAGCCGCGGCAGCCAAATTCCCGGGCTACCGCATCCGCGCGATTCAGATCCGGATCGACGACTCCGACCAGGCGCACGGCTTCGCCTTGCTGTTCGAGTTCCTTGCAAACGCGGGCATGATTGCGTCCGAAAACGCCGACGCCGACGACTGCGACAGGAATCTGCTCTTGCGATGGCAGAAAAAATCTCGATGGCTGAGTGCCGGCAAGGATTGTAACGCAAACCGTAGAAAGAGCATCTCGTTAAACCAGCAGGCCGGTGCGCTGGAATCACGCGGTAGGCTTCGCGATGATCGTCGCCCGGTCGGCGTGATCTTCAAGCAGTGGTGAGGTGCCAGATATCAGCGCCGCGTCGTGGATAACGCTTTCTTGAGGATGGCAATCTGTCCGGCATGATACAGCTCGTGCTGGGTGACTCCGTGCAGCATGAAGTAGAAGGTATATCGCTTGCCTGGAACGCGATCCCATAACCGCGAGTCCGGCAACGCCGCCACAGACTTGACCAGCGTGTCGTGGGTTCGCTTGAGGTCGGCCACGGATTTGCGCCATGCCGATTCGCGCGGCTTTTCTACGCGCGGAAAATTCTGCGATCCTGAAAGCTGAAGCTTCTCTCCGGCCAGGCGGCGTAACACCGCGCCATCCCACGCGGCGATGTGCATGGTCAGTTCCCAGATGCTGTGGACGTTTCGCAGAGGCTTGGCAGCTGCCGTCGCGGCATTCACATCCTCGAGCAGTTCGAGCAACGCGGGGCCGTGCCAGGCGCTGCCGTCAAAGGCGCGACGAAGCTGGTCGGCAATGCGGGAAGCCTCGGACACACGTTGAATCCTCCGATGGGTCGTAGCGCCGCCGTCCCGGCGGCTGTCCGGCGGGCGTCCTCGCCCGCCGCGTCGAGGGCGAGACGCCCCTTCGACAAACTCAGGGCAGGCTCTCGAGACAGCCGGCAAGATGCCGGCGCTATTGGGCACAGCTCTAGAACACGTGCAGCTTGATGCTTAGATACTTCTTCGGATCTTGCCGAATCGCCTTCACCAGATCCCGCGTCTCGCCCAGCATCTGGTTCGCGGTGTTGTATAGCGATTCATCCTTGATGAGCCGCCCAGCGGTTCCCTGTCCGGCCTCCAATTCCGTCGTCAATGCCGAGAGCTTGCTGATCGTGTTATCCAGCTTGCGCGCAAGTTCTTCATCCTTGCTCAGCTTTCCGAGCGTACCCTTGCCGGCATTGATGTCCTCGGTGAACTTCTTCAGGTTCGCAATCGCGTCGTTCGCGTTGTTGTAGAGTGAGGGATCTTTCATGAACTTTCCCGCCGTCCCCTTTCCCTGCTGCAGGTCGTCAACCACGGCATTCATCTTGTCGAGCGTGGCCAGAAACTTCTTGTAGGCCTCATCGCTGCTGATCAATGCACCCAGGCTGCCTTCTCCGCTGGCGATCTGCTCGACGATCTTCTGAAACTCTCCGACGGTTGCAGAAAACCGGTTGTAAAGCGTTGGATCGTAGATCAGTTTTCCCAGCGATCCCTTCCCGCTTTCCGCGAATGCCAGGATCCTGTCCTCCCGCTTCAGCCGTGCATCCATGTTCTGCAGAGTACTTTGGCTGGAGCGCACCACTTCGTTGAAGTCAGGATGCACGCGGGTCGCGAGCGTATCCCCATCGTGGACGGGAGGAGCGACGGCCTGCGCGCTGTCGATATCGATGTAGGTCTCGCCCAGCACCCCGGCGGTTTCGAGCGAGGTCACCGAGTCGCGACGCAGGTTGAAGGCGTATTTCGTGCTCACCTTCATCCGGACTTCGACCGGAGTGAGTTGCTTGTCTTTGTCCGGCACAATCTGGATTTTCACCACGTTGCCGATATCGACGCCACTCAGGCGCACAGGGGCGCCCACGCGTATACTGCTCGCATTGTCGAAATAGGATTTGAGGGTGATACGTTTGGTGAAGAGACCGCCCGTCTCCGTCATCAGAAACAGTAGTAATGCCAGCGTCACGCTGGCGAAGATCACCGTAAGGCCGACGCGCAGTTGCGACCATTTGAGCTGCTTCTGGCTAGGCAAAAGATTCCCTCATCGCGCCAGTCTGCCGTGTTTTCCCTGCCAGCCACGCCAACAGCTCTGACTCGTGACCAGCCCCCAAGCAGCATGATAGCAAACGCAAGGCCCCCGCTTAAGCAGCTTTGGCGCGCAGTGCAGAAGTGAGTAACAGCGCCAGAAGATAGGCAGCCCCTCCGCAAGCCAGCGTCACCGTTAGCCCAAACTGAATGGCAATCACCATAGCCAGCACCGAGCCGAGCACGCTGGCAGCCGCGTTTATCGCCCAGGCCCACTCCACGGCGTTATCCTCGGATGCCTGCCCGGCGGGAAATTCCGGCACCGGAGCCGAAGCCAGCGCCCGCAGCCCCGTCGGAAACGGCATTCCCATCACGAAGCCCAACGGAACAAGAATTACCGCGCTCACCAGGAATCTGTAGCCCAGTCCCAGTCCGACCAATGACGCCAAACGGCCAGGCAGAAAAAACACATCCGCGAGGAGCGTCACAATCACCAGCACCAGCGGCACCCAGGCCAGTTCCGTCCGCGGCAACCATAGCCGCGAGAACAGGCTGCCAGCGCCGCTCGACAACATCAGCAGAAAGATCACCACCGTGAGCGCGTAGGTAGGATGTCCAAGGAAAAGTACGAATCGCTGGATGAACGCAATTTCCACCAAGATGTATCCGAGCCCGACCGCCACAAAATAGAGGAGCGCCACCAGCGATTGCTGTCCTCCGCCTTTCTTCTTCTTAAGCGCCAGAGGCAGAACCAGAAAGACCAACACGGCCACGAACGAAATCACCAGGACGAGAAGCAGGACCAGAACGCCAAGGTTGACTTTCCAGTCCACTCCATGCCGCAATCCCTTCTCTAGAATCTGCCCCGGCTTGAGCGTGAAAAAGAAAAACGGTGCATTGTCCGTAACCGGTGCGACGTTGTAAGCATAGTCGCGAGCAAACACGTAAGGATCATTGCCGGCAATGAGCTCGGAAAAAGGATTCAGGCCGGGCTGTGAAGGCAGATACAACGCCGTCAGGATCGGATAAACCTTCAGATGAGCCCTTACCGCATTTTCTTCCTCCGCCGTGAACGGGCTCTTCTTCGCCAGCACCACGACTGGAATGCCGTCCTCGTTGAGCGCCCCTTGCGACGCGACGATGAAATGGCGCGCCGGATTGGCCACTCCCAACCGGTGCAGGGCCTCCATCGCGACTGCGACCACCCGCAAGGCCTCTCGCGGATGCCGGAATTCCCAGCGCGTGATGGCAATCATGCCGTCAGGCTTCAGATGGTCAAAATATTCGCGAAAGGCCTCCACCGTATAGAGATTGTTCTCGCTGAGCGCGAACGCACCCGCAGCGGTCGATGCCCACGTGTCAACCAGCGTCATCTGCACCACATCGAACTGCTGCGGTGTCGACCGCAGGAACGAGCGCCCGTCGGTCACCTGGATGTGGACTTCCGGCCGCTGGTAGAGATGCTTGGAGTAGGCCGCATAGCGACCGCGCATGATGGTATTGGCGATGATGGGATTGATTTCGATTCCGGTCACGTTGGGGCTGCCGTTGGCGACCGCGCGCAGCACGTCCACCCCTCCGCCCGGGCCGATAATCGCGAACTCTCCGCGGGGCCGCAGAACGTTGGCTACCGCAGGCGGAGCCGACATCAAGGCCGCTTCCCATGCCGTGTCGTGCCAGTGTGCCACATCGGCGTTCATGATGTAGGTGGATGCGTCCGCATCGATCACGATGACCTTGGTCGCCGGACCCAGGCGGTCTACTTCGATCCGTGAGAGCGCGTTCCACTGGGCGAACTCCACCCACGCCGGATCGCGGAACATTCCTTTGGCATAGACCACGTCGATGAGCCGGCCCGAGTCATTCGCCGCAATCAGCGCCAGCAGACCCACGACGAACAATCCCGTAGTTTGTCGGGCCTTGCGGGATTCCGCCCAAATCGCGCCCACCGCCGCCATCGTCACGGCGGCGAAAAGAATGGTGTTCGGTCCTCCCAGCCAGTTCAGGAGCAACACGACAGCAATACACGCTATCGCTCCTCCGCAAAGGTCAGCTCCGTAAAGCCGGGGAATGCGCCGCGACTCACGGGCAAAGACGACGGAAAAGAGAAGTCCTGTCAAGAAAAATGGCACAGCGGCGGCCAGATACAGCACCGTGAGCCGAAGGAAATTCCTGCCCGAAACTTCCAGCGCCACCGGCACGTGCAACACCACTTCCAACACCAGCACCACGGCAACAGAATTTGCCAGGCATATCCGCGTGGCTAGCTTCCGCGTGTCGATGCCAGCCAACTTTTCTTTCCAGAGATATGCGAATACTCCTCCAGCGCCCAGGCCCAACAACGCGATCGAGATCGACAGAAACGCGAAGTGATAAAACAGCACGACAGAAAACAATCGCGTCAGCGCAAGCTCCAGGGACAAGGCGGAGAAACTGGCCAGCGCCAGTCCCGCCAGCAGGGTCTTCTCAGGAATATCGCTCCCGCTGAAAGTTGGAGTAGGAGTCGGAGTAGTAACAGACATGATTTTGGTTCGCGGCGACAGTCTAGCAGAAGGACTGTCAGCAATATGGCGAAGAAAGCCCCTCAACCCAGCCGCGTAGCGGCGGCATGTGAAAGCCCGGCACGGAAGTGCCGGGTTGAGTGCGCAAACACGACGAGTCGCGGAGCGACGGCACGGGTACCGTCCGTACTTTGATCTCTAACTTTCCAGAATCACCTGCGCAATCGCCTGCTCCGCGGTGTGCGAAAGCGACAATGCCGTGTTCTTCACCCCTAGCTGCGACGCAAACTCTCCCGCGCGCCGATGAAAGCTCATCGTCGGACGCCCTCCTGGCATCCGAATCACTTCACAATCGCGCCAGCGCACCCCGTGATTCCATCCCGTGCCCAGCGCCTTCATCGCCGCTTCCTTGGCCGCAAATCGCGCCGCATAGCGTTCCACGCGATTTGCCTTGGAATCGCAATAGCGAATCTCGCCCTCGGTAAAGATGCGCCGCACAAAGCGATCTCCGAAGCGCTGAATGGCGTGGCGAATGCGCGGAACCTCGGCGATGTCGATGCCAGTGCCAACGATCATAGGAATTCCAATCGGCAACCTACAACAGCCGATCTCCACGGTAGATCATTTGCCCGTCGATCATGCGCGCCTCAGAGGTGAGCCGGTGAGGCTTAGTAGGTCGAACATCATCGATGTGCTCCACTTCGTGCCCGTGTGCGACCAGCCAGTCCGACTCCAACATGCGATGACAACGAAAGTACACACGCTCTGCGCACATATACGCCGTTCGCGTCTTTTCTGCCAAAACAAGCAGTTGAACGATGGTGCTCCCGAACTCCGGCGTGAGCATGTAATCGGCGTAATTGCGGAAACTCTCATTCCGGAGGGCGATGTTGGGCGACTCTTCGAGAATCTTCTTGCGATATCCTCCCAACTCTTTTATCCAGACATAAGAAATTCCAGCCGGAGGAAGACTTTTCTCCAGTGACTCGCGATTAAACTGCGGCAGGCGGCGCGACATGGGAAATGCCCGGATATCCACCAACCTCTGGATCTTGTGGGCCTGCAGCGCCGCGATCAGTTCCTCCAGCGTGCGCGTGGAATGCCCAATGGTGTAGAGAACGGCCACGGTCTTTCGATGCGTTTAAGCAGAGATCCGATGAAGCACGGCTGCAATCATTTCATCCTGCGCGGGAAACACTGTTCGCAGGTCGAGCAGGACCCGCCCGTCCTCGACCCGCGGAATGACCGGTGGATCCGAGGCTCGGAGCCGTGTAGCCACTTCGTCTGCTCCGACACCTTCGCAGCGTAACGACAAGAGCCGCGTCGTTAGCACCGAAGACGGCGCCGCGCCGCCGCCAATCACCGATTCGCCATCGATCAGTTCAACATTCCACTTGGACCCGCTGACTTGCCGTGCGATCGCCTGGGCACGCTGCCCAATCTCCTCCTTGGTCCGCCGCATCATGCGCAATGTTGGAATCGCATCGTGATCGCGCTTCACGTAAGCCAGAAGTGTCGCCTCCAGCGCCGCGTAGGTAAGCTTGTCAACGCGCAAAGCCCGAAACAGGGAATTCGAGCGCATCCGCGAAACCAGCTCACGACGCCCGCTGATCAGTCCCGCCTGCGGACCGCCCAGCAACTTGTCCCCGCTGTAGGTGACCACATCCACCCCGGTGCGCAAACGGTCGAGCACGCTCGGTTCGCCGCTGATTCCAAATGCCTGCAAATTTACCAACGCTCCGCTGCCCAGATCTTCCATCAGTGGCAACCCGCGCCTTCGAGCCAACTCTACAAGTTCCTCAATAGAAGCCTGCTCCGTGAATCCTGTGATCTCGAAATTCGAACGGTGAACCCGCAACAACAGCCGCGTGCGCTCATTGATCGCTCGCTCATAGTCGGCAACCCGCGTGCGATTCGTGGTCCCGACTTCGCACAGAATCGCCCCGGACTTCGTCATCACATCCGGAATCCGGAACGAGCCCCCAATCTCAACCAGTTCTCCCCGCGAAACCACAACCTCGCCACTCTCGGCCAGACTATTGAGCGCCAGCAGCACCGCCGCAGCATTGTTATTCACAGTGATGGTAGAAACATCCGCTCGGGTAGCGACAGCCGCCTCGGCGGTCCCGGCTGGGCGAAGCCCGCCGGTCCCTGCAACCGTGTCATCCCCCGACAGCAGCTTCCGGAACAAGCGTTCCACATGCACATCCCGCTTGCCGCGCTCTCCAGCCTCCAACTCGAACTCCAGATTTGAATATCCCGCCGACGCGTTACGAATATGCTCGATCGCAGTAACAGCCAGCGGGGCCCGTCCAAGATTGGTGTGCAGGATGACGCCGGTCGCGTTGATGACGCCACGCAGCGAATAACCGAGCGTCCGGCGCAGTTGCTGCTCGATCGCGCTCGGGATTCCGGAGAGTGCCAGGTCCAAGGCCTGCTCGTCAAGCAGGCCGGAAGCAATCTCATCGCGCATCCTGCCCAAGACACCCCGCGCAGCATCCGTCACGGCAGCAGACCCCGAAACCGCTGTGAGTTCCCCCACGGCTGGGGTCCGCACAATCTCGTCCACCGACGGCAGCCGTCGAAAAAGCTCAGCTTTGCCAATGCTCTTCACGGCAAAATTATCCCATGAAACACGAAGGAAACCCGCTCGCGCGTCAGAACAGCCTTGATCTACAGCTTGTGCATGTAGGCCAGCAGGTCCTGAATGTCTTGTTGACTGAGCGTCTGGCTGTAGCCCGGCATCTCGTTGCGTCCCCCGCGAATAATGTCCGTGACACGATCGTCATTCGCCGGAAGCCCGCTCAGCGACAGGTACTGGTGCTTGAAAACGCCTTGCAGTCCCGGACCCTTTTTGCCCCGCGTCGAGTACGGTTCATGGCAACGGTCGCAATGCGAGTCATAAATTTTTCGCCCGGCAACCTGCTGCGGATTGAGCCCAAGTTCCGCATCCGACTTCCGCCGCTGCACGTCGCAACCTGAGAGCATGACCACGATCAGCCATACGATCAGTCCCGTAACTTCCACGACCCGCCGCCGGTCCCAAAACAAATTGCCTCCGCGATTCCAGCCTTACAATAATAGAAGAAGCCCATGACTGTCGCCGGTGAAGCGAATTCATGAACCTCCGTCGCGCAACAAGAGTAGCGCCGGCATCTTGCCGGCTGTCCCGAGGGCGTCTCGCCCTCGG
>Ga0066709_100002890_pt1 | contig 12838 bp, 12 predicted proteins | sample GraSoiAngelo_158_FD_79665 | JGI IMG/M metagenome (GOLD analysis project Ga0066709, IMG submission 79665) | Grasslands soil microbial communities from the Angelo Coastal Reserve, California, USA - 14_1009_16_30cm | ecosystem: Environmental > Terrestrial > Soil > Grasslands | place: USA... | reverse complement strand
CGGGCCGACGATGTGCTCGCCGTCGCCCGTCATCGTCGGAATCCCGCCGCGGTGCTCGCGAACCTTCGCCTCGAGCAGGATCGGAAGTTGCTCCGCCACCTGTTCGCCCAGCCGCAGGAGCACCTCGGCGTCGAGCGGTGTGTCCTCGATCTGAAAGCTCGCGCCCAGGGCGTCGACCTCGAAGAAGTGCGGATCTGCTTCGAAGCCACCCCAGAGGAGCCCGCCGTCACACGGACGCACGTAGACCGCTGCATCCACCACGCGCACAATCGGCAGATCGGCGCTCGCTCCTTCGAGCGGCTCGGTGACGAACAGCTGGTGGCGCGTCGGCAGGATCGGTATGTGGATCCCACTCGCCTCGGCCACCTGCCGCGTCCACGCGCCGGCTGCGTCGACGACGACCCGGGTGCGAATCGTCCCCCGGTCCGTCTCGACAGCAGCAACCTCACCGTCCTCGATGTCGACGCGCGTGACCGTGGTGTGCGGCAACAGCGTGGCCCCGCCCGCCTCGGCGCCCCGCGCGAACCCGATCGCGACCTGCGACGGTTCGAAGTAGAGATCGTCGCCGACGCGCATCACCGCGAGCACGCCTTTGGTCTGGAGGAACGGATTCAGGCGGTGCGCCTCGTCCGGCGAGATGCGCTCGACGTCCAGGCCGAGCCGGTCGCCGCGCGCGACGTCGCTCTCGATCACGTCGACGTCCTGCGCCCGCCGGGCCACCTTGAGGCTGCCCGACTGCGTCCAGTCCAGCGGCTGTCCGGTGTCCTCGGTGAACCGCCTGAGGTTGCTGCCGGCCTGCGTGACGAGCTGGACCATCAGGTCGCTGGTTCGCGCGTGGCTCATCAGGCCGGCAGCCCGCGGCGAGGTCTGCGACGCGATCTCGTGCTTGTCGACGATCGCGACGTTCCGGGGGCCGTGCCGGACGAGGGAGAACGCCGTCGCGGCGCCGAGACCGCCGGAGCCGATCACGACGACGTCCGCGCTGTCGATCATGGCGCCACCCTGCCACGCCGGAGCAGGCTTCGCTGGCATGGATTCGTCTTCGGCTAGTGGCCCGCAACGTCGATGCCGAGCGCGACGACGCGGCCGTGCTTCGCGTAGGCCACCAGGACCGGCTGTGCGGCATGACCGGACGTGGTGGTCAAGTCCCACCGGCTGGATCCGGCCGGTGCGCCCACCGCCTGACGCAGCGCAGCTACTTCCCGCTGCGGTCGATCAACTCGATGCGATAGCCGTCCGGATCCCGGACGAAGCACAGCAACGAGCCGCCCTCGCGAACCCGGTACGGCTCGCGCTCGGCCTCGATGCCCTGCGCCTTCAGGCGGGTCAGCGCCGCACCGAGGTCGTCGACGGCGAGCGCGATGTGGCCGTAGCCGGTGCCGAGGTCGTACGTGCGGCCGTCGTGGTTGAACGTCAGCTCGAGCTCCTCCTCCTGGCCGGGCACGCCGAAGAAGTAGTTCGTCGCCTCTTTCTCGCCGTTGCGGACGATGTCCATCTCGTTGCGGAACTCGAGCCCGAGCGCCTCGTAGAAGGCGCGGCTCTTGTCCGGATCCGTGATCCGGTACATGGTGTGGAGGTAGCGCGTCATGTCGGGCATCCTACGATGGGATGGAGAAGGAGGAGCTGCTCGCACGCTACGAGGCGAGAGGCGACGCCGCGGACTTCGAGGAGGCAAAGCGCCTCTACGAAGACGCGCTCGCTGCCGATCCCGGAGACGCCGGCCTCCACAACGCGTACGGCTATCTGCTCGAGTGCCGCGGCCGGCTCTTGATCCGGGAGGCGCTTCGACACTACGAGGAGGCGATCAGCCTCGAGCCGGACTGGGCGAAGCCGCGTTTCCAGCTCATCTCTGCGCACGTCGGGCTGCAGCAGGCTGACGACGCCGTCGCGATCTCCGAGCAGTACGCGCAGGACCGGCCGGACGACGTAACAGCGGCTCGGGTCCTCGCAACTGCGTACGTCCACGCGCGTCGCTACGACCGGGCGGCGGCGCTGATCGACGCGGCGCTGCGGCGGTTCCCGGACGACGCGAGGCTCGTCGAGCTCCGAGGCGACGTCGCCGCGGGCACCGGCCGGGTCGAGGACGCGCTCCGCGACTGGGAGCGCGCCCACGAGCTCGATCCGGAGAGCCTGAGCGCTGTCTACAGCCGGGCGTTCCTGCTCCAGCGAGAGGGACGCCTCGCGGATGCCGCGGATGCGTGGCGCCACATCATCGAGTGGAGCCAGACGCGCGGTTACGAGCTCGAAGCGGAGTGGCCGCGCCGCGAGCTCGAGCGTGTGCTGGCCAGGCTGTAGGCGCGACTCACGACGGGAGGCTAGCCTCGCGCCGCCGGCGCGCGAGCGGCACGGTTCCGGAGCCCAGCGCGACGCCGGCGAGGATCAGGGCGAGCCCGCCGAGCGCCGCCGCGCCGAAGCGCTCGCCGAGGAAGATCGCGCCGTACGAGAGCGCGATCGGCGGCACGAGATACGTGACGAGCGACGCATACGCGGCGCCGGCCCCGGCGATGATCGCGTAGAAGAGCAGGAACGCGAGGGCCGTCAGCGGGATCGCGAGCGCGAGGACCGAGCCGATCGTCTCCCACTTCGGGACGTGGTGCGGAGCCTGCACGAGACCCAGCGGCAGCGCGGCGGTCGCGGCGACGGCCGTCGTTCCGAGCGCGACGACGGGCGGCGGGACGTCCGAGAGATGCCTGCCGGCGAACAACTGGCCGACCGCGTAGCAGAACGCCATCCCGACGACGGCGAGCGCGCCGAGCACCTTGCCGTGCGGCTGCGCGCCCACGAGCAGCGCCACGCCGACGAAGCCGATCGCGACGCCTGCGAGCCGCACACCGGTGACCCGAACCTCGTGGAAGAACCCGAACGCGGCGACGGCGTTGAAGATCGGCACCGCCGCCTGGATGATCGAGGCGAGGCCGGAGTCGATCCGCGTCTCTCCCCAGGAGAGCAGCCAGAAGGGGAGCGCGATGTTGACGACGCCGACGACGGCGAGCCAGCGGGCATTCGCCCTGATCTCGGCGAGCGTCCGGCGGCCGCCGACGAGGACCGGCACGATCACGGCCAGTGTCAGCGCGGCGATCCCGATCCGGGCGAAGATCAGCGTCGCGGGGGCGAGCTCCCGAACTGCGATCTTGATGAACATGAAGGACGCGCCCCAGAGCAACGCGACCGCGAGCAGCATCACGAGGTAGCGCCGGCCCACAGTTCCCTTTAACGCACGACCGCGCCGTCCTGTTTCACGGCTAAGCTGCACTACCTGAGCTCGGTTGCGGAACAGCCGCTCCACCGCGCCCTCGGCCTCACGGACGGGGAGCTCGAGCGAATCCGGACGCTGCTGGAGCGCGAGCCGAACCACTTCGAGCTCGCGGTCTTCTCGCTGCTCTGGTCGGAGCATTGCGGCTACAAGCACTCGGCGCCGCTGCTGAGGCGGCTCCCGTCCGCCGGGGCGCGCGTCCTCCAGGGGCCGGGCGAGAACGCCGGCGTCGTCGACCTCGGCGAGGGAGTCGCCGTCGCGTTCAAGGTGGAGAGCCACAACCACCCGTCGGCGGTCGAGCCGTTCCAGGGCGCGGCGACCGGGGTCGGCGGGATCCTCCGCGACATCGTCGCGATGGGCGCGCGACCGGTCGCGCTGCTCGACGGGCTCTGGTTCGGTGCGCCCGACGGGTACTTCAGGCGCGCCGTCGCCGGGATCGGCCACTACGGGAACTCAACGGGCATCCCGACAGTGGGCGGCGCGGCCGTCTTCGACGAGGCCTACCGGGACAACTGCCTCGTGAACGCGATGTGTGTCGGGCTCCTGCCGAGCGACCGCGTCCAGAGCGCGAAGGCGAGCGGGGCCGGCAATCTCGTCGTCCTCTTCGGCGCGACGACCGGTCGCGACGGGATCGGCGGCGCGTCGGTGCTCGCGAGCCAGGAGCTCGGCGAGGACGACGGGGACAAGCGGCCGACCGTGCAGGTCGGCGATCCGTTCACCGGCAAGAAGCTGATCGAGGTGTCGGTCGAGCTCGTCGAGTCCGGTCTCGTCGAGTCGCTGCAGGACTGCGGCGCCGCCGGGCTCGCGTCGTCGCTGGCGGAGATGGCGTCCGAGTTCGGCATCGACGTCCGGCTCGACCGCGTCCCGCTGCGCGAGGCCGGGATGGAACCGTGGGAGATCATGATCTCGGAGTCGCAGGAGCGGATGGTCGCGATCGTCCGGCCGCAGATGCTCGACGCCGTGCAGGCGGTCTGCGCGCGCTGGGAACTGCCGTGCACGGCGATCGGCGAGGTGACCAAGAGCGCGCTGTTGCGCGCTCTCTATGAGGGCGACGTCGTTGGAGAGATCCCGGCTCGTTTCCTGACGGACGAGTGCCCTCGCTACGAGATCGAGCGCACGCCTCGTGACGAGTGGCCGCAACCGAGTCCGCGCGCGGAGCCGGTGGACAAGCGCTGGATCTTCGAGCAGTACGACTACCTCGTCGGCTCGCGCACCGTGCGGCGTCCGGGGCTCGACGCGGCCGTGCTCCGGCTGCGGCCGTCGCTGCGCGGCGTCGCCGTCTCGCTCAACGGGCCGGCCGCAGGCGAGCGCGACCCGTTTCGCGCCGGCGCGTCGGCGGTGCTGCGGGCGGCGCGCAACGTCGCGTGCGCCGGCGGTGAGCCGCTGGCACTCACCGACTGCCTGAACTTCGGCAATCCGGAGAAGCCGGAGATCGGCTGGGAGCTCGAGCAGGCGATCGAGGGAATCGCGCAGGCCGCCGAGGCGCTGCGTGTCCCGGTCGTCTCGGGCAACGTCTCCCTCTACAACGAGACCGACGGTCGGCCGATCCCGCCGACGCCGGTCGTCGGCTGCGTCGGGCTCGTCCCGGACGTGCGCTTCGTCCCGTCGCGCTGGCGCTCCGGGGACGCCGTCCTGCTCGCCGTCGCGCCCGAGGACTCGCTGGCAGCCGAGGCGGCGCTGATCCGCTTTCTCTGGAAGGCCGCACCGCTGCTCAGCCTTGCGCACGACGTCGGCGCCGGCGGACTCGCGCACGCGCTCGCCGAGGCTGCCGGGTGGAGCGGCGGGCTCGAGGCCGACGTCGACCTGCCGGACGAGCCCCGGCGGGGCGCGGCAGTCCTGGCCATCGCCCCTTTCCAGGTGACGAGACTCGGCTCGAAGGGCTTCGTCCAGATCGGCCAGGTCCCCTGATGTGCGGGATCTTCGGCGTTCACGCGGCCGGCCGGGACGTGTCCCGGCTGACGTACTTCGGCCTCTTCGCGCTTCAGCACCGTGGGCAGGAGGCGGCCGGAATCGCCGTCGCCGACAACGGACGCCTCACGGCGCTGCGCGACCTCGGGCTCGTGAGCCAGGTCTTCGACGAGCAGAAGCTGCGCGGCCTGCAGGGACAGGTCGCGATCGGCCACAACCGCTACTCGACCACGGGCTCGTCGCAGTGGTCGAACGCGCAGCCGCTCGTTCAGCACGGACGCGTCCGCACGGTCGCGCTCGGCCACAACGGCAACCTGGTCAACGCGGCGGAGCTGCGCGAAGAGCTCCACGCGCAGGACGTCACGCTGCACTCGACCTCCGACAGCGAGCTGATCGCGGCGCTGATCGCCAACGATCCCGCGCCGCTCGAGGACGCGGTCGCGTCGGCCATGTCGAGACTCGAGGGTGCGTTCTCCGTCGTCGCGCTCTCCGAGGGGAAGCTGATGGCGTTCCGTGACGCGCACGGGTTCCGCCCGCTCTGCCTCGGTCGGCTCGGGGGCGATCGCGTGGTCGCGTCGGAGACGTGCGCCTTCGACCTCGTCGGCGCGGCGTTCGACCGCGAGATCGGACACGGCGAGCTCGTCGTCGTCGACGAGCAAGGTGTCCGCGCGATACAAGCGATCGATCCGGCCGCGGACGGCGCGCTCTGCATCTTCGAGTTCTTCTACCTCGCACGGCCCGACTCGCGGCTCGACGGCGTCGAGGTGCACGGCGCGCGCGTCCGGATGGGCGAGCGGCTGGCGCGGGAGGCTCCGGCCGACGTCGACCTCGTGCTCTCGGTGCCCGACTCGGGGACGCCGGCCGCGATCGGCTTCGCGCGCGCCAGCGGCCTTCCGTTCGGCGAGGGCTTCGTCAAGAACCGGTACGTCGGCCGCACCTTCATCCAGCCCGACCAGGACCTGCGGCGCCAGGGCATCCGCCTCAAGTTCAACCCGCTCGCGGAGGTCGCCGGGAGGCGCGTCGTGATCGTCGACGACTCGATCGTCCGCGGGAACACGACGCAGCAGATCGTGCAGATGCTCTTCGACGCGGGCGCGACCGAGGTGCACGTGCGCATCTCGTCGCCGCCCGTGATCGACCAGTGCTACTACGGGATCGACCTCGCGGATCCGACCGAGCTGATCGCGAGCACGCGCACGGTCGAGGAGGTGCGGCAGCACATCGGCGCGACCTCGCTCGCCTATCTCTCGCTCGACGGGCTGCAGGCCGCGACGCAGCGGCCGGAGTCCGAGCTCTGCCGCGCCTGCCTCACGCGTGAGTACCCGACCCCGATCCCGGAGCCGGGCACTCACGCGAAGCTGCGGTTCGAGGCCGCGCGGGTCTGATTCCTACTGTTCGAGCACGCGGCTCGCCTTGGCGACGCCGCGGCTGAGGATGTAGCCGATCGTCAGCCACGTGAAGAGCGTCGCGAAGCCGTTCGCGTCGAGCAGGTCGCTCGCAGCCCAGATGATCGCGAGGACGATCGTGGCCAGGAGGTAGACGGCCAGCTCGGCGTTGCCGGGGACGGGGAGGATCGCGCCGGTCGTGGGCATCCGGCCCAGTCCGCCGTAGCCGCCCTGGCCGAACGTGGGCTGGCTCGGCGGGGGCGGAGGCGGCGGGGTGCCCGGCTGATCGGGAGGAACCGTCGACATGTCGTGCTCCTTTCGTCAGGCCGCTTGGCCCGGGACGTGTGCGATCTCGAGCTTGATTCCGTCGGGGTCGTAGAAGAACACCGCGTAATACCCCGGCACGTACGTGTATTCCTCCGGCCCGCTCTCGATCTCGGCGCCGTGCGCGCGCAGCCACTCGGCCCGCTCTGCGACCGTGGCGCGCGACGGCGCCGTGAAGCAGAGGTGGTGGAGGCCCAGCTCGTAGCGGTCGTGCTCGCGGCTCGGCGGCTGCGGCGGCTCGCGCAGGCCGACGGCCCAGCTCGGCCCGCTGAGGTAGTAGATCGTCTCGCCGCGCTCGCCCTCGACCTCGCTGACCCGGTGGAAGCCGAGCGGGCCGAGCAGCTCGCGGTAGAAGGGCAGGCTGCGCTCGATCGAGGAGACGACGAGGTCGACGTGGCGGATCTCGCTCGGGCTCACGGCTGGACATTCCGGCTTCGACGCGCCGGAGCCGAGTCCTACTTACAATCGGGCCCTCGTGCACCTGTTCCACTACCACCTCGTCACGAGCAAGGTGCGCGAGGTGGAGGCGCGGTACATCGGCAAGCTGGGCTTCCACCTCGTCGCGAGGCACGGCCGCGTCGGCGAGGACCTGACGTCCTACGAGCCGGGTGTGTCCTGGTCCGAGCTGGACGACAGCGGGTTCAAGCTGCGGCTCAGCGAGCTCGAAAAGGGCGCGGTGAACGTCGTCGTGCAACCGGGACAGTGGCCGCTGCCGCGCGTCGACCATCTCGGGCTCGCGCTCGACGAGGACGAGTTCGAGGCGGCGCTCGACCGGGCGGCGCACGCGGAGCTGCGCATCCAGGAGCACGGCGGCCGGCGGACGTTCGTCTCGACGAACGCCGGCTACCGGCTCGAGCTGCATCCGCCGCGCGACTGGATCGAGGAGCTGCTCGAGGGAGCGGCCGACCTGAGCTTGTCGGAGCTGCATCTGAAGGCGGACGATCCGGAGGAGAAGGCGGACGCGCTGGCGTCGATCCTCGACCTCGAGCCCGACACCGACGGCGGCGTCCATGTGGGCGAGACGCTCGTGCGCTTCGTCCCCGGCGGCCCGCAGGGGCGGCCGGAGCTCCACGGCGAGCTGTTCGTCTGAGCGCCACCCTACACTCTGGTTGTTGACCGGAGACGTCGCTCCCACGTACGACGCTGCGGGAGTGTCGCTCGCGACCGCGGAGGCGATCGTCGAGCGGTTGAAGAAGGCCGTGGAGTCGACGCGCACCAAAGCGGTCGTCGGATCCTTCGGCGCCTTCGCCGGCGTCTTCGCACTCGACGAGCAGCGGCTGCTCGTCGCCTCGACGGACGGTGTCGGCTCGAAGCTCGTGCTCGCCCGGCGCGCCGGCACGCTCCGCTGGGCCGGGGCCGACCTCGCGGCGCACTGCATCAACGACGTGCTCACCACCGGCGCCGAGCCGCTCTTCCTCCTCGACTACGTCGCCGCCGCACGCATCGACCCCGAGCAGGTCGCCGAGCTCGTCGAGGGCGCCGCCGAGGTCTGCCGCGACGCCGGCTGCGCGCTGATCGGCGGCGAAACGGCCGAACTGCCCGGGATCTATCGCAACGAGGAGCTGGATTTCGCCGGCACGTGCGTCGGCCTCGTGGATCGCAGAGAACTGATCGACGGCAGCCGCGTCGAGCCCGGCGACCTCGTGCTCGGCTTTCCCTCTGCCGGCGTCCACTGCAACGGCTTCTCGCTCGTCCGCCGCGTGCTCGAGGGGGAGGACTACACGGGCGACGACCTGCTCGCGCCGACGCGCCTCTATCTCGACGAGGTGCGCAAGCTCCGCGAGCGCACCGATGTCCGCGCGCTCGCGCACGTGACCGGCGGCGGCATCCTCGGCAACCTCTCACGCGTGCTTCCGCCGGGCCTCCACGCGGAGATCGACTGGGATGCCTGGGAGCGTCCGGCCGTCTTCGAATGGCTCGCCCGCCACGTCGGCGAGGAGGAGCTGCGGCGCGTCTTCAACCTCGGCATCGGCTACTGCGCCGTGGTGCCGGCCGGCACGGGCGGGCTCGCCGTGGGGCGCATCGTTTGATCGGCGTCCTCGTCAGCGGGAACGGGACGAACCTGCAGGCGCTGCTCGACGCGCGGCTGCCGGTCGCGGCGGTCGCGGCGAACGTGGACTGTCGAGCCCTCGCGCGTGCGGGTGAGATCCCGACGCGCGTCTTTTGGCTCCACGGCTTCCCGGACCGCGAGCGCCGCGACGCCGCGATGGCCGACTGGCTCGCCGGGCACGGCGTCGACCTCGTTGTCTGCGCGGGTTACATGCATCTGCTGACCGCGCCGTTCCTCGACCGCTTCCCGCAGCGGATCCTCAACGTCCACCCCTCGCTGCTTCCGGACTTCCCCGGCGCGCACGCGATCGACGACGCACTCGCGGCGGGCGCCGAGACCACCGGTGTCACCGTCCACCTGGTCGACGCCGGCCTGGACACCGGCCCCGTGGTCGCCCGGGAACAGGTGCCGGTCGAGCCGCGGGCGACGCTCGTCGAGCGGATCCACGCCGTCGAGCACCGCTTGCTTCCCGCGGCCGCACGGGAGATGCTGGTCAGGGAGCGAGCTTGATCCAGCGCGCGCTGATCTCTGTCTATGACAAGGCCGGCCTCGACGTGCTCGCACGGGGTCTGGCCGAGCTTAAGGTCGAGCTCGTGGCGAGCGGCGGCACCGCGGCGTACATCGAGGAGCTCGGACTCCAGGTCAGCCGCGTCGAGTCGCTGACCGAGGTGCCGGAGATGCTCGGCGGGCGCGTCAAGACGCTCCACCCGCGCATCCATGCGGCGATCCTCGCGCGCCGTGACTGCGACGACGACCTCGCGACCCTCGACGAGCATGAGATCGAGCCGTTCGACCTCGTCTGCGTCAACCTGTACCCGTTCGCGCAAGTCGCGGCGCAGCGGGGAGTTCGCGAGGAGGACGCCGTCGAGATGATCGACATCGGCGGGCCGTCGATGCTGCGCGGCGCGGCGAAGAACTTCGCGCATGTCGCGCCGCTTTGCCGGCCCGACCGCTACGGGTTCGTGCTCGACGAGCTCCGTCAAAAGGGAGATCTCACGATCGAGACGCGACGCGAGCTCGCGGCCGAGGCATTCGCGACGACCGCGGCATACGAGGCGGCGATCGCGGCATGGTTCGCCGAGCGCGAGGCGTTCCCGGAGACGATGGTGTTGCCGCTGGAGAAGGTCACCGACCTCGCATACGGGGAGAATCCGCACCAGCGCGCGGCGTACTACGCGGAGGTCGGCGCACGCCGGCATCTCCTCTCGCGCGCCGAGCAGTTGCACGGCAAGGAGCTCTCCTTCAACAACCTGAACGACCTCAGCGCTGCCCGCCTGCTGGCGCGCGAGTTCACGCTGCCGGCGTGCGTGATCGTCAAGCACGCGAACCCGTGCGGCGTTGCGATCGCCCGGACGATCGGGGAGGCATACGACAGGGCACTCGCCTCCGATCCGACCTCGGCGTACGGCGGCGTCGTCGTCCTGACACGGCCCGTCGCGGCTGAGCTCGGCCGCAAGCTCGCGGAGCAGTTCGTCGAGGTGCTCCACGCACCGGGCTTCGACAACGAGGCGCTCGCGGCGTTGCGGAAGAAACCGGGCACGCGGATCCTCCGCGACAAGGAGCGGCGCGGCGGCGAGCCGACGGAGCGCCACTACAAGCGAGTGCTCGGCGGAATGCTCGTGCAGGACGGCGACTGGGAGATCGAGGACCGCGAGGGCTGGCAGGTCGCGTGCGGGGCGCCGACCGAAGCGCAGTGGGGCGATCTGATCTTCGCGTGGCGGGTCTGCAAGCACGTCGGCTCGAACGCGATCGTGCTGGTCAAGGATCTTGCGACGATCGGGATCGGCGCCGGTCAGATGAGCCGCGTCGACGCCGTGCGGATCGCCGTCGAGAAGGCACGCGCCCACGGTCACGACCCGGCCGGCGCGGCGCTCGCGTCGGACGCGTTCTTCCCGTTTCCCGACGGGCCGCGCATCGCGCTCGAGGCCGGCATCGAGTCGATCGTCCAGCCGGGCGGCTCCAAGCGCGACCAGGACGTGGTCGACGCCGTCGAGAAGGCGGGCGCGTCGATGGTGTTCACCAACCGGCGGCACTTCCGGCACTGAAGCGCACGCTCATCCTCGCGCTGGTCGCCGCAGCCGCCCTCGCTGCGACCGCGCGCGCCCAGGCCGCGGTGCCCTGGTGTGGAAGCGACGAAGCGACGGGGAACCGCGTTCCCGACGTCGAGATCTCGTCGCCGAACCAGATCCGCGTCGTCTACGCCACGCCGTCGGACGGCGACGACAACTTCGGCACGCTCGCCTCCGCAATCTCGTCGGACGTCGTAGCGATCGACGGCTGGTGGCAGCAGCAGGACTCGACACGCACTCTCCGCTGGGATCTCTATGCCTTCCCCGGCTGCGGCTCGCGGTTCGGGCAGCTCGACATCGGCTTCCTCCGCCTGCCGCGCGACACCTCGTTCTACCGGAGCGACGACGGCAGTCGCCTCGACGCGGACGTCGCGGACGCACTTCAACCGTCGGCGACGACGAAAACGCTCGTCTACTTCGACGGTTCAATCAACAATCCGCGCGTCTGCGGCGAGTCGCGCCGCGTCAGTCTCGGCGGTGGTCAGCTCGGGACGTCTTATGTCTTCTTGGGCTCCGGTTGCAACCTTCATCCCGGCGACGGTGGCAGCGCAGCCCTTACTGCGACGCACGAACTCCTCCACACCCTCGGCGCGATGCCGGACTTCGGACCGCCGCATCCGTGCCCAGGCGACCGTGGCCACCCCTGCGACAGCACCGCAGACATCCTCTATCCGTTCCTCGATCCGAGCGCGTCGCTCGGCACGACGATCCTCGACGTCGGCCGCGACGACTACTACGGGCACAACGGCAGCTGGTGGGACGTCCAGGCCTCGCCGTGGCTGATCCAACTGCCGCAGTTCCCGCTGCGCGTCGCGGTGCAGGGGTCGGGGCGCTTGACGTTCACGCTCGACACCGATTGCTCCGCCGGCTGCGCCGTCACGCTGGACAACGGACTCTCCGTCCAGCTGAGCGCCGTCTCGGCGGCGGGCTGGCGGCTCGGCGGCTGGACCGGAGACTGCAGCGACGATCCGTGCACGGTGACGATGGACGGCCCGAAGACCGTCACCGCCGTCTTCGAGCGGGAGCCGCAGACCGTCCGGGTGGCGCTGGTGGGCAAGGGCCGCGTCACGAGCTCACCGGCAGGGATCTCGTGCCCAGGCCGCTGCACCCGCGCGTTCGCGGCGGGCACGTCCGTTCGGCTTACGGCTCGGCCTGCCCGCGGCCGCCGCTTCGCCGGCTGGAGCGGCGCCTGCAGCGGCCGGGGCGCCTGCACCATGCGCGCAGACCGCGTGCGGGCCGTCCGGGCGACCTTCCGCTAACCGGCGGCCGCGTTAGGCTTCCCGATCGTGAGCACGACGCCCGATCCGCGCCGCTGGCGCGCCCTGGCGCTCGTCTGCGTCGCGTTCTTCATGACGATCCTCGACGTCTCGATCGTCAACGTCGCGCTGCCGTCGATCGGCCGCTCGCTCCACGCGTCGAACGAGAGCTTGCAGTGGGTCATCACCGCGTATGCGATCACGTTCGGCGGCTTCCTCCTCCTCGGCGGCCGCGCCGCGGACCTACTCGGGCGGAGACGCATGTTCATCATTGGCCTCACGTTCTTCTCTGCCGCGTCGCTCGCCTGCGGCTTCGCCTCCTCGCTCGGCGTCCTGGTCGCTGCGCGTGCGGTGCAGGGCCTCGGCGCGGCGGTCATCTCCCCCGCGACGCTCTCGATCATCACGACGACGTTCGACGAGGGCGCCGAGCGGAACAAGGCGCTCGGCATCTGGGGCGCGATGGGCGGCAGCGGCGCCGCGGCGGGCGTCCTCTTCGGCGGGATCCTCACGAAGTACCTCGGCTGGGAATGGATCTTCTTCGTCAACGCTCCGGTCGGCGCGCTCGTGCTCGCGCTGACGCCGCGCTTCCTGCG
>Ga0066709_100002888_pt1 | contig 12849 bp, 13 predicted proteins | sample GraSoiAngelo_158_FD_79665 | JGI IMG/M metagenome (GOLD analysis project Ga0066709, IMG submission 79665) | Grasslands soil microbial communities from the Angelo Coastal Reserve, California, USA - 14_1009_16_30cm | ecosystem: Environmental > Terrestrial > Soil > Grasslands | place: USA... | reverse complement strand
TTCCGTCCGATCACGAGGGGTTCAATAGGCGCGCTAGCCGGGACGCCGGGGTTCATGGCGCTGGCGCAAAGTGGTGCAGTGTTCAAGCGTCTGGGTCGGGTCGGTGGTGATGGGAAGCCTTGTCGCCCATTCCACATCGGCGCGGCTGATACCGATATCGGCCAGCATGAAGTCGTCGAATTGGGCCAGCTGCGTCACTTCCCGGTGTGCCTTCCAATTGTGAAAGAGCCTGGAAAAGATCGAGCGGTTGCCAATTCTGTCCTCGAAAATCGCGCGGTTCAGGACATAATCTCTCATGACACAATCCTCCATGACGCAAAGAGCACCCTCCTTGCTGTTTCGCCACCCGAAAGTGGCCCAAACGATCAATTGCATGCTCAGAATATGCGCCCCTCCTATTGATAAATCCAACGAATATGTCTTATATTATCCATCAGCAGTCTTGATGGAATAACGGCCATGATCCCCAATCTCGATATCGACCTGTTGAAGACCTTCCTCGCCATAGCCGATACCGGCAATTTCACCCGCGCCGCCGAGGAAGTGCACAAGACCCAATCGGCGGTTTCCATGCAGATGAAGCGGCTCGAAGAGCTCGTTGGGCGCCCGCTTTTCGTGCGCGACGGGCGGCAGAGCCGGTTCACCGCAGATGGCGAACGACTCATCGAATATGCCCGGCGCATCGTCAATCTCAATGACGAGGCAGTCGCGGCCTTCACCAAACCGGAACTCACCGGCACGCTTCGTTTTGGCACGCCCGATGATTATGCCGACCGCTTCCTGCCTGAGATTCTGGCCCGCTTCTCGCGCACCCATCCTCTGGTGACGGTCAATGTCGATTGCGGGCAGAGCCCGCAACTGTTCGAGCGGGCACGGCATGGTGAACTCGATCTGGCGCTGGTGACCGCGTGTTCAGAGATCGCCGTCGATGAAATCGTGCGCACCGAACCGCTTGTATGGGTCACATCGGCGCGCCATAGCGTCCATACGCTCGACACGGTTCCGGTCGCCATTTCGCATACAGGCTGCGAATGGCGCGCCTTGACGATCGGTGCGCTCGAACGCGAAGGCCGCAAATACCGTATCGCCTATTCGAGCCCCAATTCCAATGCGGTGAACGCCGCCGTGCTCGCTGGACTCGCGGTCGGCGCCGTGCCGGAAATCTGCGTACGGCCCGGCATGCGCATCCTGTCGGAGAAGGACGGCTTCCCGAAACTCGGTTCGTTCCGGCTCGGCATCGTGCACCGGCCGGGCCGGCGCAGTTCAGCGGTCGAGGCGCTCAGCCATCACATCTCGGAAAGCATCTCCAACATTCCGCGCCAGCTGATGGCGGCGGAATAGGTGGGAATTGAAAGTTGCATGACGCGGCGATCTGAGCGCGGCGCATATTGACGGCGCTCGATCCAACCTGCTTGCGAGAGACATCATGGCTATCGCTACGGCGCTGACGCGTCTGCTCAGCATCACCCATCCGATCATTCTGGCGCCAATGGGCGGCATCGCTGGGGGCAGGCTCGCTGCTGCAGTGAGCCAGGCTGGCGGTTTCGGCATCATTGGCGGCGGCTATGGCAATCCGAAAGCCGGCTATGGCGGCAAAGCCTGGATGGAGGAGCAGTTACGCGCCGCCGGCAATGCGCAGATCGGCGTGGGTTATATCACCTGGTCGCTCGCTCTTTTTCCGGAACTCTTCGATCAAGCAATGGAGCGCTCGCCAAAGGCCTTCTTCCTGTCGTTCGGTGATGAGAAACCCTTCGCCACGCGCGTCAAGGCGACGGGCGTCACGCTTATCTGCCAGATACAGGATATCGACGGCGCCAAACGTGCCCTCGATGCCGGTGCCGACATCATCGTGGCGCAGGGCACCGAAGCTGGCGGCCATGGCAAATCGGGGCGCACCACGCTCACCTTGACGCCAGCCGTGGTGGATATCGCAGGTGCGGTGCCGGTCGTTGCGGCAGGCGGGCTATCGGACGGCCGTGGTCTCGCGGCCGCCTTGATGCTGGGCGCTTCCGGCATATTGGTCGGCACGCGTTTCTGGGCGACGCCCGAAGCCCTGGGCAGCGATGCCGCCAAGCGCCTCCTTACCGAGGCCAGGAGCGATGATACGCTGCGCACCCGCGTCTTCGATATCGTGCGCGGACTTGATTGGCCGGAAGGCTATTCGGGCCGCGCCATCGCCAATGACTTCAGCCGCAATTGGCATGGCCATGAGAGCGAACTCGAGCGGAATCTGGTGCGCGAGGCGGAGGCCTATTGGACGGCAGCGCGTGCCGGCGACACCAGCAAATCGGTCGTCTTCGCCGGCGAAGGCCTCGATCTCATCCATGACATCAAGCCTGCGGGCGACATCGTGCGCATGGTCGCGGCAGAGGCCGAAAGGCTACTGAAGACAAGGGCCGGTGCCGATCTGAACTAATATGCAAAGTCCCTGAATACGCGCCGCACGTCGCGATTCCAGCTCGTTTCATAGAGCTGCAGCAGATCCTCGGCGCGCGTCCTGCCGGAAGCGGCGATGTCATCGAGATCATCGAGGAAGCGGGTCTCGGTCTTGCCCTTGCAACCGACGATCCGGCGCTCGCCAAGGCCTTGGCGCGACAGAGCCAGCATGTCTTTCGCCACGTCCTGGACCAGGCGCCCCTTCACCTTGGCCTGCAGCGCGTCGCGCGCCACCGCCTCGCGCAATTTCTGCCGGTCCTCGGCTGACCAGTCCTTCACCAGGTCCCAAGCGCCATCAACGGCAGTCTGATCATAGAAGATGCCCACCCAGAGAGCCGGGAGCGCACAGAGCGTGCGCCACGGCCCCGTATCGGCGCCGCGCATTTCGAGGAACTTCTTGAGGCGCACTTCGGGGAATATCGTGGTGAGATGATCCGACCAGTCCTGGAGCGTGGGACGCACGCCCGGCAGTTGCGGCAGCTTGCCTTCGAGAAAGGCGCGGAAGCTCTCGCCCGATGTATTGTGATAGTGGCCGTCGCGGTGGACGAAATACATCGGCACATCGAGCGCATAATCGACATAGCGCTCATAGCCCATGCCCTTCTCGAAAGCGAAAGGCAGCATGCCGGACCGGTCGGGATCGGTGTCAAGCCAAACGGCCGAGCGAAAGCTCTTATAGCCGTTGGGCTTTCCCTCCGTGAACGGAGAATTGGCGAAAAGCGCGGTCGCCACCGGCTGCAAGGCGAGCGAGACCCTGAGCTTCTTCACCATGTCGGCTTCGGATGAGAAGTCGAGATTGACCTGCACCGTCGACGTGCGGAACATCATGTCGCGGCCAAGCTTGCCCTTCTTGTCCATATAGGGTGCCATGATGGCGTAGCGCCCCTTGGGCATGACCGGCACTTCGGCCCTGGTCCACAGAGGCGATGAGCCGAGCCCCAGGAAGCCGATGCCCAGCGCATCGCCGACCTCGCGCACCTGGGCCAGATGGTTGTGCACCTCATCGCAGGTTTCATGGACGGTCGCCAAGGGCGCGCCCGACAATTCGAACTGGCCACCGGGCTCGAGCGAGACCGAGCCCATGCCATGCGGATCGGAGAGAGCGATGATGTTGCCCGCCTCATAGACGCCGGTCCAGCCGAAGCGGCTGTGCAGGCCCTCGAGCAGCGCCTTGATCGAGCGCGGACCGTCATAGGGGACCGGCGCCAGAGTATCGGTCAGGAAGGGAAATTTCTCGTGTTCGGTACCGATGCGCCATTGCGCCTGCTGCTTCTCGCCACTGGCGATATAGTCGACCAGTTGGCTTTTGCCGGTGATAACGGCACGCGCCTCCGGGGTGTCGGGTGTAGGTCCGCTCACAGTGAAATCCTTTGTTGCCCAAAGCGGGTTTAGGCGGCGGCCCTCATTACGACAAGTCAAAGATTGTGATGGGTGCTGGTCAGAATTTCATGACTGCCAGTCGCCAAGGACAGCCTGGATGAGAGTCAAAGCGGTGGTGCCCGCAGTGTCCGCCCGCATGATCCGGGGGCCCAGCGAGATGGCCTTCACAAAGGCCAGGCGCTTGAGCGCCGCGCGTTCCTCGGGCGTGAAACCGCCTTCCGGGCCGACCAGCAAAGCGGCGGGAAGTTTCAGTGCCTTGAGGGTCGCCAGCGTGTCCTCTCCTTCGGCCACCTCATCGCAATAGATCAAGACGCGTCGCGCGTCCCAGCCGGCCAGCAGCCGGTCGAGCTTTTCCGGTTCGCTGACTTCGGGCACGAAAACTAGATTGCACTGTTCGGCCGCTTCGATCGCATTCGCCCGCATGCGGTCGAGATTGACCCGATCGACAATGGTGCGGGCCGTGAGCACCGGGCGCAGACGGCGTGCCCCGAGTTCGGTCGCCTTCTGCACCAGATAATCAAGGCGGGCATGCTTTAAAGGCGCGAAGATGAAATCGATATCGGGCGGGGCAGACGCGTCGGCGAGTTTCCTCTCGCACCGCACGCTCACGGCCTTGCGCGTGACCGAGCCCAGATAGGCCAGCCACTCGCCGTCCTCCCTATTGAACACGCGCAAAGGGTCGCCGGGTTTCATGCGCATGACGTCGCGGACATAATGCGCCTGGTCCTGCGCCAGCACATGTTCGGCGCGGTCGGCAAGCCCCTGGGCGACATAAAGGCGCGGCGTATCTCGCATCGCCACCTCGTAGCCTCCTCCCCGCGCTGCGCGCAATGGGCCTATTTGCCTGCAGCCTCTTACCGGGCTAACAGACGGTCATGACCGATCACGTCGCCGATGCCCCCGTGGATAACTGGGTCGACCGCTCTATGCCGCGGGGTTTGCGTCCCTATGCACGGCTCATGCGGCTCGACCGGCCGATCGGCTGGTGGCTGCTGCTCCTGCCCTGCTGGTGGGCGCTCACGCTGGCGCAGATCGCGTCTGGCGGAGGCATGCCCAGTCTCTGGTATGCGCTGCTCTTCCTTCTCGGCGCCATCATCATGCGAGGTGCGGGCTGTACCCTCAATGACATCGCCGACCGAGATTTTGACGCCCAGGTGGCGCGCACGAGGTCGCGGCCTATTCCATCAGGACAGGTGAGCGTCAGGGCGGCCATCGTCTTCCTCATCCTGCAATGCCTGGCCGGCCTCGCGATCCTTCTGCAGTTCAACTGGACGACCGTCATCATCGGCGCGGCCTCGCTCGCTATCGTCGCCATCTATCCCTTCATGAAGCGTTTCACCTACTGGCCGCAGATCTTTCTCGGGCTCGCCTTCAACTGGGGCGCCTTTGTCGGCTGGAGTGCCATCCATCAAGGGATCGCCTGGCCCGCTGTGCTTCTCTATCTCGGCGGCATCGCGTGGACGCTGGCCTATGACACGATCTATGCCCATCAGGACAAGGAAGACGACGTGCTGATCGGGGTGAAATCGACCGCCCTCAAATTCGGCGCGTCGTCGCTCTATTGGATCGGTGGTTTCTTCATCCTCGCCCTCATCCTGTTCGAGGCGAGCCTTTGGCTTGCGCAGGCGCGGCTTCTCGCCCATATGGGGGTTGCCGCGGCCGCCCTCCACGCAGCCTGGCAGATCTCGCGACTGGACATCAACGAACCGCTCAGCTGCCTCAGGCTATTCCGGTCCAATCGCGAATTCGGACTCCTGCTGCTCTTAGGCCTCCTCCTCGACACGCTCACCAGATGACCAGAGATATCCTGTCACTTTCTCAAAATGCGCTCTCACGCGCGAGGCATTTCGGCGCAACAAGCGCTGATGCGCTCGCCATCGACGGGCGCAGCCTTGAAGTCGCGGTCCGCGAGGGCGCAATCGAAAATCTCGAACAGTCGGAGGCCTGCGAAATCGGCCTCAGGGTTTTCGTCGGCCAGTCCTCCGCCGCCATCGCGACCAGCAAAATCGACCAGGCCGGCATCGACAAAATCGCCGAGCAGGCCGTCGCCATGGCAAAGGCGGCACCGCCCGATCCCTACGCCGGGATCGCCGATGCCGGCCAGGTTGCGCGCGACTGGGCGAAGCTCGATATTGCGGGGGAGCCGCTCACCGATGCGGCGGCCTTGCGCGACATGGCGCTCGCCGCTGAGAACCATGCGCTCGCGGTCAAAGGCGTCAACAAGTCGGGCGGGGCCGGCGCTTCCGCATCCGATCGCAGCATCGTGCTCGCCGCCAGCAACGGATTTGCCGGCAGCTACCGGCGCACCGGCATCTCACTCAGCGCCACCGCAATCGCCGGCGAAGCGACTGCGATGGAGCGCGATTATGATTTCTCCTCCGTCATCCACCGCGAGGATCTGCGCAGTCCCGAAGACATCGGCCGCGAAGCCGGGCTTCGGGCCGCCAGAAAGGTCAATCCGCGCAAGGTCAGATCGCAGACCGTTCCCGTCATCTATGACAGCAGGATCGCTTCGAGCCTCGTCGGCCATTTCCTGTCGGCCATCATGGGATCGGCCATTGCGCGCGGCACGAGCTTCCTGCGCGACAGACTCGGACAGCAGGTCTTCGGCAAAGCTATCGAGATCAGCGATGATCCACTCAAGCCACGCGGCCTCTCCTCACGCCCCTTCGATGCGGAAGGCATAGCCACCAGGGCTTTGCCGCTCGTTGAGGAGGGCGTGCTCAAGAGCTGGATCCTCGATCTCGGATCGGCGCGCCAGCTTGGCCTTGCGACGACAGGACATGCATCGCGCGGTCTTGCCGGTCCGCCGGGGCCCTCCGCTTCGAATGTCGAAATGAAAGCGGGCACCCAAACACTCGCAGCGATGATGAAAGCGATCGGCGAGGGTTTCTATGTCACCGAGTTGATCGGTCACGGACCCAATATCGTGACCGGCGACTACAGCCGGGGTGCCGCAGGCTTCTGGATCGAGAAGGGTGAGATCGCCTATCCGGTCAGCGAAGTAACCATTGCCGGCAAGCTTACCGACATGTTCCTCAACCTTACACCTGCCAATGATCTCACCTACCGCACATCGCTCAATGCGCCGTCCTGCCTGGTCGAAGGGATGACCATTGGCGGACGTTGAACTTCTTCATGCGGCCGTGCGTGAAGCTGGTATGCTTGCCCGTTCTCTCTTCGAGCAGAAAGTTAAAGGCTGGACGAAGAGCGATGGCTCTCCGGTAACCGACGCCGATCTTGCGGTTGACAAGATGCTGAAAGCCCGCCTGCATGAGGCACGGCCGGATTATGGCTGGTTATCCGAAGAAACGCCCGACACGCCGGAACGTCTCAAGCACCGCCAGGTGTGGATCGTCGATCCGATCGACGGCACGCGGGCTTTCGCGCAAGGTGGCGATGAATGGTGCATCGCGGCCGCCCTCCTCGTCGACGGCAGGCCGCATCTGGCCGCCATCTATCGTCCGCTGCTCGAGGATTTCTATGAGGCGCGACACGAGAAGGGCGCCACGCTCAACGGCAAGCGGCTTCGTGTCGGCAGCGCTTCGCGGCTCACTGGTGCCCGCGTGCTGGGCAATGCGAGTGCGGTCAAGCATCTCCTGACCAAAGCGCCCATCGAAGCCGTGGCCAGCGGCAACACGCCACTCGCCATGCGACTAGCCCGGGTCGCCGAAGGTGAGCTCGATGCCGCCCTTTCGACGACGCCAAAGCATGACTGGGACCTTGCCGCTGGTGATCTTCTGGTGCACGAAGCGGGCGGCGCCGTCACCGGATTGAACGGAGAAATCTTTACCTATAATCGCACCGAGACGCGGCAGGCGAATTATGTGGCATCCTCGCACACCCTGCATGCGACACTTTTGGAGCAACTCGCAGCATCATGAGCAAGGCACCCAAGAAACAACCGGAACAGCTTCTTCATCTGGTCTTCGGCGGCGAACTCACAGACCTCGACAGCATTACCTTCAAGGATGTCGCAGGCCTCGACATTGTCGGCATCTATCCCAATTTCGAAAAGGCGCAGAAAGCCTGGCTCGCTAAGGCACGCGAGACGATCGACAATGCGCAGATGCGTTATTTCATCGTGCATCTGCATCGCCTGCTCGACCCCTCCACCGATATGACGCCGAAGAAGAGAATTTAATCTCCCTGCTATCTATGATAAGAGAGCAGCTCGCTCTGCCGAGAAACTAGAGGGTCCCCGCCTTCTGCGCTTGCGCCAGCGGGAAAGCCGATAACGGATCGCTTGCCTCAATCGCATCGAGACGCCGCTCCGCTTCGGCGCAGTCCATCTTCATCTGCGCTACCAGATCCTCGATCGTATCGAAACGGCGATCGGGCCTTATGAGGTCGATGAAATCGACCAGCATCGTCTTTCCATAGAGATCGCCATCAAAGCCGAAGAGATAGACTTCGAGGAAGGTCTTCGCGCTGGCGAAAGTGGGCCGGTGGCCGAAATAGCCCGCCCCCTTCCAGGGCCTGGCACCCCTCTCCGCGACATCGCGCACGCGCACCGCATAGATGCCCTGGAACGGTTCTGATCCATCGGGAAGCACGATATTCATGGTCGGAAAGCCGATGGCGCGGCCACGCCGATCGCCATGGACGACCTCTCCCATGACAGCCCACCAATAGCCAAGCTGGCGGGCCGCTTCGGCGACATGGCCATGGCGCAGCGAATCGCGAATGGCGCTCGAGGAGAAGGGCGCGAAGCCGTCATCATCGGTCACCTGATCGATCACCGTCACGCCGAAGCCCAGTTGCCGGCCGAGTTCGCGCATCGTCTCGGGCGTGCCCTTGCGGCCGTGGCCGAAATGGAAATCATAACCGGTGACGACATGGGCGACGCCGAGCCGCTCGCTCAATTCCCTGCGCACGAAATCCTCTGGGCCCATCGCCGCCAGCGCTGCATCGAAAGCGACGATGGAGGTGAAACTGGCGCCAAGCGCTGCAACAAGGCGCGCCTTCAACGGCAGCGGCGTCAGCCGGAAGGCGGGCTCGGCCGGCCGGAAAAATGTGCGCGGATGCGGCTCGAAGGTCACGAGCCCCCAATGGGTATTGCGGCGCTGCGCTTCAGCCTTGGCTTCTGTCAGTAATTGCTGATGCCCGCGATGAATACCGTCAAAATTGCCGATGGCGACGACGGCGCCGCGCAACTCCTTGGGCACCGGCGCCCCGGCCTCGATGATCGACCTGGTCATAAAGCGAGTCTTAGAGAGTTGATCTAGCTGCGTGAAGGCACGAGGACGAGGGCTTCGCCTTCAAGCACAACCTTATCGCCGACCGAGACCATACAGTCTAGTCCGGCGCGGCGCTTATCGCGATCAAGCGAGGAGATGCGGGCGAGCGCGCGCACCGTATCGCCGATCTTCACCGGCGCCTTGAAACGAAGAGTCTGGGAGAGATAGATGCAGCCATAGCCCGGAAGCTTGGTGCCGAGGATGGTGGAGATAAAACTGGCGGTCAGCATGCCATGGGCGATGCGGGCCTTGAAGGGTGACTTGGCGGCGAAGTCGGCATCGAGATGCACCGGATTGTTGTCGCCCGAAAGCTCGGCAAAGATCTCGATGTCGCTTCCGGTCACAACCCGCACATGGGCCGCTTCCATGCCGATCTCGAGATCCTCGATATAAAAATGGCCGTTCGCCATCAAACCCGCTCCTGCCCTGGCTTTCGCATTTGCTAAATAACCATATTGCATCGCACAAGGAAAGTTCTTCTAAAGTCGCAGGCCAGCCACGGCTAAAATGCAAAATCATGTCCAAGCCAGGCGCGGAAGGGCGCGGATGATCCGCGCGGCGGGGATAGTCGCAAGGATTTCGGCCTTGAGCCTCGCCGGATCGATCCCTTCTTCGGAAATGCCGCCGGCGATCAGGACGATATCGAGGCCATAATCGGCAGCCCCCTTGATATCGGTTTCCGGACCATCGCCAATGGCCAGGATATCATGGATCCGAGCGGATCCCCGCGCCTTTGCCACCTGTTCGAGTGCCAGATCGTAAATAGGTCCATAGGGCTTGCCCGCCATGCTCACCGGCCCGCCAAGTGCCGCATAGCGTTCGGCGAGAGCGCCGGCGCAATAGACGAGCCGGCTGCCGCGGCGCACCACCTTGTCGGGATTGGCGCAGATCATCGGAAGGCGGCGGCGGGCCAACTCGGACAAGAGCCCGGCATAATCCTCAGGCGTCTCGGTGTCGTCACGAACCAGCCCGACACATAGAATGGCCTCCGCTTGCTGGGGTGATGACTTCTCGATGCTGAGATCCTCGAGCACGGCTAGATCACGTTCGGGCCCCAGATAGTAGATGCGATGCCCGTCATAGGGCTTCATCAATTCATGCGTCACGTCACCCGAAGTGACGATGAGATCATAATGATCCTTGGTGACGCCGAGATGGGCGAGATGTGCCGCCACTCTGGCAGCACTGCGCGGTGCGTTGGTCAGCAGCACGACGAAGCCGCCACTGCCACGATGACGCTGCAGGGCATCCAGGGCATGCGGAAAATGCGCTACACCATTATGCACGACACCCCAGATGTCACACAACCAGATGGGGTAACGCGCCGACAGGTCTTTCATGATGCTCTATTTTGCTTCGGATCGGAGAGACCGTCTAGGCAGCCGATCTGATCTGGTCAATCGAAACAGCTTCGCCCTTGACGCGGCGCGGGCTTGCGAAAACCGGGCCACTGCCGAGTTTGGCCCACCGACTCGCAATATTGACCTGCTCCTCATAGAAGAGACCCTGCACGCCGATCCTGAAATCATGGTCAGCGGCGAGCCGCGCCGTCTCGGCCCAGGCCGGGACCGCGTGGCCGTCGGTCGGCAGTGCCGCGGCGCTGAAGGAGAGGAAGCGGAAATGCAGATCGCGCAGGGCCTTGAGATCGATGCCCATGCCATGCGCCTTGCTCAAGGCCATGCCGGAACCATAGCGGGCAAGACGCGCCAGGCCCTCGATGCCGCGCGGACTGAGCGCCGCCATGACGGTATGATCGATTTCGAACACGATGGAGGCGGCGGCATTGCCCGCATTGTTCATCTGCCACTCGATGGCCGACAGCGCGTCCGGCGCGGAGAACGTTTCCAGTCCGATCGGCACGAAGATACAAGTGCCCGGTCGCTTTGCCGCCAGCCTGTGGCCGACCGCTAGAGCCCGGTTCACCGCGTGGCCATCGAGATCGGGACGCAATCCATTGGCTGCTGCCTGGCGTATCAGTTCCTCGAACGCAACACGCTGCCCGTGGCCCTCGAGCACCAGCGATGCGCGATAGTGAACCGTCGAATCATCATCGAGCGATACGATCGGTTCGAGGTAGAATTCGAGGCGATGACTGACGACCGGCCGGGCCCCGTCGTCGGGCCGCAAAGGCATTTCCCGATCGCGACGCGGCTGCGGTGGCGGCGATGTCCTGCCATATTCCTCGGCAAGCTTCTTGACCGAGAGACGCAGCTGCTCGAACTCCCGGTTGAGATCATCCGCCTCCGACGTGCGCGGCGCGGGCGGCTCATCCCGGCTCCCGTCGAGCATGTCCACCCTCGTCGAAAGCCCCGCCAGCTGCTCAGCGAACTTGCGGCTGCGCAGATGAAGCTCGCTCAGACCGGCGAGCCGGCGCCGGTAATAAAGATCGCGATAGAGGAAGATCACCAGATGCCCGCCGGCAAGAACGATCGCCGCAAGCGACAGAGCGAGTTCGACGCGCTGTCCCGAGGCGAAGACACCGGCAGCGGAGGCTGCGCTGACAGCCACCGCCATGATGGCCGCGACGCCAAGGGGCAGCGCTCGCTGCTTCATATGCCCGTCTCGCGAATCACTCTGGCCCGAGACTAACACACTCGGGCCAAAGTAAATTCACGGAAAACCTATCTCAAAGGGCGGCTAGGAGCTTCGGCAGCTTGTCCTCGAAGATCTCGCCGATCTGCTCTTCCTTGATGATGAGCGGCGGCGACAGCGCGATCGTGTCGCCAGTGATACGCAGCATGATGCCGTGATCATGAAAGCCCTTCTCCATGGCATCGTAACCACGCTTGCCGGGTGACCCGTCGACCCCGTTGAGATCGATTGCCGCGACAAGGCCCATGGTGCGGATATCGGCGACATGCGGCTTGCCCTTGAGCGACATGGCGGCATCCGCCCATTTGTCCTCGAGCTTGAGGGCGCGCTCGAAGAGACCTTCTTCCTTATAAGTTTCGAGCGTGGCGACACCCGCGGCCGCGGCGATCGGGTGGCCCGAATAGGTATAGCCATGGAACAGCTCGATCATGTGATCGGGGCCATTCATGAAGGCATCATAGATATGCTGGCGCACCATCACGCCACCCATCGGAATGGCGCCCGAGGTGACGCCCTTGGCAAAGGTGATCATGTCGGGGATAACGCCGAAACGCTCGGCAGCAAAGGGATAGCCCAGACTGCCGAAGCCGGTGATCACTTCATCGAAGATCAGCAGGATGCCGTATTTGTCGCAAATCTGGCGCAGCTTCTTGAGATAGCCGACGGGCGGCGGCAGTACACCGGTCGAGCCCGCCATCGGTTCGACGATGACGGCGGCAATGGTCGAGGCATCATGCAGCGCCACCAGCCTTTCGAGCTCATCGGCAAGATGGCCGCCCCATTTCGGCTCACCCTTGGTGAAAGCCTGCTCGGCGCGATTATAGGTGTGCGGCAGGTGATCGACGCCGGCGAGCATGGTGCCGAAGAATTTGCGGTTGGCGACCATGCCGCCGACACTGATGCCGCCGAAATTCACGCCATGATAGCCGCGCTCGCGCCCGATGAGGCGGGTGCGCGAGGCTTCACCCTTGGCACGGTGATAAGCGAGCGCGATCTTGAGCGCGGTGTCGGCGGCTTCCGAACCCGAATTGCAGAAGAACGCATAGTTCAGATCGCCGGGCGCCAGATTGGCGAGGCGCGAGGAGAGTTCGAACACCTTGGGATGGCCGAACTGGAAAGTGGGGGCGAAATCGAGCTCGGCCGCCTGTTTCTGGATCGCTTCGACGATCCGGGTGCGACAGTGGCCGGCATTGGAGCACCA
>Ga0066709_100002887_pt1 | contig 12853 bp, 7 predicted proteins | sample GraSoiAngelo_158_FD_79665 | JGI IMG/M metagenome (GOLD analysis project Ga0066709, IMG submission 79665) | Grasslands soil microbial communities from the Angelo Coastal Reserve, California, USA - 14_1009_16_30cm | ecosystem: Environmental > Terrestrial > Soil > Grasslands | place: USA... | reverse complement strand
TGCCCAATCGTCCCGATGTTCACGTGCGGCTTGCTGCGATCGAACTTCTCTTTGCCCATCTCTCTCCCCTCGCCGTTACTTGCTTCCGACCTTGGCGATAATTTCCTCGCTCACGCTCTTCGGAACCTCGTCGTAGGCGGCGAACTGCATCGTGTACGTTCCGCGCCCCTGCGACATCGAGCGCAGGTTCGTCGAGTATCCGAACATCTCCGACAGCGGGACGCGCGCCGTGATGACCTGCGATCCCGCGCGCGAATCCATGTGGGTGATGTGCCCGCGGCGCGAGGAAAGATCACCCATGACGTCGCCCATGTACTCCTCGGGGACGACGACCTCGACGTCCATGATGGGCTCCTTCAGGATCGGCCGAGCCTTCTTGGCCGCGTCCTGATAGGCCATCGACCCCGCGATCTTGAACGCGACTTCGGAGGAGTCGACGTCGTGATAAGAGCCGTCGTAGAGCTCGACGAGGATTCCGGTCGTCGGGTAACCGGCGAGGACTCCGGTCTCCATCGCTTCCTTGATCCCCTGCTCGATCGGCTTGATGAACTCTCTCGGGATCGCCCCGCCGACGATCTGATTGTCGAATACGAAGTCGTGTCCGGGCTCCGCCGGCTTCAGGCGGATCTTCGCCTCGCCGTACTGGCCGCGGCCCCCCGTCTGGCGGACGAAGCGGCCGTGTCCCTGGGCCTCGCGCGTGATTGCCTCGCGATAGGCGACCTGCGGCTTGCCGATGTTCGCGCCGACGTTGAACTCGCGCACGAGCCGGTCCGTGATGATCTCGAGGTGAAGCTCGCCCATGCCGCGGATGATCGTCTGACCCGTCTCGCGGTCCGTGTGCACCTTGAAAGTGGGGTCCTCCTGCATGAGCTTTCCGAGCGCCATTCCCATCTTTTCCTGGTCGGCTTTCGTCTTCGGCTCGATCGCCACCGCGATGACCGGCTCGGGGAAGTTCATCGCCTCGAGGATGACCGGAGCTTTCTCGTCACAGATCGTGTCGCCGGTCGACACGTGCCGCAATCCGACGGCCGCAGCGATGTCGCCCGCCCAGACTTTCTTGATCTCCTCGCGCTTGTTCGCGTGCATCTTCAACAGGCGTCCGATGCGCTCGGTCTTGTCGCGCGTCGAATTGAAGACGGACGAGCCCGCGTCGAGGTGGCCCGAATAGACGCGGAAGAACGCGAGCTGCCCGACGAAGGGGTCCGTCATGATCTTGAAGACGAGGGCGGAGAACGGACCGGAGTCGCTGGGTTCGCGGACGAGCTCGGCGCCGACCTCGTCGTGCCCCTTGATCGGCGGAACGTCGAGCGGCGACGGAAGATAATCGACGACGGCGTCCAGGAGCTGCTGGACCCCCTTGTTCTTGAAGGCGGAACCGCAGACCACCGGTTGGACGTGGCCGGCGATCGTCGCGCGGCGCAGGGCCGCCCGGATCTCGTTCACTTCGACCTTGCCGCCGTGGAGATACTTCTCGAGCAGCGCATCATCGGTCTCGGCGACGGTCTCGATCAACTTCTCGCGATAGGTTTCGGCGTCCGCGCGGAGGTCCTCCGGAATCTCGACGACCTCGAACTTCGAGCCGAGAGTCTCGTCTTTGAAGTCGACCGCTTTCATGGCGACGAGATCGATCACGCCGCGGTGCTCCGCCTCGGTCCCCCACGGGATCTGGATCGCGACCGGCCTGGCGGCCAGCTTCGTACGCATCATCTCGACGCAGCGCGGGAAGTTCGCTCCCACGCGATCCATCTTGTTCACGAACGCGATGCGGGGAACGCCGTACCGGTTGGCCTGGCGCCAGACGGTCTCGGACTGCGGCTCGACGCCCGCGACCGCGTCGAAGACCGCGATGGCCCCGTCGAGAACGCGGAGCGAACGCTCGACCTCGGCCGTGAAGTCGACGTGACCCGGCGTGTCGATGATGTTGATGCGGGTCAACGGGCCCGGCGGGGCCGAAGGATCTCCCGTCCCGGATCCCGCGTTCCAGAAACAGGTCGTCGCGGCCGACGTGATCGTGATGCCGCGCTCCTGTTCCTGGACCATCCAGTCCATCGTGGCGGTGCCCTCGTGAACCTCTCCCAGTTTGTAGTTCACGCCGGTGTAATAGAGGATCCGCTCGGTCGTGGTCGTCTTGCCGGCGTCGATGTGCGCCATGATCCCGATGTTGCGGGTGTCTTCGAGGGGATGGGCGCGGGGCATAAGCGGCGTCAGGTGTCAGGAGTTACCAGCGATAGTGCGCGAAAGCCTTGTTGGCTTCCGCCATCTTGTGCGTGTCGTCCTTCTTCTTGACGGCCCCGCCGCGGAGGTTGGCTGCGTCGAGCAGCTCGGCGGCGAGCTTCTCGCGCATCGTCTTTTCTCCGCGCTGACCCGCATAGTCGATCAGCCAGCGGATGGCGAGAGAAGTCCGGCGGTTGGGCCGCACCTCGACCGGAACCTGATAGGTCGAGCCGCCCACGCGGCGGGATTTCACCTCGAGAGCCGGCTTGACGTTCTCGATCGCCTTCTTGAAGGTCTTCATCGGATCGTCCTGGGTCTTCTCGGCGACCTTGTTCAACGCCCCGTAGAGGATTCCCTCGGCGAGCGACTTCTTGCCGCGCTCCATCACGGTGTTGACGAACTTCGTGACGAGCTGCGAGTTGTAGAGCGGATCCGGAAGGATCTCGCGCTTTGCGACGATGCGGCGTCTGGGCATTCGAGTCCTAAGCTTTCGGGCGCTTGGCGCCGTACTTGGAGCGGCCCTGTTTGCGGTTGGCCACGCCGACCGCATCCAGGGTTCCGCGGATGATGTGGTAGCGCACGCCGGGAAGATCCTTCACGCGTCCGCCCCGAATCATCACGATCGAGTGCTCCTGAAGGTTGTGACCGACTCCGGGGATGTACGTCGTGACTTCGATGCCATTGGTCAGGCGAACGCGCGCGACTTTTCGAAGAGCCGAGTTCGGCTTCTTCGGCGTCGTCGTGTAGACGCGCGTGCAAACGCCGCGCTTCTGCGGCGAGGAGTCGAGCGCAGGGCTGGCGGTCTTGACGCGCACCCGCTCGCGCCCGTCTCGGACCAGTTGCGAAATCGTCGGCATCGACTCTCCTGTCACCCCGGGCCCCCGGAGCCGTGGAAGGGCCCGAGATCGACCGTAAACCGCTTTTACCCGACCGGGCGGGACCCTCGACAGGGCGCCGCCGGAGCCAGAGGGAAAAACCCGCGAATCCTACGGGAGCCGGTCCACCTTGTCAAGGCGAGGCGGCCCGAAACGGCCTCCGGCGGCCCGTTCCGACGCGGCCCGCGCTATTCGAAGTATCCGTTCACGTCCACGATCAGATGGACCGTGCCGGCCGGGGGAAGCGCGGTCGAGAAGGACGCGCCGCCCCCCGTCCCCAGGAGGAGCACCGCGTTGTTCGCGCGCGTCTGTCCCGCGGAGAAGTTGAGCACGCTCGTCGGCGGAATCGCCCCTCCCGCCGGAAACACCGTGATGTGCCCGCCGGAGGAAGGCTGCGTGACCGTCAGGTTGACGGCCACGCTCTTTGCGGTCGCCGGGATTCCACACTGGCCGGTCACCACGAAGCTGCGGACGCCCCCTCCGGCCAGGGCGGGCCCGCCGTACGCGCCGGAAGGGTTTCGGGTGTCGACGATTCGACAGGGCGAAAGCGTATGGAAGGCGGTCGCGACGGGGGGCGAGGGCAGCACCCGGATCGTCGGCCCGACCATGGAGCAATCCTGGGCCATCCCACCCGGCTCCCCCTCGTGGAGAGCCGCCGCCCGGACCCACATCACGATGTCGGCGCCGTCGACGCTCTGCCCGTTCATGAAGCTGTTCAGGTTCGCGGGGCAGGTGGAGAGGTTGGAGTAGTCCGCGATCTCGCTCGGATCGTAAGCGAGAACCCATCCGTCGGCGATCGGGAAGTCGTTGGGGACGGGCTGCGCGTCCCCCGCCGCGCCGTCTCCGGCGTTGCGCGAGATCTCCACGACGTACGGAGAGCCGGCGCTGCCGACGCGCCAGGTGCTCCGGGCCGGGCTCGTATCCGTGTAGTTGCGCTCGACTGACGCCCTCTGGGTGGACCCGTCGGGGAATACCTGGTCCACGTAGTTGCCGGCGTTCCCGTTGACGTCCACGTCGAAGCGGAAGTACGCGTGATGGTGATGCGTGAAGGCGACGCAGGACGCGTCGATCGAGGTCGCCACGAAGCGCGCCTGGATCGTTCCGTCGGCGAAGAGCTCCCAGACCGGAATGTAACGGTACCAGCCGGCCTGGCACTGTGCCGTCAGCTTGAGGCTCGTTCCGGAATCTTCGACCGCGACGCCCATGAAGGAGCCGGCGTCGGAGCCCGGGTGCTGGCAGACGGTCGTCGCAGGCGTCGTCGTTCCCGAGCATATTCCGGGCGAGGTCGTCGGCGCGCAATCGAACGCCTTCTCGGAATAGAACCAGTCGCGGTAGCAGAGGTTCTGTCCGCCGCAACTGGCGGCGTTCGGGGTGTACTTGACGTTCAGGATCGGAATGTGGGCGCGGGCGATCACGAGCGTTCCGTGGAACCGGACGTCGGACAGCTCGAGGCCCGAGCCGTTCGCCCCCGAGCTCTTGCTCGGAGGCCGGAAGCAGAAGTCCCAGACGGGAGAGGCCGTCGGCCACGACAGATGGGTCGCGCCGCTCAAAGAGCATTGCCCGTAGGCGCCGGTCGCCGCGAAAAACAGACCTGCCGCGAGACCCGAGAGTCCCAGGACCGCTCGAGACGTCATCGATCCCCGGTTTCGGTCATTCGAGCGGGCGGCCCGCCCAGCGAGCCAACTCGGAAGTCGTGATGCGCGACGGCGCGGCGGGTGAGGTTCACGACGACGTACCGGGCCGGGCCTTCGTAGTTCGGCTTCATGAAGGCGAACTCGAGACACACCTCGATCGCGCACGGATCGTCCCGAACTGCGCTCCGGTTGTGAAAGCCTCCGATCAACCTCAGGCCCGGGTTCTCGACGAAGCGGAGGAGGGCCGGGTCGTGCCGGACGATCGCCATTCCTTCTTCGATCTCTTCCTCGCTCGGCTGGATGCCGGGAAGCTCGCGCATCGTGATCCTGCCGCTCGCGAGATCGACCGTGATTTCGCGCGCGAGGCCGGTGTCGTAGTCGCGGAGCAGAACGGCGCCGAGGCCAACCGGTTCTCCCTTGACGGCGTCGGACCAGACCCGGAGGATCCGCGTCCGGTGCCGCGCGACGGCGGACCGGACTTCGGGCTGTGCCATCGTCCACGACGCGAGCGCCTGTCGATCGCTTTCCGAGAACGCGGAACTGGGCCGCGGAGGAACCGCGGGACGGGCGACCGCCGTCGGGAAAAGAGTCGCGAAAGCGACGACGGCGGGCAGAACGTGCAGAGATCGGACGGGCCGAGCCTTTCCGAGATTCATGTTTTCCCCGAAGATCGAAAGACTAGCAGAAAAAATTCGGGCCCGCGTCTGCGGGCCCTTGAGCCTCAAGTGGGGACATAAGCCGTGAACTGGGGACAGACTTAAAGTCTGTCCCCGGATGTTTGCCTAATCTTCTTCCGAGGCATCCACCTCGGCGTCGGCCTCGGCGAGCGCGAGCTCCTCGGCCGGATCCGTCAGGAAGTCCTCGAGGGCAGGCTCCTCGATCTGCGGGATCTCCTCGCGTTCCAGGACGACGTTGCGGTAGTACTCCATTCCGGTCCCGGCGGGGATCAAGCGCCCGACGATGACGTTCTCCTTCAATCCCCGGAGGTTGTCCACCTTGCCGGAGATCGAAGCCTCGGTCAGGACGCGGGTGGTCTCCTGGAACGAGGCGGCAGAGATGAACGAGTCGGTCGAGAGCGACGCTTTCGTGATGCCGAGCAGCATGGGCCGCCCGATCGACGACTGGCCGCCGGCCGTGATGACCCGCTCGTTCTCTTCCTCGAAGCGGAAGCGATCGACCTGCTCGTCGATCAGGAAATCGGTGTCGCCGACCTCTTCGATCTTCACGCTGCGCATCATCTGCCGGACGATCACCTCGATGTGCTTGTCGTTGATCGCCACGTTCTGGGAGCGGTAGACCTCCTGGATCTTGTCCACCAGATATCGCTGCAGTTCTTTCTCTCCCAGGATCGCGAGGATGTCGTGCGGGTTGATCGGTCCGTCGATCAGGGGATCTCCGGCGCGGACCCGTTCTCCTTCCTGGACGTTGACGTGCGTGTAACGGGGAATCAGGTACTCCCGGGTCTCCCCGTCGTCCCCCGTGATGATGACCTTGCGCATGCCCTTCGCGATCGGACCGTGCGAGACGGTTCCGTCGATCTCGGTGATGACGGCCGCGTCCTTGGGCCGGCGCGCCTCGAACAGCTCGACGATGCGCGGAAGCCCGCCCGTGATGTCCTTGGTTTTGGTGGTCTCCCGGGGGATCTTCGCGAGGACGTCGCCGGGCGAGACCGTCTGTCCGTCGGCGACCATCAGGTGCGACCCGATGGGAAGGAGGTACTTCTTGTCGGTGCCCCGTCCCTGGACGAGGACCTGGGGAGAGCGCTTCTCGGCACCGACCGTCTCGACGATGATGTTCTGCGCGAGACCGGTCACCCGGTCCGTCTCTTCGCGAAGATTCTCGCCTTCGACGATGTCGCGGAAAGCGATCGTCCCGCCGACCTCGGTCAGGATGGCCGAAGTGAAGGGGTCCCACTCGACGAGCTCCTGTCCGGGGACGACCTCCTGGCCGTCGGACACCTTGATCGTCGAGCCGTAGACGACGGAGTACCGCTCCTTCTCGCGCCCCTTGTTGTCCATGATCGTGATCTTGCCGTTGCGGTTGATCACGACCAGGTTGCCGTCCTTGCGCTGGACGGTCGAGACCGACAGGAACCGAACAGTCCCCGGGTTCTTCGCGGCGTGCTTCGACTGCTCGGTGACGCGGGATGCGGTTCCGCCGTAGTGGAACGTCCGCATCGTGAGCTGCGTGCCGGGCTCTCCGATGGACTGCGCGGCGATGACCCCGCAGGCCTCGCCGATCTCGACCATCTTGCCGGACGCGAGCATCCGGCCGTAGCAGAGGCGGCAGATGCCGCGCTTGGTCTCGCAGGTCAGGACCGAGCGGATCTTCACGCGCTCGATACCCGCCTCCTGGACGCTCGAAGCGAGATCCTCGGTGATCTCTTCGCCGACGGCGGCGAGCTTCGCCTCCGAGAGCGGATCGTAGATGTCTTCCTGGGCGACGCGACCGACGATGCGGTCGCGGAGCGGCTCGAGCGTGTCTCCCCCCTCCATGATCGCGGTGACCGTGATCCCGTCGCTCGTGCCGCAATCCTCCTCGATGACGATGACGTCCTGCGCGACGTCGACGAGGCGCCGCGTCAGATAACCGGAGTCGGCCGTCTTCAGCGCCGTGTCGGCGAGGCCTTTGCGGGCGCCGTGGGTCGAGATGAAGTACTGAAGGACCGAAAGACCTTCCCGGAAGTTCGCCGTGATCGGGGTCTCGATGACTTCGCCGGACGGCTTCGACATCAGGCCGCGCATGCCGGCGAGCTGCCGGACCTGCTCCTTGGACCCCCGGGCTCCGGAGTCGGCCATGATGTAGATCGGGTTGAACTCCTGGCCGACCTGATCGGACTTCTTCATCTCCCGGAACATCTCGTCGGAAATGTTCTCGGTCGTCCGGTGCCAGATGTCGATGATCTTGTTGTGCCGCTCGCCGGCCGTGATCACGCCGGAGTTGCGCTGGCCCTCGACCTCGAGGATCTCTCGCCGCGCGCCTCCCAGATACTCCTCCTTGCGGGGAGGCACCAGCATGTCGTCGACCCCGATCGAGATGCCCGCCCGGGTCGCGGCGTTGAAGCCGAGATCCTTCAGGTCGTCGAGCATCATGACGCAGAGCTCCTCGCCGAACGTCAGATAGACGTAGTTGACGAAGTCCGACAGGCCGCGCTTCTTCAAATTCCCGTTGATGAAGGGGACGACCTCGGGCAGCGCGCGGTTGAAAAGGACGCGGCCGACGGTCGTGTCGATCAGGGCCCTTTCGACGTCCTGCACCTCGGCGTGCATGATGTCCTGGTCGTTGTACTGGGTGGTCAGGTCGATGTACTTGCCCGAGTAGCGCACGCGGATCGGGGTGTGGGTCGTGAGCTCGCCCTGCTCGTACGCGAGGATCACCTCGTCGAAGTCGGAGAAGATGCGTCCCTCCCCCTTCGTATTCGACCGGGACTTCGTCAGGTAGTAGATCCCCAGGACGAGGTCCTGCGACGGCACCGCGAGCGGCCGGCCCGACGCGGGCGACAGGATGTTGTTCGCGGAGAGCATCAGCAGCTCCGCCTCAACCTGCGCCTTCGGAGAGAGCGGGACGTGAACCGCCATCTGGTCGCCGTCGAAATCCGCGTTGAACGCGGGACAGACGAGCGGATGGATCTTGATGGCCTTTCCCTCGACGAGAACGGGCTGGAACGCCTGGATGCCCAGCCGGTGAAGGGTCGGTGCGCGGTTCAGGAGCACCGGGTGGTCGCGGATGACCTCTTCGAGAGCGTCCCAGACCTCGGTCACGCCGGACTCGACGAGCTCCTTGGCCGCCTTGATGGTCTGCGCCATGCCCTTCTTCTCGAGACGGTTGTAGATGAACGGCTTGAAGAGCTCGACCGCCATCTTCTTCGGAAGCCCTGCCTGGTGGAGCTTCAGCTCGGGACCGACGACGACGACCGATCGCCCGGAATAGTCGACGCGCTTCCCGAGCAGGTTCTGCCGGAACCGGCCCTGCTTGCCCTTCAACGTGTCGGAGAGCGACTTCAAGGGGCGGTTGTTGGAGCCCTTGAGCACGCGACCGCGGCGGCCGTTGTCGAAGAGCGCGTCCACGGCTTCCTGCAGCATCCGCTTCTCGTTGCGGACGATCACCTCCGGCGCCCGGAGCTCCAGGAGCTTCTTCAGCCGGTTGTTCCGGTTGATGACGCGCCGGTAGAGGTCGTTCAAGTCAGAGGTCGCGAAGCGGCCGCCGTCCAGCGGGACGAGCGGACGGAGCTCCGGGGGAATCACGGGGATGACGTCCAAGATCATCCAGTCGGGATGGTGTCCGGAGCGGCGGAACGCGTCGCAGACCTTGAGCCGCTTGGCCGCCTTCTGCCGTTTGATCTGCGAGGTCTCGGTCTTCATGATCATGCGGAGCTCTTCGGCCAGCATGTCCACGTCGACCCGCTGGAGCAGCTCCTTGATCGCGCCCGCGCCCATCCGGGCGACGAAGACGTCTCCGTGCTCGGCGCGCACGGCGCGGTAGCGTTCCTCGGAGAGCAGCTCCTTTTCCTTCAGGTCGGTCTCGCCCGCATCGATGACGACGTACGACTCGAAGTAGAGGATTCGCTCCAGGTCGCGCAGCGAGATGTCGAGGAGGTGGCCGATCCGCGACGGCAGCCCCTTGAAGAACCAGACGTGCGAGACCGGCGAGGCGAGCTCGATGTGTCCCATGCGCTCGCGCCGAACCTTCGACTTGGTGACCTCGACGCCGCACTTGTCGCAGACGACGCCGCGATGCTTCATGCGCTTGTACTTGCCGCAGAGGCATTCCCAGTCGGTGATCGGACCGAAGATCTTCGCGCAGAAGAGACCATCGCGCTCCGGCTTGAACGTCCGGTAGTTGATGGTCTCCGGCTTCGTGACCTCGCCGTAGGACCACGACCGGATCTTCTCGGGCGAGGCCAGAGAGATCTTGATCGCGTTGAAATCCTTTAGCGTCGTCGGTTTCGCTGCGAAAGCGATTGTGTCCACTTATGCACCCCCTACGCTTTTCGAGCGTTTCGTAATACGCGTCACTTCTTCATCAGCTCCACGTCGAGGCAGAGACTCTGCAGCTCGCGCACGAGCACGTTGAAGGACTCGGGCAGCCCCGGATCCGCCGGCACCTCGCCCTTCACGATCGCCTCGTAGACCTGCGACCGTCCTTCGACGTCGTCGGACTTGACTGTCAGGAGTTCCTGCAGCGTGTACGAGGCGCCGTATGCCTCGAGCGCCCAGACCTCCATCTCGCCGAAGCGCTGGCCGCCGAACTGCGCCTTGCCGCCCAGCGGCTGTTGCGTGATGAGCGAGTAAGGCCCGATCGACCGGGCGTGGATCTTGTCGTCGACCAAGTGCGACAGCTTCATCATGTAGATGAAACCCACCGTCACCTGCTGCTCGAACGGCTCTCCGGTCATGCCGTCGTAGAGAACCGTCTTGCCGGAGGTCGGCAGGTTCGCCTCGCGCAGCAGCTTCTTGATCTCCGCCTCGGAGGCTCCATCGAAAACCGGCGTCGCGACCGAGAGATTGAGCTCCTTAACCGCCCATCCCAGGTGCGTCTCCAGGATCTGTCCGACGTTCATCCGGGACGGAACCCCCAGCGGGTTCAGCACGATCTCGATCGGAGTCCCGTCCGGCAGGTACGGCATGTCCGCTTCCGCCAGGATCCGGGAGATGACGCCCTTGTTGCCGTGTCGGCCCGCCATCTTGTCGCCCACCGAGAGCTTGCGCTTCATGGCGACGTAGACCTTCACCATCTTGATGACGCCGGGCGGCAGCTCGTCCCCCTTCTGGAGGAGGTCGATCCGCTCGGCGTTGACCCGGTTCAGCACTTCGATCTGCGAGTCCTGGCGCCGCAGGACCATCTGGACGGCCTCGGAGACCTCCTCGTCCTTCAGCTTCAGCCGCTTCAGCTGCTGCGGCGATAAGCGCGCGATCGCCTCCGGGGTCAGCCGGCCGCCTTTCTTCACGAGCTCGATCCCCTCGCGGTCGTTGACTTCGTCCGCGACGACCTTGTTCGCGAGAAGGTCCCGGATCTTCTTGTTCGCCTCTTCCCGGATGATCCGGATCTCGTCCTTCGAGTTCTTCTCGATCTTGGCGATCTGGTCCTGTTCGATCGAAAGCGCCCGGAGGTCCTTTTCGATCCCCTTGCGCGAGAAGATTTTCACGTCGACGACGGTGCCCTCGATGCCCGGCGGGCACTTCAAGGACGCATCGCGGACGTCGCCGGCCTTCTCACCGAAGATCGCGCGGAGGAGTTTTTCCTCGGGGGTCAGCTGGGTCTCCCCTTTCGGGGTGACTTTGCCGACGAGGATGTCGCCCGGCTTGACCGTGGCACCGATCCGGATGATCCCGGACTCGTCCAAGTCGCGCAGCGCGTTTTCCGAGACGTTCGGGATGTCGCGGGTGATCTCTTCCGGCCCGAGCTTGGTGTCGCGGGCTTCGATGTCGAACTCCTGGATGTGGATCGAAGTGAAGAAATCGTCCTTGACGAGCTTCTCCGATACCAGGATCGCGTCCTCGTAGTTGTACCCGCGCCACGGCATGAACGCGACGAGCACGTTCCTTCCGAGGGCGAGCTCTCCGTCCGACGTGCATGGCCCGTCGGCGAGGACCTCGCCCCGCGCGACCCGGTCTCCTTCGCCCACGATCGGCTTCTGGTTGATGCAGGTGTTCTGGTTCGAGCGGCGGAACTTCGTGAGCGGATAGATATCCGCGCCGAACTCCTTGCCGCCTCCGCCTTCCTCCCCCTCCACCCGGACGATGATGCGCTCGGAATCGACCTGATCGACGACGCCGCCCCGCTTGGCGAGGATCACGGCGCCCGAATCGCGGGCGACGGTCCCCTCGAGGCCGGTCCCGACGAGCGGGGCCTCGACCTTCAGGAGCGGCACCGCCTGCCGCTGCATGTTCGATCCCATGAGCGCCCGGTTCGCGTCGTCGTGTTCGAGGAACGGGATGAGCGCGGTCGCGACCGAGACGAGCTGCTTCGGCGAAATGTCCTTGTAATCGACTTCTTCGCGCGGTCTCGTGACGAACTCCCCGTTGTACCGGGCGATGACGCGGTCTTCCTTGATCTTCCCGGAGGCGTCCGTCTCCGCATTGGCCTGCGCGATGACGAAGTTTTCCTCTTCCCACGCCGAGAGGTAGAACGCGTAAGGCTCCGACTCGGCGGACCCTTTCCGCCCTCGCCGCGCTTTCTCGTTCTCCTCCTCGAGCTCTTTCTTTTCGACGATCTGGCCCAGCTTGAAGGGGGTGTCGCCGGCCTGGGTGATGTGGAAGTGGTCGAGTACCCGGCCCTTCTCCACCTTCTTGTACGGCGTCTCGATGAAGCCGAAGTCATTGATGCGCGCGTAGCAGGAGAGAGACGAGATCAAGCCGATGTTCGGGCCTTCGGGCGTCTCGATCGGGCACACGCGCCCGTAGTGCGTGGGGTGGACGTCGCGGACCTCGAACCCGGCCCGCTCGCGCGACAACCCTCCCGGGCCGAGAGCGGAGAGGCGCCGCTTGTGGGTGACCTCGGAGAGCGGGTTCGTCTGGTCCATGAACTGGGAGAGCTGCGAGGAGCCGTAGAACTCCTTGATCGACGCGATGACCGGCTTCGAGTTGATGAGGTCGTGCGGCATCGCCGAGTCGATGTCCTGGTGGACCGACATCTTTTCCTTGATCGCCCGTTCCATCCGGACGAGCCCGATGCGGAACTGGTTCTCGAGTAGCTCGCCGACCGAGCGCACCCGCCGGTTGCCGAGGTTGTCGATGTCGTCGGTGCGGCCGACGTCCCGCTTCAGCCGCAGTAAATACGCGACGACGCGATAGATGTCCTGGGGCGTGAGCGTCCGCGTGTCCTCCGCGGAGTCCGCCTCGAGCTTGATGTTGAACTTAAAGCGGCCGACCCGGGAGAAGTCGTACTTCTTCGGATCGAAGAACATGCCTTCGAACAGGTTCTTCGCCGACTCGTAGGTGGGCGGGTCGCCCGGCCGCAGCCGGCGGTAGATCTCGAGGATCGCCTCGTTCTTGGTCTTGTGGCTGTCCTTCCGGATCGTGTTGACGAGCACGTCACCGCAGAGGTCCCAGTCCGGGAAGAAGAGCTCGACCTCTGCACGTCACCGCAGAGGTCCCAGTCCGGGAAGAAGAGCTCGACCTCCTTGATGCC
>Ga0066709_100002886_pt1 | contig 12854 bp, 13 predicted proteins | sample GraSoiAngelo_158_FD_79665 | JGI IMG/M metagenome (GOLD analysis project Ga0066709, IMG submission 79665) | Grasslands soil microbial communities from the Angelo Coastal Reserve, California, USA - 14_1009_16_30cm | ecosystem: Environmental > Terrestrial > Soil > Grasslands | place: USA... | reverse complement strand
GTGGCCCACAGCGGCAGGTCTCCGACACCCGATAGCGATCCGAAATAGAACGGCAGCACGAGGTGGCTGAACGATTGCGCGACGGCTTTGGTGGCGTTGGTCGTCTTGCGATCGAGCGCGCTCTTCTGGAAGAAGATATCGAGAAAGAGTCCCCCGACGCCGGCCAGGATCTGGATGATCGTCGTCGCCACGCCGGTAACGAACGGCACGCCGCGCCACTCGATGTTCGGGCGCATGGCGGTGGGCAAAGCTTCCACCGCGAACGGCATCAACCCGAGCGCAAGGTAGACCATCGCTTTGTCCGGAACGAAAGCAATCATCCACATGCCGGCGAACGAGATAGCGGCACCGGCCAGATACCAGCCAAAAATGGGCCACAGGACGTAGCTGCGCCATTGCACGACGCGCCAACCGTTGGCGAACAGCTGAATGATTGAGAACAGAATCATCGCTGTGGCGACGTCGAAATAGTTGAGCAGAACGCCGAGCAGGATCATGCCCCCGGCCATACCGAAGACACCGGAGAGAAATGAAGTAAAAACGATAGTGGCTCCGATGAGAGCCAAGACGGAGGAAGCCATTGCGGGATGACTATGCCGATCTCGCGAGCGCGCCGTCGATCATGTCGATCGTGTTCTTGAGCCCGTAGAGCGCCACAAACGAGCCGAAGCGCGGGCCTTTTTCCTGGCCGAGCAGCACCTGGTAGAGCATATTGAACCAATCGAGCGCGACGCCCGGTTTGCCGTCCTTGGTCTTGATCTTTCCTGTTTTGTCGAGGAACGGCTCGCGTCGGCCGACCTCGTAGACCACCTGCTGAATCTCTTCGGCACTGGCGTCGGCCGGAAGCTGCGCCAGCGCGTCGCGCAGGTCGAGGAGTGCCGTGCGTTCGTTCTCGCTCGGCTCGCGGAATCGCTTCTGCGGCAGCACGAAGTCGCGGAAATAATGGATCGCGTAGCGCACGAGCGCATCGAGCTTCGGATGCGTCTGCGGCGTCACGCCGGGGCGATAGCGGCCGATGAAGCCCCACAACGTCTCGGCGTTCTCCGCGTTCGAGGAACCGACCAGCGTGAGCAACATCGAGAACGAGATCGGAATATCCGCTTTGGGCGGGTTGCCCGAATGGATTTGCCAGACTGGATTGGACAGGCGCTGCCTGAGATCCTGCCGCTCGTAGGCCTCCAGGAACTGCTGGTACTCGTCGACATGGCGGGGAATGACATCGAAGTAGAGCCGCTTCGCCGCCTTCGGCTCGCGATACATGAACAGCGAGAGCGATTCCGGCGACGCGTAGCGCAGCCATTCATCGATAGTTAGCCCATTGCCCTTAGACTTCGAAATCTTCTGCCCCTTCTCGTCGAGGAAAAGCTCGTAATTGAACCCCTCCGGAGGCATACCTCCGAGCGCGCGGCACACCTCGCCGGAAAGGCGAACCGAGTCGATCAGGTCCTTACCCGCCATCTCGTAATCGACGCCGAGCGCAACCCAACGCATCGCCCAGTCCGGCTTCCACTGCAGCTTCGTACGGCCTCCCGTGACCAGGGTCGTCACGTGCTCCTTGGTATCCGGATCCTCATAGGTAATCGTGCCCGCCTTGGCATCATGCGCCACGATCGGCACCTGCAGCACGATGCCGGTGCGCGGTGAGATCGGCAGGAACGGGGAATAGGTTTGCGCGCGCTCTTCACGCAGCGACGGCAGCATGATCTCCATGACCGTGTCGAAACGTTCGAGCACCTTCAATAGCGTGGCGTCGAAACGGCCCGACGTGTAGCAGTCGGTGGAGGAGAGAAACTCGTATTCGAAGCCGAATTGATCGAGGAAGGCGCGCAACCGCGCGTTGTTGGCGGCGCCGAACGAGGGGTATTCGCTCGAGAATGGGTCGGGCACGCGAGAGAGCGGTTTGCCGAGATGTCGCGCCATTATTTCCCGGTTCGGGACGTTGTCCGGCACCTTGCGCAGCCCGTCCATATCGTCGGAGAAGGCGATGAGGCGTGTCTTGATCTTATCTTCGGTGAGGACGCGAAAGGCATGTCGCACCATAGTGGTGCGCGCGACCTCGCCGAAGGTGCCGATATGCGGTAGGCCCGAAGGGCCATAGCCGGTCTCGAACACCACCTCGTCCTTGGGATGTCTCTTCAGTCGCGCGACGACCTTGCGTGCCTCCTGAAACGGCCAGGCATTCGAGCTTTCGGCGATCTCGCGCAACGCCGGAACTTGCGCCTCGAGCGTGGACATCGATGGCTCTCCGGCCGCGAACACTAAAAAGCACGTCCCCCTGCGTCAATCCAAACGCCGGCACCGCTCGCCTGCGCAATTCAGATACAGATTCGGTGCCGACTTCCGCGTGCGGCGAAGCGGTCCCGGTCCAGACCAGGACCCATGCTCATTCGAGCGCTGCTCGCACCGTCGTGAAAGCCGTGCTCAGTTTCGAGCCGAGGCCCGACAGCACGGTGATGATGGCGACCGATATGCCGGCTGCGACCAGCGCGTAATCGATCCCCGTCGCGCCGCTTTCCTCGCGCACGAAACGCGCAAGAAGAATTTTCATGATCAACGACTCCGCCGGCGACTGGGGGCACGGCTACAAGTCAATCATCGGCGCGCTTCGATATCGTTGCGCAGTTTGCTAAAATTGAGAGTAACTGTCTCGGTTCCATGGGCGGCGCGTGACATCCAGTTCGACGCCCCAGCGCAACCGCTCGAAGTTTCAAAACGGGCTGATGGGGAAATAGCGCAGCCACAAATCGGTGAAACGGCCCTGCTCCCAAACCCGGAACAGCGCCCAATTGAGCGCCAGCCGCATCGTGTCATTGCCCTTTTTCACCGCAATTCCGACGCCTTCGCCGAAATAGCGGCTGTCAATGTAGGGACCCCCGCGGAAAGCACAGCAATTTTCGGAGTCCGTCCCATTGAGCCAGAAGGCAAGTGTGATCGAATCCCCGAACAAGAGATCGACTTCGCCGCGCCGCAAAGCGAGCCGCGCCGCCTCCGCGTTCGGATAGGGGCGAACCTCGGCCTCGGTAAACAGAGCCTTAAGATACGCCTCGTGCGCGGTACCGGCGACCACGGCGACCTTCTTGCCCTCGAGCCGCTCGGGCAGCGGGTCTTGCACCGCTGAATCCCGTCGCGCCGCGAAACGCGCCGGCGTGCGGTAATAGGGATCGGTGAAATCGACCCTGGTGCGCATGTCCACCGTGGCCGCGATCGACGCAATCGCGGCATCTCCCTGGTTGCCGTTGAGCGCGGGGATGAGCGTCTCGAAACGGCGCATCTGGATGGTACAGGCGAGCTTGAGCTCCTCGCACAGCATGCGCGCCAGGTCGACGTTGAAGCCCTGCGGATTGCCGTCCGGCCCGGCATAATTGAACGGCGGGTAGTCGGTCTCAGTGAGGAACCGGATCACGCTGATGCGCGACAGATCAGGCTTCTCCGGCCGACGGCGCGGGTCCCAAAAGCCGGGCACACGCACGGCCGGCCCGGTGCCCGCCGGTTCCGCCGCTGCCTGCCCCCCGCCCAGAAACGGCGTGATCAGCAAGAGACAGACAGCCAGCCGTCCGATACAGCTTCGCAAGGGGCATTCCGGCACGGTGACCTCTGTGACTGCTTGGGTCCAGGAACTTGACCGACCCCGTTAATAAACGAGCCGGTAAGGCGGATCAGTGGCGATCACGTCCAATCTAGGTGTGTCGCCCACCGCAATGGGCCGCGTGAAAGCGCGATGCTCGCCGCGGCGCCCTTTCATTCGGATCACAAATACCGGCGCAGATCGGCGGCCGCGGCATCGGTCGGACGCTTGAGGTTGAATGGCGACACGAACCGGCCGTCCTTGTCCATCAGATAGACGATGGCGGTATGGTCCATAGTATAGCCACCCTGCTCGAGGGGAACTTTCTTGAAATAGACGCGGTAGGCCTTGGCCACTGCCGCGACTTCCGCAGGATTGCCGGTCAGCCCGGAAAGATGCGGATCGAAGCTCGACAGATAGTCCTTCATCACGGCGGGCGTATCGCGCTCGGGATCGACCGTAATGAAGAGCGCGCGTGCGCGATCCGCATCTGGCCCGAGCGAGCGCAAAATCTCCGACACCTCGAACAGGGTCGTGGGGCAGACGTCGGGGCAGTGGGTAAAGCCGAAAAACACCAGGAAGGGGTGGCCCTTCAAATCCTGGTCAGTGACGGTTTGCCCATTCTGATCGATGAGCTTGAAAGGTCCTCCGATGGCGGCGATTTGTTGCGCAACCGGCGCCGACAGGCGCCCGGCCACGATCAGCACGAGGCCGAAGCAAAGCGCTAAGCCCACGACGAACGCGGCGGCCATCACAAGAATGCGGCTGTTGCGCGCGGTCATTTCGGAATGCCTCCGCCTCGGGCGAGGCTCACAAGCAGGCGGCGATCCCGGCGACGATCATCTCGTAGAAGACGGCCGTGCCGTAATGGGCCCAGAGCGCCAGCGTCCCGGCAAGCACGATCCCGGCGAGCGCGGCGACCAGTACCAGCGGACGCGAGAGAAGGGATGTCGCTGCAGAGACGGTGTCAGCCATCGATGTGCCTGCGTTCGATCGCCAAGTCGGTCGGACCTTACCACATAGGGCTGCTTGCAGCGGCCGACAATAGGTCCAAGCGGCCCCCAACACGCTGCCCAAATGCGCGATAGGGAGATCGACCCCGCCGGCCCCAAGCCACCTGCGATGGAGCACATCACCCGCAGGTCCTGCGGCGGCGGGTACGTTTGCCGCCCACTTCGGTCTCGATGCGGGCAGGAGACGGCGGTCGGTCACCGACTGCCCTGCTCGGTCGGGCCATAGGGAGAAGCAGCGGCTGCCCGCTTCCAGCAGGTCGCGGGGAGCTTGCCCCCTCGTCAAGCCGCACAGCCCAGGAGGTCCCGTTTGGCCGACTTTTGGGAGCGGCGGCCAGGCAGCGGCAGCACTCAGCCTCCAAGGCGGCGAGACCGCAATGGAATCCGCCATTTTGTGATGGCCGTCACGGCGGGCTGCGCCTCTGCCTGCCAACGTCCCAATGTGGGCCCCTCGGGGGGCCGATCGGCCAAAGTACGGCCATGGAACGCTTCATCAGGCGTGAAAACATGAAGCGTTTCAGGAAACTGTTGCTTGAAGCGAAAGATGACGCCGAGCGCCGGCGACTTCAGAAATTATTGATCGAGGAAGAGCAAAAAGAGTCGGCGGCCGAGACGCCCTCGCCCTCGACCGCACCGCGCCTGTCCGATGTTTCCTCGCGACGCTTGCCCGCTTTGACCGCCAACGTCTCTGATACAGCGGAACGGGTCCGCAAATGGTTCAGCCGACGCTGAGGATACTTTCGCTAATGACGGCACTTTTCAGTCGAACGGTCCGGATCAGAGCCGGACGAGCGTCGCGCGCCCATTGGACCGGACGCGGTACGGCGTCGAATTAGCGTCGGCTCGCGCTTGCTCGTGGCGCTCCTTAGGCGGCTGCGGATTGCCTTCGCGATGATTCCGCTGCCTCGCGCATCGCGGTCTTTGCCACCTCGCTCGCTCCCTTCGCGATGCTGTGGCCGAGCTCCTTGGTTTGATTTCCAACCACTTGAGCTTGTCGGCTCACGAATTCGCTCTGCAGCTGGGCCAGTTCCTGCGGTTCCTTCATGTGAACCAGCTTGTGGGCAAAATCGAAGGTGTTCGAGAGGGTTTCTTCCATAACCGATATCGAGTGCTCGCGAATAACGGCCGCTTGATGGTCCATATCATCGACCGCCTTGCGAGTTATCGTGAGTAGATCTTCGAGGGCGGCTTTGCTCTGATTGAGGTTTCGCTCCGCCATCTCCCGCATCCAGTTCAGACTGTAGCTTGTCACCTCGAAAGCTCGTTCGGTGTTTTGCTGCGCGAAATCCGTCGGACGTTTGGCCATAGCTCCGCCTCCTTGAATCACAGTCGGATTACGGTTGAATTTTCGAGGGTCGGCGCCGTGTTCCTGGATGCGCGCACGCCGATGCGCGCTGCACCGACCTCTGTGGTAATAACGGACTCTCCCGCTGCAGGTTCCGGCATTGTGATAATTGCCGCACGCCGTTTTCGCGAGTGCCGATTCCAAAATCAGCGACCGCGACTGTTCCATCGGTGTTCCAAGTATTCTCGCCTTCTGGCGTTGCATTCTCCTGAACCGAAGCGTTGCATTCTCCTAAACCGAAGCTGTGGCTGCCGGGAACAAAGGTGAGTTCCACAACAATTGATCGCGGAGAGTTCCCAAAATTTAAACATCAGATGCCGTACGCATGATGGAGGTCCACAACCGGCCTGTGATGCGTTGCCACGGCAAGATCGGCGCCGCCTTTGTGCCCGGACACCCGAAATCGTTCCAGAGCACCCGCCACTCCGTTTCGGCAGGTCGTCGGACATTGAGCTTGCTCCACCGTCAGCCACGCGCTCTGCTGCTTGATGTCCACAGGACCCCGGTGATAGCACCCGATGCGGTTTGGCTTGCACGTTGCTGGTTGAATGATCCGCGCATGGCCTCGATCAGCACTTCTCGACCGCGATATCGTTGCGCGCCAATTCCTTCCTCCAATGGTCGAGCGAGGCGCTTATGCCGGGCTAGTTTACGGGCCTTGATGCCGAAAGAAGAGCACTTCTTCGACCTGTTCACACGCATGCTCAGGTCACGCTTGCCGGCGCGCAAGCGCTCTGCGCAAATGCGGAGCGGAGGCGAGGATGTGATTCGCTACTGCCGCGAGATAGCGCCGTGCGTTGGAATGTGGCCACCGACATCGTCGCGGCCTGGGTCGTGGCGCTGCCGGCAGCAGCGCTGCTCGCCACCGCCCTATTTACAAACTTCTTTGCGAGTGCGCCCCACGGGAGTAACTTTGCCGCGCAGCGTCGCTTTATGCGATGACGGTGGGCGGCGAGTCCACGGCGGCGTCAATGACTAATGCGAGTAAACCGGCCGTCGTAAAGCGTGTTCAGTCCGGCGCCTTGCCATACCGGTTGCGCACCGGCTCGCGGCGGCCGCAGTTCATGCTCATCACATCACGCGAAACCCAACGCTGGGTCATTCCGAAGGGCTGGCCGAAGAAGGGCAAGTCGCCGCAGTATTCCGCTGCGCGCGAGCTTTCGAGGAGGCCGGCGTTCTCGGCGCCGTTGCCAAGCGCCCAGTCGGTTCGTTCTCCTATAAAAAACGCCTGAAGAATGGAGGAGTCGTCGTCTGTGACGTGCGCGTGTTTCTGCTGGAGGTCAGGCGGCAAAGCAAACAATGGCCCGAAAAACAGGAGCGGATCATCAAGTGGCTCTCTGCCTCGCAGGCGGCGGAAAAGGTCGACGAACCGAGGTTGGGCGCGATCATACGGCGCCTCGCGCGTAAGTATGATGGAAGGAATCCGATTGAGCAGTCCGGCGATCCACCTAAATCGAAGTAACGAGCTTGGAGCGGGCGAAGGGAATCGAACCCACGACATACAGCTTGGGAAGCTAGATGGCTCTCGATGAGATCAAAGCGATAGCTGCAGAACTGCTTCGATCGAGCCCAAATCACATCAAAGGGTTACAGGCCCTTTGCAAAACAAAGCGACGCACCTAACCGCGCTCGCTTTTTTATCACTGACAAATTTCCCGAAGGATTTTGACATGCACACACTCGATGTGCGTGCGGCTGCCCGCGCGCTCGGCGGTGACGTATCGGGACGTGACAGTGTTGTCTGTCCAGGCCCGGGGCATTCTCACCGCGATCGCTCTCTGAGTGTTCGACTAGTTCCCGGCAATGAGGACGGCTTTATCTGTTATAGCCATGCCGGCGATCCCATTCCCGAGTGCCGCGACCATGTTCGCGAGCGGCTTGGATTTGCGCCGTGGCGGCCCCGTCATCGCGATAGCGCCCGCCCTACGGTAAGACGCCATGTTCCCGAGCTCTCGGCAGAGCAGCACGCGAAGCACCTGAGCTTCGCACGCTCGATTTGGGATGCAGCCAAACCCGCGAAGGGAACGCTGGTCGAGCGGTATCTGGTCGAGACGCGGAAGCTAGAGCTTCCCGAGACGGACGCCATTCGATTCCACCCGCGGCTGAGGGTGACGCACACCGACCGATTCGCCCCGGCGATGGTGTGCAGGATGACCGACATTTGCACCGATGAATTCACTGGGGTGCATCGCACGTTCCTCACGGAGACGGCTCAGAAAATCTCCAAAACCATCCTGGGTCGCAAGCACGGCTCGGCCATCAAGATCGACGCTGCCGAAGGGGCCGGGCTCGCAATTGCCGAAGGGGTCGAGACCGCCATTGCCGCTCGTTACCTCTACCGGCCGGCATGGAGCGTGATTGATGCTGGCGGGATGCGAAATTTCCCGATCCTGCCCGCAATTGAACATCTCGAAATTTTTGCTGACCACGACGCCAACGAGGCCGGTGAGGCCGCCGCTCGCCATTGCCTCGAACGCTGGGAAAATGCCGGCGCCGAGGTGGCTATTGCGATGCCTCCAATCAAGGGGGCGGATATCGCGGATTTCATTGCCAACAGGGTGTATTGAGATGCCTGACAATTACGATCCATCACTTGCCGATAAGCTGATCCGCTTTGAGAGCAAGCCAAACAGGAAAATCAACGGCGGAACGACCCCCACCGAGCCCCTACCCTACCTCGATATGTCGAGCTGGGACGCCAATCCGGCACCCGAGCGTCAGTGGGCGGTCGATAATCGCATTCCGATGTATCAGCCGCACCTCACCACGGGGCACGGCGCCATCGGGAAATCGCTGCTCGAACTAACGCGCGCCGTCGCACATGTGATGGGCAAGCCGTGGCTCAGAATGTCGGTTCGACAAGGACCGGTGATCTATCTCGGTGCCGAAGACGAAGCCGACGAGCTTCACCGCAGGTTAGAGGCGATCCTTAGACACTACGGCGCCAAATTCGGCGACATCGTCGGTGGACTCTATCTTCTGTCCTATGTCGGCGAGGATTGCCTCCTAGGTATTCCCGACAACAAAGGCATCATTCGACCGACCGAGCTTTTCCATCGGCTGCTCGCCGATGCCATTAGAATCGGACCAGTCTCGCTCACGATTGATACTCTCACGGACGTTTACGCGGGCGACGAGATCGACCGCAGCCAAACCACGCAATTCGTGAAGCTGCTTCAGCATATGGCGATCAAGGCCAGATGCTCGGTCGCGATCCTGGCGCATCCAAGCAACGCCGGCATGGCCACCGGCTCCGGCCTCTCGGGCTCAACCGGTTGGCACAACAAGGTGCGTTCGCGGCTCTACATGCGCTCGCCCACCACCGCGAAGGGCGAAGAGATTGATAGCGACGTGCGAGAAATTCAATTTCTGAAGAACAATTACGGCCGTCAGGGCGACAGCATTCAAATTCGCTGGGAGAACGGCGTCTTCGTGCCAGAAAGCGGCCCGGCCTCATTTGAACGGATCGCCCGCGACCGCGATGACGAACACCGTTTCCTCGATCTTCTCACGAAGTACGACGGTCAGGGCCGCAAGGTGAGCCACAAGCCGGCTGCCAACAACTACGCTCCCAAAATATTCGGGGCGGAAAAGACTGGGATCAGTGCCAAGCGGTTCGAGCAGGCAATGGAGCGCCTATTCGAGGCTAAGAAAATTCACGTCGAATCCTACGGGCCCCAATCAAAGGGCTGGTCGCATATCGCGCCGGGAGCAATGCAGGAGCCAACCGAGAAGACCGCTCGTGACCGCCCCCTGCTTGCCCCCTGATCGCCCCTGTGCTGACCGCCCCCCTTTACCCCCTGAGGGCGGTCTCCAGCCCCCGCCCTTAAGGGGCGGTGCTGTCGCCCGCCTTCATGGGTATCAAAGAAAGACCTGACTGATGGCGCAACGCGCTGCACGAAAACCGGATGCCACGGCTGATTTGTACCGATGGAGGCGCACACGCTGGCGTGGCCCAGCGTTAGGCGGCCATCTGCAGCGAGCGTGCCGGTTTGCCTTCAGCGCGCATAGCGGAGGCGAGCTCACTACTGGCCAGATCGCGGAGTGGTGTCGGCCCGAGGTCGTCTACGGCGGGAGTAAGCCGAGAGACTGGCAGATATGGGCGAACGCCCGAGCGCTGCGGTCGATTGGAGCGCGGCGGGTTCGGCGAGAAGGCCGGGAGTGGGTGTGGCGCTTGGGTAACAGCGAGGCGTGATTACTTGCATAACTTACCAGTTTCACAAAATAATGCTGGACACGGATTTTCAACGTGTTAAGCTTTGCAAATCTTATTTGTGAAACGGCGGCTAAATGACCGTTTTCGGCTATGCTCGCGTCAGCACCGCGGATCAGCACTTGACCAGCCAAATCGAAGCGCTCAAAGCCGCGGGCGCAACCACGATCTACCGCGAGAAGATCAGTGGCGTGCGCGCCGATCGCCCGCAATTGGCCAAGCTCATGGCCGCGCTCAAGCCGAGCGATGTCGTCCTGGTGACCAAGCTCGATCGGCTTGGTCGTTCGACCCGTGAGTTGCTCGATCTCATCGACCGCATCGGCAAGGCTGGCGCCGTATTCCGCTCACTTGGCGATCCGCTGTGGGACACTTCAAGCCCGCAGGGTCGGCTGCTCTCGACGCTCCTGGCCGCCATCGCGGAGTTTGAGCGCGAGCTGATCCGCGAGCGCACTGGTGAGGGCCGCAGGCGGGCGATGGCGAATGGCGTCAAATTTGGCCGCAAGCCCAAGCTCTCGCCCTATCAGCGGGCTGAGGCCATCAAGCGGCGTGCTGCAGGCGAAACCCTGGCGTCGATCGCACGGAGCTACGCGGTCGATATCTCGATGATTTCGAGGCTGTCGTGATATTCAGGCCATAGAACAATTTAGGCCCGTCCATAAGACTCGCCGGCCACTCTATGGCAGGCTGAACGTGCGGCAACGCTACCGGTATCAATATTTTCACCGTCGAAATTGCGACCAAGCGGCTGGGTCTCCTGTATGAGCTGGTGCCCAAGGCCGTTCGCATTGCCGTGCTTGTCAATCCGGCCAATGCCTCGAGCGCCGAGTCGACGTTACGGTACATACCGGAAGCTGCACACGCCTTCGGGCTGCAAAGTCAGGTACTCAACGCGAGCAGCAGCGACGAGATTGATGCGGCCTTCGGAGCCCTTGTGCGCGAGCCGGCCGACGCCCTTTTCGTCGCTCCCGACGCGTTCTTCATCAGCCGCCGCGTGCAATTTGCGACCTTGACGGCGCGCGACAGGATTCCGGCGGCTTATGCGGATCGTGAGAATGTCGAAGCCGGTTGACCGATTTTACGGACATGTTTCGTCGGGTGGGCGTCTATGCCGGCCGCATTCTCAAGGGCGAAAAGCCATCCGACCTGCCAGTCGTACAGGCGACCAAATTCGAACTGGTGATAAACCAATTCGCTGAATTTTAGATTATGTTGATGGCCCAATTGGTTACGGCCAAATCAGGCAAGAGCTAGGTACGGCCTAGGTACGGCCTGATCGGCGAGCCCCCAGCTCGGGCTTGCATTGGAGCCAGGGGCTCCCACGGCCAGCAGGATAAGCGGGAGCGAAGTTTGACTGGCCGCCAGGTGTGAGCATAGCACGCTGCAAGCACCGCCTGTTTGGCCTCAACGAACAAATCTTTGGCGTCAATGAACAAATCCCGGAACGGCGACGACGCCACTTAACAATAAGGTCTGTCCAATACAACCAGGAGTAGAGAAATGGCATTTCAACAACACAGGCTCGAATTTACCGTCGGGATGGTTCTTGCAATGGCGCTGACGATCCTAGTGGTCATGACGAGGGCGTTGGCTTCGCCGTCGTCACCGATTTACCGTCCTCAACTTTTGCTTTTGTACTAAGGCGGTCGCTAGATCGAACTGAAATCGAATTCGGCTGGAGGGAGGGATGAGCCGCGTCTCAAAGTCGGAGATCATGTGCGAGAGGCTGACGGCGAGGCTGTCGGCATCATCGTCCACATTATGCGGTACGCCGATTTGATCGTTGTGAATTGGCCCCCAAGCCAACAAGGCATTGCTTTTCATCCCTCCGACTTGGTGAAGATGGCCTCACTAGATAAACGAGTAGATAATCCAGATTACGATAATAGCCGCCAGAACGAGTATCCAATTGGAAATTTGAATGCCCGCTATCGATGTTTTCTGGCTAAACCATTCCATGGCTTTTCTCCCAGATAGGGGCGCCTCACTTGGCAGCCTCCCATGCCTCTAACACATTCACAATATCACCAATCTCCCAAAGTCGCTCGGTTCAAGGTTCGTCGTCAACCCTAGGATGTGATAGTGTATTGGGTTCGGGGGAGCATGGTAGCCGGAAGGAGGCTGGCCATGAATAGGTTCGATCATGTGCATGGATGGTTCTCTTACAACAAGGTATGGATCGAGTTCATCATAGCGACAGTCCTTCTGTGGCTGCTGATGATGACTGCCATACATGAGCTTGATTTGAGATCGGCTGGCTGATCGATCACTCGATCAAAATCAGTCACAGTGCTGTTACGGGCGGTCGAACTTCGCCAACAACCTCTTCGCTTCTCTGGGACGAAGCCCAACAGCGACATAAAAATAAAGAGAGGGAGCTACGGCCGGTAGCTCCCTGCTCCTTGCTCAGGACGACAGCCTTGACGGGGCAATGAGTGTCCTGATCCCGCCACCCGAGGCTGTCTTTCGTTCTCGATCCCTGTGTTAACCGAGTAGAAGGAACGGCGGGTCAGGTAGTCCGCATGAAGCAGATTAGCGCCGTGTACTCATAAATTGCGATAGGTGTGAACTCAACGTCCGCATCAATGCTCGCCGTCGTGCTAGAGGTGGTCCCGCTTTGCGGGACAGTTCGGCGGCTTGGCTAAGGTGGATTCTGGGTTCGATTACGCCGCCAATTTCTCCTCGTTTGCCTGCCTAGCATAGACCTCGTCGGGCGTTCTGCCG
>Ga0066709_100002884_pt1 | contig 12860 bp, 13 predicted proteins | sample GraSoiAngelo_158_FD_79665 | JGI IMG/M metagenome (GOLD analysis project Ga0066709, IMG submission 79665) | Grasslands soil microbial communities from the Angelo Coastal Reserve, California, USA - 14_1009_16_30cm | ecosystem: Environmental > Terrestrial > Soil > Grasslands | place: USA... | reverse complement strand
CTCTTGCAATTGATGGCGGCTGAGAAGTTGCCATACGAAAAACTCACGAAGGCGGCTTAATAGCGCCTAATTCGCTAACTGGCCGTCCTCCGCGTTCCTTAAGTAGATCAACGGTCCACTTATAAGTGTCTGTTGCGTCATAAAACTTGGCTCCACGTCCGCGTGCCCACTTCAATAAATTCAACCACTCCGATTGAGGGATGACCGTCATAATAATTCCAAATGGATGTTCGTGTTTATCTGAAACGAGTCGGTCGCACAGACGAACCACGTCATCGTTAGACCGAAATTCATCAATCTTGTGTTCTTGCAAAGCGTAAAGTGGATAATGTCCGTTTCTTATCCATTCCACGATTGAGTAATACGTTTCATCAAATTCTTTGGCTTCCGAGTCTTGCAATTTCTTAAGCGTTTCACGCGCTTCCACAAGCTTACCGTCTGCCTCTAGATTCATCTGCTTCGGAGTGGCGTACAAAAAGTAAAATAGGAATATGTAGACGAAAATTATCGCGTTTGCGCAGATGCCGAATCCCAAGCTTACAAGCGCCTCTTTCATATCGAATCCAGATTTGCCGGTGAAAAGACGTTGTAAATAAATGGCGACTGCTGCCGCGATAATTCCGATAACGAACGTGAAGAACGGTGCTCCAAACACGAGATCGCAGGTGTCTTTCCACGAGCGCCGACAAAGCATTCGGTTATAAGACATTCAGTTAGCCTAAACCTTTCCCGCCCAACAACGCCCGCTGAGTCATTGTCACGGTTGCGAACACTCGCATGGCGCGAGGTCGCACTTCGTAAACGTGCTGTGAGCTGGTCATCGTGCCCGGGCCAGCGGTTAGCCGCAGTGATGGGTTAGGCGAAAAGTTATCATCCGAGGTGACGCTTCGCTTCCTCCTTGAGCACTTCGAGTACTAATCCAAATGTCCATGAACCGCCTTTCCGATTCGTCGTTTGGTGGCGTTCCAGACGTTATCACTGCGAGCCGCATTTAAGAAGTCATGACCGACCCAGGTGAGTTTGGAGATAACGAAAATGCCGCCACCTTCTGCTTCCGCATCCGTCTGCGCTTCTCCCTCAATGAGACCGGCATTAATCATGAGTTCAAGGTGCTCGACGACTTCGATTGGAGTGTTTTTAAAGCTTCCGCTGAAAGTCGTCAAAGGTTGCCCAGCCGGTTGCGCCTCGATCAACACGAGCAGCTTTCGAACAGTATCCAGGTTGCGCTTCATTTGCGGTGATGGTTTGTGTTGTTGATTTAAGGCACTGTGAATCCGCCATCGAGCGCGAGCGCCTGGCCGGTAGTCCACGTCGCGTCGCGACAGAGCCAGAGAACGGCGGATGCGATTTCTTCCGGCGTACCGCTGCGGCCCATCGGGTGCATGCTCTCGATATTGTGCGCCAAGTTCGGGTCTTTACTGACGAAACGCTCGTACATCTCGGTGTGAACAGCGCCAGGACAAACCGCGTTTACGCGCACGCCTGACTTGGCGTACTCGAGCGCGGCTGATTTCGTCAGTCCGAGAACAGCGTGCTTGCTTGCGATGTAAAGCTCCAACTGCGCCATGCCGACAAGACCAGCCACAGACGAATTGTTGACGACGCACCCGTCGCCGGATTTCTCGATGAGCGGTAGTTCATGTTTCAGGCAAAGCCAGACGCCCATGACGTTCACGTCGATGATGCGCCGGTAGTCCTCCAAAGTCTGCTCGACCAAAGGGGTCGGGACCTGCTCGACGCCGGCGTTGTTGAAAGCGAAGTGTAATCCGCCAAGCGTCTCGGCTGTTTTGGCGAGCGCGGTGCGAATGGTTGTCTCGTCGGTTACGTCACCGGCGAAATCGAGCGCTTTTACGCCCAACTTCTCGATCTTAGCCCGCGCGGCCGCGTTCTCGTGACGTCGCCGGCTCAGAATTGCGACGTTGGCTCCTTCTTTGGCGAAAAGCAACGCGGTAGCGAGCCCGATGCCGCTGTTTCCCCCAGTGATGAAAATGGTTTTGTTATTCATGATTGCGACGGTACGATGCTGGCGTAATCTCGCAATCGTCGGCGGAAAATGGAAAACCGATCATTCTTTGGCATCTTGGCGAGGACGGTGTTCGCTGTTTTCTGGAGTTGCAGCGCCTCATTCCGGGAATTACGCGCAAGATGTTGACGCAACATCTGCGCGAACTGGAGCGCGACGGCGTTGTGGTCTGATACGCGTGGCGTCAATACGTCTATCTGAGCGCCCAGATTCCCTGTTCGTGAGCATTGGCGGACAAGGGCGGATTTCCCTGTATTTGTTATGCGAAGCTGTTATGCGATGACAGCTCGCTGCCGATTTTACGAGGAAAGCGACCCTAACGGGATTCGAACCCGTGTTACCGCCGTGAAAGGGCGGTGTCCTGGGCCTCTAGACGATAGGGTCACAAAAGCGCGGGCAATATCGAATTGCTGCTCTTGGACGCAAGGCAAATTGCCAGCGAGACCCATCCTTACTCTTTGGCTGCTTTCCGTCCGGAACGAAGATCGGCGATCAACGCTGCGGCCCGGGCGGTCGCGCCGCGGTGCTGGTTTAATACTTCGCGCGCGCTTTGGACGAGTCGCTGGCGAGTTTCGCTATCGCGGAGGAGATTGTCCACCGCCCTTTCAAGTGAGTCGATATCGCTGACCTGAATTGCGCCGTTCTTCGAGACGAGCGTTCTAGCAAGTGTCGCGAAGTTTTCCATGTGCGGACCAAATATAACCGGTTTGCCCGCTAGAATCGGCTCCACGGGATTTTGTCCACCGTGCGCAGTCAGACTTTTCCCAATAAACACAACCGTAGCGATACTGTACCAACGTTGAAGCTCACCAGTTCTATCGAGAAGCACACAATCTGCCTTCGTTTCGTTATCACCCGCCACTCGGCTTGCGACGCGGACATCAAGCGATAAAGCCTCAAGCTGCGCCCGGATTTGTTGCACGCGTTCGACGTGACGTGGTGCAATGAACAAGCACAATGACGGAAATTTCTGGCGCAAGTTCAGAAAAGCTCTCGTGAGAATTTCCTCTTCCCCGCGGTGAGTGCTGCCGCCGAAGAGAACCGGGCGTTCCAGACTCAGGACAGGCAAGACGTACCCTGGGGACGTGGCGACAACTCCACCGGGCCCCTGAGCCTCCGCAGTATAATCAAAATCAGCGGGATCATATTTGATGCTGCCGGTGTACTTAATCCGGCTGCGCTCCACGCCGAGTCGATGCCATCGATCGACGTCCTCTGGTTCTTGCACGCAAACCAAATCGAGAAGCCGGAACGTCGGTGCGACAAGAAATTGAAACTGGCGGAATCTTCGCTCAGATCGCGGTGATAACCGTGCATTGACGAGAACGAGTGGAATGCGTCGCGCATGCGCTTCGGCAGCCAGATTGGGCCAAATCTCGGCTTCGACGAGAACGATTCTCGTCGGACGAATGACGGAAAACGCGCGTCGCATGACCGGCCAAAAATCCAGGGGCGTGTACATGACCTCAATCCGACGCAGAGCGTTTTTGTTTGCCAACGCAAATCCGGTTGTGGTCGTCGTGGTCAACACGCAATGCACGTCCGGTTCGAGGGTTCGCAACTGTTGGACCAGTTTGAGAGCAATCATGACTTCGCCAACGCTGACCGCGTGCAGCCATGTCGATCCTTTCTCGTTACTGCGGGACAGTCGCGCGCGCAGGTCGCGGTCGTATATCCCGAGGCGCTGGCCGAATTTTTTGCGATAACCGCCGCGGCGAACCATTTTCAGCAGATAGCCGGGCAAGAAGAACAGAAGCCCGATAGGCCAAAACAAATTGTAAACGAAGCGAATCACTGATGGATTGCAGATTGCGTATTGGTCCGAGCCGGGCTGGCGTTGTTTGCGGATAGAAAGAGGACTTCAGTGGCGCCGTATGTCTTCCGACGGACCATGCGCCAGACCTTCGTTTCGGGAAGCGCTTCGCCCGGCCGCTTTTCCAAAACGAAGATTCCGTCGTGATTCAATAATCGCGGCAACGTTTCGTTTGCGAAGAGCTTCTCCGTAAAGCGTTCGCCCGATGTTGTTTTTTCATAGGGCGGATCGGCAAAAATGATTTGGAATTTCTCAATCCCAGAAGAGATCCGAAGAAATTCAAAAACGTCCTGTTGCCGAATGCGTCCCTCGAATTTTGTCTTGGCGAGATTCTTTTCGATTACTTCAACTGATTGTCGATCTTCCTCTACAAAAAGGACAGAAGCGGCGCCGCGACTCAGCGCTTCGATTCCGAGCGCGCCGCTCCCCGCGAAAAGATCGAGAACCCGCGCGTCAATGACGGCGCCGCCGAGACTGGAAAAGATCGCGGCTTTGACGCGGTCCATCGTCGGTCGAACACCGCGTTTGGGAACCGCCAGGCGGAGGCCGCCGGCGTTGCCGGCGATCACTCTCATGGCGAAGAGGCTGGCGTTGCAGTTGGCGGTGGCAGCGCTTCCTCCGGTGCAGCAGAAGGCGAGGGGACAGCCGGGATTGGCGCTTCGGTCCGTCGCTTTTTTTTCTTTGGTCGCTGTGCCTTGCCGCCGCCAAATAAACTGTTGATCATATTACCGAGATCGCGCCCGACCAGCCTGTCCATCAAATTTGTGCTTGGTCGATCAATGCTTCCGCCCACCTGAAAATCGAGAGCAAAATAGCCCGGTTCGCTGGCGGGTTGAAAATTCTGGCGGATCGCGCTGAAAAGCTGGCCACGAATTTTTTCGTTGATCGCGAGTTGAGAGTCGAGTTTCAGTTTGCCGTTAAACCCGACCGTGCCCGAGGCCGAAAGGCGAATATTCGGCGAGCGCAGGATCAGCTCGTCGACCGTAACCAGGCCGGGGCCCACATGGTATTTTGCCTGCGCCTGCTCGAGATGAAGCTCCGTTAGCTCCTCGATCTGGAGAATCTGTCCGAGCAACACCAGCAGGCTATATTGCTGGACTCGCCCATCACGCAGAAAAATCTCACCCTTTCCAATCAGCGCATTTGGATCGGCGGTTTTCCCAGCAGCTTCGAAACTTCCCTCCAATTTGCCCTGCACCATTCCTTTCGGACCGCCCGCGTCCGAGACAATCTGATCGGCCAACACATTGCGAAACGTTACCTTCGTAGTGAAAGGCGAATCCTCGGCTTCCGGTTGCATGGCAAAATAGCCATTGATCTCGCCGCTCCCGGCACGCGCAGACATGTTCGAAAGCTCGAGCACATCGGGTTCGTAGCGGAGCGGGGATTGCAGTTGCTCCAGAAAAAAGCGGTCTCGCAACGAAATCTTTGCGACCTTTGTGTTGCCGTGAAGAGCCAGAGCGCTGCGTATGCTGGTATGGAAATAGACGCCTTTAAAACTCGCGAGCAGTGCACCCGCGCGATCGAGAAAACTGAAATTCCCGTTTTTGATGCTGACCTGTTGAACCTCCGGAGCAATCGCCAACCTTGGTTCCTGCTTCGGGAACTTATTCACCCTTAATTGAGGAGGGGACGGAAGTTGAATCGGCGTTGCGGCGAGGGCAGGCGACGCCGTCGGTTGAACGGGTTCGCCTTCCGCTGGCGACCCGGAGATAATATTTGGAACCTGGTTTGCCGAAACTGCTGGCGTGTCGCGTTCTCGCGCACCGGGCAATCTCCATTTTCCCTCTGCGTCTTGCGTCCAAACTACATGTGGATTGACAAGCGAGACTTCCTTGATCACCAGCCGCCGGGAAAGGAGCGAGAGGAAACGAACTCGCAGACGAAATGTTCTCGCCTCGAGGAAATTACTCGGGCTTGCCGCGGAAGTCTGCGCAATCGTGATGCCGCTCAGTTCGAGTCCGCCCCATGGCGTCACGCTCATACTGCGAATTTTCAGCGCGGTGCCGAGTCGTCGAGTCAGTTCCTGTCGAATCTTCGCTTGTGTGCCCTGCGATTGCACATACAGGTTCACGCCGATCAAGACAATCGCGCCGAACGCAATCACGACCCCTAAAGCAACCAAAGCAATCCGGCGCAATTTTTTCACGCAAAGACGTTACGCAACCCAAGTTTGAAGAAAAGATCAAAGCCATCTCCTGGACCGCAGCTCACAAAAACTGTACCTGCCTCTTGCGCATCTCATAAGTCCTGACAGTCGAGTTTCGGCTCGGCGTTTATGCGATAATTTCTGAATGTCTGAGCATCGCTGTGAGTAACGCAATCGTCATTCTCAACCCGGCCGCAGGTAACGAAGAGGCGAACCACTGGCAGGAACGCGTCGAATCAATCGCCCGTGGCTGTCCCGTGCGCATTACGTCGCAGTCCGGCGAGGCAGAGGCGCTGGCCCGTCGGGCTGTCGAAGAGGGATTTGAAAAAATCGTTGCGGCTGGCGGCGACGGAACAGTCAACCAAGTAGTCAATGGCCTCGCCGGAAGCAGTGTTGCATTGGGACTGCTCCCAATCGGCACTGTGAACGTCTTCGCCATGGAGCTTGGCCTGCCGTCGCACAATCTCGAACTTTGCTGGGACGTGATTCAGGGCGAGAACATGCGTCTTATCGATCTTCCAAGCGCAAACGGGAAATACTTCGTCCAACTTGCCGGCGTGGGACTCGACGCACAAGTCGTTAAGGAGACCAGCCTCGCTTTCAAACGCAGTTTCGGTCCGCTCAGCTATCTTATTTCCGCAGCGCAGATTGCGGCACGGCAGCCGCCCAGGCTTTTTATAGAATCGGAGAATGCTTCTGTTGCTGAGGGATCGTTTGTTCTCATCGGAAATGGGCGCCTCTATGGAGGACCTTTTCCATTTTTCAAACACGCGCTCATCGATGATGGCCTGTTTGATGTAGTCGTCTTCAAGCGGCTCGGCTACCTGGAAATCATCAAATATCTGCAGGACGTCGTGTTCAGCTCAGACATTCGAGTCCCTGAGATAGAATATTTTCAGACCCGGCAGTTGCGCATAACAAGTGAGGAGGATGTTCCGGTGGAACTTGACGGCGAGCTGGCCGGAAATTGTCCGGTTATGTTTCAAATCCAGGAGAAAGCGCTCCGCGTTTTGGCGCCTCTCCCCTCTGCGTAATCAACCGCGCTGCGCCAACTAGTCTTTCGGCCAGATTCGCGTGATGTTCCGCGCGATGGATCGCGTCAATTCTTGGATTCGAGAAAAAGCGGCGGCATCGCTCAATCCGCCGCAGGTCGAAACCACTCTCGTTCAACTTAGTGAAAAGTGGCCGGCAACTGCCCCGCGCCTCGTCGATGTCGTCGAACAATTTCCGTTGGGCGAAGCCGCCCTGATTCATCTTCTCGCAGTGTCCAGCATTTGCGCGACGCGGCTGATGCGGAATCCCGAAACTCTTCTTTGGCTTCACAACCCTGAGGTGTGTCTCGCGGTTCGTGGCTATGCAGAAATGTTGAATGAGCTTCACAATCTGGCTGGCGGCTCCGTGTCGAACCAGAGTTTTGAGGCGCTTCGTTTCTGGAAAGGCCGTGAGATGACGCGCGTCGCGATTCGCGAGCTTGCGAAGGTGGCGCCACTGGAGGAAACAACGGGGGAGCTTTCGCAGATCGCAGAAATTTGCATCCGATGCGTCTTCGAATATTGGGACGCGGAATTCCGCCGGCGCTACGGTTCTCCCAAGGCGGAATTCGCTATTCTCGCACTGGGCAAGCTCGGAGGTGGCGAGTTGAATCACAGCTCCGACGTCGATCTTCTCTTTCTCTACAGCGACGAAGGCCAGCTCACGCCGCATCTTTCCTATCACGAGTTTTTCAACCGGCTGGGAAACAAAATTCTCGAAACATTTTCGACCCCTCATCCGGTAGGTTCGCTGTTTCGGGTGGATTTGCGGCTCCGTCCAGAAGGTTCGGCCGGACCGCTCGCGCGGTCGCTCGACAGTATGGAAAATTATTACGCTGGTTTCGGCGAAACCTGGGAGCGCCTCGCGCTGATCAAGGCGCGCGGAGTCGGTGGCAGCCGCGAGCTGGCTTACGAATTCCTACGGCAACATCAGCCTTTTATCTATCCCAGGAGCGCCACGCCCGATTTGCTCGACGAGATCGCCAATATCAAGCGGCGCATTGAGCGCGACGTGGTGGGACCCGACAAACTCGAGCGCGACGTCAAACTTGGCATTGGCGGCATTCGCGAGATCGAATTCATCGTGCAGGCGCTCCAGCTCATTCACGGTGCACGTCATCCTTTCCTCCAGGAACCAGGCATGCTCAAAGCGCTACGCGCACTCCGTCAATTGGATCTCCTTCCGCGCGATGAAGTGCTGACACTCGACAACGCATACCGGTTTCTCCGGCGCGTTGAGCATCGTTTGCAGATAGAGGCCGAGCAGCAGACCCATACCGTTCCGCACGAACCGGAGGCTTTGCGCCGCGTCGCACTCAGTCTTCGCTTTTCGTCCGCAGAAGATCTAACCGCGACACTTCAAGAAAGGATGCGTGCTGTTCGCCCGATTTTTCAACGGATCATCTCCGAAACCGCTGTTGAGCCAGCTGCAGTTGGCTTGGAAATCTTTAGTGACCAAAAACGCGCGGCCAAGGCACTTGCGGATCTCGCGCAAGGCCCCACAAGTTTCCACATTGCGCCGCGCACGCGCCAAATATTTCGCAAGCTGCGTCCGGTTTTACTCGGGTGGCTAACGAAGGCGGCGGACCCGGATGCAACCCTCAATCAATTTGTTCGCTTCGTTGAAGCCTACGGCTTGCGCAGTTTGCTCTTCGAGCTGCTCGTGACAAATCCTCGATTGCTCGAGTTGCTGGTAAAAACCTTTGATGCCAGCCGGTTCGCCAGCGACCTCCTGATTCGTCGGCCGCAGCTTCTCGAAGACATCACGCGGGACCGAACATTTTCTGAGTCGCGATCGACCGCGGAAAATCTACGGCGGCTCGATTCGTTAGGCGCGAATGCGAGCAATCTCGATCCAATACGCGCATATCGACACAGACAGCTGTTGCGCATTGTTTTGCGCGACGCGCTCGGCCTGGCCAAACCTGGGGCGATCTTTACTGAGCTTTCCGATCTGGCCGAAGCCTGCCTCCTCTTTGCGGGCAAGCTTCTTGGCCGCGAGCAATTGACCATCATTGCTCTCGGGAAATTTGGCGGGCGCGAGATCAGCTATGGCGCGGATCTGGATGTCTTATTTGTCGGCGACGACATTCGCGCCGCGCAAAATCTGGTTGTCACGATGGCACAGCCGACTGCCGAGGGAAATATTTGGGTGCTTGATGCAAGGCTGCGTCCTGAGGGAGAAAAAGGCCCGCTTGTCTGCTCTCTCGAGACTTACCAATCGTATTACGCGGCCCGTGCTCAACCTTGGGAGTTACAGGCGCTAACTCGGGCACGGGCTGTTACCGGGCCGCTGCAAAGCGAGTTTATCGAGATGGCAAAACGCGCCTGGCGCGACGCCGGTCAACATGTCGATCTTCGAGCAAGAATCGACAACATGCTCGAGCGGATTCGGCGCGACCGCGGCAGCGGATCTGATTTCATGGATTTCAAAACGGGAGCAGGCGGGATCATCGAAGCGGAATTTCTGGTTCAGGCGCTGCAAATGCGAGAAAATATATGGGAGCCAAATTGGGAGCGCGCCGTCGATCGGTTGCGTGAGAGCGGATGTCTGGCCGATTCAGAAGTCGTCACACTTAAAGAAGCGTACGCATTCCTGCGCCGTTGCGAATCTGTGCTGCGACGCTTCGAGAACAGAGCAGTTTCCGCTCTTCCGAGCGGACCGGACGAGCAACGAAAGCTGGCCATTCGTCTTGGCTATGAGGAGTTCGATGTTTTTCGAGAAAGATATGTCGATACGCGTGAAACGATTCACGCGCTGTACGAGCGGCGAGTAAGAGGCGCTTCGGGTTAGCAATCGAACCAAGCCGGCACCCTGAGAGCTTTCGGGATCCTCCCTGTCGGGGACTCGCAAGAGATGGCCACGAAAGAAAGCATGGACAAACTCAAGGAAGCAAAACGCCGCGCAACCAAGACCGCAGAATATTTGCGGGCCTCGTAGACGAGTCAGCGCATTTCAACGAGCGCCATCAAGGCGTTCTGCAAACGCAAACGCTCCGCTTCGAACTCCTCGTCCGTGCTTGTCGATTTCACCCGGTGCGGCTGGCCGATTATCACACGCACTTTACTGAAGGGGCGCGGAACAATGAACCGGTCCCAGCTTTTGAGCCGCCAATAGCTCGAATATTCCATGTTGAAGGGCACGACAGCTGCTTCGGATTTTTGCGCGAGAAAAATAATGCCGGGGCCAAGTTCGTAGACGGGACCGCGTGGGCCGTCCGGAGTGATCACCACGTCGCGACCGGATGCAAGCACTTCCGTGAGCTGTAGAATTGCGCTCGCGCCCAGCCGAGAACTTGAGCCGCGCACAACGTCGTAGTCGAAGCGCTTGATTGCATCGGCCAGTAATTCCCCGTCGCGACTGGCACTAATCAGAGCCGCGCCGTGGCGATTGGAAAAAAAACGCCGCAGCACGAAGGGAAATAATAACAATCGATTATGCCAGAGAGCGCCGATGTAATTTTCGGAGATCGTATTTCCAATAATGCCTGCGCGATCCTCTACTTCATAGCGCAGTGTGCGCGCCCAAAGCTGCAACAAGCGAAATCCAATGGCGATCAGCCAGCGCGCGGATCGACCTTCGATCTTCAATGTTCGCGGGCAGGTTTTGCCGTATCTTTTCCCCAGCGGTATGCGCTCGGGTTGGGCAAGCCGATTTGATCAAGGATGCGCCAAACCACTGTATCGACAACGGCGGCGACGGAATCTGGCCGGCTATAGAACGAGGGAATGGCTGGCATAACAATCGCCCCCGCCTCAAGCAGCGTCACGACGTTCCGTGCGTGAATTAAATTCCAGGGCGTTTCCCGCGGCACGAGAATTAATTTCCGGCGTTCCTTCAAAAAAACATCAGCCGCGCGCAGCAATGCGCTATCGCTGGAGCCGGCAGCGATCCGCCCAAGCGTGGCCATCGAGCAGGGGACTATGATCATCGCGTCAAAGCGCGCTGAACCGCTGACGAATGGAACATCAAGATCGCGCTCAGAATGTTGGGCGATTGCTTTCGGAATTTTGAGAGTTCCCAGTTCTTGCTTCGCCACTTGTTTAGCGTGTGCGCTCATGACGAGATGAATCTCGTGCGCCGCGCAATCGATCTGCTCGATCAACCTTTGCAGGTAAATCGTTCCGCTGGCCCCAGTCGCGGCGATGACAAGTTTCATCGTAGAAATTATCCTGAGTTTGAATTTAATCCGGTATGGGAGCAATAAGATACAGTATGGTCAAAAAACTCTTACATACCCGCTATCGCGTGAAGGATCTCGAGAAGACGGTCTCGTTCTATAAAGATGTTCTCGGGCTCAAGGAGCTGCGCCGCCAGACGTCCGGTCGCGGCTCGCAACTGGTTTTTCTAAAAGCGCCTGAGGGGGACGAGGAGATTGAGATTTGCAAATTCGATGAGGCCGGGCCGGTTGTAGTCGGTCCTGACCTTACGCATCTCGCTTTTGAAGTGGATGACCTGGAAAACTTTGCACGGGAAGCGGCAGCGAAAGGTTATCCACTGTCGGATGGGCCGCATTCAACTGGCAGCGGCAAAATTGCTTTCATTGACGCACCGGAAGGTTACGAGGTCGAATTGATCGAGCGCGCCAGGTAGGACCGCGACCGCCGGACGCGCCGTGAAATATCGGAGGACTTGCGCCGATTAAAATTCTATCGCTAAGTTCCCGCCGATGAAGTGGCCCAATCGAATCCTGTTGCTTGCCGCATTGGCCTCGGCGGCGGCGCTTAGCGCTTGGAGTCAGGATGTTGTTGATTCCGAGGTGGTGCGGCCAAGTGGTGGCTCGCCCGGGCCCGTTCGGAAGGCGCAAGCGGTTCCAGCAAAAGATAAACAGGATGTCGATGACTCGCCTAGCCCTGTTCAGAAAGCAGCGTCGAAGAAATCGACTCGTGCACGCTCACACCGGACGCATGGAAAGCCGAAGGAAACACCAGAGTCAGCACCAGCGCCGACAGAGTTCACGCCCGAAGGGATACCAAAGACTGGCGCAGCGTCGGTGATTGTCGTGGACGCGCACAGCGGCCAAACATTATACGAGAAAAACGCGGACCAGATGCGCGCCGCAGCCAGCACGCAAAAATTGCTTACCGCTCTGATTGTAGCCGAGCGCGGCTTTTTGGATCAGCCCGTTACGGTCCAACAGATCGATACGATGGCCGATCCTGTGAAGCTGAATATCAAGCCGGGCGATACGTATCAGCGGATAGACCTATTGCGCGCATTGCTCGTGAAAAGCCCTAACGACGTGGCGCGATGTCTGGCGCGGGATAATGCGGACAGTGTTGAAGCGTTTGCGGAAGTCATGAACCGGCGCGCGCGCGAACTCGGAGCCGTGAATTCGCACTTTGTTAATCCAAACGGCTTGCCGATTCCCGGACAATACTCAACGGCACGCGACCTTTCGATGATCGCGCGCGCGGCTTATGCGAATCCGACGATCCGATCAATTGTTTGTCTTCAGCAGCTTGTTTTCCGCTACGCCAATGGCCGCACACGTGAGCTGGAAAATACGAATAAAGTTCTCAAACGCCTTCCTTACTGCAACGGGATGAAAACCGGTTACACAGAGGCTGCCGGACATTGCTTGATCTGCAGCGGTTCACGCGGGGGCCGCGACATCATCGTTGTGGTGATGGGCGACAGTAAGGCCGGAGTGTGGCGCGACGCGTCTGCGCTGCTTTCCTGGGGTCTTTGGATGTAATTCAGGCAGGAATAGCTTTCCGAGCCCTCCAACTCACCGTGCGCGATTTTTTCGAAGAGCAATTGAAAGCTCTCCGTGTGCGTTCGTTGGATCGGCATCTTCGCGAAATTTGTAGCGCGCAAGGAGCGGAAATCGAAACCGGCGG
>Ga0066709_100002883_pt1 | contig 12861 bp, 14 predicted proteins | sample GraSoiAngelo_158_FD_79665 | JGI IMG/M metagenome (GOLD analysis project Ga0066709, IMG submission 79665) | Grasslands soil microbial communities from the Angelo Coastal Reserve, California, USA - 14_1009_16_30cm | ecosystem: Environmental > Terrestrial > Soil > Grasslands | place: USA... | reverse complement strand
CTGAAGACGCGCGAGCGCAAGAAAGTGCTGATGGCCTCGCTCGACGTGCAGCGGCCGGCGGCGCAGGAGCAGCTCGCCCAGCTCGGCCGCCAGATCAGCGTCGCGACCTTGCCGATCCTTGCCGGCGAGCGGCCGGTCGCGATCACCCGCCGCGCCTTGCAGACCGGCCGCAGCGAAGGCTACGACGTCGTGCTGCTCGACACCGCCGGCCGGCTCCACGTCAATGAGGAGCTGATGCTCGAAGTCGCCGCCGTCCGCGAGGCCGCGACGCCACACCAGACCCTGCTCGTCGCCGATGCGATGACCGGCCAGGACGCGGTCAATGTCGCCAAAGCCTTCGGCGAGCGCGCCGGCATCACGGGCATCGTGCTGACCCGGGTCGATGGCGATGCGCGCGGCGGCGCCGCTCTGTCGATGCGCGCGATCACCGGCAAGCCGATCGTGCTGATCGGCACCGGCGAGAAGATCGACGCGCTCGAACCGTTCCACCCCGAGCGCATCGCCGGCCGCATTCTCGGCATGGGCGACGTCGTCACCTTGGTCGAGCGCGCCGCCGAGACCGCGGACCAGGATGAGGCCGAGCGGCTCGCCGCCAAATTCCAGAAGGGCAATTTCGATCTCGACGATCTGGCGGCCCAATTGCGCCAACTGCGCCGCATGGGCGGCATGAGCAGCATGCTCGGCATGCTGCCCGGCATCGGCAAGGTCAAGAAGCAGCTCGATGCCGCCAATATCGACGAGAGCATCGTCAAGCGGCAGGAGGCGATCATCGCGTCGATGACTAGGGCCGAGCGCAAGAACCCGAAATTGTTGAACGGCTCGCGCCGCCGCCGCATCGCCGCCGGATCAGGCACTTCGGTGCCGGACATCAACCGGCTGCTGAAGCAGTATCAGGACATGGCCGGCATGATGAAGAAGATGAAGAAGCTCGGCCAAAAGGGGCTGATGCGCCACGGCCTGTCGGCGCTGATGCCCGGCGGCGGGTTCCGGCACTGATGATAGTTCCATGCAGGCGCGTCCCGGCGTTTCCACCCGATTGTCATCCCGGCGAAGGCCGGGATCCACCGATCCACTTCCCGGACCGCGGAGGAGTGGGTCCCGGCCTTCGCCGGGACGACGATTTTTCTCCCGTCGCACAATTACATTTTGACTTATGAAAGGAAGCTCATGTCATTGAAAATCCGGCTCGCCCGCGGCGGCGCCAAGAAGCGGCCGTTCTACTCGATCGTCGTCGCCGACTCGCGCAGTCCGCGCGACGGGCGGTTTATCGAGAAGCTCGGCACCTACAACCCGATGCTCGATCGCAGCCATGCCGATCGCGTCACCTTGAAGGAAGAGCGGATCAAGCATTGGCTGGGGGTCGGGGCACAGCCCAGCGACCGGGTGGCGCGTTTCCTCGGCGACGCGGGGCTCGTCGAGAAGCCGGCAATCCGTGAAACCCCGAACAAATCGACGCCAAAAGCCAAGGCGCAGGCGCGCGCCAAGGAAGCCGAAGAGGCCGCCGGCGCCGCCGCCGGCAGCGCCTGACGGCTCGGCGGCTGCCCGGCATCTGAACAGGTTTCGCGGTGAGCGCGCCGGATAAGCGGGTCTGTGTCGGCGCCGTCGCCGGCGCACATGGCGTGCGCGGCGCGATCAAGATCAAGAGCTTCACCGCCACCCCCGAGGATGTCGCCCGCTATGGCCCGCTCGAAGACGAGAGCGGCGAGCGGCAGTTTTCGTTGCGTCTGATCGGCGCCGGCAAGGGCGTGCTGATCGGGCATTTGTCCGGGATTGCCGACCGCAACCAGGCGGAGGCTGCGCGCGGCTTGCGGCTGTATCTGCCGCGCGCGGCACTGCCGCCGACCGAGGAGGATGAGTACTACCACGCCGATCTGCTCGGGCTCGAAGCCGTGCTGACGGACGGGACGCCGATCGGCACGGTGCGCGCAATCCATGATTTCGGCGCCGGCGACACGCTCGAAATCGCCCGGCCCGAGGGACCGCCGGTCATGGTGCCGTTCACCCGCGCGGTGGTGCCGAGCGTCGATCTGGCCGCCGGCCGTCTCATCGTCGATCCGCCCCCGGGACTGCTCGACGGGCCGGAGCGCGAGCATCGCCCGCGGGAGAAAGAGATCGCATGAGCTGGCAGGCCACGGTGCTGACGATTTTCCCGGAGATGCTCCCCGGTCCGCTCGCCCATTCGCTGGCCGGCAAGGCGCTCGAGGCGGGGCTGTGGCGCCTCGAAACGGTGGACATCCGCGACTTCGCGCGCGATAAACACCGCTCGGTCGATGACGCCCCGTTTGGCGGCGGGCCGGGCATGGTGTTGCGGCCCGATGTGCTCGACGCGGCGATCGACGGGGCCGGCGGGGCCGGTCCGCTCATTCACCTGTCGCCGCGCGGCCGGCCGCTCGATCAGCAGCGCGTGCGGGAATTGGCGTCGTCGTCGGGTGTGCGGCTGATCTGCGGGCGGTTCGAAGGCGTCGACGAGCGCCTGCTCGAAGCGCGGGCGGTCGAGGAGGTCAGCCTCGGCGATTTCGTGCTGTCGGGCGGCGAGCCGGCGGCGATCGCGCTGATCGACGCGTGCGTGCGGCTGCTGCCGGGCGTCGTCGGTTGCGCCGAGGCATTGGCGGAGGAGAGTTTCGCCGAGGGGCTGCTCGAATACCCGCATTACACCCGGCCGCAGATGTGGCAGGGGCGGGCGGTTCCCGAGGTGCTGGTGTCGGGCGATCATGGGCGCATCCGCGCCTGGCGGCAGGCGGAAGCGGAGCGGTTGACCCGGGAACGCCGGCCCGATCTATGGCAGCGCTATTCCGCTCAGCTCGCGGCGGGCGGCAAGAGGTAAGAGGTGGAGCGATGAATCTGTTGCAAGAGCTCGAAGCCGAGCAGGTCACGAAGCTGGCCGGCGAGCGGCCGGTGCCGCCGTTTCAGCCCGGCGACACGGTGCGCGTCAGCGTCCGCGTCGTCGAGGGCGAGCGCGAGCGCGTCCAGGCTTTCGAGGGGGTGTGCATCGCCCGCAAGAATGCCGGGATCAACTCGAATTTCACCTTGCGCAAGATCTCCTATGGTGAGGGGGTCGAGCGTATCTTCCCGCTCTATTCGCCGCGCATCAGCGCGATCGAGGTCGTCCGCCGCGGCGCGGTGCGCCGCGCCAAGCTCTATTACCTGCGCAGCCGCAGAGGGAAGTCGGCGCGCATCGCCGAGCGCGGCCGCGAGGACAATCGCCGCGAACGGGTGCCGGTCACCGGATCCGCCACCCCCCAAACCGCCGAAACCTAAGCCTAACCCCTGGAGTACCCCCCAATGGCGCAGCCGCGCACCTTGTTCGACAAGATCTGGGATAGCCACGTCATCGCCCCGGCGGGCGAGGGCACCTACTTGCTTTATATCGATCTTCACCTAATCCATGAGGTCACGACCCCGCAGGCCTTCGAGGGCCTGCGCGCCGCCGGCCGCAAGGTGCGCCGGCCGGATGCGACGATCGCCGTCTCTGACCACAACATCCCGACGAGCAATCGCAGCGCGGGGATCGACGAGCCGGAATCCAAGCTGCAGGTCGACACGCTCGAGCAGAATGTCCGCGATTTCGGCGTCCCCTATTTCCCGATCAACAGCATCAATCAGGGCATCGTCCATATCATCGGGCCGGAGCAGGGGCTCAGCCAGCCGGGCATGACGATCGTCTGCGGCGACAGCCATACGGCGACGCATGGCGCGCTCGGCGCGCTCGCTTTCGGCATCGGCACCTCCGAGGTCGAGCATGTGCTGGCCACTCAGACGCTGATTCAGGCGCACGCCAAGAACATGCTGATCGAGGTCAATGGCAGCCTCGGCGCCGGGGTCAGCCCCAAGGATGTGATCCTCGCAATCATCGGCAAAATCGGCACCGCCGGCGGTACCGGCCATGTCGTCGAATATGCCGGCAGCACGTTCCGCGCGATGTCGATGGAAGGCCGCATGACGGTCTGCAACATGACCATAGAGGCCGGCGCTCGCGCCGGGCTCGTGGCGCCCGACGAGACCACCTTCGCCTATGTCAAGGGCCGGCCCTATGCGCCGAAGGGCGCCGCCTGGGAGCAGGCGCTGGCCTATTGGAAGACGCTGCCCTCCGATCCCGGCGCGCATTACGACAAGAGCGTGCGCCTCGACACCGCCGATATCGCGCCGCACGTCACCTGGGGGACCAACCCGGAACAGACCGCGCCGATCACCGGCCGGGTGCCCGATCCGGCGGAAATCGATGACCCGCTGAAGCGCGCCGCCATCGAGCGGGCGCTGCAATACATGCAGCTGAAGCCGAACACGCCTTTGGTCGAGGTGCCGGTGCAGCGCGTCTTTATCGGCTCCTGCACCAACAGCCGCATCGAGGATCTGCGCGCCGCTGCGGCGATCGCCAAGGGCCGCCGCGTCGCCGAAGGGGTTCGGGCGCTGGTGGTGCCGGGCTCCGGCCTCGTCAAGCACCAGGCCGAGGAGGAGGGACTCGATCGCGTCTTCCTCGAAGCCGGCTTCGAATGGCGCGAGCCCGGCTGCTCGAACTGCATGTCGATGAACAACGACCGGGCCGAGCACGGCGAGCGCATCGCCTCGACCTCGAACCGCAATTTCGAGGGCCGCCAGGGGCCGAACGCCAAGACGCATCTGATGGGCCCGGCGATGGCCGCCGCCGCTGCCGTCACCGGCCACCTCGCCGACGTGCGCCAGCTGGGTTAGAGGGACCTCCGATGGAAAAATTCACGCAATTGCGCGGCATCGCGGCGCCGATGCCGATGCCGAATATTGATACCGACAAGATCTTCCCGGCCGTCTACCTGAAGACGATAAAGCGCACCGGTCTATCGAAGTGGCTGTTCCAGGAGGTCCGCTTTCGCGCCGACGGCTCGGAGAACCCGGATTTCGTGTTGAACCAGGGGCCGTATCGCCAGGCGAAGATCATCGTCGCGGGCGACAATTTCGGCTGCGGGTCGAGCCGCGAGCACGCGCCCTGGGCGCTGACCGATTTCGGCATCAAATGCGTTATCGCGCCCAGCTTTGCCGACATCTTCTACAACAATTGCTTCAAGAACGGGCTGCTGCCGATCGCGCTGCCGCAGGATCTCGTCGATCAGCTGATGGACGACGCCAAGAAGGGCGCCAACGCGGTGCTGACAATCGATCTCGAGCAGCAGACGATCTCGCGTCCCGATGGGGAGGTCGTGCGTTTTGAGATCGATCCGTTCCGCAAGCATTGCCTGTTGAACGGTCTCGACGACATCGGCCTGACCGAACAGAAAGCCGCGGATATCGGCGCGTACGAAGAAAAGGCGCGGGCCACCCGCCCGTGGGTCTTCGGCATGACCCAAAAGGCCGGCGCCTGAATTTTACACCGCAGTCCCGGCGAAAGCCGGGACCCACTTGTCAGCATCCTCGGAAGGGTGGCTCCCGGCTTTCGCCGGGACGCCGGATATCGCCGATCAGAGACCAGCTAAGGGCAGGCCTATAGACATGACTCAAACCCGCTCCAACCGCAAAGTTCTCGTCCTTCCGGGCGACGGCATCGGCCCGGAGATCATGGGCGAGGTCATGCGCGTCATCGAGTTTTTCGATCGCCGCCATCTCGCCAGCTTCGAGGTCAGCGAGGGGCTGGTCGGCGGCGCCGCCTATGAGGCTTCCGGCACGCCGCTGACCGACGCGACCTTGGCCCAGGCGCAGGCCAGCGATGCGGTGCTGTTCGGCTCGGTCGGCGGCCCGAAATGGGAAACCCTGCCGTTCGAATTGCAGCCCGAGCGCGGCCTCCTGAGGCTGCGCAAGGAAATGGATTTGTTCGCCAACCTCCGCCCGGCGCTGGTGTTCGAGGCGCTGGCCGATGCGTCGAGCTTGAAGCGCGAGCTCGTCGCCGGGCTCGATCTGATGATCGTGCGCGAGTTGACCGGCGGCATCTATTTCGGCGAGCCGCGCGGTATCGAGACGCTGCCGGATGGCAGCCGCCGCGGCATCAACACCGAAGTCTACAGCGAGGCCGAGATCGAGCGCGTCGTCCGCGCCGGTTTCGAGCTGGCGAAGAAGCGCCAGCATCGCCTGTGCGAGGTCGACAAGGCCAATGTCATGGAATCGGGCCTGCTGTGGCGCGACGTCGCACGGCGCGTTCATGCCGATTATCCCGATGTCGAGCTCTCGTTCATGTATGCCGACAATTGTGCAATGCAGCTGGTGCGCAACCCGAAGCAGTTCGACGTGATCGTCACCAGCAACCTATTCGGCGATTTGCTGTCGGATTGCGCGGCGATGCTGACCGGCTCGCTCGGCATGCTGCCCTCGGCCTCGCTCGGCGCGGCCGATTCGACCGGCCGGCGCAAGGCGCTCTACGAGCCGGTGCATGGCAGCGCTCCCGACATCGCCGGCAAGGGCGTCGCCAACCCGCTGGCCTGTATTCTCTCCTTCGCGATGATGTTGCGCTATTCCTTCGACTTGGCCGACGAGGCCGATCTGGTTGAAAAGGCGGTGGCGCAAGCTCTCGCCGCTGGGGTGCGCACCGCCGACATCCGGCAGCCCAATACCGCATCGGTCTCGACCCGCGAGATGGGCGACACGATCCTCCGCGAGCTGGAAAAGGCAGCTTAGCGTCCTGCTTACGCTGCCTTCACCGCCGCGCCGCGTTCGAGCGCGGCGATGATCATGTCGGTGTCCATCACATCGCCGAAGGTGGCGTAGAAGGCGGTCAGCGACGCCTCGTGCTCGGCCTGAGTCAGCGCGGCGTTGCCATCGCTGACCATGACCGTGCGGAAATTCATCATGTTAGCGTCGCGCGCCGAGCTTTCGCAGCACACGTTGGTCACCGTGCCGGTGATCAGCACCGTATCGAAGCCGCGGACGCGCAGCCGGTCGGCCAGATCCGAGGTTCCCGGCAGAAAGCCGCTGTAGCGGTACTTCTTGACGATCTCGTCCTCGGGCCGGACATCGAGATCGGGCCATAGCTGATGGCCGAGCCCCCCTTCGGAAAGCGCGGCAATGCGCTTCTCGCGCATCGCCGGCGTCGAAATCTCGAAGGCGACCGACCACTCGTCGAGGCAGGCATCCTCATGCGTCATCTGGACCCAGAAGACGCTGCCGCCGCTGCGCCGCACGGCGTCGGCGAGCCGGTTGACCGCCGGCACGATGTCGCGCGCCGCCGGCACCACGGCATGGCCGACCGCGTCGTTCATGAAGGCGTGCTGCAGATCGATGACGATGAGCGCGGTCCGCGCCGGGTCGAGCGCGGCGAAGCAGTGTTCGCTGCCGCGGCGCTGGACGACGCGGCGGACGATCTCGTCGGGGATGACGGCGCCGTTCAGTTTCATCCTCTTCTCCTTCCGCCGCGGGTTCGGCAGCAACGACAAGGCAGGCCCGCAATGCGGGCATGAGCAGGATCAGCCGACAACGGTATCATTATCGGCGATGATCCGGCGCTCAAATCGGCAAGCGCGTGCAAGCGCCGTACCGCCATTACGCGCGACCTTCGCCGCGCTTTCCGCCAATCTGGTCGGGATCGGCCTCGCCCGGTTCGGCTATACCCCGTTGATCCCGGCGCTGATCGCGGCGGGCTGGTTCGCTCCCTCGGCCGCGGTCTATCTCGGCGCTGCCAATCTGGCCGGGTATCTGGCCGGCGCGCTCGGCGCGCGCGCGATCGCGGCCCGCACTGGCGCTCCAGCGCTGTTGCGCGGGTCGATGCTGCTGACGGCGGCAAGCCTGTGCGCCTGCGCGGTGTCGCTCGGCTTTGCCTGGTTCTTTGTGTGGCGGTTTTTGTCCGGCGGTACCGGCGGCGTGCTGATGGCCCTCGCTGCGCCGAGCGTGATGCCGGGTATCCCCGCGGCACGCCGCGGCCTCGCCGGGGGCGCGATCTTTACCGGCGTCGGGCTGGGGATCGCCGCCTCCGGGACGCTGGTGCCGTTCCTGATGCAATGGGGTTTGGCCGAGACTTGGCTGGGCCTGGGTATCGTCTCGTTGGTGCTGACCGCAATCGCCTGGAACGGCTGGCCGGCGGAGATCCACATGCCAGAACCGCAACCGGCAAGCCCCGCAACACCGCCCGCGGCGCCGGCGTTGCGCGCGCTCTATCTCGAATATGCGCTCAACGCGGTCGGGCTGGTTCCGCACATGGTGTTTCTGGTGGATTTCATCGCGCGCTATCTCGGACAAGGTCTGCACGAGGCGGCGCGCTACTGGGTTATTTTCGGGGTCGGGGCGCTGGTCGGCCCACTGACCGGTGGACATCTCGGCGACCGGATCGGTTTCCGCACGGCCTTGCGTCTCGCCTTTGTCGCCCAGGCGCTCTGTGTCGCGCTGCCGCTCGTCATCGTCTCGGGCATCGGGCTCGCGGTATCGAGCTTTGTCGTCGGCACCTTTGTGCCCGGTATCGTCGCGATCACGATCGGGCGCACCCGCGAGCTGATCCCCGGCGACCCGGCCGGACAAGCCGCCGCGTGGAGCTTCTGTACCACCGCCTTCGCGCTTGGTCAGGCGGTCGCCGGCTATGGCTTCTCCTTCATCTTCGCGCACAGCGAGAACGCCTACCCGATCCTCTTTCTGCTCGCCGCCGCGGCATTGGTGGCGGCACTGGCGATCGACTTGCTTGCCGGCAGCTTTCCTACGGCTCGAGCAATGAGCGGGCGCCCGGCGGGGTGATCAGCGTCAACGGACGGCGCCGATTGGCGCGATAGATCGCAAAATCGCGATCGAGCGTGCAGATCGGCAGATCGGTTGTTTCTGCCAATCTTACCAGGCAGGCATCGGCCAATGACATCGGCACATTCTCATACCGGTGCATCAGTGCTTGGATCGCCGGCATCTCCTGCTCAAGTTGCAAGCCGATGTGGATTTCGCTTTGCAGCGCGTATTCCAGGAACTCGCGCGGCCGGCCACCGATTTCGCTCGATTAAAAAGCATGCCTCAGTCAGCACCGCTTCGCAGGTGATAACCGCTTCGCAGGTGATAACTGGCGGCTGGACCTCGCTGAACGCCTCGACGGCCCAGTCGTGATAAGCGTCGCGCGAATAAAGATATGCGACGATTGGGCCGGTATCCAAAAGCGTGCCGGATCTCACCGCCCGAAATCGTCAAAATACTTCTTGTTTGTTGAAAGATCGGATGGGGCATCACCATCAAAGATGCCACAAAATTTCTGCATCTTCTCGTGCAGCGAGCCAGGCCGGGGTTTCGGAGCCGGCTTCTTCTCCGACAAAGCCGGCAGCTTTTCCTGCTCTACGACCAGGCGCAATCCCTCCTCGACCAGATCCTTCAGCTTGCGGCCGCGCAGGGCGGCTTCCGATTTGGCGCGTCGGAACAGCTCATCGGGAATGTCCACCGTTGTTCTCATGGCAGGCATATAAGCATATTGATGCAAAGATGCAAGTCGGGCCTACCAGGCCGCGTCGAGCAGTTCGCGCACCACGGGTGGGCCGTCGATCTTGCGGGGGTTGGTATGGATCCAGCGATCGTGCATCGACAATTTCGCGATGCGGTCGAGCTGCTCCGGCTTTACGTCGACGTCGCGCAGCCGCTGCGGCAGACCGAGCGCGGCGATCAGCCCGAAGACAACCTCGGCGGCCGGATCGGCCGGCCGGCCCAGCGCCGCGCTGACCAGCGCCTGACGCTCGGCATTGACTGGATGATTGAAGCGCAGCACATGCGGCAGCATCACGCAGGAGGTGTAGCCATGCGGCACATGAGCGGTGCCGCCCAATACATGGCCGATGCCGTGGCTCGCGCCTTTCGGCACCCCGGTCTGCGAGCCCACCATCGACATCCAGGCGCCGAACTGGCAATCGAGCCGCGCCTCGAGGTCAAGCGGGTCGGCCTTGACCCCGAGCAGCCCACGGCCGAGCAGTTTTAGCGCGTGGCAGGAGGCGCCTTCCGAGATCGGTTGGCATTGCGGCGAGCAGATATCCTCGACGGCATGATCGACGGCGCGGATCCCGGTCGACAGAAGCAGCCATTCCGGCGTGTGCAGCGTCGCGCGCGGATCAAGAATCACGCTCTCCGGCATCATCATCGGATGGCCGAAGCTCTCTTTGACGTTGCGCGCCGTATCGGTGCAGCCGGCCGAAGCGGTGTATTCGCCGGCCGACAAGGTCGTCGGGATCGTCACGATGCGCACCGCGGGCGGCCGTGTCTCCGGGCGGACGATCTTGCCGTCGGCTGAAACGCGGGCGCGGTAATCATCGAGCTGCGCCGGATCGGTCACCCCATTGCCGAGGCAGAACGCGACCATCTTGGCGGCGTCCGTCACCGAGCCGCCGCCCAGGGTCAGCAGCAGATCGGTGCCGGCGGCGCGGGCCGCATTGGCGGCATTCACAACGTCGGTGCGCGGCGTATGCGCGCCGATCCGGGCATGCACCCCGGCCAGGCGATTGCCGAGGGCCTCGCGGATCTGATCGACGAGCCCGGTCTCGCGCGCCAAGGTGCCGCTGGCCAGTAGAAAGACGGCGGTGGCGCCGCTCTGCTCGACCTGCTCCTTGACGGCCTCGGCAAACGGCCGGCCGTAGATCACGCTTTCCATCGGCGGGAAACGATAGATGCCGCTCAGCATGGCTCTCTCCCCTTTCTCGCTCGCGCTTCGGCGATCTTTCTAGCACCGAGCCCGGTGGACGGCGCCGGCTTTCTACGCGCGGTCAACGCATCGGACGCGCCCCTTCCGGTGTTTACCTCGGTGGAGCTGATGATGATGCGATCGCAAAACCGCAGACTTCTGTCGGGGCATTTCCTCCCTGTTTCGCTTGGCGCGCTGTTGATGACGGCCTGGATCGGGGCCTCACCGGCATCCGGTCAGAGCTTCGATTGCCGCAATGCCCGCCACACCGACGAGAAGACGATCTGTCGCGAGTCGCGTCTTGGCGAACTCGATAAGGAACTCTCAGCCGCCTATGACAAGGTGGGAGGAAAGCTGTCGAAGCAGGAGCGTGAGGAATTCGAGAACAATGAAACCGCATTTGTAAACGCGCGTCACCGCTGCGGGGAGCACCAGGGCTGTATCGAGCAGAGTTACCGCAATCGCCTCCAGGAGCTCCGGGCGGCCCTGCCGGATGAAGAGGCCGATCGGTCTGGACGGCGCGCCACTTCAACCAAGCGCTCGAACCGCGATCGCGACAAGACCGAGGAGCGGGTCAAGACTGAGGATCAACGCGCCGAACCGAGGGATGCGAAGCCCGGCCCGATCGAAACGACAATCCCGTCAGCGGAACGGAAAGCCGAGCCCGGCGAGGCCAAATCGGCCACCGCTTTGCCGCCACCGCCTCCGGCGGAGACGCGCTCTCGCCACAAGGAAATTGGCAGCACCGGCTCGGCGGTCCCGAACCCACCCTCAAGGGAGGAAGCGCAGGCGGCAATCGCCGCTGTCCCCGCTCCCGAAAAGCACGACCGACACGAAAAGCGCAGCCGGCACAAAGAGACCGTGAGCAGCGTCCCTGCGAGCCCCGTCGCACCGCCGCCCGAGCACGACAAGCAGCCGACAATGGCCAATACCACCGTTCCCGAGCGACATCCTCCGACGAGCGGCAGCACCGCCGCCGCAGCGCAGGCCCCGAACCCGCCGGAAAGGCGGCATTCGAAGACAAAGACGGTTGCTACGGGCACGCCATCATCGCCGGAGCCGCACCCGGCCCCCGCGAAGCCGGCAGGCGGGAGCGGCGGGACGCAGTGGGTCAACCCATCGCCATCGCCCTGAGTACGGCGGCGGGTCGTCTAAAGCAGGTCACCCGGTACTCAGCATGAAAACCCCTCTCCGCGTGGGGCGCGGAGAGGGGGTGAGCCGCGTTACGCCATCTGCTGCATGCGCAGCGCGCGGCGTTTGGCGATCGTCGGCGCTTTCGGCGCCTTCAGCGGATCGTCGACCCGGCCGCTCGGGCCCACCGTATCCGGCAGGTTATAGACCCAAGAATCACCGCCCATGATGTAGTTGCGGTTGGTCTGCGCCGGGTTGCGGTTGACCAGCGGCCGCGCATAGAGCGGGTGTGTCATGCTGCGGATTTCGTGCTCGATCTGGAACAGCACCTTGCCGGTGTCGAGGTCGACAATGTCCTCGAAGCGGTACTGGCAGCGGTCGCTTTCCTCGGTGATCAGGTCGAGCTTCCGAAGTTTCTTGTGCGGTCCGCCGAAATCCTCGACATAGACCTGCAGATGATGGCCATCGAATTCCGGCAGTTTCTCGTCGGTCTCGCGGAAGATCAGCTCCTGCTGCGGCCCGACCTTGATATGCGCCGCCTTGCCGCCGCCATTGCCCTTGACCTTGGTCAACGCGCCCAGGATCTCTTCATAGAAGCGCGCAATCCCCTTTGCCGTGCCGCTCGGGACGGTGAACTCGACATACGGAATGCCGAGATTGATCTTGCCGAAGCGCTTCTCGTCGGGGCTGTAGAGGCGGAACTTGTTGCCCCACGGGCAGGTCGCCTCGACGTAATCATTGTGTTCCTTGTACCCGAACTTGGTGCCCTTGAGCTGCTTCTTCACCGATTGCAGCCGCTCCACCAGGGCGCCGCGGTCGGGCGACACGACGCCGACATGGCCGCGCACGACCAGCGGCTCTCCGCTCGGCAGATGAAACTGGCTCTTGCCGACATTGACCCACATGTTGTTGGTGCCGGGAAACAGGTACGGGTCGCGGGTGAATCCCAGCCCCATCAGATAGAAATCGCTCGCCAGCCCCTGATCCGGGATCTCGACATTGACGTGCTCGAGAGCGGTGACGTTGCCGAGGTTCTCGGCTTTGCGATCGAACGGGTTTTTCATTGAGTCCTCCGAAATTCTCCAATGACCCTTAATGCGTTAATCATCTGCGCTAGGCGGCCCTAGCAAGGCGCCTGCAGCGTACAGCCTTATCAGAACAGGTTTTCGAAGCGTTCGTCTACCGGAACCCGATAGCCGTCGGCCAGCCGG
>Ga0066709_100002882_pt1 | contig 12862 bp, 12 predicted proteins | sample GraSoiAngelo_158_FD_79665 | JGI IMG/M metagenome (GOLD analysis project Ga0066709, IMG submission 79665) | Grasslands soil microbial communities from the Angelo Coastal Reserve, California, USA - 14_1009_16_30cm | ecosystem: Environmental > Terrestrial > Soil > Grasslands | place: USA... | reverse complement strand
GTTGAGCGCGCGTCCGATCCTCGTGACCGGAGGAGCCGGGTACATCGGCTCGGTGCTCGTGCGGATGCTTCTCCAGGCGGGCCGGCCGGTGCGCGTCCTCGACCGCATGCTGCACGGCGGCCACGGTCTCGAGGACCTCGCCCACGATCCCAACCTCACCGTGCTGGTCCGCGACCTTCGCGACCCTCGGGTTCACGAGCAGGGGTTGGAGGAGGTGAAGACCGTGGTGCACCTCGCGGCGATCGAGGGTGGCAAAGCCTGCGCCTTGGACGAGGACCTCGCCGTGCAGACCAATTGGAGCGCCACCGTCGCATTCGCCAGGCGGGCGCGGGCCCTCGGCGTCCATCGCTTTGTCTTCGCTTCGACGTGCTGCGTCTACGGCGAAGGTCGCGACGAGATGCTCACCGAGGAATCCCCCGCAAGGCCGCGGTCCCTCTACGCGGAGACGCGGTGGCACGCGGAGCAGGGGATTCTCGAGCTGACGGACGATTCGGAGTTCGAGCCCGTCATCCTCCGCTTCAGCACGGTCTACGGACTGTCCCCACGCATGCGGTTCGATCTCGCGGTGAACTTCCTCGCTCAGCAAGCCGTGCGCGAAGGGGAGGTCCAAATCTTCGGCGGCTCCCAGTGGCGACCCTTCGCGCATGTGACGGATATCGCTCGCGGGATCATCATGGCGATCGAGGAACCGCTGCCTCCGGACGGGCCGCCGATCCTGAATCTCGGAGACAATCTCGAGAACTACCAGCTCCGCGACCTGAAGGAGGAGCTCGAGGCACACGTGCCGGGGGTGCGGGTGACGATCCAGCCCGAGAAGGAAGACCGGTGTACCTACCGGGTACGATTCGACAGGATCGAGCGGGAGTGGGGATTCCGGGCGCGTCGGCGCGTCGGCGACGGGATCGAGGAGGTCGCGCGCGCGGTACGCTCGGGCGTGATCGCCGATCCAAGAGAGCGCCGATACTACAACGCGTGACCGGGAATCTGGTTGCGTGCCGGAGGATCGATCCGGTAGCGTGGAAGCGCCTCGCTCTCACCGTAACCCTACGGAGAGTCTCATGCCGCGGCTGGAAATGACGTTGCAAGAGCTCAAGGAGCGCGCCCTCTTCGTGCGGCGCGACATCATCGCGCTCCTGGCTCGCTCCCAATCCGGACACAGCGGCGGGCCGCTCTCGTCCGCCGATTTCGGAACCGTTCTATTCTTCCACGAAATGAACGTGAATCCGGGCCGGCTCGATGATCCATCGCGGGACATGTGGCATTTCTCGATCGGGCATATCACGCCGGTGATCTACTCGCTCATGGGGGAGCGCGGATATTTCCCGCTCGTCGACCTTCTCCAATTCCGCCAGTTCAAAGGACACCTTCAGGGTCATCCCAGCAAACACGACACACCGGGGATCGAGGTCTCCTCGGGCTCGCTGGGGCAGGGACTGTCCGTGGCGAGCGGCATGGCGCTGGGCTCCCGAATGGATGGGATCGATCGGCGCGTCTATTGCGTGATGGGGGACGGGGAACAACAGGAGGGGCAGGTCTGGGAAGCCGCGATGTTCGCGGCCCACTACAAGCTCGACAACATCTGCGGCGTTATCGACTACAACCGGAAGCAGATCGACGGCGACGTTCAGGATGTGATGGGAATCGCGCCGCTCGCGGACAAATGGCGCGGATTCAACTGGAACGTCATCGAAGTGGACGGCCATGACGTGGCGGCGCTCGTTCAGGGGTTCGAGATCGCCCGCGCGACCAAAGGGAAGCCCTCCCTCATCCTCGCCCACACCGTGATGGGAAAGGGCGTGTCGTTCATGGAGGATGACTACAAGTGGCACGGCGTTCCGCCGAATCGCGAGCAGGCGGACCAGGCCCTGCGAGAGATGGGGACGAGCCTTGATGCATGGACGGCGCGGCTGGAACGCTGCACGAAGCCCGAAGTGGCTCCAGGACCGGGGCCGGGCGTATGACCGGCGTGACCCCGGCCGCTCCACAGGCGCCCGCCTCCGTTCCATCGCTCGGCAAGCCCGAGATGAAGCGGACCCGGGAGGGGTTCGGCCACGGCCTCCTCGACTTGGGGCAGAGACGTCAGGACGTGGTCGTGCTCGTCGGCGATCTGTCCGGCTCGACGAATGTCTCGTTTTTCGCGGAGAAATTCCCAGACCGCTTCATTCAAGTCGGGGTCGCGGAGCAGAACATGATGTGCGTCGCGGCGGGGCTCGCCGCGGCGGGAAAGATTCCGTTCCTCGCCACGTACGGCGCCTTCGCCTCCTGCCGGAGCGCGGACCAGATGCGCGTGACGGTCGCCTATACGGATCTTCCGGTAAAAATCGGCGGCGCGCACGGGGGCATCAGCGTCGGGCCGGATGGGGCGACGCACCAGGCCATGGAGGAGATCGCGATCGTCCGCTCGATTCCCAACATGAAGATGATCGTGCCGTGTGATTACTGGGAGACGCGCAAAGCGACCGTGGCCGCCGCGGACGATCCGCACCCCAACTACATCCGATTTGGCCGCGAGCCCGTTCCGGTCGTGACCGGGCCCGAAACGCCGTTCGTGATCGGAAAAGCGAATTTGGTGCGCGATGGCGGCGATCTCGCGATCATCGCCTGCGGGGTCATGGTCTACGAGGCGCTCGTGGCCGCCCAGGAGCTCGAAGCGCGCGGCGTGCGCGCCCGCGTGCTGAACATGCACACCATCAAGCCAATCGACGCCGAAGCGGTCGTCCGTGCCGCGCGGGAATGTGGCGCGATCGTGACCGCGGAGGAGCACCAGGTGCATGGAGGCCTGGGCGGTGCCGTTGCGGAGGCGGTCGTGCAATCGCACCCGGTCCCGATGGAGCTCGTTGCCGTCCACGATCGCTTCGGTCGATCGGGAAAGCAGGAAGAGCTGATGGCCGCGTTCGGCATCAAGGCGCCGGACGTGGTGCGCGCCGCCGAACGGGCGCTCGCCCGCAAGCGCGCGCGGTAATGCTCGGGGAGCGGCGGCTCTGTCCGGGGCCGCTCATCGCCCGCGCGGGCTGCTTCCTCGTTTCCGTCGCGGTCGCGTTTCCAGCCGCGGCGGCCGGTCCGTTCGCGGTCGCCGGTCCGCTCTCGGCTGCCGGTCCGGTCCCCGCGGGGTCCTCCCCTGGATACGCGGGCGAACGCTCCTCGGTGTCCGCCCCCGCCGCATTCGCGATCCTCGCCTTGGACTCGTTGAGACAGGAATGGGGAGCCGCCGTGGTGTCGCGCTGGATCTCGGTCGGCGCGCGGTCCCTCAGCGCGCGCGCCGGCGCGGGCGTGTGGGTGGGGCTCGAGCTTCCCGATCCGCGCCGCGCGGCGCTCGCACTCGAGCGGATGGCGGGCGGTCTCACGGCGCGGGCGGCCCTCGATAGCCTCCTGGCCGGCGACGCCAGGCGGGGAGAGCGCCAGGCCGCGCTCCTGGATCGCTCCGGAGGCGCGGCCGCGTTCACCGGAGATCTCTGCCCCGCCTGGGCGGGGGAGCGGACGGGCCGCGGCTACGTGTGCCAGGGGGTGGGACTGCGCGACGGCGGCGCGCTCATGACCATGGGACGCGCTTTCGAAACCGCGGGCGGGACGCTCGGCGAGCGGCTCCTCGCGGCCGTCGAGGCGGCGGAATCGATCGCGCCTCTCCGCGAGGACGGAGAATCGGCTGCGGTGCTGATCGTGCGCGAGGGAGGCGGCCCGAATGGATGGTCGGACCGCATGGTCGACCTCCGCGTGGATGACGCCCCGGATGCGGTCCAGGAGCTCAAGCGGATTTACGCCGCGCACGCCGCCACGTTCCTGCCCGCCGCGTACGCGCGGTTCGGCGACGAGGCCAAGCGCCGTGGGGATTCGATCTCGGCGGAGCGCGAGTATTCCCGCGCCGAGGCGGGCTTCCGCGCCGCGGTCGCCCGGTCGCCCAAGAACCCCGACGCGCTGAACGAGCTGGCGTGGTTCCTCGCGACCCATGACCGAGGCCTCGAGGATGCCCTGCGTTTCGCGAAGGCGGCGGTCCTCGTCCGGCCCGATGACCCCAACCTGTACGACACTCTCGCAGAGACGGAGTACCGATCGGGTTCTTTGAACCGGGCGATCGAAGCGATGACGCGGGCGGTCAAGCGCTCGGGAGGCGCCATGCGGTACACGGACCGGCTGAGGCGGTGGGAGCGGGAGCGGTCGGCGCTCGAGGGAAAGTCCCCTCCCGATTCCGGCGGCGGGCGCGCGCGCTAGCCGGTGAAGGAGCCCGGCGCCGGACGGGGGCTCCGGAACAGGGAATCGAGGGTGCGGAAGCCGATCGGCTCGGTCGAACGAAACGGCTCCCCGTAACGCACGCCGATCTGCCCCCCGAAGTGGCGGGCCCGCGCCTCGATCCGCCCGATGAAATCGGGTTCGTTCAAAGCCGTCGGCCTCGTTCCGGCATCCGCCATCTCGACCTGGGTCCGGTGCGCCAGGATGGCGCGCCGCTTCCCGTGCCATCCCGCGGAGATGTCCACGATGAAGGTCGGGACAAAGCCAACGCGCGACGCGAAGTAATAGCGCGCCTCGGCGCGGTGGGGCTCTCCCCTGTCATCGAACTTGCGTAGCCCGGCCATGTACCACGCGCGGTCCACGAGTCGGGACGCTTCGACGTGATCGGGGTGATGATCGAGGGGCGCGTGCGTGAGCAGGACGGAAGGACGCAGGGCGCGGAGGATCCGTGCCACACGTCGCGTTTGCTCGGGGTCACGCGAGTCGATTCCTCCGTCCGGAAGCTCGGCGTTTTTCCGTTCGGCCACGCCGAGCACGCGCGCCGCTTCGGCCGCCTCCGCCGCGCGCTCTTCGACCGTGCCGTTCGTGGACAGCTCGCCCCGGGTGAGATCGAGAATTCCGACGGCGTAACCCTGTCCGGCCGCGATCGCGAGGGTGCCGCCGCAGCTGATTTCCACGTCGTCGGGGTGGGCCCCGATGGCCAGGATTTGGAGGGGTGGGGTCCCGGGCTGGGTCACGGAGGGAATCGGCGGGCTAGCCGTTCGGCTCGTGATCGAAGACGTGTTGGGTGCGGATCGTGCGGATCGTGCCGGTCTGAACCCGCATCACCATGGAGTGGGTTTCGGCTCCCCCCGCCCGGAAACGCACGCCCGGCAGAAGGTCGCCGTCGGTGACGCCGGTCGTCGCGAAGACGATCCGGTTCCCTCGCGCGAGGTCGCTTTCGGTGTACACGCGGTCCGGATCCTCGATCCCCATCGTTTTGGCGCGCGTGCGCTCCTCCGCGTTTCGAAAATGGAGCCGGCCCTGGATCGCCCCGCCCAGGCAGCGCAGGGCGGCGGCGGCGAGCACTCCTTCCGGCGCTCCGCCCACCCCGAGCAGCACGTCCACGCCGGTGGAGTCGATCGCGGTCGCGATTGCGGCGGAGACGTCGCCGTCCGGAATCAGGTGGATGCGGGCGCCGGTGCGCCGGATGCGCCGGATCAGCTCATCGTGGCGCGGCCGATCGAGCACAACCACGGTCAGGTCCTCGAGGTCGTAGCCCTTCGCGGCGGCGATGCCCTCCAGATTCTCTTCGACCGTCCGGTTGAGGTCGATCGCGGCGGCGGCCCTCGGGCCGACGGCGATCTTCTCCATGTACGTGTCCGGGGCGTGGAGGAGATGGCCGCGCTGGGCGAGGGCGATCACCGAGAGGGCGTTCGGCCGGCCGTACGCGACCGAGTTGGTGCATTCCAAGGGATCGAGCGCAATGTCGACCTCGGGACCTTTTCCCGAGCCGACCGACTCGCCGATGTAGAGCATCGGCGCTTCGTCCCGCTCCCCTTCGCCGATGACGACCGTGCCCTGAATGTCCACGATGTCGAAGACCCGGCGCATCGCGGTGACCGCCGCCTGATCGGCCGCGTTCTTATCTCCGCGGCCCATCCAGCGGGCGCAGGCGAGCGCGGCCGCCTCGGTGACGCGGACCAAATCCAGGCCGAGATTTCGGTCCATCGTGTTTCGTCAGCGGCTCGGAGCTTCGCCGAAGGCGCTCGCGTCGATTTCTTCCCAGTCGTTGATCATGTCGGACCAGCGGTAGAGCCGGATCCGGCTCGTTGTTTCCGTGTCGGAATAGACGTATTCGACGTACGATCCGCCTCCGGCCCGGTTCGAGTAGTGGAGTTTCTTGTCCACCACGAGAGGGCGCGTCGTCCGCGCGAGCTTCATGCGGCCCATGGGGCTCTGCCAGATCACCGATTCGACAACCGCGTGCGTTTCCTCGTCCTCGACCTCGTCGAACTCGAGGCCGCCGAATTGTTTGTCGAGGCGCCGCAGGACTTCCTCCCAGCGCTGGTCGTTCATGAATCTCCCATCGGCTTGGTTGACTTACGTTCGGAGCGGACTATAGTAGCACACCCTGTGAATCGCACAACCGTCTCCGGCGCATCGGGATCCTTCAGCGGCCGGTCCGCGCTCGTCCTCGGAGGGTCGGGCGGTTTGGGCCGCGCCGTCGCGCTTGCCCTCGCGCGGGAGGGAGCGCGGGTCCTGGCCACCGGGCGGAACCGCGAGACGCTCGCGGAGCTTCGCGCGGTGGCCCGAGCCCGCGGGCTCCAGGTCCTGACGCTCCAATCGGACGCCGAGAAGAAAGAAAGGGTCCACGCGGCGTTTCGGCGTGCCGCCTCGAGCATCGGCGGGCCTGATCTCCTGGTTCATGCGGTGGGCGATCTCTGGGAGGGTCCGATCGCGCGGCTGACCGGCGAGCGCTGGGAGGCGCTCGTCCGCTCCAACGTGACGAGCGCCCTCTACGCGATCCAGGAAGCGCTCCCCGGGATGCGGAAGCGGCGCTACGGGCGGATCCTGCTTTTCGGCGTTGCCGGGGGAGACGCCCCTCGAGCCGCGCCGCGCGCCCACGGCTACCGCGCCGCGAAAATCGCGCTCCTCACGCTGGCGCGAAGCGTGGCGCACGAGGAAGCGGCGAACGGGATCACAGTGAACACGATTCTGCCCGGGGTGATCCGGACGGGAACCGTTACGCGAAGCTCGGCCGTGCTTGCGCGGCGCATACCCGCGCGCCGATTGGGCACGCCTCAGGAGGTCGCGCGCGCCGCGCTCTTCCTTCTCGCCGAGGACTCCGGGTACATCACCGGTTCCGCCCTCACTCTCTCGGGAGGGCTCCTGCTTTGAGGGAGGAGTCTGGCCATGCCTGAAGTGACCCTGGTACCCATCCGCACGCCCGCCGATGCGAACCTGATCCTCGGTCACGCGCACTTCATCAAGACGGCCGAAGACCTCTACGAGGCGATCGTCAACTCGGTCCCCGGCGCGAAATTCGGGATCGCTTTCTCGGAAGCGTCGGGCCCGAGGCTCATACGAAGGGAAGGGAACGACGAGGCGCTGACGCGGGCCGCCGAGCGGGAGCTCATGAACCTCGGATGCGGCCACGCCTTCTTGATTTTCCTCGCAGGCGCGTACCCCATCAATCTCCTGAGGGACATCCGCGCCTGTGTCGAAGTCTGCGCGATCCACTGCGCGACCGCGAACCCCGTGAAAGTCGCCGTCCTGCGCGAGGGGGAGGCAGGCGCGATCCTAGGGGTTATGGACGGCCTCGGCCCCGTGGCGATCGAAGGCCCCGAGGAGGCCCGCGCGCGGCGGGATTTCGTGCGGAAGATCGGCTACAAGCTCGCCTGACGGCGCCTGGGGGCGTCCCGTCCGGGACCGAATCCGCCCCCAGCGCAACCACGTTGACCGCGGTTTTTCAAGATGTTAGGCTGGTACGCAATCGTAGGTTGTCCCCTGACCGAAGCTGAGGCACGCATTGCGCGCATCCACGCCCAAGGCCTGGGTGCTCCGGAGTCCGGCCGCCCCGGAGCGAGCCCAGGAGCTTGCCGTCCAACTGGGAATTTCACACACCTTCGCCACCCTGCTTGCCAATCGAGGTTTCTCTTCGTCGCTCGAGGTTCAGGATTTCCTTGAACCGAGCATCGATAGGCTCCTGGACGCCTTCACGATGCGGGACATGGACCTGGCCGCCGCCCGGATCTGGAAGGCGATCGACGAGCGGGAGTCGATCCTCGTCTACGGGGACTACGACGTCGACGGCATCACCGCGACCGGCCTGCTCACGTCGGCCCTGACGAGACTCGGGGGCAAGGTGTCGTACTTCATCCCGGACCGGATTCGCGACGGCTATGGCTTCTCCCTCCGGGGCGTCGAGGTGGCGAAGAAGCGCCGGATCCGGCTCGTGATCACCGCCGATTGCGGCATCACGGCGACGGCCGAGGTGAAGCTCGCCAAGCAGCATGGGATCGACGTGATCGTCACGGATCACCACGAGCCGCTCGGGATCTTGCCCGAAGCCGACGCCGTCTTGAACCCGAAGCGGCGCGATTGCCCGTATCGGTTCAAGGAGCTGGCGGGCGTGGGGGTGGTCTTGAAGCTCGTGCAGGGGCTGGCCCAGTATCGGCCGGGTTCGCTGGCGGACGATTTCGTATACGAGCACCTGGATCTGGTCGCGCTCGGGACGATCGCGGACGTCGTGCCGCTCCGCGGTGAGAACCGGATTTTCGCGAAGCTCGGGCTCGAGCGCATCTGTGATTCGACCAAGCCCGGGATCATCGCGCTCAAGGAGGTCGCGGGGCTGCGCTCGAAGCGGGTCGAGAGCGGCCACGTCGCGTACATTCTTGCACCGCGGATCAACGCGGCGGGCCGGCTCGGAAACGCGGAGAGCGGCGTGCGACTTCTACTTTCCACGGAGCCGGGCGAGGCGATGACGATCGCGGAGAGTCTGGAAGAAGACAACACGATGCGGAAGAAAATCGACGAGTCCACGCTCGAAGAGGCCCTCGATCAGCTCCAAGCGCTGGGGCCGGATCTTCCACCGGCCATCGTGCTCTGGTCCGATCGATGGCATCCGGGCGTGCTGGGGATCGTGGCCTCGAGGCTCATGGAACGCTATCACCGGCCGACCATCCTCATCGCGGCCGACGACGACGAGGGAAAGGGTTCGGGGAGAAGCATTCCCGGGTTCGACGTGTGCCAGGCGCTCCAGGAGTGCCGCGAGCATCTGATCGGCTTCGGAGGGCATAGCTACGCGGCGGGCCTCACGATCCGCGCCGACCAGCTCCACTCCTTCCGCGAACACCTATGCAGCGTCGCGTCGGGCCGGCTCACGGCGGACGACTACGTCCCGAAACTTTCGATCGATGGTCCCCTTCTGCTCGAGGAGTGCAATGAGGACCTGGTGCGCTTTCTCGACCGCCTCTCGCCGTTCGGGATCGGAAACACCGAACCGCTCTTCATCGCCGAGAACATCCAGGTCGCGGGCTCTCCCACGGTCGTGAGCCGGAATCATCTCAAGCTCAGCGTCCGCCAGAACGGCCGCGAGCTCGAGTGCATCGGATTCGGGATGGGTCATCTCGCGGGCCCGATCCAGACCGAGCCTGGAAGGATCTGCATCGCATTCGTTCCCACCATCAACGTCTGGCAGAACCGCGCCCGGTTTCAGCTCAAGCTGCGCGACGTTCAGATCCGCTGACCATGGACACGGTCCCCACCGACATACTGGGACCGCTCCTTCAAACCCTCGAGCGGTCGAAGATCCAGGTCGGGCGCGACCGACTGCGCCGAGCGTACGACTTCGCCGCGGAGGCGCACGGCTCTCAGCTCCGCCTGACCGGCGAGCCGTACGTGACCCACTGCGTGGCGGTCGCGCTGGTCCTCGCCGATCTCCTGGGACCGCGCGCCGACGAGACGATCCTCGTCTCCGCGCTCCTCCACGACGTCGTGGAGGACACCGACGTCGATCTCGCCAGAGTCGAGGCGGCGTTCGGCCCCGAGGTCGCGCTGCTCGTCGACGGCGTCACGAAGATCGGCGGGCTCCACTTCGACCGTCCCGAATGGGAGCAGGCCGAGAATTTCCGGAAGATGCTTCTCTCGATGGCGAAGGACCTCCGGGTGATCCTGATCAAGCTCGCCGATCGTCTCCACAACATGCGCACCCTCCATTCCCTGGACCCCGTCCGCGCCACGCGGATCGCGCGGGAGACCCGCGAGATCTACGCCCCGCTGGCGCACCGGCTCGGAATCGCGCGGATCAAGTGGGAGATGGAGGATCTCTGCCTCAAGTATCTGGATCCCGACGCCTACAACGATCTGCGACAGAGGGTGCAGCTGAAACGCGAGGAGCGGGAGCGGATGATCGAGGAGGTCATGCGCCCCCTGGTGGAGCGGCTGCCCGAGCTCGGAATCAAAGCCGAAGTGATCGGCCGGCCGAAGCACCTGGATTCGATCTATCGGAAGATGGAGGCGCAGAATCGGAAGTTCGAGGAGATCTTCGATCTGCTCGGAATCCGAGTGATCACTCCCGATAAGGTCGATTGCTACCGCGTGCTCGGCCTGATCCACGATCTCTACACGCCGGTCCACGAGCGCTTCAAGGACTACATCGCCACGCCGAAGAGCAACATGTACCAATCGCTTCACACCACGGTGGTGGTGCCGGGCGGGAGCATGGTCGAGTTTCAGATCCGGACCTCCGAGATGCACCAGACCGCCGAGCTGGGGGTTGCCGCGCACTACCGGTACAAGGAAGGCGGGGGCGGGCCGGACCACGAGCTTCTGGCCAAGCTCCAACCGGTGCTGCGCAATGTGGAGTGGCATTCCACGACGAACGATCCCGAGGAGTTCATGGATTTCCTCAAGACTTCGCTCTACCAGGACGAGGTCTTTGTCTTCACGCCTCGCGGGGACCTGAGGAGGCTGCCACGGGGAGCGACGCCGCTCGATTTCGCGTACCTGGTTCACACCGAGGTGGGGCATCGCTGCGTCGGCTCCAAAGTGAACGGACGCATCGTCCCGCTGCGCTACGAGCTTCGGAGCGGAGACACGGTGCAGATCATCACGTCCCCGCTCGGCAAGCCGAATCGCGATTGGCTCAAGCTCGTCAAGAGCCCGAACGCGCGGAGCAAGATCCGCCACTGGCTCAAGACATCGGAACAGGCGGATTCGGTCGCGCTGGGCAAGGAGATGCTCGAGCGTGAGCTGCGCCGGCGCAGGCTGAGCCCTCCCGCGGAGACGCCGCTCGAGCGGCTCGCCCAGACGCTCGGCTACCCCGACGTGGACCAGCTCATGGGGGCTCTTGGGCGCGGCAGCGTCTCGATCTCCCAGGTCATTCAGCGCTGGTTCCCGCAGGGAGTGGGCCCGGTGCAGCGGATCAAGGAAGCCTCCCTGGACACGATTCGCGCGATCACGCGGCGGCCGGGTCGAGGCGTTCGGATCCAAGGCGTCGACAACCTCATGATCAATTACGCCAAATGCTGCCAGCCGGTGCCCGGCGATCCGGTCGTCGGCATCGTGACGCGGGGCCGCGGCGTGACGGTCCACCGTACCGATTGCCCCAACACCTTCGACGACCGTGTCGTGCCGGAGCGGAGGCTTCTGGTCGAGTGGGACGCCGCCCCGGAAGATTCCTTCGTGGTGAAGCTTTCGATCTTCGGAGTCGACCGGAAGAGTCTCCTGGCGGACATCGCGAAGGCGATCTCGACGACGAACACGAACATCCGTACCGCGGGGATCAAAGCCCGCGATCGGAATGCCCAGGGGGCGTTCGTCGTCGAGGTACGCGATCTGAGCCATCTCCGCAGCGTCATGCGGGCGGTGGAGCGCGTCGAAGGGGTGGAGGGCGTGGAGCGCGAGGAAATCTTCGGGAAGCCTCCGCGGGGGGGCGAGGCGGACGCCGCCTCGTGAGGGCGCTGCTTCAACGCGTGAGCCGCGCGGCGGTGCGCGTCGAGGGAATCGAAATCGCGCGCATCGGCCGGGGGCTTCTGATCCTCCTCGGCGTTTCCGCGCGGGACATTCCGGGGAGCGAAGGGAAGCTTGCGGCGCGCTGCGCCGAGCTTCGCATTTTCGAGGACAGCCAAGGCAAGATGAATCGGTCGGTCCGCGAAATCGGAGGGGCGGCCCTCGTGGTGCCGCAGTTCACCCTCTACGCGGATACCTCCCGCGGGCGGCGCCCGAGCTTCGACGCCGCGGCCCCTCCGGAATCCGCGGAACGCGCGTTCTCATCCTTTTGCCTCGCGCTCGCGGCGCGCGAGATTCCGACAGAGCGCGGCCGGTTCGGCGCGTCGATGGAAGTGGAGCTTGTCAATCAGGGCCCGGCGACGTTTCTGCTCGAGATCGCGCCCTCCGAAACGTAATGCGAACCAATCTGCTCAATCCCTTCGGTCCGAGGATCGTCCTCGCGTCGCGTTCCGCGCGGCGGCGCGAGCTTCTCACGATGGTCGGCGCCCAGTTCGACTGCTTCCCCGTGGCGGTCGACGAGTCGCCGCTCCCGAAGGAGCGCGCCGAGGCCCACGTGCTGAGACTCGCCGAGGCAAAGGCCCGGGCGGCGCTCGAAGCGGGGGCCGGACGGCTCGACCCCGCGTCCACGGTCCTCCTCGGCGCCGATACGGTCGTGACGATCGATCGCGACATCTTGGGGAAGCCCAGGGCATCCGATGAGGCGGCGCGCATGCTCGCCCGGCTCTCGGGGCGCGTGCACGAGGTCTGGACGGGGCTCTCGCTCGTCCATCCTGTGGACGGGCGAGCCGTGACGCAGGCGGTGCGCAGCATCGTCAAGTTTTCGCATCTGGACGACGCCGAGATCGAGCGCTACATCGCAACCGGGGAGCCGCTCGACAAGGCGGGCGCCTACGCCGTGCAGGGGCGCGGCGCGCTCTATGTCGAAGCGATCGAGGGTTCCTACTCGAACGTGGTCGGGCTCCCGCTCTCGCACCTGAAGCACGCGCTCAAGCTTCTCTTCCTGGCCCCGGAGCGGGAACGCGCCTGATGGAGCCCTTCCGGCTCGACGGCGAACGGTTGTGGATCCTGGACCAGACCCTGCTCCCGCGGGAGGAGCGTTGGATCGAGATCGCGGACGCTCGCGGGATGGTGGATGCGATCACCC
>Ga0066709_100002881_pt1 | contig 12862 bp, 13 predicted proteins | sample GraSoiAngelo_158_FD_79665 | JGI IMG/M metagenome (GOLD analysis project Ga0066709, IMG submission 79665) | Grasslands soil microbial communities from the Angelo Coastal Reserve, California, USA - 14_1009_16_30cm | ecosystem: Environmental > Terrestrial > Soil > Grasslands | place: USA... | reverse complement strand
GGCCGACGACAAGCAGACCGCGATCGGCAAGCAGTTCGCCGAGCTTCACGGCATCACGCGTCCGCACTACGCCACACCGGGCGACGGCATCTTCCACTTCTACTTTCCCGAGCAGGGCCTCGTCGTCCCCGGGGCGCTCATTCCCGGCGCGGATTCGCACAGCCGCGCGTACGGCGCGTACGGCGCGCTCGGGTATGGCGTGGGCTCGACGACGCTCGGCTTTGGGTGGGCGACGGGCTACGTGTACTTCACCGTCGCGAAGCAGAGGCGCGTCGTGTTCAGAGGACGGCTGCAGCCGTGGGTGAGCGGCAAGGATGTCGTCCTCGCGCTGCTCTCGCGTTGGGGGGCGAAGCAGTCGCAGGGCATGAGCGTCGAGTTCGTCGACGCCGACAAGCAGCTTCCGATGAGCTACCGCAACACGATCGCGAACATGATGGCCGAGGGCGAGGCGACGAACGGGATCTTCGCGCCCGACGACCTCACCTACGCGTGGTACCGCGAGAAGGGCTTCACCGACCTCCCCTACCCGCGCTTCGCGCCCGGTGCCGACGCGCGCTACGAGATCGACGAGGTCCTCGATCTCACGGAGGTCGTGCCGCTCATCGCGAAGCCGTTCAGTCCCGGGAACGCCTTCCCAGCGAACGAGGTCGCGCGCGAGCGCATCACGTTCGACAAGGCATTCATCGGGTCGTGCACGAACGGCGGATACGGCGATCTCCTCGAAGCCGCGCTGGTCCTGCGCGCCGCGCGGGACAAGGGCGCGACGCGCGCCGCCAACGAGTTCGTCATCTTCCCCGGATCGGGCGGCGTCAAGAAGGACATCGAGCGGACCGACGCGCGTCTCGGCGGCGAGTCGATCGCCGACGTGTTCCGCTCGGTCGGCGGCCAGATCCGCGAATCGTGGTGCGGTCCCTGCTTCGGCCAGGGCCCGGACGCGCTCGCGAAGGGGCAGACGGCGATCACGTCGTTCAACCGCAACTGGGCGAACCGCATGGGCGTCGGCGGTCTCGGCTACCTCGCGAGCCCGGCGGTCGTCGCGGCGTCGGCGATGCTCGGCTACATGGGTCCGCCGAGCGAGCTCGACATCGAATGGCGCGCGGAGCGGTTCGTCTAGCGAGGGCCGCGCTAGAGGTTGAAATAGCGAACAGCTGCGAGGTTTGCGACCACCGCGGCAGCCTGCAGTGCCAACACCACCAGCGCAGCTCGTGGAGCCCGCCTCAACCACGTGACCGCGAACCACGCGACGATCGGCACCTGCGCACCCATGAGCAGCCACCAGAGACGGGCTGCGGTTCCCTCATCCGCTTCGGGGCCGCCACCGGAAATCGCAACGTGACCGAGCACCAACGCCAAGCCCGCGATCGACATTGCCGGGGGCAGGAGCGCGCTCCACTGCCTCACTGGTGCGACGTGCACTTACGAGCTCCGCTCCACGCGCGTGCGTGCAGCCGGCGACCGTTTCACACGCAACCCGACCAGCGTCTCGAGCTGGCGGAACGTGCGCTCGACGTTCTCGGGCTCGGTCGCCGGAAGCATGAATGTCCCCTTCAGCGTCGCGACGATCACCGCCGCCATTCCCTCAGGGTCGAGATTCGGTCGTAGTGCGCCCTCGTCCTGTGCTCGACGCAGCAGCGTTCGCAGCATCGCGCGCCACGCGTCGTCGGTGCCGCCCACGATCTTCCGCAGCGAGGCGTCCCGCATTCCGCGGATCGCGAGCTCGGCCATCACGGCGAACAGCTCCGGCTCGTCGCGTGAGAGGACCCGCAGCCCGCGGAAATGCGCACGCAGCTGTCCCTCAGCCGAGCCAGCGCCGCTCAGCGTTTCGCGGAAGCGGCCCATCGCGTACCCGACGACGCCGCGGATCAGATCCTCTTTGTGCGGGAAGTAGTAGTGGAGCGTCGCGATGTTGACGCCCACGGCCGCGGCGACCTCGCGCGTGCGCAGGCCTTCGAAGCCACGCGTCGCGAGGATCTTGTACGCGGCCGCGACCAGCGCGTCCTTTCGCGGCTCGGCCTCGGTTGGCACTTGACGTCTAATCAATCAGATGATTGAATCGTACCAGGCGGAGCAAATCCTGGAGGCGACGGTATGAAGACGAGATTGATCCTGGCGATCACGCGCGCGACCGCGCCGCTCACGGTGCGACTGGCGCGCAGCGGACGCATCCCGCTATGGGCCGTCGTGCGTCATCGCGGACGGCGGTCCGGCAAGGAATACGCGACGCCGATCGCGATCCGCCCCACGGACGATGGTTTCGTCCTGCCCCTCCCCTGGGGCGAAGGCACCGATTGGTGCCGCAACCTCCGCGCGGCAGGCGGTGGCGTCGTCGTTTGGCAGGGCGCCGAGTACGAGGTCACCAGGCCCGAGGTCATCGACGTCTCCGACGCATTGCCGGCGTTCAATGCGGTTCTTCGCCCGATCGTGCGCGCGACCGGCATCAAGAAGTTCCTGCACGTTCGCCGGCTCGTCGCGCGTGGAGCTCAAGAAGGGGAGCCGCGAATCGAGCGGACTGCCTAGCCAACGAGCCGCGCCTACGGCACCGATGTGGACGGCCCATCTCCCCCGCAGTTCGAAAGAAGGAAGTCGTAGCGCGAGATGTCGTCGCCATGCGGCGTCTTCGTCATCGTCCCGCACCGGTACGTGAAGATGCGTCGATTCCCACCGCCTCCGAATCGGTCGCCGCTGGTGTCCCGCGTCACGACAAGACCGATCCCACCCTTGGGCTGGAACAAGAGCGTCGTCGGGATGGGATCACCCTCGATCGTGTAGCTGCGCAGGCTCCAGCGTGCCGCGCTTCCACTGGTATAGGCGTCCCAGAAGCATTCGCGAGCGGTCGCGTCGTATGAGCCCAGCCGCTCGTCAGAGGCTCCGCAGTCGATCCCGCTGAACGGCGCCGTACCGCCGCACAAATCCGCCGAGATCAGGGTCGCAGCCAGCAACAGCCTCATGCGGCCTGAGCGTAAGCCCGCTCGGCACACAACCTGCGGGTCGAACGCTCATGTCCGACACCACGAAGATCATCCCGCCCCCGCGGCGGGGGCCGCGCTGGATCGACCTCATCCTGGCCGCCGTCGCGGGCGGCCTCGTCACGCTGCTGCTCGTCGGCGTCATGTTCACCGGCGGCTTCTCGCGCTTCGCGGGCGCGTCGGCCTCGCCGTCACCGAGCGCCTCCGTGTCGGCGTCGCCGACCATCACGATCCAGATCCGCACCGCGGCTCCGACGACGGAGGCGCCCAGCGCGACGCCGAGCCCGACGCCGACCGCGGCGCGCACGACCGCCACTCCGACGGTCGCACCGACGACAGCGGCGCCGACACCGACGCGGACCAGGACGCCCGCACCGACGAAGACGCCCTAGGTCCCGCGTAGCTCCTCAACGATCGGCGCGAATTCGCGCATCGCGTTGCCCGGCACGGAGATGTAGCTGATGCCGAGGCGCTCGCGTCGCTCGATGAGAAGCTCGCGCAGCGATGACCGCGAGCCGTAGAGGACGAACGGACTGCGCACGATCCCGTTCGCGGCGCGGCGCAGCTGCCCGCTGACCGCGTCCATCAGCGACGGGGCGCGATCGGTCACGGCGGCATCGAAGACGAAGACATTCAGCTCGATGCTGTCCGCGCGCGCGCCCGCTGCGGCGCGAAACTGCGTCACGCGTTCCGCGAGAGCGTTCTCCCTGATCGCGTCGAGCCGCGCACGGCCGCGCACGCTCGTCTGGGGCGCGAACGTGACGATGTCCGCGTGGCGCGCGGCCAGCCGCATCACCCGAGGGCCACCGCCTCCGATCATCAGCGGCGGGTGCGGCCGCTGGATCGGACGCGGCAGCACCTTCGCGCCCCGGACGGCGTAGTGCTTGCCCGTGAAGTCGACGCTTTCCTCACTGAGCAGACGCTTCAGCAACACGACCGATTCCTCCAGCCGGCTCACGCGCACCCCGGGCGCGTCATAGGAAATGCCGAGCTCGCGGTAATCGAACGCGCTCCACCCGGCGCCGATGCCGACCTCGACGCGGCCGCCGGAAAGGAGATCGAGCGTCGCGACCTCCTTCGCGAGCATCACCGGGTTCCGGTAGTCATTCGCGAACACGAAGCTGCCGACGCGCAGCCGCGTCGTCGCATCGGCCGCGGCCATGAGCGCTGGTATGGGTGCGAGTTGCTTGCCCATGTGGTCGGTGACGAGCAGCACGTCGTATCCGAGATCCTCGGCGCGGCGCGCGACGTCACGCCAGTGCGGTCCGTTCTTTGGCCATCGCGCGGTGACCGCGAAGCGAAACGGACGAGGCACCAGCGCGAGTTTAGGGACGTGGGCTCGCTCGGCCGCTTGATGCAACCGTCCTAGGAAAAAAGAGAGAAATATCCCCCGGCCGCGACACACCGAGTTGCCCCATCGTTACGGGTGATAGTGAGGAAGGTCGTGTTCGCGTTGGTCGCCGTGATGGCGCTTGCCTGGCTCCCCCAATATTCACAGTCCGCGGAATTCGATGCCGCGACGCCGCCGGGGGGTCAGTTCCGCGCGTACTGGGTCGACGCGTTCGGCGACGACCTGTTCGATGCACCGCGGATCGACGCGATCGTCACGGCGACGAAGGCCGCGAACCTGAACGCGATCGTGGTACAGGCCGTCCGGCGGGGTGACTGCTTCTGCAACCGCGCATCCGTGCCGCGCACCGATCAACCGGGCCTCGCTCCGTTCCCGTTCGATCCGCTACAGACGCTCATCGACAAAGCACACGCACAGGGGATCGAAGTTCACGCCTGGGTCATCGCGACCGCGTTCTGGCGCAGCGGCGGCACGCCGGCAACGCCCACCTCGCCCACGCATGCCTTCAACCTGCACGGTCCCTCGGCAACCGGATACGCGAACTGGCTCATGTCGCGGGACGACGGTGTGTTGCAGTCGAACACGGACTGGCTTGTGGATCCGGGTCATCCCGACGCCGCGCAGTGGATCGTCGACACCGCGACGAGCATCGTCTCGAATTACGCCGTCGACGGCATCAACCTCGACCGCATCCGCTACCCCGACGGCAACAGCCAGGTAGGCGTGCCGACCTGGGGCTACAACCCCGTCGCGGTCGCGCGCTTCCAGCAAGCGACCGGGCGCACGGACCGGCCGGTGGCGTCAGACCCGCAGTGGGCGCAGTGGCGCCGCGACCAGATCACGAACATCGTGCGCAAGGTCTACATCGAGAGCTACGCGATCCGGCCGAGCGTCCGCGTGAGCGCGGACACGATCACCTACGGGAACGGGCCGCAGACGCAGGGCGGCTGGACGAACACGCGCGCCTATGCCGAGCAGCTCCAGGACTGGGACGGGTGGATGCGCGAGGGCATCCTCGATCTCAACATCCCGATGAACTACAAGCGCGATCAGACGAGCCCGAGCGATCAGCGGAAGATGTATCAGGAGTGGAGTGACTTCGCAAAGGACCAGCAGTACGCACGCCAGTCCGTCGTCGGGTCTGCTCCGTATCTGAACGACATCGCCGCGACGGTGCGGCAGGTGCGCACCGCGCTCGCGCCCTCGACCGCCGGCAACTTCGGCGCGGGCTGGGTCGGGTATTCGTACCGCACACCGGACGCCATGACGGATGCGGGAACGCGCACGGGGGCCGCGAGCCGCGCGGAGCTCGAGCGCGCACTCACGCAGGTATCCGCGTACGACCCGGTGACGCCGCCGGTCTTCGCGAGCACGACGAACGTCCCGCCGATGCCATGGAAAGCGCAGCCGACGACCGGACACCTTCGCGGCATCGCGCGGTCCAGCGACGGCACGGTGCTCGCGCAGACCCAGGTGCTCCTGTTCTCGGTAGCGAGCGGCGCGATCGTCCGCTCGGTGAAGACCGACGGGGGCGGTTGGTTCGCCTTCGTCGATCTGCCTTCGAACAACTACCGCGTCGACGCCTCGGGCGAGACGCTCGGACTGGCCGATGTCATCAACGGACGACTCACGACGCTCGGTCAAGGCACTCCGGCTCCGACACCAACACCCACGCCCACCGCGACACCCGCGCCGACGCCGACCCCGTCACCCACGCCCACGCCCCCCGTGGGCGGGTGCACGGGGAGCGTCGGACCGGGCATCGCTCCGCCGCCGAGCGTTCCGTCGGGCGTGCGCGGCTTCCACGCGTCGTGGTTCGGACAGAGCGGGTATCCGACGCTCTGTCCGGGCGAGACGTCCACCGCGGTCGTCGCGTTCGACAACAGCGGATCGTTCGGCTGGGTGTCCGGACGCATGGGCGAGGTCGCGTACCTCGGCACGTGGTCGCCCGAGCCGGGGCAGGACAAAGCGACGCCGCTCGGCGGCGACGGACAGCTTGGATCGCCCGCGACCGGATGGCCCCGCTATAACCGCATCGCGCTTCAGCCCGCCGAGTACGTCGGACCCGGCCAGGTCGCGTGGTTCCAGTTCACGATCCAGGCGCCGACGACGCCGGGCAGTTATCGCCTCTATCTGCGGCCGCTCATCGAGGGCGCGCAGTGGATGGAGGACTACGGCGTCTTCTGGGTGGTCACGGTCAAGTAGCGGCGTCGCGCGCAGGGGCCCGGGCCGTGTGCTCATACCGCGGCAGCTCCGGCGCCCAGATCGCGACCGCGGCCGCGGACAGCAGGCACAGAAGACCACCGCTCACCACAGAGAACTGCGGCGACACGAGCGCCGCGACCGCGCCGGCGCGCACCTGACCGAGGTTCGGGCCGCCGATGACGAAGACGCCGTGGATCGCGGTGAGACGTCCCCGCAGCTCTTCCCGGACGACGCCCTGCAGGATCGTGTTCCGGAAGATCGCGCTGAGCACGTCGGCCGCCTCCGCGAGCGCGACGAGCGCAAGAGCGAGCGCGAACATGCCCTCAGTCATGAGACCGAACGCCGCGATCGCCAGGCCCCACGCGCAGACGGCCACGATCACCGCCACGCCAACACGACGCACGCGCGACACCCATCCCGACGTGACGGCCGCGATCAGGGCTCCGACACCGGGCGCCGCGAATAGCAGGCCGAGGCCCTGCGCGCCGACCTTGAAGACCTGCTCCGCGTAGAACGGCATCAGCGCGCGCACCGAACCGAAGAACATCGCGAGCAGGTCGATCACCATCTCCGACAGCAGCAGCCGATTGCGCGCGACGTACGTCACGCCTTCGACGAGCGAGTCGACGACCGATTGCGGGAACGCAAGAGCTTGGCGCGGAGCCTTGATCGCCACGGCCGCGGCGATCGCGGCGGCGAAGCTGATCGCGTCGATCCAGTACGCGGCCGCCACACCGTACGAGGCGATCACGACGCCGCCCACCGCGGGCCCGACGACCGCCGCGGTCTGATACAGCATCTGGTTGAGCGCGATCGCGGCCGGAAGCTCCGAGCGCTCGACGAGCGTCGGCACCAGCGCGCCGCGCGCCGGCTGATCGATCGCGGAGAACGAGGCGGAGACGGCGGTGAGCGCGTACAGGATCCACAGCTCGGTGAAGCCGAGCTGTGTCACGATCGCGAGGACCAGCGAGCTCGCGGCGAGTCCGCTCTGCGTCGCGATGAGCACGCGTCGGCGGTCGGCGCGGTCCGCGATCACGCCGCCGATGAGCGGCAGGCTGATGAGCGGGATCGCCTGGAAGAGCCCGAGGAGACCGACGTGGAACGGCGAGCCGGTGAGCACGTAGACCTGGTAGGGCAGCGCGACCAGCCGCATCTGCGTGCCGGCGTTCGACACAAGCTGCCCGAGCCACAGCAGACGGAACGAGCGGTGACGGCGGAGCGGCGAGAGGTCGGGTAGGAGCGCGGTCGCGCGCGACACGAGCTCGCGCTAACGCGCGAGCGTGGGGCGGACCGAAAGCTTCACGTTGTTCTTCAGCGCCCGTGAGATCGGGCAGCCATCCTTCGCGCCTTCGGCGGCCTTCGCGAACGCCGCGGCGTCGATGCCGGGCACGTCGCCGTTCACCTCGAGGTCGCTCGACACCACGGTCCAGTCCTCGCCGACCTTGTCAAACGTGACGGTCGACGTCACGTCGAGCTTCTTCGGCGGTGTGCCCGCGCGCGCGAGACCAGCCGACAGCGCCATCGCGAAGCAGCTCGCATGCGCGGCGGCGAGGAGCTCCTCGGGACTGGTCTTTCCCTGCGGCGCTTCCGTTCGCGCGCCCCATGAGACCGGAAGCGCGCTGAACTTGCCGCTCGTCACCGAACTGACCTCACCACTGCCCTTCGCGAGATCGCCGTTCCACACCGCGCGCGCCTTACGAACCGCAGCCATGGAGCACCTCCTTCGTGAAGACGAAATCCTAGGCGGCAGCGCTCCTCTCAGTCGCGGAGGCTCGGTAACCAGGCCGCTCGCTGTGCCTCGTAGGCGGTGATCTCGTCCGCATGCGCGAGCGTCACCGCGATATCGTCGAGGCCTTCGAGCAGTCGGACGTGCGCATGGTCGTCGAGCGCGAATGTGGCGCGTAGTCCGGGCGCTTCGACCGTCCGGCGCTCGACGTCGATCGTGATCTCGATCCGGGGATCGTCGTGCACGAGACCGAGCAGCTTCGTGACCTCGTCGGCCGCGAGCTCGACCGGCACGAGGCCACTCTTGAGGCAGTTCGCGCGGAAGATCTCCGCAAGGCGCGGCGCGATGACGGCGCTGAAGCCGGCCTCATCGAGGGCCCAGACCGCGTGCTCTCGCGACGAGCCACTGCCGAAGTTCGCGCCGGCGATAAGGATCGATGCGCCCGCGTAGCGCAGGTCGTTCATCACGAAGGCGGGGTCGCGGCGCCAGGCTTCGAACAGGCCCGCGCCGTACCCGGTGCGCTCGATGCGCTTCAGCCAGTGCGCAGGGATGATCTGGTCGGTGTCGACGTTCGCGCGGTCGAGCGGCAGCGCGCGACCGACCACCCGTTGCACGGCCCTCATGCGAGATCCTCCGGCAGCGCGAAGTGCCCGGCGATCGCCGTCGCGGCCGCGACCGCGGGCGACACGAGATGCGTGCGCCCGCCGGGTCCCTGCCGGCCTTCGAAATTGCGATTCGACGTGGACGCGCAGCGTTCGCCCGGTCCGAGGATGTCCGGATTCATGCCGAGGCACATCGAGCAGCCGGCGTCGCGCCATTCGAAGCCCGCGTCCCTGAAGAGACGGTCGAGGCCCTCGCGCTCGGCCTGCGCCTTCACGAGCATCGAGCCCGGTACGACGAGCGCGCGCACGCCCGCCCTCACCCTGCGGCCGCGAACGACGTCGCCGGCGACCCGGAGGTCCTCGATGCGCGCGTTGGTGCACGAGCCCAGGAACACCGCGTCGACCGCGATGTCGCGGATCGGCGTGCCAGGCGTGAGGTCCATGTAGCGGAGCGCGCGGCCGGCCGCCTCGCGCAGCGCGGGCTCGAGCGCGTCGGGATCCGGGACGCGCTCGTCGATGGTCACGGTCTGCGCCGGGTTCGTGCCCCACGAGACGTAGGGCCGCAGCTTCGATGCGTCGATGCGCACCTCGCGGTCGTGGTGCGCGCCCGCGTCCGTCGGGAGCGCGCGCCAGTCGTCGAGCGCGCGTTCCCATTCCGCGCCCTTCGGCGCGTGTTTGCGCTTCTCGACGTACGCGAACGTCACGTCGTCCGGCGCGATCATCCCGGCGCGCGCGCCGGCCTCGATCGACATGTTGCAGATCGTCATGCGGCCTTCCATCGAGAGTCCGCGGATGGCGGAGCCGCGGTACTCGATGACGGCGCCGACGCCGCCGCTCACACCGATGCGCGCGATGATCCCGAGGATCACGTCCTTGGCCCACACGCCGCGCGGCAGCGCGCCCTCGACCGTCACGGCCATCGTGCCCGGTCGCCCCGCCCACAGCGTCTGCGTCGCGAGGACGTGCTCGACCTCGCTCGTGCCGATGCCGAACGCGATCGCGCCGAACGCCCCGTGCGTCGCGGTGTGGCTGTCGCCGCACACGATCGTCATGCCCGGCTCGGTGAGCCCGAGCTGCGGCGAGATGACGTGCACGATCCCCTGCTCCGGGGTGCCCATCGGATAGAGCCGGATCCCGAACTCGCGCGCGTTGCGCGCCATCGCCTCCATCTGCTTCAGCGAGATGTCGTCCACCGGCGTTGCCGGCGTCGTCGGCACGTTGTGATCCATCGTCGCGAGCGTCAGGTCCGGCCGTCGCACCCTACGACGCGCGAGGCGAAGTCCCTCGAACGCCTGCGGCGACGTCACCTCGTGAATGAGGTGGAGGTCGATATACAGGAGATCGGGTTCGCCCGTGGCGCGCCGCACGACGTGGCGGTCCCAGACCTTCTCCGCGAGCGTGCGCTTCATGGCCGCGACCATACGCTATGCCCCATGCGTCTCGTCTCGCTGGTGCCTGCCGCGACGGAGATCGCCTGCGCGATCGGGGCGCTGGCGGACTTGGTCGCGGTGACGCATGACTGCGACTTCCCAGCGTCGGTCCGATCGCTGCCGCGCGTGACGAGCGCGACGATCCCCGTCGGCGCAACGTCGCGCCAGATCGACGCGCTGGTGCGCGCCGCGGCGTCACGCAACGAGAGCACCTTCCATCTCGACGCCGGGGCGCTCCGCGACGCGGCGCCAGACGTGATCCTTGGACAGACGCTGTGCGCGGTGTGCGCGGTGACGCTCGATCAGGTGCCGCGCTCGCTGCCGCGCGAACCGCGCATCGTCCCGCTTGAAGCTGCGACGCTCGAAGGGATGTATGACGACATCGCCCGAGTCGGGAACGCGCTCGGTCGCGCGCGACAGGCGCAGCGGCTCATCGCCTCGCTGCGAGAACGCGTAGATGCGGTGCGCGAGGCCGTCGTGGGGCGAGCGCGGCCGCGCGTCGCCTGTATCGAATGGGTCGACCCGCCATTCAACGGCGGCCACTGGGTTCCGGAGCAGGTCGCGCTGGCGGGTGGTGTTGACGTCCTCGGCGAGCCCGGCGCGCGCTCGCGCGAGCTGGGGTGGGACGAGGTGCGCGCCGCGCGGCCGGACATCGTCGTCGTGATGCCCTGCGGCTGGGACGCGCGCCGCGCAGAACAGGAGGCGTGCGCGATCCCGGACCTCCGCGCGCGAGTCGTGGCGGTCGACGGCAACGCGTACTTCAGCCGTCCCGGCCCACGCCTCATCGACGGCATCGAGCTGCTCGGCTCGCTGCTGCATCCGGAAGCGGTCGCCGCGCCGCTCGGTGCCGCCGTCATCGCTGTTCGCGCGCACGGCTAGCTCGACGGAGAGGTGTCGAGCAGCTCCTCGGCGGGGAAGCCCTTGCCGCGGATGAGCGCGAGCACGGCGTCGGCGTGCGCGCGGTCGCGCGTGTCGACGATGACATCGAGGCCGACGCGACCGATGCCCGCGTATGGGCCGACACGATGGATACCGACGTGGAGGATGTTGATCCGCTCCTCGCTCAGGATGCCGGTGAGCTCGTGCAGCATCCCCGGCCGGTCGTCGAGCCAGGTGCGGAACGCGAGATAGCGGCCCGCCGACGCGAGACCCTGCTGCAGCGCCTTGCCGAGCAGGTTCGGGTCGATGTTGCCGCCGGACACGACGACGCCGACACGCTGCCCGCCCACGCGGCCGTTCGCCTCAAGCACCGCGGCGATACCCGCGGCGCCCGCGCCCTCGGCGAGCATCTTCGTGCGCTCGAGGAGCACCACGATCGCTCGCGCGATGGCCTGATCGCTCACGGTGATCACGTCGTCGACGTACTTCTTCACGATCGCGAGCGTCCGTTCCGCCGGACGCCGGACGGAGATGCCGTCGGCGATCGTCGCGGCCGCGCGCTCGACGACGCGGCCGGCGCGGAACGATTCCGCGAACGCCGACGCGCTCTCCGACTGCACGCCGATGATCCGAAGGCGCGGCCTCCGTTCCGACGCTGCGAGCGCGATTCCCGCGATGAGCCCGCCGCCGCCGACCGGCACGACGAGCGTGTCGAGCTCGTCGGCGTCTTCGAGGAACTCGAGCGCGACCGTGCCCTGACCGGCGATGACGTCGTCGTCGTCGAACGCGTGCACGTACGTGCGCCCGCGCTCGCGCGCGAGCTCGATCGCGACCGCGTGGGCCTCGTCATAGCCGCCGTCGGCGAGCACGGTCTCCGCGCCGCTCCGCTGGATCGCGGTGAGCTTCGCGAGCGGCACGCCCTGCGGCAGCACGACGGTCGCGGGCGCGCCGACGAGCTGCGCGGCGAACGCGACGCCCTGGCCGTGGTTGCCCGCGGACGCGGTCACGACACCGGCCGCGCGGGTCGCGGCGTCGAGACGAGTGAGCGCGTTCAGCGCGCCGCGGATCTTGAACGCACCGGTGCGCTGGAGGTTCTCGAGCTTCAGGTACACCTCGCGCCCGGCGAGCTGCGAAAGCGCTGGCGAACGCTCCGTCGGCGTGCGCCGCACGTGCGGCGCGATGCGCGCGGCGGCCTCGACGACCGCGGCACGCGTCAGCGCCGGCTTCTCCACGACGGTCATGATGCGACCCGGTCGAAAGCGCGACGCAGCCGCCGCACGCCCTCGTCGATGCGGTCCAGCGTCGGCCCGCTGATCGAGAAGCGCAGCGCATCGGAGTGATCGCGCGCGATCGCGAACGCGTCGCCCGGGACGAAGGCGACGCCCTCCTCGAGAGCGACGTCCAGCAGGCGGCGCGCGCTCATCCCCTGCGGCAGGCGGACCCAGAAGTAGAAGCCGCCGTCGGGATCGTTCCAGCGCACGCCGGTCCCCGCGAACTCGCGCTCCAGCGCGGCGCGACCGCGCACCTGTTTCGCTTGGTACATCTCGCGCAGCTTCGCGACGTGCGCGGCCGAGCCGCCGCGTCGCTCGAACTCGAGCACGATGCGCTGCCCGAGGGTTCCGGTCGACGAGTCCATCGTCTGCTTCGCGGCGGCCATCCGACCGATCGTGTCGCGGCCCGCGATGACCCACCCGACACGCAGG
>Ga0066709_100002878_pt1 | contig 12871 bp, 16 predicted proteins | sample GraSoiAngelo_158_FD_79665 | JGI IMG/M metagenome (GOLD analysis project Ga0066709, IMG submission 79665) | Grasslands soil microbial communities from the Angelo Coastal Reserve, California, USA - 14_1009_16_30cm | ecosystem: Environmental > Terrestrial > Soil > Grasslands | place: USA... | reverse complement strand
GCTTCCGCCGCGACGGCACCTGGCGGCGCATCCTCACCGACCCGGCGTCGGGCACCGTCCTCACGCAGAGCCTCGACGCCTACAAGCTGCCGACGATCGCCGACGTGCCCGAAATCGTCACGGAGCTCCTCGACATCCCCGACGAGCACCTGACGAACCTCGGCTCGAAAGGGCTGGGCGAGCCACCGATCGTCCCGACCGCCGCAGCGATCGCCAACGCGATCCGGGACGCCACCGGCGCCGATGTCCGCTCGCTGCCGATCACGCGCGAGGAGATGCTGAGGGCCCTTCGGGAAGCCCGCGAGCGCGAGAAGGAGAAGCGTGCAGCTCCTGCGGCCGTCTGACCTTCAGCAGGTCGACGGCGGCGTCTTCATCCACGGTGGAACGGAAGTCGTCCCGTTGCTCCGGGACGGGATCATCGAGACGGACACGCTAGTCGACGTCCGCGAGATCGTCCCGAGCGGGGTCGACGGCACCCGGATCGGAGCGGGAACGACCCTCGGCGAGCTCGAGATCGATCCCCACATTCCGGAGGCCCTGCGAGAGGCGGTGCGCCTGGCGGCAAGCCCTCAGCTGCGCAACGTGGGCTCGATCGGCGGCAACCTCCTTCAGGCGACTCGCTGCTGGTACTGGCGCCTCAAGTTCCCCTGCTACCTCCACGGCGGCGACAGGTGCCACGCGCGCGAGGGCGAGCACCGAGAGCACGCGATCTTCGCCAACGAGCCGTGCGCCTCTGCGCACCCGTCGGATCCGGCCGCTGCGCTGCTCGCTCTCGGGGCGACCCTCCGCACGACACGCCGCGAGCTGCCGATACGCGACCTCTACCGGCTCCCGACCGACGACGACCGAGAGCTGACCACGCTCGAGCCCGGTGAGCTCATCCTCGAGCTCGAGGTGCCCCAGCCGGAGGCGAGCGCGTACCTGAAGGCGATGGACCGGCAGCGGTGGTCGTTCCCGCTCGTCGGCGTCGCGGCCGCGAGGTTCGAGGACGGCACGAGACTTGCCCTGGCCGGCGTCGCGCCGGTCCCGTGGCCCCTCGATTCGCCCGAGGGCCTCGACTCCGCGACTCCGCTCCCGGGCACGCAGTACAAGCTCGAGATCGCGAGGGCGCTCGTCCGGCGGGCGCTCGAAGCAGTCGCATGACGCGGCTACTACTTGTCGTACCAATGATCATCGTCCTCACGACAAGCTGCGGCGGCAGCGGAAAGAAGGCGGCAATGGCCTGCGCAATCGGCGGCGACCCGAGCAAGGCGGAGCTGGCAAAGCTCGAGAGCGGTAAGACCTACAAGGGCACGGTTCGGACGAATAAGGGCACCTTCACGATCGAGTTCGCGACCACGACCTCGCCGTGCACGACGGCCTCGTTCATCGGTCTCGCGCAGAAGGGGTTCTTCGACGGGACGATCTTCCACAGGATCGTGCCCGGGTTCGTGATCCAGGGCGGCGACCCCACCGGCACCGGCAGCGGCGGGCCTGGGTATACGACCGTCGATGTCCCACCGGCCGACACCAAGTACGAGAAGGGCCTCGTCGCGATGGCGAAGACGGGCAACGAGCCGTCGGGGACTTCCGGCAGTCAGTTCTTCGTGGTCACCGGCGACACCGTCGGCCTCCCGCCGGACTACGCAGTCCTCGGCAAGGTCGTCAACGGCCTCGACGTCGTCGAGAAGATCGGCCGGCTCGGGGACGCGCACGAGCATCCGACCGAGCGCGTCGAGATCCAGGAAATCAAGATCGCGAGCTCCTAGGAGGGTTTGGCGGAATTCAGCTCGTTGCCGGGGTGCGATGGTCGTTCCGAGGCAAGGACGCAGGGAGCCCCAATGCTTTTCTGCATTGGGGCGACTGAGGACGCGGCCTCGGGGCGAGCAGCGCGGCCCGGCGGCACAGACTGTGTTTCGCCAAACCCTCCTAAAGTCGCCGCCTCGATGCGGCGGAGGGTAGCGTGTCGGCTAAGCCCGGCTCCGGCGGCGGCTCATCGTGATCCCCGAGATGCCTTCTGAAAGCCACGCCCTCGTCGCGGTCGTGCTCGCGGCCGGCGCGTCGACACGGTTCGGCGGGCCGAAGCAGCGCATCCTGCTCGAGCCCGTTCTCGAGCGCGTCCGGCAAAGCTCCGTCGACGACGTGCTCGTCGTGCTCGGCGCGTACGACGTCGAGACCTCGGCACGGACCGTCCGCTGTCCGGACTGGGAGCGCGGCCCTGGCGCCTCGCTCCGCTGCGGGCTCGCGGCGCTGCCGGATGAGGCCGAAGCGGCCGTCGCGGTCCTGGCCGACGGCCCGGATCTCTCGCCCGCCGCGGTCGTCCGCGTGATCGAGGTGTGGCGGGAGAGCGGCGCGGAGATCGTTGCCGCCTCGTACGACGGCGTTCGGGGTCATCCCGTCCTGCTCAGTCGCGTGGCCTGGGAGCGGATTCCCGACGAGGGGGCGCGGGACTTGCCCGCTCTGCTCGTCCCGTGCGACGACCTAGGGCCTCCAGGCGACGTCGATTTTGCCGATGACCTCCCCGAAAGGTTCCAGCCGCCGACCGCCGAAGAGTGATGCCTCCCATGGAAGCCGTACCCGCCCTCGAGCCCCGCACAGACACGCCTCCCCTGACAGCCGCCCGCGTGCGCCGGCGGCTCACCGTCGAGAGCGCCGCCAAGCTCGCAAGGCTGACGCCCGACGAGGTGACATGGCTGGAGGAGGGAAGGCTCTATCGCTTCCCGTCGAGCGACAGCGCGCTCCTCGCACTCCTCCTCTATTCGACGGCGCTTGGGATCGGCCGCCGCGAGGCCCGGAGCCTGGCCGGCCTGCCGCTCGTCGCCGCGCCTTCGCGTGACCGCGTCCGTCAGATCGCCGGGATCATGATCGGGGCAGTCGTCCTCATCGCCGCACTCGGCGCGCTCGTGCTGCCGGGCATGGTCCACGGCAAAGCGCCGGCGCGCAGCTTGGAAGCGGGTCTACCGCCGACCTGGCGCGTTTCCGTCGATGTGCTCAACGGCAGTGGCGACATGAACTACACGCGGAGCACGGCGGACCGGATCGGCGCCCTCGCCTACCGGATCGAGCGTGTCACCCGCGCCGACCGGTTCGACTATGCAAAGACGGCCGTCTACTTCCATCCCGGTGGAGAACGGCTCGCGAACCGGCTCGCGCGTCAGCTCGATGTCGAGTCACAGCCCTTGCCGGGCGCAGGCAATCCGCGCCGCCTGGTCGTCGTCGTCGGCCCCGCCCGACTTTAGAGCTCGAGCCGCAGCTCCGAGAGGCGCTGCTTCAGATCGGGGGCCATCGGCTCGCCGACCGACTGGTAGACGTAGCGTCTGAGGCTGGCCTCGAAGTGGTAGCGCTTGCGGCAGTATGAGCACCCGTCGAGGTGGCGCTCGGCCTCCTTCATCTCCGCATCAGTCAATTCGCGGTCGAGGTAGTCCTGGAGGACCTCCTCGCACCACTCGCATGGATCCACTGCCGTCATTGCGAGTCCACCGCCAGCTCAGCGAGCTCCTTCTTCAGGATACGCCGCCCACGATGGAGGCGCGACATGACGGTGCCGACCGGGATGTCGAGGATCTGGGCTGCATCCGCGTAGCTGAAATCGCCGATGTCGACGAGCACGACGACATCACGGAAGTCATGGGGCACCGCGGAGAGAGCCTCGGCCACGTGGTCCTGCGAGAGCCGCTCGAGCACACGCTCCTCCTCGGTCTCCCCGGTCGCGGCCTCGAGCCGGTTGTAGAGGAAGTAGTCGCCCTCCTCCAGCGGCTGCTGGTCGGGAGCGCGCTGGGCGCGCCGGCCACGGTCGATGTTGAGGTTCGTAAGGATCCGCAAGAGCCATGCGCGCAGGTTCGTTCCCGGCGTGAAGGAGCGCCAGCTGCGGAACGCCCGTGCATACGCCTCCTGCATCAGGTCCTCGGCCTCTTCCTTGGACCGGGAGACACCCCGAGCCACACGGTAGACCTGGTCTGCGAGCGCAAGCGCTTCCTCCTCGAATCGGACACGCTCCCGCGCGTCATCGGCGAGCCGCCGGGCCTCGTCTGACGAGGTCTCGCTCATTCCGGCGACCCTAGCAACCTCAAACGAGGCGCGAAACAGCCCTATTCCCCGACGAAGCTGGCTTAACGGTCTCGGTTCGCGGGTATGGGGAAGGCAAGCCCGGGAAGGAGACCGAATGGAAGGCTACGTCGTCGTCACGGTCGACGACCACAAGGTGGGAAAGGTCGTCGGGGAATCCGGCGGCTACTTGATCGTCGAGCAGGGGACACTCAAGAAGTCGAAGCACGCGCTTCCGCGCGAGTTCGCCCACGTCGACGAGGCTGAGCAGCAGGTGCGGATGACGGTCTCGAAGGACGTCTTCTGCGATTCGCCCAAGGTGAACGGCGCGCCCGACGAGCGGGCGATCGCCGCGCACTACGGCCTTCGCGAGACGGTGCCCGAGAACCTCCCGCAATCCGCGGACGAGCAGGAGCTCCGCACCGGAATCACGCCGGCTACCGAAGAACGCGCACAGATTCGGGAGGGCCGCTCCGAGGCAGGCCTTCCCGAAGAATCACCGGCCCTCCTCGGCGACCGCGTGTCGGGAACAGAGGAGCGGCAGGACTAGGAGGGCTCGACGCGGAAGCCGCCGCGCGCCATCGCGGCGAGCAGCTCGTCCCGGCTCGTCTGCTCGTCGTTCCAGGAGAGCGTCACCTGGCCCATGAGATTGGCGTTGGCCTGCTCGAGGCCGGGCTGGTCGCGGAGCGTCGCGGCGAGCCGCCCGACGCAGCGCTCGCAGCGGATGCCTGTGACCTGCATGGTCTCCGTCTGAACGGCCATTGCGCCCTAACTTACCGTCCGCTCGACGAGGTCGGCGCAGACCGCCTGGAGCCCTTGCGCGCGTCCGACCTCGAGCTGCCGGTCGGCCTCTGTCCGGGAGACGTCGATCTTCGAGGCGCCGGCAAGGTCTGCGAGCTCGGCGGCCAGCTCCGATGCCGGCGCGGTTCGTTTGCCGTCGGGGTGGATGAGCTCGGCTGCAAGCCCGAAGCGCGACGCGGCCCAGCGGTTCTGCTGGTAGAAGCCGCGCGCGGCCGGATCGTGGTCGGCGGGTTGCTCGAGCACCGCCTCGCACAGTCCTCTCAGGAGCGAGACGAGCTCCGCCGTCCGTTCGAGCGTCGTCGGCTGGTCAGGCATCCGGATCTCGAGCGTCCCGAGACGAGGGTGCGGGCGGATGTCCCACCAGAAGCGGGTGTAGTCGTCGGCGACGCGGAGGCGCATGAAGAGCTCGACGAACTCCTCCCACTCCGCATACGAGCGAAAGGCGGGCGGCGCGCCGGTTCGAGGCAGTTGCGCGAGGACCTCGGCCCGGTTCGAGAGTAGCCCGGTCTCTTCGCCCGCGAGGTACGGCGAGTTGACCGAGATCGCCAACACGACCGGGAGCCAGGGAAGCACCCCCTCGAGCGCCTGGAAACACGCGTCCGGGCTCGCCATGCCGACGTGGACGTGAAGCCCGCTCACTCCCTGGCGGCGAGCCGAGATGCCCGCGTACTCGACGAACTCGAGATATCGCTGCTCGTCGGCGATCTCCTGCTCGTCGGGCCGGCTGATCGGATGGCTGCCGGCAGCCGCGAGCCGGAGGCCGCGCTCTCGAGCAAGCTCGCCAGCGCTGCGGCGCAGCTCCGCCAGCGCCTCGGCCGCCTGCTCCGGTGAGTCGCAGATGCCCGTGTTCAGCTCGAGCGCCGAAGCAAAGAGCTCGCTCTTCAGCGTCCCAGTTAGACCGGTGTCCTCGGCGGCGCCGATGATCGCGGCGGCACGCGGCGCAAGTGCGAGCGACTCGCCGTCGAGCACCATCAATTCCTCCTCGACCCCAACCGAGAAAGGCGCCCGCTCGCCGAAATGCGCCTCGATCACGCCCGCAGTTTGTCAACGAATTCGGAGACCACAACCAGCCGCCGCCGGAGCCGGGCTCAGCCCGGCGGGAGGCTCACTACGAAAGGAAACCTCCGAACCACCACCCCGAGGGGCGGCTCCTGAAACGCAAATCCTCACGCCACCGCCCGCAAGGAGGGGCCCACGGGGGAACCAGGGGTTCCCCCGTGCCAGCGAGCGAAGCGAAGCAATCCAGTGGTTCCCCGTGCCAGCGAGCGAAGCGAAGCGATATGGCGGTCCCGGCCCGGGGGTGCTTCGCGCCGGGTTTGGGCCGGGACCGCCGGTGGGCCGGACTTACTCCAGGGGAGTGGGAGGTTGCCGACCGAGCTTCACGTCAGCCGTCCTGCGCTCGGCTCCGCGGTAGTACTCGAGTTTCAGGGTGTCGCCGGGCCTCTTCTGGGAGACGATGTCGCGCAGGCGCTCCGTCGAAGCCACTTCCATTCCGCCCGCCTTGACGATCTCGTCGCCGCCGAGGAGGTAGCTCTCGCCCGCGACGACGACCTGGGTCGTGCCGCCGCGAAGGCCCGCGCGCGCGGCGCCGGTGTCGTTGAAGACCCGCTCCACGAGCAGCCCGTGGTCGACTGGAAGGCGGAACAGCTTGGCGATGCTCGGCTCGATGGGGCGTGTGTCGACGCCGAGGAAGGGATGGTCGACGTGGCCGTGCGCCTTCAGCTGCGCGACCACGTCACGGACAGTGTTGATCGGGATCGCGAAGCCGATGCCGACATTCCCCTGCGAGCCCGAGTCGCCGGTCTCTATTGCCGAGTTGACACCGATCACCTCGCCCTGAGCATTCAGGAGCGGGCCGCCCGAGTTGCCGTGATTGAGGGCGGCGTCGGTCTGGATCACGTGGTCGATCGTCATCCCGGCGGGCGAGGGCAGCGACCGCTGGAGCGCGCTGACGATGCCGGCGCTGATGCTGCGCTCGAGCCCGAAGGGATTTCCGATCGCGACCACTTGGTCGCCGACGCCGACGGCGTCCGAGTTGCCGAGGTCGAGCGGCTTCAGCGCCCGCGAGCTTGCCTTCACCTTGAGGAGCGCCACGTCCGTCGAGGGATCGCTACCCACGATCTCGGCCTTCATCGAGCCGTTGTTCGAAAAGCTGACCTGCACGGACTGCGCGCCGCGAATCACGTGGTAGTTCGTGACGATGTAGCCCGCCTTGTCGATCACGAACCCGGAGCCGAGCGCGCGCTGAGTCTCGGTACTGGGCAGGCCGAAGGGATTACCGAAGAACGGGTCTGCGGGTATCTGCACCTTCGTCGTCGACGTCACCTGAACGACGCCCGGCGCCGCGATCCGGTAGATCTGGTTGACGGTCATCGCCTTGCCGCTTCGGGTGTCGGACGAGACTTCGTTGACACGAGGCCCGAAATCGCGGATGACCTCGCGCACGGTCGTCGTCCCCTCGCCGACTCCGACGAGGGCCGCGCCGGCTAGGGCCACGGCACCGCCGGCAACAGCGGCGACGAGAAGAGCCGCAGCTTTGATCAGAGAGTCTTTGCGCACCCCGGGCTGCACAACCCTTGTATAGCGGGGTGATCGTTAAGTCTGCTTTGAGCGTCCGTTAAGGCATCTAGGCGTGGTTCTCCGTCGCGCGCGGCCGAAACGTACTTGGGTCGGAGGTTTGCGTTCGCAGACGGCGCGACTCGAGGCTCCTCCCGGCAAAGGCGAAGGCGGCGACAGCGGTCGTGGCGACAAAGACGAGGAAGACACCGCCGGGGAGACGCGTAACCGCCTCCATCCCTGCGCCGACGAGCCCCGCGCACGGAATCGTCAGCAGCCAGGCAACAACAATGTTCCCTGCAACGCCCCACCGGACCGCCGAGAAGCGCGTGCTCGCTCCCGCGCCGAGCACGGAGCCACTAACTGTGTGCGTTGTCGAGACCGGGTACCCGTAGCGCGCAGTCAGCCAGAGAATCGCGGCCGTCGACGTTTGCGCAGCAAAACCCTGGGGTGGCTGGAGCTTGGCAACGCGTTGGCCAAGCGTGCGGATGATCCTCCATCCGCCCGCGTACGTGCCCGCGGCCATCGCAGTTGCCGCGCTGATCTTTACCCAGAGCGGAACGTGGAAATGCTCCGCAGATTGGTGCCCGGACACGATCAGCGCCAGAGTGATGACGCCCATCGTCTTTTGTGCGTCGTTCGTGCCGTGCGTAAAGGCGACGAATCCGCCGGAGAGCAGCTGCAGGCGCCGAAAGATTCGGTTCACAGTGCCGGGCGCCCGCTTCCGGATGATCCAGAGAATCCCCGTCATCAGGGCAGCAGCGAGCAGAAGCCCCCCGATCGGAGCCAACAGCGATGGGGCGAGAACCTTCTCCTTGAGACCGGTCCAGTTGACGACTCCGAACCCGTGCGTCGCAGCGACGGCCGATCCCATGACGCCACCGATCAATGCATGGCTCGAGCTCGACGGGAGGCCCATGTACCACGTGATCAGGTTCCAGGTGATGGCGCCAACCAGTCCCGCGAGGACGATCTTCAGCGTGATCGCGTCCGGATTGACGATGCCCTTGGCCACCGTGGCCGCGACCTTGAAGAAGAAGAACGCGCCGACGAAGTTGAGCACGGCGGCACTGAGAACGGCGAGGCGGGGAGAGAGCGCTCGTGTCGAGACGCTCGTGGCGATGGAGTTGGCCGTGTCGTGAAAGCCGTTCGTGAAGTCGAAGAAGAGTGCGATCGCGACGACGAGTACGAGCGTGACGTTCATCAGACGTTTTTGACGACGACGTTGCCGACGAGATCTGCTGCGGTCTCGCAGGCGTCGATCGCATCCTCGAGCGCCTCGAAGATGTCTTTCCAGCGGATGAGCGACCGCGGGTCGACCCCCTCGTCCTCGAACAAGGCCGCGATGGCGTCGCGCACGATCCGATCGCCTTCGTCCTCGAGCCGCTTGACCTCGACGACGTGCGGCCCTACGCGCCGGAGATGCCGAAGCTCGGAAAGAGCATTCGAGAGATGTTCACACGCCTCGACCAGCACACGGCACTGCTCGACCGCCTGCTCCATCGGCGCTTCGACCTTGTATAGGCCGAGGAGGTCGGAAGCGTTCTCGATGTAGTCGACGACGTCGTCGATCTCCTTGGCGAGCTCGTAGATGTCTTCGCGGTCGAACGGCGTGATGTACTGAGTGTTGAGCAGTTCGACGATCTCCCGGGTCAGCTCGTCACCCCGATGCTCGAGCTCCTTGACATCCTGCTGGCGAACGCTGAGTTCGGGGAAACCGCGAAACCGCCGTTCGGCAAGGCGGGCAGCCTCGAGCGCGTTCTCGCCGGCCTGGGTGAAGAGGTCGTAGAACTCAGTTGTGCGGGGAACCAGGGCCAGTCGCATCTCGCTCCTTCAGTTGGGGTCGATCTCACGCTAACCCGCTTGCCAGCTTGCTCCGTTACAGAGGTGTGAAAGCCGAGTTACAGAGCTGTGACAGGGTCGGCCGGCTCGCGACTTTCCACAAGCTCCAGCCTGTATCCGATTCCCGGCTGGGTCTTGATCTCCAGTTCGCTTCCGGCGAGTTTGGCGAGCTTTGAGCGCAAGCGCTTCACGTTCACGTCGACGCTTCGATCCCCGCGAGCCATCGCGTAGCCCCAGACCCTCTTGTAGAGGACTTCGCGCCTCATCGTCTTGCCGCCTGAGTCCACGAGAGCGTGGAGGACTTCCCGCTCACGACGAGTCAGGCCCAAGTCTTGCCCGGCCCATTCGGCTTCCCCGTTTACGTCGTCGATCCGCAACGCGCCCAGCTGGACGGGACGACTCGGCCGCACCCGACTGCGACGGACCGCAGCGGAGATACGAGCACCCACCTCCCGTTGACCCATTCCCTCGTGCAAGACCTCGTCCGCGCCGAGCTCGAAGAGGTCGGCTGCCATAGACGAGGAGGAGCCGGTGAGCCAGGCGACGAGCGCGCAACTCGGATCCGCACGGCGAGCACGGTCGAGAAAACCCTCTCCGGCTGTCCCGGCCTCGAACACGACGGCATCCGGTCGCGTAGTTCGCAACTCGTGCTCGGCCTCGTGCTCTCCAGCCACTGCCCGGGCGAGATGAAAACCGAGCTCGATGAGCAGTGATTCGAGCGCGAACGACCGGTCACGGGCGAGAACCAGGACCTGCACGCTTTCCGAGTCGGCGCGCATCCAACGAGACGCTATCCGACCCTGCGGTTGTTAGCGTCCGAAGACATGCGTCGCCGAACCATTTACGGAGTCGCCACCGCCACGCTTCTCCTCGCACTCGTGCTCGCCGCATTCGGCGTCGGCGAGCAGGCGGGCAAGCTCTCGGACTGGCAGGCCTTCACCCTCGGGATCGTCCAGGGCCTGACCGAGCTCCTGCCGATCTCCTCGTCGGGCCACCTGATTCTGGTGCCCTGGCTCTTCGACTGGCACTACCTCGAGAATCACGAGGACTTCAACAAGACCTTCGACGTTGCGCTCCACCTCGGCACGCTCGTCGCGGTCATCGTCTATTTCTGGCAAGAGGTCGTGCTCTATGTCGGCGCGTGGTTTCGCTCCGTCGGCAAGCGGGCGATCAGGACCGCCGACGAGAGGATCGCCTGGCTCATCTTCGTGGCAACGATCCCGGCTGCGATCGCCGGCGCCGCGGGCGAGGAGACGATCGAGAAGCACCTCGGCGCGCCGTGGCAGATCGCGATCAATCTCGCCGTCTTCGGGATCGTGCTGTGGGTCGCCGACCGCAGCGCGGAGACCCGCAAGCTCGAGGAGATCGGGCTCTGGACCGCGCTCGGCGTCGGAGCCGCGCAGGCGATCGCGCTGATGCCGGGCGTCTCGCGCTCGGGGATCACGATCACCGCCGGCCGCTTTCTCAAGCTGGACCGTGACAGCGCGGCTCGTCTTTCGTTCTTCCTCTTGATTCCGATCGTCTTCGGCGCCGTCGTCTACAAGGGGCTGAAGCACGTCGTCTTCGGCACCCTGCCGCCCGGGTCGACCGGCCCGTTCATCGTCGGCACGATCGCGGCGGCAGGAATGGGCCTGATCGCGATCGACGCGCTGCTCGGCTACGTGCGCCGGCACGACTACTCGATCTTCGTCCTCTACCGGCTCGCGGCCGCGGCGGCGATCCTGCTCCTGATCGCAACCGGAGTGAAGGACGCCACCTTCTAACCCGGGGTCAGACCCCGATCAATTCTGTGACAAAGTCTGCGCTGGCTCGAGCGTGAGGAGCGGTTCGGCCTACGCTCGGCGTATGCCTCGCCCGCTGCGCATCCAAGTGCCAGGAGGCCTGTACCACGTCACCGCGCACTGCAACACGGGCCGCCTGCTCTTCTGCGACGACGCGGAACACGACGAGTTTCTATCCATAGCGACTGACCTGATCGCCGGCCGTGCCTGGTCATGCCGCGCTTACTGCCTGCTGACCACGCACTATCACCTGCTCGTCGAGACGCCGGAGCCCGATCTCGCCGCCGGCATGCGATACCTGAATGGGTGCTATGCGCAGCGGATAAATTGGCGGCGCGGCGAGAAGGGTCATCTCTTTGAAGGGCGCTATCACGCGGTCATGGCTGAAGGAGACGAGCACCGCACGGAACTGCAGCGCTATATCGCGATGAATCCAGTTCGCGCTTCACTAGTTGCTCGGCCCGAGGATTGGCGCTGGAGCAGCTATCGCGCCCTTCTCGGACTCGCCAGGGCGCCGGCCTTGCTCGATGTCGAAGGAGCGCTGCTCGACTTCGCAGGGAGGGACGACGAGGCTCGGGCGCGGCTTCGTTCGTTTGTTGAAGATGCACTCTTGTCGTCAGGGGAAGACGAGATCGGGAAGGCCGCTTGAGTCCGTCCGACTCAAGGGGTCAGACCCCGATGAAAGTTGTGACACTTAATCGCCGGGAGCTTGCAGGGGCCGTCGCCGACGTCGGCGTTCTCGTGCCGATCGCCGTCGCGCTCATGGTCAAGAACGGACTCTCGGCGACCGCGGTGCTCCTGCCGGCGGCGCTTCTCTATTTCACCGTCGCGACGGTCTACAAGCTGCCGGTGCCGGTGCAGCCGCTGAAGGCCTTCGGGGCGATCGCGATCGCGAAGGGGCTCGGCGCCGACGACATCGCCGCCGGCGCACTGCTCATGGGCGCGATCTTCTGCGCGCTGGGGCAGCTTCGCCTCCTCGATCTCGCCGCCCGCGGCTTTCCGCGTGCGCTGATCCGCGGCGTCCAGCTGACCGTCGGCCTGCTCTTCCTGAAGATCGCGTGGACACTCGTGACCTCTCCGTCCAAGGGCTTCAAGGAGTACGCGCTGAGCTCGGGCTGGGCGCTTCCGCTGGCGATGCTCGTGCTCGTGCTCGCCTTTGCCTTCCGCCGCTTGCCGATCACGCTCGCGCTCGTCGGCGCCGGCGCGATCGTGGCGGTCGTGCTGGCCGGCGACAAGGCGTCTTTCGGCCCCTCCGCTATCTCGGTGCCGCATCTGGACGGCGCGACGTTCTGGACGGCCTTTACGGTTCTCGTCCTGCCGCAGGTACCGCTCTCGTTTGCCAACTCGTGCCTCGCAACGGCCGATGCCGCACGCGCCTACTTCGGGAGGCTCGGCGAGCGCGTGCGACCCGGGCGGCTGGCGACGACGTTCGGCTCTGCGAACCTCCTTGCTGGTGCGATCTCCGGGATGCCCGTCTGCCACGGAGCCGGCGGGATGACCGCGCACTACGCCTTCGGCGCGCGCACTGCCGCGGCGCCCGCGGCGATGGGGGCGCTTCTCCTCACGCTCGCGCTCGCTCTCGGCTCCGGGCTCGCGGCCCTGCTCGCTGCGTTCCCCCTGCCGATCCTTGCGGGCGTGCTTGCCACCGCCGGGGTGCTTCACATCCTTCTGCTCAGGGATCTCCACCGCGCCCGCGACTGGGCCGTTGCGCTGCTCGTCGGGATCGTCGGCTTCGAGCTGAACCTGACTGTGGCGCTTGCTCTCGGGCTCGCCCTCTGGTGGCTGCCCGTCGGAGTGAGCAGGCTGCCACGACTTCGGACCGCATAGTCCCCAGCTAGAGTGATTCGTCCGGGGTGCCCCACAGGTCG
>Ga0066709_100002876_pt1 | contig 12876 bp, 14 predicted proteins | sample GraSoiAngelo_158_FD_79665 | JGI IMG/M metagenome (GOLD analysis project Ga0066709, IMG submission 79665) | Grasslands soil microbial communities from the Angelo Coastal Reserve, California, USA - 14_1009_16_30cm | ecosystem: Environmental > Terrestrial > Soil > Grasslands | place: USA... | reverse complement strand
GGGACGGCTGGCACGTCGAGCCGACGAAGGCTCAGGGCTCGCACGTCCTCACCTCGATGCTCGGAGCCGGCGCGCTCGCGCTGATCCCGGCCGGAGACGGGGCCGTCGAGCGGGGCGAGCGCGTGGAAATCGAGCTCCTGCCCCGCGGTACGTTGTCCGGATGAGGGAGCGGGATCCCCGGCGGCTGCTCGCGCGTCGCCGCGAGGCCCGGGCGCGCGTGCACATCGTCGACGCGCCGGCCTCGGAGACCGCTCCGGGCGGCGCGGTCACGAGCCGGCAGGTGGCCGACGTGACCGTGCCGCGCGCCGAGCTCGACAGGATCTGGAACCCGGAGTACCTCGAGCGGCTCGCGCGAATGTACTGGGTCTTCCTGACCCGCATCTCGCTTGGGCTCCTGCGAGTGCTCTACACCCCGTCGTCGCGCGCCGTGGTGCTCATCGCACGTCCGCTGAAGCTCCTCACCTTCCGCGCGCCGCAGTACGAGATCGAGGCCACGCGCGGGGTCGTGACCTGGCCGATCGACCGCGGCCTGCTGGTCGCCCGGAACGGGCGCGGCAAGGGCTGCCTGAGGATCTCGGTCGAGCGTCCGGCTGAGGAGACGGGGCCGGAGATCATCGTGCGCGTCACCTCGGAGGTGGTCGACTTCCACCCGTTGCTCGCCGGCAACTGGCTACCGGAGCCCCTCGCCCGGATCGGGCGCGTCCTCTACGGCATCACCCAGCTCCGCGTCCACGTGATCGTGACCAACGCGTTCCTGCGCTCATTGGCACGGCTCGAGCTGCCGCCGTCAGTGGTCGGCGCGCTGCGGCCGCCGGAGCGCTCAGCCCACCCGCTCGCCTGAGATCTCGCGCAGCTTCTCGCGTACGTGGCGCGCCGAGACGCGGCGCACCGTGCCCGAGCGCGAGCGCATAACGAGCGATTCGGTCGTGGCGCCTGTCGTGGTGTAGTGGACGCCGTCCAGCACGTCGCCGTCGGTGATGCCAGTGGCTGCGAAGAACACGTCGTTGCCGGCCACCAGGCGATTCACGTCGAGCACCTCGTCGAGGTCGTAGCGGGCGTCGATCGCTGCCTGGCGCTCCTCGTCGTCGCGCGGCCAGAGCCGGCCCAGGAGCTGCCCGCCCATGCACTTGATCGAGGCCGCGGAGATCACGCCCTCGGGAGTGCCGCCGATTCCCCACAGGAGATCCACCGGGGACGCTTCCTGGACGGCGAGCAGGGCCGCCGAGACGTCGCCGTGCTGGATGAAGCGGATCCGCGCCCCGGCGCGGCGGATCTCCTCCACCGCCTCCTTGTGCCGGTCGCGCTTGAGCATCATCACGGTCACGTCGCGCACGTCGCCGCCCTTCTCCTTGGCGACCAGCTGAAGGGTCTCCGTGAGCGGCCGATCGAGGTCGAGCAGGTGCGCGAACGCCTGCTGGGCCGCGATCTTCATCATGTAGACGCAGGGACCGGGATCGAACATCGTCCCGCGCTCCGCTAGCGCGATCACCGACAGCGCGCGCGGCGAGCCGTCGGCCGCCAGGGTCGTCCCCTCCAGCGGATCCACCGCGATGTCGACCTCCGGCGGGGACCCGTCGCCTATCCGCTCGCCGTTGTAGAGCATCGGCGCCCGGTCCTTCTCGCCCTCGCCGATCACCACGATCCCGTCCATCTGGACGGTTTCCAGCATGTGCCGCATGGCGTCTACCGCCGCCTGGTCCGCCGACTCCTTCTCCCCGAGCCCCACCCAGCGCGCCGCCGCGAGCGCGCCGTACTCGGTCACGCGCACCAGCTCGAGCGCGAGGTTGCGATCGGGACGTGAGCCTGTCGGGTCGGGCATCCGGGGCTACGAGCGCCGCGCGGCTACACCACGCCCGGCGGCTTGCGCGCCCGCGCGCCCTGAGCCTGGCGGATGAGCCCTCCCGCGAGGATCAGCAACGCCCCGAGAAGCCCGATCCAGTAGCCGCCGCCGAATGAGAGGTCCACGGTCGATCCGGGCCTGCCGAGGATGATCCCGTTCATGAGGATCAGAGCAGCCGCGAGCATGCCGACGATCATCGTCACCTCACCGGGCCGCCACGTCAGCTCGTGGCCGCGGGCGATGATGTAGCCGAGGATGAACGGCGCCGCGCAGGCGGCGACCAGAAGCCATCCGAGGAAGCGGTAGGTCTGGAATGCCGTGAAGTCCCCGGGGTGGCCGTGCAGCTTCGAATTGATGTTGCAGCCTGCAGGCGTGCCCGCCTGCCCCTGAATCGACGAGCAGCTCGTCGACCACCAGGTGAGGAACAGCGAGCCGAACAGGACGAGCGCCCCGACGAACCCGAGGTACTCGGACCACATCAGCCTCCCGAAGTCGATTACCCGAGCCCTGGGCTCTGCCCTTACGTCCTGAGCTTCTCGAGCGGTCGCCATCACTCACTCCCCAGCGGTCGGGACCCTACCTGAGCGCGGGCCGCCTCGCCACCCCTCGCCGCCTGCAGCCCGCAAACGAGCCGTTCTGTGACGCGGGGCTTTGAGCCGCTTGCCCCAAAGCGTTAGGTTCTAGCCGTACAAAAGATCGAAGGAGGGCTCCATGGCCGTGACGAAGATCATCGAAGTCGTGGGGAGCTCGCCCGACAGCTCCGACGGAGCTGTGAAGGCGGCGCTCGAGGACGCCAGGCAGACGCTTCGAAACATCAAGGCCGTGGATGTGGTCTCGACGGGTCTGCGTGGCGAGAATCTCAACGAATGGCGCGCGCTCGTGCGCATCTCCTTCCTGGTCGAGCGCGTCAGCGAGTGAGCCGCTAGGCGCCCGCGCACGTAATGCAATGAAACGCACTCGCCCTTCGCGCGACTAGGCGGCCAAACCACCGGAACCGCGTGCAGCAACTGCATACCGAAACATCGCCCCTCGGAGGGGTCGAGCCGCTGGCCCGGCCCGAGCTCGAAGACGGTCTCGCGGAGGCGCGCGACCGGACCCTCCGGCTCGTCGACCCGGTCTCCGACCAGGACCTGAACCGGGTCCACGATCCGCTGATGAGCCCGCTGGCCTGGGATCTCGCCCACATCGCGGCGTTCGAGGAGCTATGGCTCTGTATGCGCGTGGGCGGCCGGGAGCCGATGCATCCCGACCTGCTCTCCGTCTACGACGCGTTCGAGACACCGCGCGCCGTCCGCGGCGAGGTGGAGCACCTCGGCCCGTCGGAGGCGCGCGAGTACCTGGCCAGGGTTCGCGAGCGCGCGCTGAGCGTCCTCGAGGAGGCCGACCTCGCCGCCACGGGATACGTGTTCGAGATGGTCCTCCAGCACGAGCATCAGCACAACGAGACGATGCTCCAGACGCTGGCGCTGGCCGATCCGGGGGTCTACTCGCCGCGGCGCGCATCGTCCCCCGGCACGCGCAACGGGACTCCCTCCGACATGGTCCGCATCGACGAGGGCCCGTTCCTCTGCGCGGCGGGCGCCGGCCGTTTCACCTACGACAACGAGCGCCCGAGGCACGAGGTCGAGCTGCCGGCCTTCGAGATCGACCGCGTGCCCGTCACGAACGCGGAGTTCATGGAGTTCGTGGAGTCCGGGGGCTACCGGCGGCGGCTCTCCTGGTCCGAGGACGGTTGGGCATGGCGAAGCGCGGAGGACATCGAGCGCCCGCTCTACTGGACCGCCGACGGCCGGGTGCGGCGCTTCGACCGGATCGAGCCGCTCGAGCCCGACCTGCCCGTGATGCACGTCTCCTGGTACGAGGCGGACGCGTACGCGCGCTGGCGCGGAAAGCGGCTCCCGACCGAGCTCGAGTGGGAGAAGGCCGCGGCATGGGGTCCGGACGCCGATGCGCCGCGGCTGCACCCGTGGGGCGACGAGCCCGCCACGAGCGACCGCGCCAACCTCGACCAGCTCGCGTTCGGACCGGTGCCGGTCGGATCGCTTCCCGCCGGCGCGTCGGCGTACGGCGTGCACGGCCTGCTGGGCAACGCCTGGGAGTGGACGGGGTCCGAGTTCCGCGGCTACGAGGGCTTCGAGACGCACCCGTACCGCGAGTACTCCGAGGTCTTCTTCGGCTCGGGCTACCGGGTGCTCCGGGGTGCCTCGTGGGCCACCCGCCCGTCGGTGGCGCGCAACACCTTTCGCAACTGGGACCTGCCGCAGCGGCGTCAGATCTTCTCCGGCTTCAGGTGCGCCGCGTGAACGAGCTCGTCAGCGACTCCCGGATCACGATCGACGACCGGCTCGACGGCGCGGCGGGCGGGGAGCTGGCCGACGAGGTCCGCGAGGGTCTCTCCAGGCCGCTCAAGGAGCTGCCGCCCAAGCTCTTCTACGACGACCGCGGCTCGCGCCTGTTCGACCGCATCACGCAGCTCCCCGAGTACTACCCGACGCGCTGCGAGCGGGAGATACTCAACCGCCGCGCCCCCGAAATCGTCTCCGCCTCCGAGGCCGAGGAGCTGGTGGAGCTCGGCTCGGGGTTCGCCTCGAAGACGCGCGCGCTGCTCTACGCGATGGCCGGGGCGGGGACGCTGCAGCGGTACGTGCCCGTCGACGTCTCGGGGCTCGTGGTCGAGCGCTGTGCGAAGGAGCTGTGCGAGGTCTATCCGGGCCTCGTCGTGCACGGCCTGATCGGGGACTTCCAGCGCGACCTCGAGCACATCCCCGACGGTGAGCGGCGGATGTTCGCCTTCCTCGGGGGGACCGTCGGCAACCTCCACCCCGACGAGCGGCTGCGCTTCTTCGGTGCGATCCGCGAGCTCATGTCGGACGACGACACCCTCCTCCTCGGTACCGACCTCGTGAAGGACGTGGACGAGCTGGAGGCCGCCTACAACGACTCCGAGGGCGTGACCGCCGAGTTCAACCGCAACGCCCTCTATGCCCTGAACCGGGCGCTTGACGCCGACTTCCCTCCCGAGCGCTTCGAGCACGTCGCGTTCTTCAACGACGACGAGTCGTGGATCGAGATGCGCCTGCGCTCGATGGACGACCGCACCATCCGCCTCGCCGGCGCGGACATGGAGATCGATCTGGCGGCGGGTGAGGACATCCGCACCGAGATCAGCACGAAGTTCACGCGCGGGCGGGTGGCCGGCGACCTCGCGGAGGCGGGCCTGCGGCTCGACGCCTTCTGGACCGACGACGGCGACCGCTTCGGCGTCAGCCTCGCCTCGCCGCGGCCGTAGGGCGCTCTAGCCCGTGGCCGCCTTCCAGTCCCGGAAGGCGTGCAGGAGGGCGTCGCGAGCCACGGGCGGCAGCGAGTCCTCGCGCAGGTGCCCGAGCACGCGCATGGTCACCCGCATCTGCTCCACGTAGGCCGTGCAGCCGTCGCAGCCGGCGATGTGGCGCTCGAAGCGCCGGCGGTCGCGCCGGGACAGCGCGCCCTCGAAGTAGTCCGTCACGAGCTCGACGAGCTCGATGCACGTGAGCGGACCGCGCCTGCGGATCACCGCGCACCCCCGAGGTAGTCCTCGAGCGCCTGGCGGACCTTCGCCCGCGCGCGATGGAGAAGGACCCGCTGGTTCACCTCGGTCAGGTCGAGGAGCTCCACCACCTCGTCGGACGACAGGCCCTCGACGTCGCGCAGGTCGATCACCCTTCGCTGCGCCCGCGGCAGGGCGTCGATCGCGCGACGGATGACGTCGCGTGTCTCGGACGCGAGCAGCCGCTCCTCGGGCTGCCCCTCCCATGGCCGGGGCGGCGATCCCCAGGCGCCGTCGGAGAGGAAGCGCTCGGGGTCGACGGTCTCGCCCTCCTCGCGCTCGAGCGACGTGAACGGCACGCTGCGGGCCTCGCGCGCCCCCCTCGTTCGGGCCCTGTTCACGAGGATGCGGAAGATCCAGGTCTTGAGCGAGGAGCGGCCCTCGAAGCGATCGATCCCGGTCAGGACCCCGAGCCACGCCTCCTGGGCGACCTCCTGGGCGACTGCGTCGCTCGCCACGAAGGTCCGCGCCACCCGCACCATCGAGGCGTGGTAGCGCTCGACGAGCTCCATGAAGGCCGACTCGTCACCACGCTTCAGGCGGGCGACGAGAGCCGCGTCTGGATCCTGGGGCTTGGGCTTCGCCTCCTTTGCCACTACGGGGCGCGACGCTACTCGACGCCAGTCGAGAGGGCCAGGAAGGAGGGCAGCGATCAACGCGGTCACATCGAACAGTCAGCCCAGTGCGCCGGTTGTTACTAGTGCGCCAGACTAGCTTCGATGGCCGATCACGAGCTCCGCGGCGAGCGCCTTCGCCTGCGACACGTCACCGAGGCCGACCTGGGGGCGCTCGTCGCGATCCTCCAGGAGCCGGCGGTGGCGCGGTGGTGGGGACGGTATGACGCGGACCGCGCCAGGCGGGAGATGCTCGAGGACCCGCAGGTCGAGGCGTTCGTGATCGAGCTCGACGGCGAGGTCGCCGGCGTCCTGTACGTGAGCGAGGAGAACGAGCCTGACTACCGGCACGCCGGGCTCGACATCTCGCTCGCCACCGCACACCAGGGCCACGGCTACGGGCGCGAGGCGCTCCGCGTCGCGATCGACCACCTGGTCCGCGAGCGCGGCCACCACCGGTTCACCATCGATCCCGCAGCCGACAACGAGGTGGCGATTCGCAGCTACGCCGCGGTGGGATTCAAGCCGGTTGGCGTGCTGCGCCGCTACGAGCGCGCGCCCGACGGGACGTGGCGCGACGGGCTGCTGATGGATCTGCTCGCGGACGAGCTGCCCTAGAGCCGGCCCTTGTAACGGTCGCCCGGAGCGGAGAGACTGGCCGGTGTGCGCGACGGCGCCTCCCTGCCCATCGCCGACTATGGACTGCTGGCCGACTGCTCGTCCGCGGCGCTGGTAAGCCGTTACGGCTCGGTCGACTGGCTCTGCCTGCCCCGCTACGACAGCCCGTCGGTGTTCACCCGCCTGCTCGACCCGGACGGCGGTCACTGGTCGATCGCCCCCGCGGGCGAGTTCCGCGCGGTGGAGCGCCGCTACCTGCCCGGCACGCTAGTGATCGAATCGGTGCTCGAGACGGATTCCGGACGTGTGCGCCTCCGCGACGCGATGGCGTTCGCCGAGGACCAGCGGGGGCACGACCTCGGCCACCGCCCGCCCCACGAGCTCCTGCGGACGGTGGAGGGCGTCGAGGGGACGGTCGCGATGGAGCTGGAGCTGGCCCCGCGCCCCGAGTACGGGCTCGTGCGGCCGCTCTTGCGCCTCGACGGAGACGGCGGCCGCACGTTCGGGGGGCCGAACCAGATCGCCTTCCGCGCGGGCGTCCCGCTCGAGCAGGACGGCCCGACCGTCCGGGCTTCGTTCGAGCTCGGGGCCGGCGCCACGGTCGGCTTCTCCATCCGCTGGGGCGAACCCGAGTTCCCGCCCCCCGAGCCAATCGCGCCTGGTGACGTGGCCGCCCGGATCGAGGACACGGCCGAGGGCTGGCGCTCGTGGGAAGCCCTCCACGACATATACGAGGGACCGCACCGTGACCTCGTCCGCCACTCGTCCCGCGTGCTAAAGGGCCTCACCTACCGCCCGACCGGCGCCGTGGTCGCGGCGCCCACCGCGGCTCTCCCGGAGAGCGTCGGCGGTGAGCGCAACTGGGACTACCGCTTCTCCTGGATCCGCGACTCGTCGCTGACGCTCGAGGCCCTCTACATCGGCGCCTGCACCGACGAGGCGGAGGACTTCGTGTCGTTCATGACCAGCGCGGCAGGCGGCACCGCGGCGACCGAGGGGTCGCTCCAGATCATGTACGGGATCACCGGCGAGCACGACCTCACGGAGCGCACCCTCCCCCACCTGCGCGGCTGGCGCGACTCGGCGCCGGTGAGGGTGGGCAACGGCGCCTGGGACCAGACGCAGCTCGACGTCTACGGCGAGCTCCTGAACTCGCTATGGCTCTACCGCGAGCGGCTCGGCGAGCTGCACCCGGAGATCCAGCGGTTCGTGGCGGACCTCGCCGACACGGCCGCACGCCGCTGGCACGAGACCGACGCCGGGATGTGGGAGATGCGCGGCGAGCCGCGCCACCACCTCTCGTCCAAGGTGCTCTGCTGGACCGCGCTCGACCGCGCGGTGAAGCTCGCACCACACCTGGCCGAGCACGCGAAGGTCGAGGAGTGGGAGAAAGCACGCGACGAGATCCGCGAGGCTGTGCTCACGCGCGGCTGGAGCGAAGCCAAGCAGGCCTTCGCGCAGTCGTTCGACTCGGACGAGCTCGACGCCGCGCAGCTCCTGATGCCGATTCTGGGCTTCCTCCCGGCCACGGACGAGCGCATGCGCTCGACGATCGAGGCGATCGCGAGCGAGCTGACCGAGGACGGGCTGGTGCTCCGCTACCGCAACGAGGAGGGCCTCAACGCCGACGGGCTCACCGGCGAGGAGGGGACCTTCGTGATCTGCACGTTCTGGCTCGTCTGCTGCCTGGCGCAGGCCGGTGAGATCGAGCGCGCGCGGGAGCTGTTCGAACAGCTCGTGGGCTACGCGAGCGACCTCGGCCTGATCGCCGAGGAGATCGACACGAAGAACGGCGAGCAGCTCGGGAACTTCCCGCAGGCGTTCAGCCACATAGGCCTGATCGTCGCGGCCAGCAATCTCGACAAGGCTCGCGCACGGGCGAAGGGAGGCGTATGAGCACCGATTACAACGTCATCGTGCTTGGCGGAGGACCGGCGGGCGAACACTGCGCCGGCGCACTCGCTGACGCTGGCCTGAAGGTGGCGATAGTGGAGCGCGAGCTGCTCGGCGGCGAGTGCTCGTACTGGGCGTGCATACCGTCCAAGACCCTGCTGCGGCCGGGCGAGGCGCTGGCTCAGGCGCGCGAGGCACCCGGCGCCGCGCAGGTGGTGGGCGACCGGGTGGTGGAGGCGAAGCCTGCGTTCGAATGGCGAGACTTCCAGACGTCGGGCTGGGACGACTCGGGCCAGGTGAAGTGGGCGGAGGGCGAGGGCATGGATGTGCTCCGCGGCGAGGGGCGGATCGCGGGCCCGGGGAAGGTCGCCGTCGGCGACAAGACCCACAGCGCCGACCACATCGTGATCGCCACCGGCTCCGACCCGGTGATCCCGCCGATCGACGGCCTGCGGGAGCTCGATGGAATTTGGACGAACCGCGAGGCCACCGAGCTGAACGAGGTTCCGCGCCGGCTGGTGGTGCTGGGCGGCGGACCCGTGGGCGTCGAGATGGCGCAGGCCGTGCGCCGGATGGGCGCCGAGGTGGCGCTCGTCGAGGGCGCCGAGCACGTGCTCCCGCGCGAGCCCGCCGCGCTCGGCGAGGCGCTCGGCGAGGCGCTCGAGCAGGACGGCATCGAGCTCATGTTCGGCCAGCACGCGACCACTGCCCGGCGCGACGGCGAGGGCTACGTCCTCGAGTTCGGCGACGGAGCGTCGCTGCGCGGCGATCGCCTGCTGGTGGCCACCGGCCGGCGGCCGCGAACGGCGGACATCGGCCTCGACGCCGTGGGCCTCGAGCCGGGAGAGCACGGCGAGGTGAAGGTCGACTCGCGGATGTCGGCCGGCGACGGCATCTGGGCGATCGGCGACGCGACCGGCATCTGGCCGCTCACGTACGTGGGCAAGTACCAGGGGAGGGTCGTGGCCTGGAACATCCTCGGCCGCGACGCCGAGGCGAGCTACGACGCCGTCCCGCGCGTGGTCTTCACCGACCCGCAGGCGGCGTCGGTTGGCGAGGCCGACGGGGCGAAGACCGCGCGCGTCGAGCTGGCCGGCGTCGCCCGCACCTCGACCTACACGCGTGCGTACGACGAGAAGCCGGGCTTCCTCACGCTCGTCTCCGACGGAGAGCGGCTCACCGGCGCCTACGCGGTCGGGCCGGAGGCCGGCGAGTGGCTCGGCCAGGCGACGCTCGCCATCCGCGCGGGCGTGACGCTCGACGTGATGCTGGACACGATCCAGCCGTTCCCGACCTTCTCCGAGGCGTACATGGACGGACTGCGGGAGCTGCTCGGGAGGTAGCGAGGTGGAGCTGCACTACACGAACCTCCTGATCGTGGTGGCCGTCGGGTTCGGCACCCCGCTCCTGCTCGCGCCCGGTAGCCGCTGAGCGAAATAGGCTGCATCCGCGTGAAGCTCGACGGAACAGGCGCCCTGGTCGCAGGCGGGGCCTCCGGCCTCGGCGAGGCCGCGGCGCGCGAGCTCGTGGCTCGCGGGGCGCGCGTGGCGATCGTGGACGTGAACGAGGAGCGGGCGCGCGCGCTGGCGCAGGAGCTCGGGGACTCCGCGGTCTCCTTCCGCGCGGACGTGACGAGCGAGGCCGACGTCGAGGCCGCGGTGACTGCGGCGGTCGAGCAGCTCGGCGAGCTTCGCTTCACCGTGAGCTGCGCGGGCGTCGGCTGGGCCGAGCGCACGGTGAGCCGGAACGGCCCGCACCAGCTTCAGCCGTTCGAGACGGTCCTGCGCATCAACCTGATCGGCACCTTCAACGTGCTGCGGTTCGGCGCAGCCGCGATGGCGCAGAACGAGCCCGACGAGGGCGGCGAGCGCGGCGCGGTCGTGATGACGGCGTCGATCGCCGCTTTCGACGGGCAGATCGGGCAGATCGCTTACGCGGCCTCGAAGGGCGGCGTGGTCGGGCTCACGCTGCCGGCCGCGCGCGACCTGTCGCGCCAGGGCATCCGCGTCTGCACGATCGCGCCGGGGACGTTTGACACGCCTCTGCTCGCGGCGCTCCCTCAGGAGGCACGCGATGCGCTGGGTGCGCAGATCCCGTTCCCCTCGCGCCTGGGCAGGCCGGGCGAGTACGCCGCCTTGGCCTGCCACATCGCGGAGAACCCGATGCTGAACGGGGAGACGATCAGGCTCGACGGCGCGCTGCGGATGCCACCGAAATAAGCGGCCCGCCGCGCGCCGGCCGAACGCCGGGCGCGCGCTACCGCTCGCGTGCCCGTTCGGCGACCGCTGCGCCCGCCCGCGCGGCGGCTGTGGCGGCCTCCTTCGCGGCGGTTACGGCCTGCTTGGCTGCGGTGCGCGCCTCGCGGGCGGCCTTGCCTGCTTCCTTCGTTGCGGAGTGCGCCGACTTGCCCGCCCTTCCAGCGGTGCGCCGCGCCTGCCTGCTACTCGCGGTAGCGGCGTTTCTCCTCCGCGTCGCGGCAGCCTTCCTGGCCGCGGCGGATCTCTGTGCCTTGGTCTGAGCCACTTGCAGGCACCTCCAATCGTTGCCTCTCTATTTGCGCTACCCGTGCGCCGAGCTGGCAAACGTCACCGCTGCAACATGCGCGTTGATGGGAACGGGTTTTCCGTGTCTAGCGCCCGAGCTTGGAGGCAACGCGCGTGCGCAGGTTGAAGGCGGCCTTGAACGCCTTGTCGCCGGCCGATCCGTCCGGCGGCATCATCCCGATCTGACGCGCGTACTGGAGCTGGTCGGCGACCACGAAGTTCGAGACGACCTTGCGGTCGCGGATCACGAAGTGATCGATGCCATCGATGGCCAGCGGCTTGCCTGTTGGCTCGATGCCAAGAAGCGAACCCTTGTGGGTGCCCGTCATGCGCCACTGCACGAAGACGTCGTCGCCCTGCTCCGCGATCCCGATGACCTCCATGTGGAAGTCCGGGATCGCGGCGAACGTGTTCTCGAAGTAGCCCGCGATCTCGTCCGGGCCGCGGCACGTCCTGTCCGGAAAGCGCTCGACCGTCTCATCCGTCCAGAACGGCCGCAGCGCGTCGACGTCGTGGTCGTTCAGCCGCTCGAACGCCCAGCGGATGAACTCGCCGTTGGTCAGTTCGGTGGGAGGAGTTGCAACAGCCATCGGTGGATCGTACGCCGTGGCCTACTACGCGAGCGCGGGTGCCTCGGGCAGCCGTTCGAGGGCGGCCTCCATCTCGGCCTCCGAGAACTCGATGTCCTCGAGCGTCCCGGACAGGTAGGCGTCGTACGCGGACATGTCGAAGTGCCCGTGGCCGCACAGCCCGAACAGGATCACGCGCTCCTCTCCCGACTCGCGAGCGGACTCCGCCTCGGCGATGACGGCGCGGATCGCGTGCGCGGGCTCGGGTGCCGGCAGGATCCCCTCGGTGCGCGCGAAGCGCACCGCCGCCTCGAACGTCTCGTTCTGCCTGTACGCCACGGCGTCGATCAAGCCGGCCCTCACGAGGCCGCAGAGGAGCGGCGAGTCGCCGTGGTAACGCAGGCCGCCCGCGTGCACCGGCGGCGGCACGAAGTCGTGCCCCAGCGTGTACATGGGAAGCAGCGGCGTCATCCCCGAGGTGTCGCCGAAGTCGTAGCGGTACACGCCCCGCGTGAGCGTCGGGCACGCGGCCGGCTCGGCCGCGAGGAAGCGCGCCTCCGACTCCCCGCGGAGCCGCCGCCGGACGAACGGGAACGACAGTCCGGCGAAGTTGGATCCGCCCCCGACGCACCCGATCACGATGTCCGGCTCCTCCCCGGCCATCTCCATCTGGCGCATCGCCTCCTGGCCGATCACCGTCTGGTGCATGCAGACGTGGTTGAGCACCGAGCCGAGCGCGTAGTTCGTCTCGCTGTCGCCGGCCGCCACCTCGACGGCCTCCGAGATCGCGATGCCGAGCGACCCGGACTGGTGCTCCACGTGCGTGCGGCCGGCCTCGGTCGTGTCGCTCGGCGATCGGTGGACCGTCGCGCCCCACGTCTCCATCATCGAGCGGCGGTAGGGCTTCTGGTCGTAGCTAGCGCCCACCATGTAGACGACGCAGTCGAGGTCGAACAGGCTGCACGCGAGCGCCAGCGCCGAACCCCACTGGCCGGCTCCGGTCTCCGTCGCGAGCCGGCGGACGCCCGCCTTCTTGTTCTCGTAGGCCTGCGGGACGGCGCTGTTCGGCTTGTGCGAGCCGGCGGGCGACCCGCCCTCGTACTTGTAGTAGATGTGCGCGGGCGTATCGAGCGCCCGCTCGAGCCGCCTCGCGCGGAACAGGGGCGAGGGCCGCCAGCGCTTGTACACGTCGCGGACCTCGTCGGGGATCTCG
>Ga0066709_100002875_pt1 | contig 12879 bp, 7 predicted proteins | sample GraSoiAngelo_158_FD_79665 | JGI IMG/M metagenome (GOLD analysis project Ga0066709, IMG submission 79665) | Grasslands soil microbial communities from the Angelo Coastal Reserve, California, USA - 14_1009_16_30cm | ecosystem: Environmental > Terrestrial > Soil > Grasslands | place: USA... | reverse complement strand
CACTTGTCCGGTGAAAATCATCAACACCGACGCAATCTCGAGGCCCAGGTTTCGGCGTGGAAACAGATGGACCAGTCCGAGCACCAGCCCCGGCAGGAAGCCGAGGACCGGGATGCTCTGAAGAATATCGAGCACCGGCAGCATCAATCGCTCGGCGCCGGCCACCCGCGCCATCGCGTAGCCATATATCATCGTGAAGAGGAATGACACGCCGTAAGCGATAACGCCACGCGTGAGGCTGAACAATGCGTAGAGAGGCAGGTAGCGCGCCTCCAGGTGAATGTCGGCGACCGGCCGGAGCGGGCCGCTCCATTCACGAGCGACCGTCACTATCGCGTAAATGAGCCCGACCAGCAGTCCGACGGCCGCCAGATCAACCCAATCGAATGCGCGCTCTGTCCGCTCCAATGGTTTGTCGGTGATCACGGATGCTCAGGGGCTGAACCTGGCGATACGATCGCCGTGTCTGTTCAAGGTAGCGGCGGGCGTCCCGCCTGCCCTAGAGCCAGGCATCTTGCCTGGCGGATCCACGCACGGCTCTCGCCGTCAATTCCGCGTCCAGAGGTGCCATTCCGGGCGGCAAGATGCCGTTCTCTACCGCAGCCAAGATGGCTGCCGCTACAGATGCAGGCCAGCGCCAGGATCCGCAGAGCCGACGTGCGCGGACGCAACAGCCCACCCATCGGCCCTCCCAATCGCGAAGCTGCCGACAGCATGGCTCCTTGAGAAACAAGGCTCAATGCGCCGCATGAGGAGGAGCACCTTTGCATCCCGGGAGTGTCCAATGACAGGATGTTTCTGCCAACAGGATTCGCGTCACGCTTTAAGTCTTGAACCGACTGGACACATTCATGTTGCAGATGCAACATGAATATGTCCGCAAGATCCCAGCATGTTCCAGCCAGTAGACCTCGAAAACCTGGGGAGCCCCTGAGCCGCTTGGACAGACTTGTGTTGCATGTGCAAAATAAAGTTGTCCGCAAGAATTCCAGCCGGTTCTAGCCAGTAGCCTCGTAACTAGCAGCTCTGTCAGCCTTGGGACCATGAACCCACCCCTAACCCCTCCCAGGAGGGGAGCTGATAGGACGCGGACTAACGCCTGCTCCCTCCGGGAGTGGCTGGGAGGGGGTTAGTTCATGGACGGCTCGAGCGGCGGTGCACATAGGGGCGGGAGATCAGGTCCGGCAGCAGTTGCGTGCCGAGTCCAGGACCGGTAAGCGGTTCCACGAATCCCTGTGAGATCTTGGGCAATTCCGTGACGAGGTCGCGATACCACCCCGTGTAGAAGGCGCGAACAAATTCCTGAATCGGCGTGTTGGGCGTACTCACCGAGAGATGCACGGCGGCCGCAAACGAGACCGGCCCGACACAATCGTGGGGCGTGGCCGGAAGCTTGTACGCTTCGGCCATTGCCGCGACCTTTTTGCTCTCAGAAATACCGCCCACCCAGGTTGGATCGTAAATGATCATTCCAGCAGCGCGCCGCTCCAGGAGCTCGCGAAACGACCAGCGCGTGGCCAAGGTTTCGCTGGCGGCGGTCGGTACCCGCGTGGCTCGGGAAAAGCGGGCCAGCGCGCCGAGGTCATCCATCTTGATCGGATCTTCGTACCAGGCCGGCTCGAACGGTTCCAAGGCACGCGCGATTTTGATCGCGGTCGGCAAGTCCCACATGGAATGCAGCTCAACCATGATCTCGATCTGGTCGCCGACGGCAGCGCGTATTTTATCGAAAGGCTGCAAGGCGGATTTGAGGTCGCCGACTGAAATGGAGTGGCCCCCTGATTTCTCCGCATACGGATCGAACGGCCAGATTTTCATGCCGCGAATGCCTTCGGCCAGGAGGCTCTGCGCCAATTCACCCGCTCGATGCGTGAAGGCCTCGAGATCTTCATAGGGCCCCGCTGCTGTCCTTGCGAGAGCGCCGGTGGCGGGATTTTTCTCGATGTAACGTTCCAGGCTTTTCCGGACGTAGCTGTAGCCGGCGCAGGTGTTATACACCGGGACCCGATCGCGCACCGCGCCGCCCAACAGCTGATAGAGCGGCTGGCGGCAGACCTGGCCGAGGATGTCCCAAAACGCCACGTCGAGCGCAGATCGGGCGCGCATCTCGACTCCCGTGCTGTTGAATCCGACAAAGCCGTTCAGGCTTTGCCAGTGCTGTTCGATCCTCAAGGGGTCTTTGCCCAGCAAATAAGGCGCGGCCATGGAATGAATCCAACTCGCGACGGCATCGGCCGTGAAAAAAGTCTCTCCCAGCCCGACAATTCCTTCGTCCGTGTGCAGACGGACGAAAACGACGTTGGGGAATTCATCCAGCAACAGGGTCTCGACCTCGGTGATTTTCATAGGGTCACAGCTCCTCGCCAAGGGTGAAGAGCGTCGCCTTCGCGCGCGGTGTTGGCCCTGGGCCGGGCGCGCAGGAAAAGCGGCATTCGTTGACGCCCGCCCGCAACGTCGGCAGCGGCGACTTTAATTTCACCTGGGCGAGCGTTTCGCCGCGAGACCCATAAGCAGTGCAATCGCCCTGCTCGTTGCACTCAATCCAGCTTCCCGAGGTCAGTTCGGCCAGCAGTTCGATGCGCTCACCGTTCACACTGAGCACAGGATTCCGGATGGTAGCCGGGACCAGGGGTAATGCTTTCACCGGGCCGAGCCGAAACTTCGTCTCACGGCCGGGTGTAAGGTTTTGCAGCCATACGCTGGCGGACTCGATGGCACCGAAGTCGATCGTCTCGCGATAGACGTTATACACGCCCTTGCCGTCGTTCCACACGAAGTCGCTCCAGCGCGTCGATTCGGTTTCGACGAGCGTGACGAAGCGCCGCCCCGTGAAGTCCACGGACACGTAGCGGTCGGCTACGGCGCCGAAGGAGAGATGCCGAGGGCTTTCGAGCCGGATTGCCAGCAGCTCGCCCAAGCCGTCGCCTTCGATCCAAACACCGAGCGCCTGGCGTTCTTTCAAGTTGAGTGTCGGCGCGAAACGCTTCTCGAGCCGCGCCCAGGCGGCGTTGCGGGCGACCCGGCCCGAGTTCGTGGCCACAAGCACGCCCGCGCCTGCCTCGTCCCGCGCGGCCGAGACGAAAATGCTTACGCCCTCCGCGCTTCGGCCGCTCCATTGCGCTGCGTCGGCTCCGGAAAAATCCGCCAACACCGTGGCGTTCGTGTCGTCGGGCGGCGCAGCGGCCATGAGCGCCTCGAGGCGGAACCGGACGGATTGCGCGCCGAATGCGTTTGTCGTCCGCCACGCGAGCGTCCACGGCTCGGCCACTGCGGCCGTATGCGGGTCAGCGTGCGAGCGCCGGAACCGCACTTTCCCCGGCGCGTTCGTGACAAGGGCAAATTCACTGCCCGGTTCGCGGAGTTTCGCCTTCGTCCCTTCGTCGAATGTGTTCGATTGACGCAGGTCCTCGCACGTGCGCAGGATGTCCACCGCGCGCCGAAACAACGGGACCGACTGTAGCTTGTCCCGATCCACCGCGCCGGTCAGCGAGATGCCGGCGTCCCACCCGATGAGCTTCGCGCCGAGATATTCCATCACGTCGGGGTAGGTCGGCTCGGTCTGCGGCGGGGTGAACGACTGGAAGTTCCACCAGCCGAGATGCAGGGGAAGCAACAGGCCGCCGTTGACCGCCTCCGCATGGAGGTCGATGAACCGTTTGTGACCGCGCTGCGGATAATCCCACGCCTGCCAGCGCGTGCGGTATTGCCAGAAGTGGTGCCACATCGCGCTCATCTCCATGCCGACCGGCCGCTTGAGGCGCTTCTGGATTTCGAGCACGAACTTGTCGGCCCAATACCAGCACTCATCCGCGCCGCGCAGAATCGAGCTGCCGTCAATCGCGTCGAGGTAAATACCGTCGAAACCGCAGCGGTTCACCACCTCGGCGTGGTTGGCGGCGATTTCCTGGAACAGCGACGACTCCGGGTCGGGCACGAACAAGCCGAAGCATTCCTTCAAGTGACGTGCCTTCGCTCCCTTCGCGTGTGCGGCGGCCTTGGTTAGCAGCGCGCCGCGTTTGACGCCGGTGAAACGCCAGGGCGGTTCTTTGCTGAAACCGCCAAAGGTGACGAGTTCATCGCCGATGTGAAGCGCCACACTGTTGTGCTCGAAAAAGCCGGTGACCGTGCTCAGCCCGGCCGTGGACTCGTTCAGCGGGATTTCCGTGGCGTCCGCACTGACGTCCGCGGCGAGCGTGAAACTGCGAAAGGCATCAAGCCGCGGGTCCGGCACGGGCGTGACGTAACGGGAGCGTTTGTCGATGAAGAATGCGTAGGTGTGGAAGATCGCGCCGAGGCCCGCCTCGTGCAGCCGCGCCACGATCCAGCGCCAGCTTTCCCATCCTTCCGGCCATTTCGCCCGATCCAACTCGAAATCGCCGAATCGAAAGAATCCTCCGCCGCCATGGTTATCGATCTGCGTGAATCCGAGGCTTCGCGCCATTGTGATCCACTCCGCGACATTCGTCTCGGCGAGCGAGCCGAAGTTGAACAGGTAAGAGCCGTGATTGAACGCGACATCGCGCGCCCAGGGACCACCGACCTTGCAAAGCGGCATCTCGTCCGCCTCGGACAAGACCTCTTGAAGGGCTGACAGCAACCGGTTCATTGGCACCGCGACGATGGCCGCCTTGGCCCCGACCAGACCAAACTTCTTCTCGCAGGCGGCCCGGAGTTCAGTCTGCAGGGCCGGGAGCTGGTCCACGCGCGTGATGAGGTTGAGCGACATCGCGCAGGCAGCGAACGGTTCGTCCGTCCGACCGCGCAGGGTGAGCGGCACATTGAGAAACACGAGCGAATCAATCTCCTCGCCCCGGATTTCCTCCACCGTAAGGCGAAGATAGGAACGACGTGGCTCGACCCGCAGCACAACCTCAACCCCGGCGCCGGCGAACTTCAGCGTGAGGCGATCGTCGGCGAGCCTCGCGCCAGCGGCCGGAAATTCCCTCCCCGCACGTCGGACGAGTGCACAGGGAAGCGCGCCGCCGGGTCTCAGATAATCAACGCCGGTCGCCCGATCGACGAACAGGAGGCTCCGCCCGTCGGGAGAAATGGAATAGCGGAAGTGGGTGTTCTCCAAGACGAGCGCAGGTGGCGAATCCGATGTCGCCGCCGAGCCCGCGGCTGCCGCAGCGTTGCCCTTCATCGCGGGTTGCCGGCGCAAGGTTTGGCCGTACTCCTGGATCGCGCCAGGTTCGCCGAAGCGCCGCACATAGTCGGCGTCGATCCAGACCGCGGAGGTCGTCACGTGCCGTAGCCCGAGCTGCGCGTACGTTTGGGCGTCGGCCTCGAGCACCTCGCGCCGCCAGCGGAGCTGCACCGCCGGACGTTTCCACTGTGAAAAGCGCGACACGTCCAGCCAGTATTCGAGCGCTTGCGCTGTGTCGGCGGGAAAGACCCGAAGATTCTGTCCCAGCCGTTTCCAAGTGTCCCTGGCTTCTGAAGTGGTCTGTTGAGCGAAGGGCTCGTCGTAGCGGCGCTGGATGGGTGCGAATTCGAGGAACACTCCCGGTTCCGGTCGGACGCGCGTCGGCGGCGCGAGCGTGTTGGCGTAGGCCAGGTGGGCCAGTTGCGCCCGCGGATCGAGCTTGCGCAGTTCGCCCAGGAGACGGTTTTCCAGGAGCAACGCCTGGTCGGAGTCGGAAAATTGGCGGCATTGCGGACAACGGCACCAGGGCTGGCCGTCGTCGCCCCAGAGGAAGTAGCGGCCGGTCGTCGGTCTGAGGACGGCGGCAAGACGCAGCGCGTTGGTGGCCACGATCTCCAGGGCGCGCGGCGCGTGGACGCAAAGATTCGCGTGGGGCGTTCGCTCGCCCTTGTCGTTCATCCGGAAGAGAGCGGGTTCGGTGGCGAAAAGCGAGCGCGGCAGCAGTTCGCCAATCGCGTGCAACTCGTATTCAATCTGCAAGCCAAGTCGGGCGCACCTGGCGAGAAAATCCCTCCCCGCCGCCGACTCGATGAAATCGACAACGGCCTTCGGTGAAGTGCCGTGATGCAATCCGATGGTGGTCAGCCCGGCCTTGGCAGCGCGCTCCGGCCAGTCGCTGAGCGAGAAGTCTTCCGGGACCAGGACGACGCCGCGGGTGTCGAAAGCAGCCGCTGTCGCCGACGGAATTTCCGGCACGCGCCAGTCGGCCAAAGCAGAGGGCACGTGGAAGTCAGGTTTCGCGGCAGCGGGTTGGATCCAACTCAACCAGTTGTCGTCCGCATCTCCGGATGCGTCCTGGCGGAACTCGGCGCGGAAGATGCCCACACGCAAGGACGCACCCGCCGCGACGGGGCGCTGCATGAGTTCCGAGAGGGTCTTCAAGGGCAGCGAGGCTTCGACCGTGTAACCGCCCGGGCGGAGCCTGCCGGCGGCCTGAAGTCCGGCGCAGTTCCAGGCGCTGTCGAAGTTGCGATAGTGGCTGGCGGCGTAGTCATGCACCCGGCCCAGCGGATCGATCTCCAGGCAAAAGTAGCGTTCTAGGGCCACATCGCGGGCGAAGAAGATTTCCACGCGGTCTTCTTTGTCAACGGTGGACTCGCCGGCGAAATCCTTCCCCACAACCACATCGTCGTCAGTTACGTCGAAGGCAAAACAGAAACGCCCGGCATCAGCGAAGGCGCGGAACTCGGTGACGGGTGCGGCGCGTTTCGACCACGGGAAAGAGAAGGCGCGCAGAACGTCGGCCCGCTGCCAAACGGGTTCCGTGAGATCGCCGTCGATACGGACCTCCGCAGTTTCCGGCGTGCGATTGCTTGCCACGTTGCCCGACTCGGCGGCGCGGGCCGACAACCCCATGGTAATAGAGACTATCTCCGCGAGCACGATGGCCTGGAGACATGGGAGTGGGTTCATCGCATTGATTCATTACCAGAGTGGCGCCGGCCTTGGCGAGACAGTCCTTCTCGCTGGAAAGCACGTTAGCGGAGCGCGCCCGTCCTCGGGCGCAGCCGGTTTAAGCGCGGGCGAGTGCTTTTGGAATTGAAACGTTGCTGCTGCCGAGGAAGGCAGCACTCCGGACGCTAAACAGATACGGAAGCACCGTGAACTCGCAGAACAAGAATGTCTGCGCTACGTCGCTAAACACGTACCGGGCTTGGCTGTTACGAATGCCGGCGTCTTGACAAGGAACTCCGCTACCGGGCCGGTGCGGCTGCCTTGAACGCGGTTTTGTTCGTCGTCCACCATTGTTCCCATTTCGCGGCGTCATCTTCCTCAATGGTCTGGCCGGAGACGGTTCGGACCAGAGCGAAGGCGCGGTTGCGCACAAGCGAATTGGTGTCCCTGAGAAGGGGCAATGTGAGTTCAATCGCTTCGGCTCAGCAGCTCAACATAAAATGGACTGCTGCCGGCCGTTTTGTGTGCGCAAAGGCATAGCGTTGCTTCCCCGCGGATTTCAGGATCGGGATCCCGAAAGAGCGCCATCAACGGAGCAACCAGTCGCCGGTCCCAATTGGGCCCCGAGGCTCGCACGGCGTGAAGGCGCACCTGCGGCGCCGGGTCTTCGAACAACTTGAGCAGTAGTTCAATCCGCATGTTCTGCAGTGAGATGGCACGAGCCTGCTCGCGCTGCGGCCTGGCCTCCTCCCATTCGACGCGGCTCCGGTCGATCTTCTCGAGCGACCTCTCAAAGGTGAATCTGTCCAGCAAGGGCTCCGCCGAAAGAACGTAGAGCGAAACCTCGGACGGTTTGCCGCCCACCGCCGAGATTCTCAACGGAAAGATGCACGTTGGCGTATCGAAGCTGATCAACAACGGGTGCAGCTCACCGCTGGATAATTGTTTCTGGACAGCCTTGCGGGCTACCGGTGCCCCGGTGTCCTTTCGGCCTCCACTGGACGCCATCCGGAAGGCGACGCCTTCGTGCAGCCGGATCTTCGCGGCGATAAAGCACCAGCCCTTCCGTAGATACTCGTCAATGATCCCGGATTTCTCCGCCGGAACCGAAAAGTTGTGAGCCTGAAGCCAGCGCGCCAGGCCGCCGCTGTCCTGTGCGGAAAGCATGGCCACTTCATACGCGCCAACGGTTTTGATTTCGATGACTTTGACGGTTTCTTCCGCGCCGCCTTTGGTGTAACCGCCCAACGTGGCGACTCCGCCAAACCAATAGCCCGGCACCCAGTAGTAATCCGGTCCGGGCGCCACGGGCACGTAATCGACCGGAGAAGGTGGCGGTGCCTGCGTCGCCGACGCACTCGGCGGTTGTTGTGCCGGTGCCGCGGGTGCCGCGTTGGTATAGGCCGGCACTGGCTCCGCCGACTGCCAATTTGTCGAAGGCGTAATCACGGACCTTGCCCGGCGCGGACTGTGACCGGAAAACCCGAATCGCCAGTCAGATTTCTCGAGGCAACCAAAAATCCGAAAGAAAACAATCAACCAAAACGTAAGGATAATAATGAACCAGAAATTCGATGACCTCAATTGAAATTGAAACCAATCCACCAATGAAAACCAGATTGACCCTCCCACTAATCCACCGAAATGCGCTGCTGCTGCTGATCGTAGCGCTCAATTCTCACCTGCCAGCCTGGGGCCAAGGCACCGTGTTTTCTTATCAGGGCCGCCTGGACGCCAACGGCGTTCCGGTCACCGGGGATTATGATTTTCGATTCTACCTGCGCGACGCGTTCACGGGCGGGAATCCGGTCAGCACAACCAATACCCTGGCGCCAGTCGGCGTCAGCAATGGGCTGTTCTCCGTGACCTTGGATTTCGGGAACAACCCCTTCTCCACCGGAGCGCCGCGCTGGCTGGAGATCGGCGTGCGACCCACCGGCAGCGGGGCGGCTTACTCCACTTTGAGTCCGCGCCAGGCGTTGTCGGCCACGCCGTATGCCCTGACGGCCAGCAACCTCACCGGCACGTTGCCGGCCAGTCAGTTGAGCGGCGCCCTCTCCTCCGCCCAGTTCAGTGGCAACTACGCCAGCGCGGTGACCCTGAACAACCCGGCGAACAGTTTCTCCGGCAACGGCGGCGGCCTGACCAACGTGAATGCCACGCGGCTGGGCGGCCTGGTTTCGTCGAACTTTTGGCAGCTCGGCGGCAATAATATCGCCGCCAATCATTTTTTTGGCTCGACGAACAACCAGGCACTGGAACTCAGGGTCAATGGCCAACGCGCCTTACGGCTGGAGCCAACGCCCAATGACGCGTCCGATTCGAACATCGTCAATATCGTGAGCGGCTCGCTCGCAAACTCGATCGGCGGCGTCCGCGGCGCCACGATTTCCGGCGGTGGCGCGGAAATGTACGAGGGCGACAGCGGCCCCAACATCGTTCAGAGTGATTTTGGCACGATTGGCGGCGGTTTGAACAACAACAGCGGCGGCTTCGCGGCGACCATTGGTGGCGGCTTTCGTAACTCCACCTTCGGGGAGACGGCAACCGTCGGCGGTGGCTTTGCCAACAAGAGCGACGGTCCATACGCGACCGTGGCCGGCGGGATTGCCAACTGGAGCCTGGCTGAATCGGGAACCGTGGGCGGCGGGTGGCTCAATCATATTCCAGGTCCCGGTGTTGGCGGGACGATCGCGGGCGGTAAATACAATACCGCTCTTGGCGTGTATGGTACTGTGGGCGGTGGCGCGTACAATACGAGTGGGGCTCCTGCGACCATTGCGGCCACGGTGAGCGGAGGCGAGGGCAACACTAGCACGGGCAGTTTCGCAACTGTAGGTGGCGGTGCCACCAATATGTGCAGCGCAGATGGGGCAGTGATCGCTGGCGGCCTCTATAACAGAAATCTGACGATGTGGGCCAGTGTGGGCGGCGGCTATCAAAACCTCATCACTGGCAACAGCATGGCCGCCACTATCGGCGGCGGCTATAACAACACCATCAATGCCAATGGCTACGCCGCCACCATCGGCGGCGGCTACCAAAATAATAGCACAGCCTTCTATTCGACCGTCGGCGGCGGTCATGCAAATGGCGCTAGCGGGTCTTTCGCGACGGTGGTTGGCGGGGCCGAGAACATCGCCAGCGGCGACTTCGCCACAGTCGGCGGAGGTGACGCCAACACGGCCAGTGGCAAGCTCTCCTTTGCGGCAGGCTATCGAGCCAGGGCTACTGATCAAGGCAGCTTTGTTTGGGCGGATTCACAGGCGGCCGATTTCACTTCGACCACAAGCAACCAGTTCAACATCCGTGCGGCCGGCGGCGTGCGCCTCAATCCGGACACCAGCTTGTTCTGGGGCAGCGGCGCTCGACTCTGGTCCAACCAGGGCGGCTCGATCGAATTGGGCGACTCGCTTGCCGGTGCCGGTGCCAGCATCCCTTACATTGATTTCCATTACGGCAAGGGCTTGGCGCAGGACTTCAACGTCCGCCTGATCAACGACGCGGATCAACAACTGACCTGCTCAGGCAATCTCGCCTTCGGCGCCGCCACGCGCCAAATGCTCAACCTCTGGGGCAGTGTGTACGGCATCGGCGTTCAGGCCTCGACGATGTATTTCCGCACCGACAACGACAGTGGTTTCGCTTGGTACTCAGGCGGCACTCATAGCGACAGCACGCTGGACAGCGGTGGCGGAAAACAATTGATGCGGTTGAGCTCGACTGCGCTGTACGTCAACGGGGTGTTCGCCAGCGCAAGCGATCGAAACCTCAAATCCGGCTTCGAGGCGGTGGATTCAAAGTCCATACTGGAACAGCTCGCCGCGCTGCCCATCTCGCGGTGGCATTACACGAACGATGTGGCGACGATGCATCTTGGCCCAGTGGCTCAGGATTTTTATGCCGCCTTCCACATCGGCGCTGATGACAAACACATCGCGACAGTGGACGCCGATGGTGTCGCCCTGGCTGCCATCCAAGGATTGAACCAGAAGCTCGCAGAGAAGGATACGGAGATCGAAGCTCTCAAGCGCCGGCTCGACCGCCTCGAAAGAATGTTGTCCGAACCACCCACCACAGCTCGCGATGACACTAAACCAATTCATCCGCGGTGATAAACGCGGCCACTCGCTCCGGCCGTGCAAGAAGGAATCAACCAAAAACCACAATGAAAGCTGAGACTTTGAAATCCCTGAAGGTTGGTGCGCTGCTGATGATTGGCGGAGCAGCGGCCCTGAACGCTCAACCGTACGCGATTGACTGGCACACGATAGACGCCGGCGGAGGCACGAGCACCGGCGGCGGGTACTCGGTGAGCGGCACCATCGGCCAGCACGACGCAGGTGGACCGATGACCGGCGGGAACTTCTCACTCACCGGTGGCTTGTGGGCACTCTCCGCAGTGCAAGTACCTGCCGCGCCGAGACTGCGGATCTTCCTGTCTGCGCCGAATGCCGTTGTGGTGGCCTGGCCGGCTCCTTCGACGGGATGGACTTTGCAGGTGAACGCCAACCTTTCGACAACCAACTGGACGACCGCAGCCGGGACCATAAACGTTGCAGGCGGCGAGAATCAGTTCCTCATCTCGCCCGCTATCGGCAGCCGATTCTATCGGCTCTCGTATCTCTGATTGAGAGATCATTTCCCATTCCCATTGCTGCATGGCGCCGTCATTGCTCGCTTTGGATTGGGCATCATAGAGAACCACGACCATGTGTGCCACGTCGCGACTCCATGGTCGGGGGCGAATTCAACCCTGCGCGCGAGTCTGCTGTCCCCGGGGCCGACCCAGAACCGGAAAACTTGAATCGCCAGCCAGCGAAAAATCCGAAAGAAACCAAACAACGAAAACGTAAGGATAGTTGTGAACAACAAATTCGATCAAATGGCCAAGAACATGGCCCAAACGGTCACCCGGCGAGCGGCGCTGAAGAAATTCGGTATGGGCCTCGCCGGCATGGCGATGGCCTGCCTTCGGCTCGGCGAACAAAGCGCAGGCCGACCCCAGCCCGGGCTGTCAGTCGAACAAGGAGTGCGGGACCTGGCAGGTTTGCTGTAAGTCCCAATCTGGAAACTGCTGCACGTACAAAATCTATTGCCGAGGAAGGCCATCTCCGTTCTAGCAAAATCACGCCAGTGCAAAAGCGCTGGCCACCGGCTGATTCCGAATATGCCAGCCCGAACACAGGGCGCGTTCAAGAACGTGAGCGAGCAGGGGCGGGGCCCCATTCTTGACCGCGCCCTGGACCGAACAGACGGCCCGATATCAAAGCTCGACGAGCGCGCCGGAATCTGCATAGTTACGGCTGACGGCTGATCCCGACGCTGAATCCCAGGCCATTCGAGGCCGGGGGAATTTTGTGTGCGAGCGCGTGCCAATGGATTCTCGACGCAACGCTCCAGTGCGAGCGCCGGCGTTCACTTTGATCGAGCTGTTGGTGGTCATCGCCATCATCGCTATTCTCGCCACACTGTTGTTGCCGGTACTGGGAAAGGCCAAAACCAAGGCGCAATCCGCCGCCTGCCAAAATCATCTCAAACAACTCCCAGTTATAAGAGATACAACCATGGCGTTCGGCAACAAATGCAGTGAATGCGGCATGGCCTGTCCGGCCGAATTTTGTGCCCAGTGAACTCAAAAGGACTGAACCTATGAGAATGCCGACCTGTCGCTGGGTTGGGGCGGTGATCGGGTTGACACTGACAGCGCCTCAGTGCCGCGCCCAAACGGTTTACACGCCTTACACGTTCACGACGCTGGCTGGAGACGTTCTGACCGGCAGCAACGATGGGCCGGCGTCTGCCGCTCATTTCTATTTCCCCGCGAGTGCGGTCGTGGACAGCTTGGGGAACGTCTATGTCGCTGATTCGGAGAATAGCACCATCCGCAAGATGACTCCGGCGGGAGCGGTGACGACATTGGCTGGACTGGGGCGCAGCTACGGCAGCACGGACGGAATGGGCAGTGCGGCGAGATTCGATCATCCGTACGGAGTGGCGGTGGACAACGCGGGTGATCTTTATGTGGCCGATACGCGCAACCACACTATTCGCAAGGT
>Ga0066709_100002873_pt1 | contig 12880 bp, 13 predicted proteins | sample GraSoiAngelo_158_FD_79665 | JGI IMG/M metagenome (GOLD analysis project Ga0066709, IMG submission 79665) | Grasslands soil microbial communities from the Angelo Coastal Reserve, California, USA - 14_1009_16_30cm | ecosystem: Environmental > Terrestrial > Soil > Grasslands | place: USA... | reverse complement strand
GAGCAGGAACCACCGCCGAGAGGCACATTTGCGAGCTGACGATCTTGCTCAGTTGAAGTGCGCGCTCTCCCGAGCGCGCTTTGGAGACGTGTTTTTTCCCTTGACAGAGGACTTACATGGATGTCCGGCCGAGCGAAGCTCGGCACCTGCTCGCTTCGGAAAAAGGTATATACCCCCTCCTCCCCTGATCTTTTGGAATCATGGGTTTGGCGCGAGAACACCGGCAAAATCCTTGGATTGAAAGGACTTGCTGGTAAAATATAGAGAGCAAAGGAGTTACTAGCACAAATTTGGGGCTCACCCGTTCGCGAGGTATAACACCCTCTCCCTGCGGTCTTGTGGAATCATCAGCTTAGCGCGAAGACACGAGCAAAATCTTTGGATCGAAAGGAGTTGCAGGTAAAATCTAGACAACAGAGGACTTAATGGCGCAAATGCGGAAGGCAGAAGGAAGAATGCAGAAGTAAATCCCTTGGGGACGAAGCTAAATCTTTGAATCCATTGGAGGGGCGCGCTGCGGGGGCGAGGTAAAATCTTGGAAGGAAAGGTGCTTACACGTAAAATATTACGGACAAAGGACTTAGTAAGACATCGCACTGCTCGGATGGCTGGGCCGGGGTGAGAACGACTGCTCTGCTGGAAAGACCTGGAATCAGCGACCACTAAGGTGACTTCTTAGAACCGAGGATCAACTTACCTTCTTCTCTTATGGGGCAAAAGGGGAAGCGAAGTCAATGGGAAAAAGATGGGTATTTGGGCCAGGTCGGCGGGAGTTTCGTCTGGCCCCAATTTCGATACCGCGAACGGTGGAGCAGCCTCAACATTTAGTGATGCCAACAAAAGAATCAGGAGCGTTAAAGGTGGGGCCAAGCCCCGCAGGCTACAATAAGAGGCCTGCACCCGTCTGGTGATGACTGTGGTTACCGCTCCTCCGCACACGATCATACGTCCATGCGCCGACGAGGCAGGAGAATCCAATAGCCAGCGCAATTAGCATGAGGCCGGCGCTACAGCCTGCCAGAAAAAACATACAATGAAGGTAAGCAAGGCGATGCGGTCGGGCACTGTCAACTTGTGGTTTGTGAATGTGAACGATAGACCAGCAGCAGCGGCGAAGAAGATTATCAGGATCACAGCCTCAAGTCGGGGGACGACGACTTCCGGGTGGTTCACCGCGTGCCCATTTACAAACATCAGTATGCTGCCCAAAACCCCATAGGCGAGAAGCCCGGGAAAGACCTTTACCCATCCGTCCATTGCAAGAATGAGCGCCAACGCGGCAATACTGAGAAGGCCCCACCCGAGTGCTGGTGAGTGTGGGCTTGGTGTAAATGCAATTGCCATGCCTGCAAACACCAAACCTAACCACGCAAAGCCGAGCAGCCAGATTCCCGCCCGCCTAAATCCGCCCTTAACTTGATTCCCAACGGTGTCTTCACTCATTGCTGTATCTCATTGCGGTATCGCACAGTTGATTACCTCGGCGCCCGTAAAGCCCACGTCGACAGCCGTTCGCTCGGCAACGCTCAAACCAAAGCTGAGTGCATCTCCGATTTTTCCAAGAACTACTTTGATTCCCGCAGAAGCTTGGCTCAGCACAAGTGGCGGGCCGCCCGGTACACCAGCGAGATTCAGCCACATGATGGTGGTAGTTCGCCTGCCGAATGTCGTCGCCGCACCTGTAGCTGTGCTAACCAAGCCTGGCGCATTCGCGCCCATGGTTGCGGCGGCCTCAGTCGACCCGAAGACGAATGTGTTAATTGCATTTCCGGTTACCCCACTTACCAGCGGATTTGAAGAATACGATGTGTTAGTTCCTGTTGCCACATTTGCGGCGAGTTCAATACTTCCTCCGATGCTGTACGTATTCGCGTTCGCAGCCATACACCGCTTCCAAGTCTGCCCGGGTGCTCGAATGCCGAGAGTGAAGCGGTTTGCGGGACCGTGGCTACCCGCACAAAATGCCATATACCCTCGACCGAATTGGCAAGGCCGGGGTGTTGGAGTGCCGCAATTGGCGGCCAAACCTATCAGGTTGAGGCAAGTGCCATTCGGACTGAAGTACAAACCGGCGTCAACGGCCGCTTGTCCTTGACTTGGAGGCGGGGAAGCTGTGGACGTGGAGTAAAACGTACCGTAATTTGCTCCTCCTAGGAAGGTAAACATCTGCGGCGCATTGACGCCGTTGAAGGTAATCGGAAACTGCCAATTGAATCCCCAATCGATATTTAGACCGGAAGAGTCCGTGTCAAGCCCCGAAGGATCTGCCCAACTCAGCGGGTTGTTGCGCACATACATGTACCGGTTCCATGTCTGCGGGTTCATCGGATCTACCGCCCTGAGGCCCGCACCGGATCAGGAGAGATCCAGCGCCCCTGACTTGGATGCAACTGGCGATAGTGCGTATCGAACTCACCGGAGATCGTGTCCTGGGTATCGCCTGTGAAATTGGGGTTCGAAGTGCCGTCGATCACCGTGTTGTACATTTCTCCGAATGGCGCGAAAGCACGATCAAAGATTGGGGTGCGATTCACAACGGTCGAGGAGAAGCGAACACTCCCCAGCCAATCCTTATGCCAGAAGTGCCGAGTGGCAGCAGTACTGCCAGTTAAAAACGCTGTTTCGCCGGCGGGAAGAGGAAGGTAGGCGCTGATTGCCGTCTGTCCGTTCATCGTAGCCGTCTTGCCGATTGGGCTGTACAGAATCTCTCTGTAAACGCCGGAGACTTTTTTTTTCTACCATGTTCCCGTTGGCGTCGTAGGTTAAACAGGTACCACTGGTTCCACAGGTGATCGTACCGGTTGCTGGACCAATGGTTGCTGGATGTCCGTAGACATCCCAGGTGTACTGGAAAAACGTATCGTTAAGGAGGTTGCCGTCGGAGTCATAGCTAATGGATGGCGCTAAGGTGGAGTTGTACTGGTTCCTGCCGTTGTAGCATGTGGCACATGCCCAGTTTAGGCTGCCGGTCTTCGTTAGATTGCCGAACTGGTCATAGCTGAAGGTCTGCTGCCAATTGGAGCCACAGTTAACATTGAGCAGCCTTCCGAGGTCGTCATACCCCATCACTGACGACGAACCGTAAGTACAGGTTTGTGTCCCAGCAGCACTGAATCCATCCGTGATCGCCAATTGTTGCAAGCTGCCGTTTTGATTCCACGTCAGAGTGCCTGCGATCGACTTTGGCGTAGAGCCCACGGTGAACGTAAACGTATTCATCCGCCCTGTGTTGGAATAATAGGTGTATGTGTCGTTGTCGGATGTGCCGCCAATGTTGTGCCGGGTGCCCCGGGTCTCGCTGGGTTTGCGAGACCTGGGAGTAGTGCTGCTCCTCCCGTGTTCAACCATCACAGACAGTTTCCTTCTTAGCTTCGTACTCGGGTCCCTCGGCTTCGCTCGGGATTTCGGCAGCGGGCTCTGACGCCCGCTTAACGCCTCAACTTCTATGGCTCGGGTGATCTGCATTTCATCACGTTCAGTTGCTATCGGCGTGAGGGCTTGCTCGGTAGCGAGGCTCGGCGGGACCTGCTGCTGCGAATTCTTGAGCGAGTGCGACGGCGGTATCGGTTGGTGGTTTTGGGGTACGTAGTCATGCCGGAGCACGTTCATTTGCTGATAAGCGAACCGCAGCGGGGGCGGTATCTACCGTGATACAGGCGTTGAAGGTGGGGTTTGTGCGGAGTTTGGATATGTCTGGTGGAGGTCCCAGGTCTCGCAAAATCGGCGAGACCCTTCGGCTTCGCTCAGGGCAGGCTCTGGGGCACCCGGACCTGAGGCGCCCGGCATTTGTCTGATGTCGATGGGCGAGTCCACGGCCATCGTGTGGTCGCTACAACCGGCCTTTCCAATATTCCGGGTTCCGGTGGCCGTGAGCAATCGCCAGTATATCTGGACCGAAGTCAGTTTTTCTCGATGGATCACCGCAAACGGAAAGCGATTCAGTACAAACTTTCGCGTACCGTGTTCGCCAGACGGCCAGCGTGCGGGCGATTCGACCACCAAGGCCACGGCGCGGTCCACTTCGGCAGCAAATTCAATGGCGGCTGGTTCGCTGCGTTCGAGGTACCAGGAGATGGCAGATTTCAGATCGGAGAGCGCGGATGGATGGATCTCCGGGGCCTTAACGGCCATGGAGCATAGCTGAGATTTGCCGCCGGGCTTCGGCCCAGGGAATCGGCTTCACTTTGCCGGAATCCAGTTCTTCGATCCGGCGCGCGATCTCCTGGCTCCAGGCTTCTTCCGCGGATGCGTCCACGGTTTCGTCCAAACTTTCGAGCAGTGAGCCTGCTAGCGCGGCGCGCGCTTCGGGCGGAAGCGCCAGCGCTTTCTTTAAAAGTTCGGAAACCTCTTCGGTCATGGGGTTATTTTACTCCTGTAAGTAAAGCGGGGGCGTATCGGGGCATCGGCTTCAGCCATGCCATCACGGACAGTTTGCTTCTTAGCTTCGTACTCTGGTCCCTCGGCTTCGCTCGGGATTTCGGCAGCGGGCTCAGACGCCCGCTTAACGCCTCAAGTTCTATAGCGCGGGTGATCTGCATTTCATCACGTTTAGTTGCTATCGACGCGAGGCATTGCTCGGTAGCGAGGCTCGGCGGGATCTGCTGCTGCGAATTCTGGAGCGGGTGTGACGGCGGTATCGGCCTTGAAGGTGGGGTTTGTGCGGAGTTTGGATATATCGGGGAATCCAGGTCTCGCAAAATCTTCAGCGATGAAAACGGAAATACATGAGCGCAGCGAGAATCAGTAGCACCAGCAGGAAGCGGAAAATGGGCCAGCTGCGACTCGGCTCCGGAGTGATCGGCGAGCTGGCGTTGTCATTGAGAAGACCTGTATTGCTCGCATCCGCCTGCGGCGAGCCGAGTGTTTGCGGTACGTCACCCGTGCCCAGTTTTGGCGAGCCTTTCGGAAAAGTTACCGTACGGTTGAGAGTTATCCGAACGTCTCCGGTTCCGAGTTGGCCGGCGAGTGCCTGTGCCACTTCTGGCATCAGGTGTTTGCCCACGAGCGCAAGGAACTTTTCCGCGAACTTGCTTTGGATGTCGGCATGGGTCGCTCCCTCGATAGGCACTCCGCTGCCGTCGGTGGAGTGCAGAGTGAAACCGCCATCGGGCTTGTGTTCGATGTGAAAAGTAAAGTTGACTTGTTTTTGCTCGAGCGGGAGCTTCAGGCCGGGGAACTCGGCAGCTAACGCGGCGTTGATGTTGGCCTGGATTTTTTGTTGCAGCTCTTCGCGCGTGGGCGCCTCGAGCGGCGTCAGGGTGGGATCACTGGCGCGAGCGACGAATCCGCCTTCCGGCTTGGGCTCGATGCGGTACGTGAAATGTGTGATCAAGCGCTTGAGTTCCATAGAGACGCTCGATTGTAGCGCGGGTTGTCCTTTCATACTGATTACCTCAGTTTGTCGATTCACGGCAGTTGGCCGGTGTTCCGGCTTGCGTAATCGCGAGGCTACTTCGAAAACCCAGGAGGGAAGCAACGACCAACCAACGCTGCAAACCATAGGATGGAAATCCTGACTCGTGTATGCTTTCCAGCCATGAACTTCACTGCTCTGGACTGGACGGCAATCGTCGCCTATCTCGCCGTCACTCTCTTCCTGGGCCTCTATTTCCGCAGCCGCTCGGGAAAGAGCGTCGACGATTACTTTGTCTCCGGACGCAATGTCTCCTGGTGGCTCGCGGGAACGTCGATGGTTGCGACCACGTTCGCAGCCGACACGCCGCTGGTCGTCACCGGTCTGGTGTACACGCAAGGGATAGCAGGGAACTGGCTGTGGTGGGCGTTCCTGCTCTCCGGCATGATGACGGTTTTTTTGTTCGCGCGGCTCTGGCGCCGCTCCGGTCTGCTCACCGACGTCCAATTCGCCGAGATGCGCTACTCCGGCAAGCCCGCCGCATTTCTGCGCGGCTTCCGCGCCGTCTATCTCGGTCTGCTGATGAACTGCCTCATCCTCGGCTGGGTGACCAAAGCCATGACCAGCATCGTGGCGACAACACTAGGAGTAACGGACCGCACCGCGCTTGCAATCTGCGTACTGTTCCTGATTCCGTTCACCGGCATATACGTCGCGCTAGGCGGCCTCTGGGGCGTCCTGTGGACGGATCTCTTCCAATTCGCCCTGAAGATGACGATCGTGATCGGCGTCGCGTGGTACGCAGTCGCAGCCACCGGCGGAATGAACGGGCTACTCAGCCGGCTCGCCGAGATGCGCGCCGCCGCTGGCCCGAACGCTGGCGACGCCACATCATTCTTCCCTGACTTCTCGCGGCGGATTTCGTCCGAAGGCCTCTGGGTTCTCCCGGTTCTCACGTTCCTGGTGAACATCGGATTGCAATGGTGGGCCCTGTGGTATCCGGGAGCCGAACCCGGCGGCGGCGGCTACATCGCGCAGCGAATCTTCAGCGCCAAGGATGAAAGGCATGGGCTCCTCTCCGTCCTGTGGTTCAACATCGCGCATTATGCCGTCCGCCCGTGGCCGTGGATTCTGACAGCCCTGGCCGCTATTGTTTTGTATCCGCATCTCGAGCACCCGGAGAGCGGCTACATGCTGATTGTCAGCCAGCACGTGCCGCCCGCATTACGAGGAATCGTGGTGGCGGGATTCATGGCGGCGTTCATGTCCACGATAGCCACACAACTGAACTGGGGAGCTTCTTATCTGGTCGCAGATTTCTACCGCCGCTTCATTAAGACTGATGCAGATGATCGCCACTACGTGCACATTTCGCGTCTGGCGACTGTACTACTCGTGATTGCTTCCGCACTCATTTCCGTGCTGCTGGCCGACATCCGCTCTGGATGGCAGGCCGTGCTGGAGGTAGGCGCCGGCACCGGCGGCGTGTACCTGCTGCGCTGGTACTGGTGGCGGATCAACGCGTGGAGTGAAATTTCCGCCATGGCCACTGCGCTGGTGATGACGGTGCTGCTCCGTTGGGCGGCTCCATTCTCCGGAACCAGCACGGTGGTATTCGCAAAAACTGCACTCACAACAACCGCTGTGACAACGTTGGTATGGCTGGTTGTGACCTTTGCCACTAAGCCGGAGCCCCAAGAGATGCTGCTCAAGTTTTACCGCAGCGTGCGTCCGCATGTCAGCGGATGGCAGCCGGTCGCGCGGCTCGCCCCCGAGATCATTGCCACACGGGACCTCGGACGGAACCTTGTGTCCTGGGCACTAGGCTGTGCCATGGTGTACCTCGCGTTATTTGGATTGGGTCGAGTCCTTCTGGGCCCGTTCTGGTTGGGACTTGCGTTGCTGACTGCCTCCGCGATCTGCGCCGGACTTCTTTACTCGAATATCTCCCGCACCGGGTGGAGTGGAGAAAGCCAGGCACCGTCCCACGCGATGGGAGCAGCAGAAAATTAGGTACCGCTGCGTCCTTTGCTGGAATCTTTGCGGCAGAAAGATTTTTATCCGTTGTCACAATTCAGTCATTCCGGTATGAGCACCCTGACGCGCGTTTGAAAAGACTTACAAAATTTCCTCTTGACATAATGTACTAGTTCTATAGTACACTAAGCGCGAAATGGGTTCTCGAGTTCCATCTACGGCCTTCCATTTCCGGCTTGACCTGCACACTGGTGTGCCCGTGTACCGGCAGATTATCGATCAGGTGCGTGGCGCGATCGCCTCCGGCTCGCTTGTTGCTGGCGATCAGCTCCCCACAGTACGGCAACTGGCGGTCGACTTGGCTATCAACCCGAATACCGTAGTTCGGGCGTACCGAGAACTGGAACTTGGCGGTCTGCTGGAGACTCACCAGGGAACGGGTACATTCATAAGCGCCCAGAAAATGAAACGCAGTGACGCTCAGCGCGAACGGCAGCTCGCTCAGATCATAGGAGATTGTGTTGCTCGCGCGGGGGCTGCCGGTTTCACAGTTGAGGATTTAATCGAGCAGTTGCGCGGATTGGTTTCAGAACCAACCCGCAGGAGATGAAAGACCATGGCTAAAATCGAGATTGCTCCCATCAATCGAGTCGCAGTTACCACCTTTGTTATCTGCATCAGCGTTGGCGCCATCGTCAGCGCGATTGTTCATCACCCAGCACCGCTAATTGCAGGCAGTCTGGTTGGTCTGTATCTCCTGTTCGCGATTAAAGTCGTGCAGCAATGGGAGAAGGTAGCGGTTCTGCGTCTCGGCAGATACGTGGGACTGCGCGGGCCGGGCCTGTTCCACATCATTCCGGTCATCGAGACACTCAGTCCGTACGTCGACCAGCGTGTGCGCGTAGCCAGCGTGTCGGCGGAATCAACGCTGACGCGCGATACCGTTCCCGTGAACGTCGATGCCATAGTGTTCTGGCTGGTCTGGAATGCCGAGAAGTCAATTCTCGAGGTAGAAGACTTCGTAGAGGCAATCACCATGAGCGCGCAGACGGCGCTTCGAGAATCGATCGGCCGCCATGAACTGGCGCAGATGATCACCGAGCGGGAAACACTCGGCAAGGAACTGCAGCGCATTCTCGATGACAAGACCAATCCCTGGGGCATTACCGTGCAATCGGTCGAGATCCGCGACGTGAGAATCCCGCAGGCCCTGGAAGACGCCATGTCCCGCCAAGCCCAAGCGGAACGCGAGCGCCAGGCGCGAATCATTCTGGGTCAAGCTGAAACGGAAATCTCGGACAAGTTCGTGCAGGCAGCAGCGGCATACAGCGAAAACCCCACTGCTCTGCATTTGCGCGCCATGAACATGCTGTATGAAGCGATCAAAGAACGGGGCTCGATGGTGATCGTGCCCTCGTCTGCGGTTGAGACGATGGGCCTCGGCGGGAGCCTCGCCACGGCAGCAATCGCGAAAGGACAGGGTTGATCTCAGGAAAGGAAGTGAATCATGAAATTCAAAACGCAAATTGGTGTATCTGTTCTGGCATCGCTCACCGTGCTTGCTATCGGACAAAGTTCAGCGGCAGTCCTAGGCAAATGGCAGGGCGATAAACGCGGTTTACCTTGGGTGATGTTGAACGTAAGCAGCGAGAAAAACGGCGGACTGAGCGGCACGGCGGTGTTCTTCATCTTGGATCGGAGTGAGGACCAAGCACCTGCGAAAATCCTGGGAAAACAAGAGATGCAATTGGTCAACCCGAAACTGGAAGGAAATGTGTTTTCTTTCCAGATCAGTAACCAGCAGGGCCAGGTCACGATGAATCCGTCGTCGGGCGAGACGCTGGTATTCCACATGACGCTGAACAGCGACAGCGAGGGCCTCTTGGAATCTGACAACCGGAAACTCCAGGCGTAAGGATGTTCAAACAAAAATGAGATGTATTGCAACGCAGCAACGAAAGGAGAAGAACGTATGATTTGGTTTGCTATATGTACTCTTAGAAGATCGCAGGCTTTGGTACGGAGCGTCTTCGTGGTGATTCCGGCGCTACTGCTGGCAGTCCCGATCTGCACCGCGCAGGCGATGCAAAAAGGCATCAGTGTAGACCTACCAGTGACCAGCAGTGCGGTATCAATACCCGATGCCGACAGGGAAGGCGCGTTGATCGTGAGTATCACCGAAGACGGCAGCGTTTACTTCGGAACTAATCCGACCAGCCCCTCTGCGTTGAGGGAAACGGTACAGAGCCGTTTGTCCAACCAGACCGAAAAAACGCTCTACATTAAGGCCGACGCTCGTACTCGCTACGCCAACGTGCTCAAGGTTCTGGGCGCTGTGCGTACGGTGGGCGTTGAACCAACCCTGCTGACAGCCCAACCAGACTCGTCAGAAGCGGGAACCGTGATGCCTCCGAAAGGCTTTGATGTGCTGCTGGGTCCACCGTCTGCTTCGGACTCCATTGTTCTGGAACTACTCAACTCGGGACAGCGAACGCCCACGCTGAAAATCAACAATGGACCCATTGCTTGGGCGAATCTGCAAACCGATCTTCGGCAGTTGCTCCACAACCGAAGCGAGAAAATGATTCTCATCAAAGCAGACGGGCTATTGCCATTCGCGCAGGTCGTCGAAGTGATGGACGCGTGCAATTCGACCGGAGCTAAGGTCGTGCTGATCACGCCGGGCCTGTAACTGGCATGAACTGCTGTTCGACAATTGCGACGGCACTCAAGCCCCCGAACCTTCAGTGCCGTCGCGAAATTCGCAGGTGCTCCTCTCATCGTTTATCCCAGGGTGAGCACAAGCTATTTCCCGAATTTAGGTGGTGAAATCGCTGCTATCGACAATTGGCCGCTGAGAGTTGGCCCGCAACTTGATGTGAATTAGTCAGGGCAGCGTGATTTGCTTTAGCCGGATCGTCGCTATCCCTTCTTGTTGCCTCCAGTCTTGTTCACCTTCTCGCGAATAAAGGCGTAATTCAACTGCGGCAGCGGATTGAAGCTTGCTGCCTGGGAGCGGTATTCCCGGGCTTTGGCGCTGTCGCCCTTTTCTTGATAGGCCTCATACAGGCGGTAGAGATTGCGCGGGTTTTGCAGGTTGGCCTGCTCCAGTTCCGCAATCGCGCTGGCGTAATTCTTCTCAGCCAACGCGATCACGCCGGCCAATTCATGTGCCTGTTTGACCTGCGCTGGATTCTTCGAAGCCTCCGCGCCCTTGCGGAATTCCTCCGACTCCGCCTTTGCGGTGATGTAATTCTTCTTGCCCACCGCGATCAGCGCAAGGTTGAAATGGTGAAGTCGCGTGGCATTTTCCTTGATTTCCTGCGACAGCCCGGAACCTTCCGTTACCTGCAGAGAGCGATCAAACGCTTTCTGCGAATCAGCATATTTGCGCGCCTCCAGCAGGATGTTTCCCTTCGCCTGAAGGTCTGCCGCCATCGCGCCCGCGTCGTTCTTCTTTTCCGCGACGGCATATTGCTTGTCTATGGCCTGTACCGCTTGGTCGAACTTGCCGCCGTCCGCGGCGACCACAGCCATACCGAAGAGCGCCAGACGTGTCTCACCGTCGCTGCGCGCCTGATCTATGATTTTCTGCAGTTCAGCATTCGCCTCCTGCGGCTTATCCATATAGAGAAGATCAGCTGAAATTCCGAAATGCGACGCAACGAAATGGGGGTCGACCGACAGTGCCTTACGGTACTCCCCGATTGAGTCGTCGAATTTCCCCATTTTCAGGAGCAACTCGGCATACGAGTCGTAGGGATTCGGATCATTCGGAATCAGCTCGATGTATTTCTTGAATGCCTGCTCAGCATTGGCATAGTCGCCCTGTTGCCGATAAGCGTACCCCAGAATGTTGTAGGCGGGTGAGTAACTGGGAGCGATTTCGGTGGCCTTCCTGTAGTGCTCAACAGCCTGAGGCAACTCCTGTTGACCGAAGTAGTAGCCGCCCAGATTGAAATGTGCGCGTTCGTCGTTCGGGTACGCCGTCACCAGCTTTTCCAGATATTCCTTCTGCTTCACCGCGTCGCCATTCGCGCCCGCCTGGTTGGCAAGGATAAGGAGCCTCTCCCCTTCTGAAGCCTTGTCGGCCAGGCTTACGGCCTTCTGCTGATGCTCAAAGAATTCCTTAGCCGTCGGAGACGCGTTGCAGCGAGCCAGTTCTGCAGCGGCAAATTCAGGATCGAGAGCGATCGCGCGATCGAAGTGTGCGAGCGAGTCTTGTACTAGAAGTTTTTCTGCCAGGGTGCGTCCTTGCAGAAATTCGTTTCTTGCCTCCTCTGACTTGGTAGTAATGGGAATCTTTCCACTCTCAGACGAAGCACTAGCCGAAGCTGGACTCTTGGCCTGGTTGCAGGCGCTCGATACTGCCAGAGATAACGCAACGATTGCCAATAAATAGCAGTTGGAAGTCTTCTGTCGCATTGAATTCATCCTCCGAATCTGAGTGATCGGACATCTCTCTCGATCTGCCGTATCCATACTTGGTTGAGTGCGGGGCTGTTCGCCTTCAGAGTGCGAGACGCCCGCGGTGGATTGGCGCCTTCAAAGCAAAGCACGCCCTGAGTCCCTAGACGAAAACGCTGTAACTCGGATAGCAAGAATGACCGCGGCATAAGAAAACTAGTCGTTTGGGAGGGGGCCGGGTCCTCAACTGCCGGTCGGCTTTCCGAGGCCAACGACGGCGAGCGACAATGCCGGCAGCGCTACGCTAAAATTGATCAAAGCGGAAGAGAGTTGGGAGAATCATTTTGAGCGGTTAGTCTTTTTGCCAGGTCTAAGTGTCTTTCGCCCGTTGCGGGTAAAGCTTCTAAAGGTATGCCCACTTTCGCAGAGCCCACGAGTTCGCGGAGGTAATTCGCATTCAAAATAGCTCTAATACGGAGATAAGATGGCCAAAGTCGCAAAAACCGCAGATCGCAAAAAAGTGATGGATACTTCTAAGAGCACTGATTGTCCCAAGTGCGGCAAGCCCACGCGGATTGTAAAGCGCGTCAAAGACCGTGAGCGCGGAGTTCCGGGCGGAGTTTTTATTTCGTGCTCAGCCTGTGAGTTTTACGAGAAGCTCTAGCCACGCAAAAAAGATCTCTGGGTGGCACACACTTCGAGCGCTGCGATAAAAGTTCCTTGAGTGAAGAAGCTTTAGCCGCTGAGGTGCGGCAATCTGATTTTCCGCAGCCCGCTAGACAGTAATCAGCAGGTGAACCGAAATTACACACCCACCGCTAAGCTCATCTGCTCGAGAATTGTTTTCGCCGCGGCGGCAGGATCGGGCGCTGCGGTAATCGGTCTGCCCACCACAATGTAACTAGCCCCCGCCGCGATCGCCCCTGCAGGGGTTACAACGCGAGCCTGATCTCCGTGGTCGGAGCCGACGGGCCGCACTCCCGGATTCACAATCACGAAGTCGCCGCCCAGTTCGCTGCGAAGTTCTGCGGTTTCCCGGGCAGAGGTCACCAGGCCATCGCAGCCATCTGAGAGCGCCAGTGCCCCGAGCCGGAGCACCTGATCCAGGACCCGCCCGCGCACGCCGACTTTTTCCAGATCCCG
>Ga0066709_100002872_pt1 | contig 12880 bp, 10 predicted proteins | sample GraSoiAngelo_158_FD_79665 | JGI IMG/M metagenome (GOLD analysis project Ga0066709, IMG submission 79665) | Grasslands soil microbial communities from the Angelo Coastal Reserve, California, USA - 14_1009_16_30cm | ecosystem: Environmental > Terrestrial > Soil > Grasslands | place: USA... | reverse complement strand
GGGCGGTTAAGTCGCCGCGCCCGCCGCGCGGGGGCAGCGCCGCGGCGTGGCGGACCGCCCCCACGACGGTGAGCAGCGGCCCGGGCGTCAGCTCGCGCACGCTCACGAACCGCCGCGCGTCGAGCCAGGTGCGCGGATAGTGGCGCAGGAGCTGCTCCACCGTCAGGAGCCCCAGCCGCTCGAAGTGGACGGCGCGCGCGGGCCCGACGCCGGGCAGGAACTGGAGCCGCGAGTCGGGACGCAGCCCCGGCGGGGAGGCGGTGGCGCGGGTCATGGGCGTAAGGTGGGCCCTTGGCCCCCCCGCCGCGCGGCGCCCCGGGTCTGCGTGGCAAAGGCCCCGGCGCCCCGGCCTAAGGCCCCCGGGCGGAGGCTCCGGCCGGCATCCCGGCCGGCCTCGCGCTTGCCCGTGGCCGCCACCCCTGCTAGCATGCCGTGCCCTTTCATCCGCCGGGTCCATCCCCGGCGCTTCCGGAGGTCGATCAGTGGCTCAGCGATGTGACGTGTGCGGCAAGGCGAAGCTGTTCGGCAACAACGTCAGCCACGCCAACAATGCCACCAAGCGGGTCTGGCATCCCAATCTGCAGCGCGTCCGCGCGCAGGTGGAGGGCCAGGTCAAGAACATCAAGGTCTGCACCAAGTGCCTCAAGGCCGGCAAGGTGATGAAGGCGGCCCGTGGCCGCCGCTACGTGCCGGTCCCCGCCTAGTTTCGGCCCGAGCCGCCCGATGGCTGCGGCTCGGTCGCTCCTCGCGGCGGAGTCTCGTGCCGGCCCATCTCGTACGTCCCTTCCCTCGCGCCTGGCCCTCGGGCGGCTCGACCCGAGCCCCGGCACCCCGCTCCCCCAAGGCCTAGCGCCTTAGCGGCCGGAGGCCGAGGCCGCCCGCGCCGCCTCGCGCCACAGCAGCCGCCGGCGCGGCAGCGCCCGCGCGGGGTCGAGCGCCAGGGCGCGCGCGAACTCGGCGTCGGCGTCGCGCGGACGCGCCTGGGCGCGCAGGGCCCAGCCCAGGTCCGCCCGCGCCGCGCCCAGGTCGGGCCGCAACTCGAGGGCGGCCCTAAGCGCGCGCTCGGCGCCGGCCGGATCGCCGGCCACGAGCCGCGAGCGCCCCAGCAGCACGTGGGCATCCGCCCAGCCGGGATGCCGGCGCAGCACGTCCGCCAGCGCCGCCTCGGCGCCCGACGGCTGCCCGCGGTCGAGCTCCGCGGCGGCCAGCTCGAGGGCCGCCTCCGCGTGCCCCGCCGAGAGCGCCAGCGCCGCGCGACAGGCCGTGACCGCCCCGTCCGCGTCGCCGCGCCCACGGCGCACGCGCGCCAGCGCCAGGTGCAGATCGGCGTAGGCCGGCTGCACCGCGAGCGCCCGCTCAAGCCCGCGCTCCACGGCCTGGGCGCCGACCCGGGCGGCCGGATCGAGCGCCGGCGCGAACACGGTGGCGGGGATCTCGCGGTCGCGGCTCAGGCCCCGGCGCACCGCGCGCAGCGCCGGCTCGTGGCGCCCGAGCGCGTGGTGCACGAGTCCCAGCACGCGATGGGCGCGGCCGAACGAGCGGTTGAGCGCCACCGCCCGCTCCAGCGCGTCTTTGGCCGCCGCGAGCTCGCCGCTCGCCACCGCGGCGAGACCGGCCCAGAAGTGGAGATCGGGGAAGTCCGGATGGCGCTGGAGCAGCGGCGCCAGGTGGCCCGCCGCCGCCTTCGCCTCGCCCCGGGCGAGGCGGATCCGGACCGCGAGCAGCCCCGCCTCGCGATAGCCGGGGTGGAGGTCCAGGGCCTGGTCGAGCTGCGCCAGCGCCTCGGTGGTGCGGCCGGTCTCGATCAGGAGGGCGGCGAGCCGGCAGCGCAGGTCGGGGAACGACGGCCGGGCCGCGATCTCGCGCATGAGGTCCGCCACCACGGCGCGCGGATCGCCCGCGGCCGGAGCCGTGGCCGCCCCGTCGGCCGCGGGGGGCGTGCCGCGCGGCGGCCCGTCCGCCCGCGGTCGCGGCGGCGACGCCCAGGCCGGCAGGCGCGGCGGCGCGTACGCGACCGGGGCCGCGACCAGCAGCTCGAGCGCGCGGGCCAGGGCCGCGACCGCCCGCGCCCCGTCGCCCAGGGAGGCGCGGCACGCCGCCAGGAGCAGGAACGACTCGCCGTGGCGCGGATCGTCGCGGCGCGCCGCCTCGAGGTCGGCCACCGCCTCGGCGAACTGGCCGGAACGCTCCAGCACCCGCGCGCGCCAGTAGCGCAGGTCGGCCCGCCCGGGGTCGGCGGCCAGGGCGCGCGTGTACTCACGGCCGGCACGCGCGTAGTCGCCGGCCAGGAAGCTGGCGTGCCCGAGCCCGGCGCGCGCGCGGGCGGCGTGTGAGGCCGCCAGCAGCCGCTCCTCGGGGTCCGAGCCGCCCGACGCCGACAGCAGGGGCTCGAAGCACCCGGCCGCGGCCTCGAACTCACCGCGGTCGAAGTGCTCGATGCCCCGCCGCCAACGACGATGCCGCCCGCTCTCGAACAGCGCCGAGAGTCGTCCCAGTCTCGTTCACCTCCCCTTGGGGTCGCCGGTCGCGATGCCTCAGTCCATCTGCCTGCGCAGGAACGTCGGCACGTCCAGCGACTCCGTGCGGCCGTTGCTCTTGACCCAGCCGGCGCGCCGGCCGGCCATCTCCTCGCGCTTCCACGGTGCCGGATGCCGCAGCTCCTCCTCGGCCTCGGCCGCCGCGCGACCGCGTTCCGCCACCAGCCTGAGCCGCGTCTCCGCGTGTCCGAACCCGGTGGCGATGACGGTGATCACCAACTCGCCGTCCAGGTTCGGGTCGATGACCGAGCCGAAGATGACGTTCGCCTCTTCACCCGCGGCGTTCACCACCACGCTGGCCGCCTCGCTCACCTCGTGCAGCGTGAGGTCGCGGCCGCCGGTGATGTTGACCAGCACGCCCTCGGCGCCGGCGATCGAGACGTCCTCGAGCAGCGGGCTCGACACCGCCGCCTGCGCCGCGTCCACCGCGCGGTTGGCCCCGTTGGCCCGGCCGGTGCCCATGAGCGCGTTGCCGCGGTTGGACATCACCGCCTTGACGTCGGCGAAGTCCAGGTTGACCAGGCCCGGGACGGTGACCAGGTCGGAGATGCCCTTGGTCGCCTTGAGCAGCACCTCGTCGCAGACGCTGAACGCGTCGGTGAGCGTGGTGCCCTTGTCCACCACCGCGAGCAGGCGCTCGTTGGGGATCACGATCAGGGTGTCGACCTCGGCGCGCAGCTCGCTCAGCCCCTCCTCGGCCTGACGCATGCGCCGCCGTCCCTCGAAGGCGAATGGCTTGGTGACCACCGCCACCGTGAGGGCTCCGGTCTTCTTGGCGAGCCGCGCCACCACCGGGGCCGCGCCCGTGCCGGTGCCCCCGCCCATGCCGGCGGTGATGAACACCATGTCGCTGTCGGTCAGCGCGTCGCCCAGGGTCTGCTCGTCCTCCTCCGCCGCGCGCCGGCCGTGCGACGGGTCACCGCCCGAGCCGAGCCCGCGGGTCGAGTGCGCGCCGATCTGGATGCGCACCGGGGCCAGCGACTGGTTGAGCGCCTGGATGTCGGTGTTGGTGCTGATGAACTCCACGCCGCGCAGCCCGGCGCCGATCATCCGGTTGACGGCGTTCCCTCCCGCCCCGCCGCAGCCGATGACCTTGAGCTTCGCCGTGGACGTCCTGTCGATCTCGAGTTCGAACACTGGGCACCTCCTTGTGCCGCCTCTTGAGCGGCGGGCTAGTAGAACAGATCCTCGAACCAACGCCGGGGATCGAGGGGGTTCCTGCGATCGCCGTTGGTCCGTTTCTGCCTGGGGATCCCTTCGCCGTTCTCGCCGTGCGCGGCGTGGAGCACGAGACCCACGCCGGTGGAGAAGCGCGGGTCGGCGACGTTCGCGGACAGGCCTCCGAGCCCGGTGGGGGCACCGAGTCGGACCGGCATCTCGAACACCTGCTCGGCCAGCTCGACGACCCCGGTCATGAGCGAGGTGCCGCCCGTGAGCACCACCCCGCCACCGAGGAGCTCGGCGAAGTGGTTCTTCTTCACCTCCTTGTTGGCCATCACGAAGATCTCCTCCATCCGCGGCTCGATCATCGAGGCCAGCAGGTGGCGCGAGATCTCCCGGTCGGCGCGTCCGCCCACCCCCGACACGTTGACCCCGTCGGCGGACGCCACCAGGGCGGCCAAGGCGCTCCCGTGCTGGATCTTGATGGACTCGGCCTTGTCGATGGGCGTGCGCAGGCCGATGGCGATGTCGTTGGTGACGTTCGCCCCGCCCAGCGGGATGATGGCGGTGTGCCGGATGGTGCCGGCGAAGAACACCGCCACGTCGGTGGTGCCTCCGCCGATGTCCAGCACCGCCACGCCCAGGTCCCGCTCGTCGCGGCCCAGCACCGCGTGGCTCGAGGCCAGCGGCTCCAGCACCAGGTCGTGCACCTTGCAGCCGGCGCGCTGGATGGCCCGGCAGATGTTCTTGGCCGAGGTCACCGCGCCGGTGATGATGTGCACCTCGGCCTCGAGGCGCACGCCGCTCATCCCGACCGGGTCGTGGATGCCGTCCTGGTCGTCGACGATGAACTCCTGCGGGATGACGTGGATGATCTCGCGATCCATCGGGATGGCGATGGCCTTGGCGGCCTCGACCACGCGCTCCACGTCCGCCGGTCCGATCTCGTTGTCCTTGCGCGAGACCGCGATCACGCCCCGGCTGTTGATGCTGCGGATGTGGTCGCCGGCGATGCCGGCGTGCACGCCCTTGACCTGCACCCCGGCCATGCGTTCGGCCTCGTCCACCGCGCGCTGGATGCTGCCGACCGTCTTCTCGAGGTCCACCACCACGCCGCGCCTCAAGCCCTCACTGGGCGCGTTGCCGACCCCGACGATGCTCAACTCCCCCGCGTCCTTCATCTCGGCGATGATGCACGAGATCTTCGTGGTGCCGATGTCGAGACCCACGAACGTCCGCGTCGCCTGTGCCATCCGGTTCACCTCCCTGTGCGCGGCGCGCCGGGCCTCCCGGCGCGGCCGCGGCTAGCCTCGCTGCCTACCCTCCGCGGTCGCGACGGGTCGCACGATCACCTGATTGTCGAAGCGCAGGTCCACCTCACCCGCGGTGATACCGCGCTGCTTGAGGTCCAGGAGCGTGGCGCGCAGCGCCGAGAGGCGCGCCGTGCCGGGCGGCCACACCGGCGCCAGCACCCGCGTGCCGTCGAGCAGCGTGAGGGCCGTCAGCCACGCGTCGCTCACGTCCACCTCCGAGACCTGCCCGGCGAGCTTGAGCTCGGGGACGCCCAGTGCGCGCACCCAGGCCAGCCCGCGGCGCACGTCGGGCCGGTCCACGCGGGCGCCCGCCGGCAGTCCCAGGAACCGCGGGCCCACCAGCAACGGCACGTCGGCCACCACCCCCGGCTGGAGCGGCGGCAGCAGCACGCCGCCGGAGTCGATCTCCCACGGCACGCCGTGGCTCACCAGCATCACCGGCTCGCGTTCGACGATGCGCACGCTCAGGCCCTGCGGGAGTCTCCGGCGCACCTCGGCGCTGGCGACCCGCGGATCGAGCAGCAGCGCCTGCCGGGCGCGCGCCAGGTCGGCGGCGAAGACGTCCTGTCCGGGCGCGAGCCCGGCCAGGCTCAGCACCCGGGCGGCGTCCAGGTAGTGGGCGCCCACCACCTCGAGGTCGGTCACCTTGAAGAGCCGCGCCCGCAGGGTCCCCCACGGGAGCTGGACCAGCACGCCGAGCGCCAGCATCACCAAGGCCACGCGGAGGATGCGGCTCGGCAGCGGCCTTGGGCCCCGCGTGCGGCGCGGCCCCGCCGCGAGGGCGCGTCCCTGGTAGAGACCCATCAGCGCCTCTCTCCGGCCGCGACCTGGGCCGAGAGCGCGCGCAGCAGCGCCTCGCCCAGCTTCCACACGTCGCCCGCGCCCAGCGTCACCACCGTGTCGCCCGGCCGTGCGACGGCGGCCACCTCGGCGACGGCCGCGTCGGGATCGTGCGCGGCGCGCACGTGCTGGGCCCCCTGCTCGCGGGCGCTCTCGATCAGCAGGCGCGCGGAGACGCCTGGGATCGGCTTCTCGCCCGCGGCGTAGACGTCCAGCACCCAGACCTGGTCGGCATCGCCGAAGCAGCCCCCGAACTCGCGACGCAGGGCCTGGGTGCGCGAGAAGCGATGCGGCTGGAACAGGACCAGCACCCGCCCGCCCAGGCCCCGTGCCGCGGCCAGCGTCGCCGCGATCTCGGTGGGATGATGCCCGTAGTCGTCCACCACCCGCACGCCGCCCGCCTCGCCACGGGTCTCGAAGCGGCGCGCCACGCCGCGGAAGGTGGCGAGGGCCTCGGCGATGTGCGCGAAGCCCACCTCGACCTCGAGCCCCACCGACACCGCCGCCAGGGCGTTGAGCACGTTGTGCCGGCCGGGCAGACCCAGCTCGATCGCGCCCAGCGGCTGTCCCTGCGCCGACACCTGGAAGCGCGAGCCGTGCGGCAGGAGCTCGACGCGCTCGGCGCGCACCACCGCCTCCTCGTGCGTGCCGTAGAGCAGCGTGCGCCGCGTCACCTGCGGCAGGATCGCGCGCACCTGCTCGTCGTCGACGCACAGCACCGCCACGCCGTAGAAGGGCACGCGGTTGGCGAAGTAGATGAACGCCTGGCGGATCTCCTGCAAGTCCTTGTAGTGGTCGAGGTGCTCGCGGTCGATGTTGGTGACCACGGCCATCGCCGGGGAGAGCCTCAGGAACGACCCGTCGCTCTCGTCGGCCTCGGCCACCAGGAACTGGCCGTGGCCGAGCTGGGCGTTGGCGCCGATCGCGTGCAGCCGCCCACCCACGACGATGGTGGGGTCGAGCCCGCCGCGCGCCAGCACCGCGGCGATGAGCGAGGTCGTGGTGGTCTTGCCGTGGGCGCCGCCGACCGCGCCCCCGTACTTCGTGCGCATCAGCTCGGCCAGCATGTCGGCGCGCGGGATGACCGGGACCTGTCCGGCGCGGGCGGCGGCGAGCTCGGGGTTGTCGTCGCCGACCGCGTTCGAGTAGACGACCACCTGGGCCCCCTCGACGTTCGCCGGGGCGTGGCCGATGAACACCCGCCCGCCGCGCTGGGTGAGCCGGTCGGTGGTGTCCGAGGCGCGCAGGTCGCTGCCCGAGACCTGATAGCCCATGTTGAGCAGCACCTCGGCCAGCCCCGACATGCCGGAGCCGCCGATGCCGATGAAGTGGATGCGGTGCGTGCGGCCGTACATCAGCGGCCTCCCCCGTTGCCGGCCGGGGTCGCCTGCGCGGCGCCGCGCCGCTCCGACCAGCGCTCGAGGCTCCGCACGATGCGCTCCGCCGCGTCCAGCCGCGCGAACGTGCGCGCGTTGGCCGACATGCGCCGCAGCGTCTGGCGGTCGGCGACCAGGTGCGCGATCTCCTTGGCGAGCCGCTCGCCCGAGAGCTCGCGGTCCAGGATCAGGGCGGCCGCCCCGCGCTCCACCAGGTTGTTGGCGTTGACCTCCTGGTGGTTGTGGGCGGCGTGCGGGTAGGGCACCAGGATGGCCGGCGTCCCGCAGGCCGCGATCTCGGCCAGGGTCATGGCGCCGGAGCGGCACACCACCAGGTCCGCCACGGCGTAGGCCAGATGGATGTCGCGCAGGTAGGCGAGTACCCGCACCGGCAGCTGCTCGGCCTCGACGATGCCCTGCGCCCAGGCCTGGTCGTCGCGGCCGGTCTGCAGGATGCACTGGAGGTCCACGCGCCCCTTGAGCCGGCGCATCGCGTCGACCGCCGCCTCGTTGATGCGGTGCGCCCCGCGGCTGCCGCCGAAGATGAACACCGTCGGCTTGCCCTCGGCCAGCGCGAAGGTCTTGAGGCCCAGGTCGCGATCCCCCCCCAGGATGTGGCCGCGGACCGGATTCCCGGTCACCTTGAGGTTGTCCTTGCGGCGGAAGTAGGCGCGCGCCTCGGTGAACGACAGATGCACCTCGTCGGCCACCCGCGCCAGCCAGCGGTTGGCCAGCCCCGGGATGCTGTTCTGCTCCTGGAGCAGCAGCGGGCGGCCCAGCATCCAGGCGGCCAGCGCCACCGGTCCGCTCACGTAGCCGCCGGTGCCGAGCACGGCATCCGGGCGCTCGGTCGCCACCACCCACAGCGCCTGGAACAGGCCGACCACGTTGGCCAGCACCGCACCCGGCCAGCGCCACCAGGCGCGGCGCGGGAATCCCCGGGTCATGACGGTGCGCAGGCGGAACCCGCTCTCGGGCACGGCCTGGGCCTCGAGCCCGCGGCGGCCGCCCACGAACACCACCTCGGCGCGCGGCCTCAGGCGCATCAGCTCCTCGGCCACGGCGATGCCCGGATAGACGTGCCCTCCGGTCCCGCCGCCGGCGATCATGATCTTCACGACGCCTCCCTAAAGCGCTGGCGCGCCAGTGCCTCGCGCTCGTCGTTCCCGGCGGACACCCGATAGAGCAGGCCGGCCGCCGCCATGTTGACCAGCAGCGCCGAGCCGCCGTACGAGACGAACGGCAGCGGCAGGCCGGTGGTGGGGGCCAATCCGGTCGCGACCGCCAGGTTGGCGATCGCGTACAGGCCGATCTGCAGCGTGAGCCCGCCCGCGAGCAGCGAGACGAACGGGTCGGAGGCGCGCGCGGTCGCGCGCAGCCCGCGCCACAGGAACAGTGCGATCAGGGCCAGCAACACCGTGGCCCCGAGGAATCCCGTCTCCTCCCCGACGATGGCGAAGATGAAGTCGGTGTGGGCCTCGGGCAGGAACAGGTACTTCTGGAGCCCCGCCCCGATGCCGCGGCCGAGCCAGCCGCCCGAGCCGATGGCGATCAGCGACTGGTCGAGCTGCCAGCCCGCGCCGCGCGCGTCCGGCGGGCCGCCCGCCCACGAGCCGAGGAAGGTCTGGAACCGTCCCATCATATAGGGATGGGTCATGAGCGCCAGGGCGAACGCCGCGGCCACGCCGGCGACCGGGATGGCGAGATGCCGCATCCTCGCCCCGGCGAGGAACACCATCACCGTCCCGGTCACCGCCAGCAAGGCGGCGCTGCTCAGGTTGGGCTGGAGCAGGATCAAGCCGGACACGACCCCGGTCACCGCCAGCGGCGGCAGGAGCCCGCGCAGGAAGCCCTGCTCGGCCGGCGGCGAGCGCTTGAGCCACCAGGCCAGGAACACCACCGTCATGATGCGGGCCAGGTCGGTGGGCTGGATGCTCAGGACCCCGACCTTGAGCCAGCGCGCGGCCCCGTGCGAGACGTGGCCGGCCACCTCCAGGACGCCGAGCAGCCCGACCGAGCCCGCGAGCAGCCAGGGCGCCGCGCGCTCCAGGTGGCGCAGGCGCAGGCGCGCGCAGGCCAGCAGCACCGAGGCCCCGAGCAGCACGCGCAGCAGCTGGCGGGTGAAGAAGTGGTTCGGGTCCTGGTAGCGCGTGATCCCGATGATGGCGCTCGAGGAGTAGACCATCACCAGGCCGACCGCCGAGAGCGCGAGCGCCAGGACCAGCAGCCAGCGGTCGCCGCGGCTCACGACGCCACCCCCGCGACCCTGAGCCGCTCGACCTCGGCCTTGAACTTCCGGCCGCGGTCCTCGTAGTCCTGGAACATGTCGTAGGAGGCACAGGCGGGCGAGAGCAGCACCACGCCGGCGCGCCCCCCCGCGGAGGTCGGGCGCGCGTGCCGGAAGGCCTCGTCCACGGCCCGCTCCAGGGTGTCCGCCCGCACCGCCGGCACGCCGGGCCAGGCGGCGGCGATGCGCTCGGCGCCCTCGCCGATCAGCACCAGGCAGGCCACGTGGCGCGCGACCAGGGGGCCAAGCGGGGTGAAATCCTGGCCCTTGTCGCGACCGCCGGCGATCAACACCACCGGCTCGTCGAAGCTCTTGAGCGCCACCTCGAGCGAGCGCACGTTGGTGGCCTTCGAGTCGTTGACGAACCGCACCCCCTCGACCGTCGCCACCGGCTCCAGCCGGTGCTCGAGGCCGGCGTAGCCGCGCAGGACCTCGCGCAGCGTGTCGGGCGCGATCTCGAGCGGCAGCACCGTGGCCAGCGCCGCCAGCGCGTTCGACCGGTTGTGGGCCCCGGGCAGCCTGAGCTCGGCGGCGGGCATGAGCGGCTCGACGCCGCCGCGCCAGGCCAGGGCGATGCGGCCGTCTTGGGCGAACGCCCCCTCGTCCACCGGCCGCTCGGCCGAGAACTCGAGCGGCGCCGCCGCGCCGCTGCGCCGGCTCATCACCGCGCGGTCGTCGGCGTTCCACACCGACCAGTCCCCCTCCTGCTGGCGCGCGAACAGCCGCTGCTTGAGCGCCCCGTAGGTCTTGAGGTCGCCGTGGCGCTCGAGGTGGTCGGGCGTCAGGTTGAGCCAGGTCGCGACGAACGGCCGCAGCCGGTCCACGGTCTCGAGCTGGAACGACGACACCTCGACCACCAGCAGGCCGGTGGCGCTCACCGACTCGGCCACCTCGCACAGCGCCCGGCCGATGTTGCCGCACACGGCGACCTCGCGCCCGGCGGCGCGCACCAGCGCCCCCACCAGGTCGGTCGTGGTGCTCTTGCCGTTGGTGCCGGTGATGCAGATGAGCGGGGCGTGGGCGGCGAGGAAGCCGAGCTCCAGCTCGGAGATCACCGGGATGCCGCGCGCGCGCGCGGCCGCGCCCACCGGATGCTCCACCGGGATGCCGGGGCTCAAGACCACCAGGTCGCGGCCGGCGAGGGCGTCCGGCTGGTCGGCCGCGCACTCGTCGGCCACGCCCTCGCGGCGCAGCTGCATCGCCCGCGCGGCGCCGCCGGTCTCCGCGAACCGCCGATCCGCGAGGCGCACCTCGGCGCCGTGCCGCTTGAGCAGCCGCGCGGCGGCGAGCCCGGAGCGGGCCGCCCCCATCACCAGGGGCCGCGTGCCGGGCAGCGGATGTCGGGCGTCGATGGTCATTGGAGCTTGAAGGTCGAGAGCGACAGCAGGGCGAGCAGGGCGCCGACGATGTAGAAGCGCAGCACGACGCGCGACTCGGCCCAGCCCATCAACTCGAAATGGTGGTGGAGCGGCGACATCTTGAACACGCGCCGGCCCCAGATCCGGAATGATGCGACCTGGATCATGACCGAGAGCGTCTCGGCGACGAACACCCCGCCCACCAGCACCAGCCAGAACTCGCGCTTGATGAGCACGGCGATGGTGCCGAGGGCGCCGCCGAGGGCCAACGATCCGGTGTCGCCCATGAACACGCTCGCCGGATGGCAGTTGTACCACAGGAAGCCGAGCGAAGCGCCGAGAACCGCGGCGCAGAACACGGTGAGCTCGCCGGCGTAGCGCAGGTAGCTCAGGTTCAAGTACTCGCTGAACTTGAGATGTCCGGTCAGATAGCACATGCCGGCGAAGGCGACGGCGGCGATCGCCACCAGGCCGGAGGCCAACCCGTCCAGGCCGTCGGTGAGATTGACCGCGTTGGACGAGGCGGTGATGACCAGGATGACGAACGGCACGAACAGGACGCCGAAGTCGATGAACCGGAACTTGAGGAACGGGACGTGCGTGACGGTGGGCGAGAGTCCCTTCTCCGGCCACAGCACCAGCAGCAGCCCGATCAGGGCCCCGAGCGCGATCTGGCCCGCGAGCTTGTAGCGGCCGAGCAGCCCGCGCCGCAGCCCCTTGACCACCCGCAGGTAGTCGTCGAGGAAGCCCAGCGCCCCGAGCCAGACCGTGGCGAACAGGGCGATCCACACCGGCCGCGAGTGGAAGTTGCCCCAGAGCAGCGTGGGCAGGACGATGGCGGTGACGATGAGCAGCCCCCCCATCGTGGGCGTGCCCTCCTTCGCCAGGTGCGCCTGCGGCCCCTCGGCGCGGATCCTCTGGCCCAGGCGCAGGCGCGCGAGCCACTCGATCATCGGGGGGCCCAGCACGAAGCAGACGAGCAGCGCGGTGATGGCCGCGTAGGCGGCGCGGAACGTGATGTAGCGGAAGACGTTCAGCGCCGAGAGCCCGTCCAGGGTGTGGAGCGGATAGACCCACTCGTAGAACATCTCAGGCCTCCGCCCCGAGCCGGCGCACCAGCGCGTCGAATCCGGCCCCGCGCGAGGCCTTGATCAGCACCACGACCCCGGGGGCGAGGGCCTCGCGCAGCGTCTCGGCGAGGGCGGCCTGGTCCGCGAACCTCCGCGCCGTGACCCCGGCGCGCGTGGCCCCCGCCGCCCACTCGCCCGCGTACGTGCCCACCGCCCACACCTCGGCGTCGCGCGCGGCCTCGCCGGTCTCGCGATGGAGCCGCGGCGCGTCGCCGCCGAGCTCGAGCATGTCGCCCAGCACCGCGATGCGGCGCGTGGCCTCGGGCCATCCGGCCAGCGTCGCCAGGGCCGCGCGCGTCGACTCCGGGTTGGCGTTGTAGCAGTCCACCAGCAGCGTGGCGCCGCGCAAGGCACGCACCTCCATCCGGCCCTTCCCGGAGCGCTGCGCCGCGAGGGCGGCCACGGCCGCCGCCGGATCCACCGCGTACTCGCGCGCCACCGCCAGGGCCGCGAGCGCGTTCTGCACCTGATGCCGGCCGACCAGCTTGAGGTGGACGGTCGGGAACCCCGCGACCGTGAAGCGCGAGCCCTCGGGCCCGAGATCGGTCAGTCCCTCGGCGCGCACCGCGGCCGAGGCGGCGAGCCCGTAGCTCACGACCTTGACCTTCATGCCCCGCAGGGCGGCCATCAGCCGCGGCGAGTCGGCCCCCGCGAATACCGGCCCCCCGGGTGGGACGGCGGCGGCGAGCGAGGCCTTCTCGCGCGCGATCGCCTCGAGCGAGCCCAGACCCTCGAGGTGGGCGCTGCCGGCGTTGGTGATGATGGCCGCCTCGGGGCGCGCGATCGCGGCGAGCCCGGCGATCTCGCCCGGGTGGTTCATGGCGACCTCGATCACCGCCGAGCGATGCTCGGGGCGCAAGCGCTCGAGCGGCAGCGGC
>Ga0066709_100002871_pt1 | contig 12882 bp, 9 predicted proteins | sample GraSoiAngelo_158_FD_79665 | JGI IMG/M metagenome (GOLD analysis project Ga0066709, IMG submission 79665) | Grasslands soil microbial communities from the Angelo Coastal Reserve, California, USA - 14_1009_16_30cm | ecosystem: Environmental > Terrestrial > Soil > Grasslands | place: USA... | reverse complement strand
GCGCATGTCCGTGGCGTGGCTCGTAAGTTCCTTCACCCCACTTTAACTCCGCGCGCAGATAATAGTTGGCGAATTCCTGCTTGGTGATGATGTAGCCGAATTCCTTTCCAGAAACATGAATAACACCTTTCTCCACCCGGAACACCTGGTCGGGATCATGATTCAATCCCTGAGACTTCAGAAAAGTATCGAGGTTTTCGAGATTGACGCCCTTAAATAAAACGATGGGCGAGTGATGTGGCGGGATGTCGCTGTTGGCGGCGAAGGATGCCGTCGCAACAATCAAGGAGCCAAGCAGGCGAGCGCAGTAATGCATTGGGATACGCATCGGGCAAAGATAGCAGAGGTAACGGTCGGATCGATCAAAAGATCGTTCAGGGTCTTAGCGGCATAAGACCACTCGGGGGCTAAAGCCCCGATGAGTTGAGACGGCTTACGCGGCCCTGAAGGGCTGCTCTTCCACGTCACCGCACCCGTAAAGGTGCTCGTGCACGTCACCGCACAATGTAAAGGGCGTCCATCAACGTCACTGCAGAACATAAGGGCGGTCTTCTCCACGCCGCTGCGGAATCGCGACGTGCATCCGGGTCAGTGCGGAATGGCGTGGCCCTGGAGCTCGTGATTGAAAGAAAGGCTCTGCACTTACCAGTTCCTGCGTCGTTTTGGGCAATCTGACCGCTGTTCGTATGTAACTGTCACGGAACGGACTTCCTCTGTACTTAGTGCGGCAACGACAGCCCAGTGGGTCAAGGTTTGCCCAAAACTTAGCTGAGTAATACGCTTTCTCACCACCGTCGCTTGCATCCTTATCATTGACACGTGCCATAGAATGTAGCTGTTTGTTAGGTTCTATCCTCACCAAACAGAATCGTCGCAGGAGACCGGCCGTGTCATTTCGTCGTGGGCTTGTAATTTCCCTCGCACCAATAGTTGTTTTGACTATCGCCTCTTATCGCTCGCCGCGGGTCAACGCGGCCGCTGGATTCCAGCCAGTCTCGGCGGAAGAACTGAAGATGACGCGGGAGCCTCTTGCTCCGGGAGCGCCTGCAATCATACTGTTTCGCCAAGTGGATCGGGATGATAGAGGGGAGACAGCCCACGAAGACAATTACTTTCGTATCAAGATTCTGACAGAAGAAGGCCGGAAGTATGGCGACATAGAAATCCCCTTTTATAAAGGAAACGGAAACAACGTTACTGCTTTGAGAGGGCGGACGATAAGGCCCGACGGCTCAATTGCCAATTTCGAAGGGAAGGTTTTCGAAAAAGCCATTGTCAAGGCGAAGGGACTGAAGTACATGGCGAAAACCTTCACCCTTCCCGACGTGCAAGTGGGCAGCATTATCGAGTATTACTACACCTACGACTTAAGCGAGCATTACATTTACGACTCGCACTGGATCCTAAGCGATGAGCTATTCACAAGAAAGGCCAATTTTTCCTTGAAACCGTATGCCTCGTCGTACGCTCCCATAGGTATCCGTTGGAGCTGGCAGATGTTGCCCGCGGGTACAGTCCCACCAAAGGAGGGAGGCGACAACGTTATCCGGCTGGAAGCAGCCAATATTCCTGCCTTCCAGACGGAAGACTTTATGCCGCCGGAAAATGAGCTAAAGTCGCGGGTTGACTTTACCTACCACGAGAGCGAAGGCACGCAGACGCCGGAGAAGTTCTGGAAAGAGACCGGAAAGAAAATGAACGACGAGTTAGAGAGTTTTGTGGGGAAACGAAAAGCCATGGAGCAGGCCGTGGCACAAATCATTTCCCCCAATGACTCTGACGAAGAGAAGCTGCAGAAGATATACGCACGCGTACAGCAGATTCGCAACACATCTTTCGAAGTTCGGAAAACCCAGCAGGAAGAGAAGCGCGCGAAAGAAAAGGATCTTAACAATGTCGAAGAAGTATGGAAACGAGGGTACGGTAACGGTGCGCAGCTGACCTGGCTGTATCTGGCGCTGGTCCGCGCTGCGGGATTTGAAGCGTACGGGGTGTGGGCTTCGGAGCGGCGCAATTACTTCTTCAATCCCCAGCAGATGGATCGCTATAAATTGGATGCGAACCTTGTTCTGGTTAAGCTCAAAGGTGTGGATATTTATTGTGATCCGGGAGGAGCATTCACACCTTTCAAATTGCTGACCTGGTCGGAAACAGGGGTTCAGGGGTTGCGACTGGATAAAGATGGCGGAAGCTGGGTACGCACGATGATTCCGCCTAGCTCGGAGTCCCGCATCGAGCGCAAAGCGGACTTGAAGTTGTCCGACACCGGCGACCTTGAAGGAAATCTCACAGTCACTTTTACCGGCTTGGAGGCTCTGTCGAGACGAGTGGAAGAGCGAAACGTGGATGAAGCCGAGCGAAAAAAATTCCTTGAGGATCAGGTAAAGGAGTACATCCCTGCCGCAAGCGACGTAGATTTGAAGAATAAGCCAGACTGGAATAGTTCCGCAGTTCCTCTGGTGGCGCAATTTGCGCTGAAAATTCCGGGCTGGGCTTCCGGGGCGGGGCGGCGGGCGCTCGTTCCCGTCGGACTCTTCAGCGCGACGGAGCACCACCTGTTTGATCACGCGGTGCGCCTCCACCCCATCTATTTTGAGTTTCCCTTCCAGAAAGTAGATGAGATAACCATCGAACTTCCTGCCGGTTGGCAAACTACCAGCTTGCCAGCAGCACAAAATGTCGATGCGAAGGTTGTGGTCTACAGCTTGAAAGTGGAGAACGACAAGAACAAACTGCACTTGACTCGGAAGTTGGCAGTCGATCTTCTTCTCGCGGAAGCAAAGTACTACTCTTCGTTGCGCAGCTTCTTCCAATCGGTGAGGACGGGGGATGAGGAACAAATTGTTCTACAGCCAGGTACGACGGTCAGTGTCAACTAGCCGGCAGATTGCGCCGGTCCTGTTTGGGATCGCGGTGTGCCTGCTGGGGTTTGCTGCTCCCGCGGTATGCGGCGATGCGCCCCAGTGGATGCACGCGCTGGTTAACCTGCCCTTGCCCGGGCACGACGAGAAGACAGACGCCGTAATGCTGTATTCAGAACAGGATCTCACCGTCGTCTCTACCGACAAGATTAAGAAGACTGTCCGTGTGGCGTACAAGATTCTGCGGCCTGGCGGACGCGAGTACGGATTGGTGGCAGTTCCGTTTAATTCCAATGCGAAAATCAGCAGCTTGCGCGGGTGGTGCATTCCTGCTCAGGGAAAGGATTATGAGGTAAAGGACAAGGAAGCAGTGGAAATCTCCCTGCCCAAGATTGAGGGCAGCGAGTTGATTTCCGATGTAAAGGAGAAGCTTCTCCGGATACCGGCGTCGGACCCCGGCAACATTGTCGGCTACCAATACGAGGTAGAAGAGCATCCCCTGGTTCTGCAGGAAATCTGGGATTTCCAGAAAGAGATCCCAGTGCGGGAAAGCCATTACTCCCTGCAACTGCCGGCGGGCTGGGAATACAAGTCGTCGTGGCTGAATTATCCTGCGGCAAAACCGGCCGAAGCCGGAAGCAACCAGTGGCAATGGGTTGTAAATGACCTGAAAGAGATCCGCGAGGAAGATGACATGCCTCCAATGAGCGGCCTGCAGGGGCAGATGGTCATCTCCTTCTTTCCGCCTGGGGGGCCAGCCACGAATGGGTTCTCCAGCTGGCAAGAGATGGGAAATTGGTACCGGAATCTGAGCAGTGGGCGCCGTGACGCTTCCGCCGAGATCAAGCAGAAGGTCACCGCGTTGACCGCATCGGCGCCAACGACTCTGGACAAGATCAGAGTTCTTGCTCGGTTCGTTCAGCAGGACATCCGTTACGTCGCGATTGAGCTGGGGATTGGGGGCTGGCAACCCCATCCGGCTGCGGATGTGTTTACTTTCCGCTACGGAGATTGTAAGGACAAGGCGACCCTTTTGGGCTCGATGCTGCATGAGATCGGCGTCGATTCTTACTATGTGGCGATCAATACGCAGCGTGGATCCATTACATCCGAAACGCCCGCTTATCAAGCCTTCAACCACGTGATTATTGCCATCAAGTTGCCGCCAGGTGTGAGCGACCCTTCACTGATCGCCACCATGCAACATCCGAGGCTGGGGAAAATCCTCTTTTTTGACCCGACGAATGAATTCACTCCCTTGGGCCAGATCGGAGGATACTTGCAGTCCAATTACGGATTGCTGGTAACGCCGGACGGCGGCGAATTGGTTGAGCTTTTGAAACAGCCGGCAACGATGAACAGCATCCGGCGTACGGCTAAATTGACTTTGGACCCCAGCGGCAAGTTACAGGGCGATGTCGAAGAGATACGGGTTGGGGACCGGGCCTGGTCGCAACGATGGGCGCTGCGCACGGTTACAAAAGACATTGACAGGATCAAGCCAATCGAGAGTCTGCTGGCAGGTTCAGTCCCGAATTTTCGTATCACGAAGGCGAGTGTGATCAATTTCCAGCAGACCGATCAGCCTTTCGGATTCAATTACTCCTTCGAGGCGGAGAATTATGCAAAAAACGCGGGCAATTTACTGCTGGTACGCCCGCGAGTTCTCGGAAGTAAGTCCAAGGGACTAATGGAGACAAAAGAGCCACGGAGGTTCGCTGTCGAATTCGAGGGACCGGTGCGGGATACGGACAAATTTGAAATTACTATGCCGCCTGGCTACGAAGTGGATGATTTGCCCCCGCCGGTTGACGCAGACTACAGCTTCGCGAGCTATCATTCCAAAACGGAAGTGACCGGCAATGTGATTGGTTATACCCGAACGTTTGAAGTCAAAGAGCTGAGCGTGCCGGTAGGCAAGGCGGAGGAACTCAAGAAATTTTATCGGATCATTGCCGGTGACGAGCGGAATACGGTCGTTCTGAAACCTTCGAAGTAATAGCAGAGATGCGTCCGGCAATCGGGTTACGCGGCTTCGCGTTGTTTCGACGTGTAGGCCTTCAGCGATTCCTTCAATTGCTTCTCCAAAATTCCGTTCACTGCGCGGAGGTCGGGAATCAAGTGACTGACATTCAGGTATAAGAGGTTGTTCTGGACAATCTCATAGATAGCATCATCCACCGCACAAGCGTCTTCCACCATCATGGGAATGGAATAACCTTGCTTGCGGCGCAGTTTCCCGTGTTGAGCGGCGGCGCTCAAGATGTCTTCAGTGATCTTGCCATGATTCGATTCCAGGCTGTCTGCGATCGCCCCCAGCATCTTCGGAATGTGATCTACCCGTCGGCTATCGGATAATCGAAGCCGTTCCAGCTGGGGATCCGCTTTCATTTTTTCTAATACTTTGCTGGCGATTTCCTCGATGTTCTCGCGCAGAAAGATAGCGACCCGCTTGGGCGGCAATGTCTGGCGCGGCTTACGGTCCTTGAGCTTGTCTTCGATGGAACCAACAAGGCTTTTGATATTGGCAGGCTTGACCAGGTAGTCATCCACTTGACTACGGATCGCCTCCAACGCAGTTTCGAATACGGGATAGCCGGTCAAAATGAAAGTGACACAGTCCGGCTGCGTGCGCCTCATAGCGCTTACGACCGTAAAACCATCGCCGGGCTGGCCCACGTTGAGGTCGGCAATGAGCACGTCAAAACGGTCGCTGGCAATCCGGCTTAAGGCTTCACTTACGGTGGCAGCGACGTCTACCTGATATCCATATTTGCTTAAGACCGCCGACAACGTGATCCGGATAGCTTCTTCATCATCAACGAACAGAATGCGAACTCCGGCCATGCTGTCTCCTCGATGAGCGGCAACGTAAGATGCTGGCAGTTGCTAAAGAGTGGGATTCGACTAGGGGCAGATACATTTTTATCTGTAGGGAGAGTGGCCAGTGGTCAGTGGCCAGTGGCCAGTGGCCAGTCTACAAATGCCTCTTGAGATCAAGAAAAATGGGGAAGCCGCGAAGCGGCGCGAGAATGCAGCCCACGGCGTAAGCCGTGGGTCTGCTACGAGGGAGGGATAGCCCCAACGGGGCGAAAGATTCTGGCTCATACATCTGCCAACATCCTGCTGCATATGTTTTTCCCCACGCAAGGCGTCCGCTCATCGAGCCGGCGTTCCGTGAAGATTTTGTTTCTGTCGCCCCTTCGGGGCTGGTCGGTTCTTGCTCGCCCACCCACGGCTGGCGCCGTGGGCTGCATTCTTGCGCCGCTTCGCGGCTCGGTTCCGTTCTCGCGGTCCAGGCAGTCAGGACTGAATCAACGTTGGCGTAAACAGCAGGGATGCGTTTGGCAATTTGTGCTGGCCACTGGTCACCAGCCACTGACCACTAGCCACTGTCACTAGCCGCTAGCCTTGCAAGCACCCACTCCAAAGTCTTCTCTTGAAACTGGAAGCCGTAGCGCTGCCAGGGGGTGCCGGGGGATTCTTTGCGCACCACCTTGGCCCTGCCTACGTAGCGTTCGCCCGTGGCGCTCAGAAAGACTTCTATGGTTACGTCTTTGGCCAGCGACGCGGTGCAATTGCAGAGGAACCCGCCGGCACTGACGTTTTCGGTGGTCGTCAGTTCCTCAAAGGATTTTCCATTGCTGTCAGTTCCGCGGATTTTCAGGATGATCCGCATGCGGACACGGACATGCGCTCTGCGTTCCACGTTCTTGGTGTGAATTTCGGCAGCCATTCCCCTTTAATTTTATGAAGTCCACGGGCTTCTCGAAGTAAGCAGTTGCGCCCAGGTCTTCGCAGTGTTTTTTGTGAGTTATTCCGGCTTCTCCGCTAATCACGAAAATGGGAATGCGCGAGGTATAGCTCACGGAACGAAGACTTTGGCAGAGTTCGAATCCGGAGAACTTGGGCATCATCAGATCGAGGAAGATGGCCTCGGGTTTGTGTTCCAGGCCAGCCCTAAAGCTTGTTCTGGATTGGCGGTAATCGATGATTTCATAGCTATCCGACAAACGCGCCCGCAAAAGACCACGCATGGATTCGTCGTCGTCAACGATCAGGATTCTTTGCACGTCGGCTCTCCCGATTTTTGATTTAGGTGCAATACAGTGGGTGCTTCTTCAAGCCCTTTTGCCAAACCGCTATCCAGCGCCTGGCGGACTTTGGACACCAGACCGTCGCGGCTAAAAGGCTTTTGCAGAAAGAAACTGCCTTCCTCCAATGCGCCGTGAGAGCCGACAGCCTGTCCGGTGTAGCCGGACATGTAAAGAACCTTGATCAGTGGCCGTTTCTGAGTGAGCTGCCCTGCCAACACTCGTCCACTCATTCCCGGCATGACGACATCAGTCAGTAACAGTGGCAGAAGGCCGTCGTACTGGTTACTGATGGTGATCGCATCGGCACCACTCTTAGCCTCGAGAACAGTGTAGCCAGACAATTCCAACAGATTGCGAGTCAGAGTGCGCAAGGACGCCTCATCCTCCACCAGCAGGATGGTTTCATTGCCGCGAGATTTCAGCAGGTCAGTCTCCGGAGCCTTGTGAGAGTCGAGGGCATCGTGCACTCGGGGCAGATAAATCTTGAAAGTTGTACCTTCGCCCAACTCGCTATAGACGTCGATATAGCCGCCACTCTGCTTCACGATTCCATAGGCTGTTGCCAGCCCTAGTCCAGTCCCTTTGCCCTTCTCTTTGGTAGTGAAAAATGGCTCGAATATGTGGGCGTCTAAAGGCGAGGAGCTGGCGAGTGAGCGTGGCGGCGCGGCGGCCTGCCCCTAAAATTTCGTCAACACTGCCCCGCAGCGGATTGGTTGGCTGCAGCTTCTCTTGCAATATCTCGCTGTAACCGATAATCACTCCCAGCAGGTTATTGAAGTCGTGAGCGATCCCTCCGGAGAGCCGGCCAACGGCTTCCATTTTCTGGGCCTGGCGAAACTGTTCTTCCAGCCGCCTGCGTTCCGTAATATCGCGGTTTACGATGACCAATTTTTCAGTCCTCCATCTGCATTCCGAATGGTGCTGGCCGCTGGATTCCAGAAAGTGCCAACTGCCATCCTTGTGGCGCATACGGTATTCAATCCTGTGGCCCACGCCGAAAACCAGCGCTTCTTTGGCCGCTTCTTCGACTTGCGGCCGATCGTCGGGATGAACCTGATCCAGAGACGATGTGTTTTGAAGTTCTTCCGGCGTGTAACCCAGGATCTTCTGATAGGAGGGGCTGTTGTAGAGCCGGCGTCCGTCCGAATCCACGACCGCAATCATGTCAGCGGCATTTTCAGTGATCAGACGAAAAAGCTCTTCACGCTCCGCCATCTGTCGGCGAATGCGATAGATCTGAAGTTGCTGGTAAACGGTGTAGATATCGAACAGCAGCACCATACCGACCAGACCGCGCATGGCGTTGTTCACAGGGAGAGGGTCGGCAGCCTTATGTGGGTGGAGAATGGGAACCAGAAAGGAAACGATGCCTAGAGTCAGCAATAGAGTGACAAGAATGGCTGAGGTCCAGAGCCACCATTCCCGCCGCTCAATTTTCCGGATGTGAGCATCCATCCCGCCTTTAGCGACGGCATACAGTGGAAGCTCTTTCGTTCGTGGAGATTTCATTGATTCTGGTGAGTTTGTCACGACAGGTTGGCAACAACGCGGATGTTGAAAAAGAAATCGCGTGTGACTTGTTCAGAACGGGAACTCTTTCCTTGGACGCCCGAAAGAGGACCAGCACATTCGACCCCACAGTACATGTCTATTAGTGTTTCGACTGGACGATAGTGATGTCCTCAGCACTACCGCGGGTTTTCACAACGAAACTTTCCCGTCTAGGCAAGGTTCCTCTGTGGGAACTTTTCGCTCACCTTTGTGTTACAAGATAAGAATAGGCATACCTTCATCTGCAAACACCCGTGATCTCAAAAAGCATACTGCGCCGAGCTGCGCCATAACTATGAGAACAATAGTCTTGCCAAAACTGTTTTTATTGTCTTGCCTCATTTCCCTGATGTTTAGTCTGGCTTGCGGATCAGGTACGAACCTCTTCAATCAGGGCAGCGGGAACTTTTCCAATGCAAGCCTGAAAGGCCAATACGCTTATCAATTGACGGGAGTCGATACTGCAGCAAATTTTCGAGAAGCAGGCGTGTTTACGGCAGATGGCAATGGCAACATCACCGGCGGCACCGACGATTTTTCCGAAGGCACGACGATCACTTCCGGTTCGAGTACTGGCGCCTACACGATTAGCAACGACGGTACTGGAGTTCTCGCAATCTCAATCTCGGACGGCCGAGCCCTCCAATTGGCAGTAACCCTGGTCAACTCCTCAAAAGTTTATTTGATGGTGACCCAGACTTTTGATTTTGCTAACGGAGCGGGCATCGCCAAAAAGCAGGACCCAGCCACCTTCGCCGCGCCTCCCAGCGGCACTTTCACTTTCCGCAACCACAATGTGAGTACGGCGCAGGGTTCTTCCGCGACGGTCGGCGTATTTACGGTTTCGGGTGGCACAGTTTCGGGCAGCGAGGACGTGAATCGTGCCGGCGTGCTGAGTTCTCCAACGTTTACTGGTTCGTTCAACTCCCCGGATACAAGCGGTCGCGGTACGGGAACCTTTACCGACAACGCGAATGTGACTTCGACGTTCATCTACTATGTGGTGGATACCAACAACCTGCGCTTCTTCTCCACCAATAACGGCGCACCCGGCCTGGGACGAGCGGAAACCCAAACCGGGGCGCCATTCGCGAACACGTCGCTAGCCGGCAGTTATGCTTTCGGCAGCAGTGGCGACGACAATTTCTCGGTTGCTGGCGCCAAGACGGTTGGCCGCTTTACGGCCGGTGGCGATGGCACAATCAGCGCAGGGGCCTACGACTCGGTCGAGAATGGAACTGTTTCTACTAACATAAGCTTCACCGGAACTTACAGCATGGCGTCGAATGGGCGGGCGACGGTCACGCTGAATCCATCCACTGGCACGATTCAGCAAATCTTCTGGATGGTCAGCCCATCGCGTGCTTTCTCCCTCACCAGCGATCCGAACAAAGTGGAAGACGGCACGCTCGATTTGCAGCAAGCAATTACTTTTTCGAATTCGACGATGAAGGGACAATTCGCAGTTCTTATGGATGGATTTGATCCTTTCGACTTCGTCGACCGTGTCGGCACATCGCAATGGGACGGCGCAGCGAATCTGACGCTGGATGAATTTATTAATCGTTCTGGATCGACTCAGACGCCGCGATCTATTACCGGAACCTACTCGGTTGCGAGCAATGGGCGAGCCAGCGGCGCGATCAGCGGATTGTCCAATAACCTGGTTTTCTATCTGATTTCCGGCAGCGATGGTTACATCCTGCAGAATGATACTAGCACTGAGATCGACGGCGTCATGAGCAAGCAGCCTTAGCAACTTTTGATTAGTCGCCTTCGCCTTCCTGTAACTCGTAGGTGCGCCCTCTCGGAATCAAAATTTCTGTGTTGTCGCTCTCAAAAGGACCTATCACCAGACGATATGGCTTCGGTCGTGGGGGCCCAAAGAAGAGATGACCTTGCAGGCCAAGACTAGACTGGACGAACGCTGGCGATACTGACTTCGAACCAAAAGGTCCATTGAATACCAGCAGCACGAAATTCTGGAATGACTTCGAACGGTCTATCACGACGATCGCAAAATCGGTTGCAGCGCGAAATTGCTGGTGTCGTGCCAGCCATGTTGCCAGGATTTTCTGCTCTCGCGACGTCAGTGTGTGACCACCCCAACTGGGTGTGACTAGGACGAGGCAGATAAGGACTCCAAACGCGACTCGGCTGCTGAACATGATGTTAATAGTTTCACATCGACAATCGTAAGTCGAAACTCGTAAATGTTTACCCCACTTGCCATACTGTATCCAAAACCGTCCCGTCGACCCACTTCACCACAGCTACCGGACGATCTCCAAGCTGGGGCCGTGCCGGTTTGCCTCCGCAGATGCGCTCAACTTCGGCTTTGATGTCCTGGATGGGCCGAATCGGCAAACTTGAGCCTTTGACAGAATCCAACAAGTCTTGACGCAGCGGGTTGATAGCGATGCCACGCTCGGTTACGACCACGTCAATCAACTCGCCGGGGCCGGTGAGCGTGGTGACTTCATCCACAATCACGGGAATGCGATCGCGGAATGACGGCAACGCCAGAATGGTGCATCCGGCCGCCAGACAGTTTTGCCATCCCCCGATGCCGTGCAACAGACGGCCGTCGGAATGGGTAACGACATTGCCGTTGAAATTCACATCGACTTCGGTTGCGCCCAGGACCACGGCATCCACCATGGAAGCGAAATTTCCCTTGCCGTGGTAGTTGTAAGAAGTGAAGGGAGACGTCGGCACATGCCGAGGATCGCTGGCGATGGACTTCACAGCTTCGAGATCGAAGGTCTGCCCGTCGAGGATGTAATCGGTCAAGCCTTCCTGGAGCATTTCGACCAGGTAGCGCGTCGATCCTCCGCGCACGAAGCGGGCTTTCACTCCATCTTCTTTCATCATGCGCCGCAGGAAATCCACGAAGGCCAATGCGATTCCTCCGGCGCCTGCCTGAAACGAGAACCCGGTGCGCATGATTCCTGAATATCGAAGGAAGCGTGCGACCAATTCGGCGATTCGAAGACGGTCGGGAGAGCGCGTAATCTGCGTCGTACCGGAAACGATCTTCGCCGGATCGCCGATTGACTCGACTTCCACAACGTAGTCAACGTTGTTGCCTTGAATCTGCCAGGGAATGCAGGGGAATGGCACCAGGTTGTCGGTGACCACGATTACATTGTCGGCATAGATGGAATCGGCGAGTGCGAAGCCTAGTGATCCGCAGGCGGATTTGCCATGGGAACCGTCGGCGTTGCCGAAAAAATCTGCGGTGGGCGCGGCAATCACGGCGACATCTACGTGCACTTCTCCATCCTGGATTGCCTGCCAGCGTCCGCCGTGGGAGCGCAGCACGCCCATGCCGCGCATTTTGCCCTGAGTGCAGTAGTCGCCGAGTGGACCATTCATCGAGCCTTCGATGTGATGGATGACGCCTGACTCCATCAGCTCAATCGCGGCTTTTTGCGACGGGAAAGAGGCGCTGGGAAACCATGTGAGGTCCTTCACTCCCAATTTCGCCGCCACTTGTAACGCCATGAGAGCTACGCGGTCACCATCGCGCAGGTGATGATGGTTAGAGATCACCATGCCATCGCGCAGTCCGCACTTGCGCAGCGCAGTTTCGAGATCGGGAACGCGCTTGTCGCCGTTTTCGGGATAGTCTTTGCTGGAGCGCACCGCGGGCGCGGCTTTGCGGGCGCGCGGCTGATATTTTTCGACGCCAAGATAAGGAATCTGAGGCTTGCTGTTGACCATGGCCGGCACCATGCGTCCTGCGGCGTTTTGCGCCAGTTCCACGCGTTCAGTCATTTGGTTCCCGCGCAATCCTTCAGAATCCACGAACGGTCAAGAGCAAACCCCAGCGGCTAAAGCCCTCAACCTCGAACCGGCACGCGGCCCTGAAGGGCCGCTCTTCCACGTTACTGTTAAGGTCGCTCTTGTTATCCCTAATGCCGTTCCTGCACATCATTGTTAAGGCCGCTTGAGTGTGGCGCGGGCGCCCCCGCCCGCGAGCGGGCTACCAATTTGCGTGCCCGTTCCACCACCGGCGCATCAATCATCTTCGAGCCCAGGCTTACTACTCCAAGTCCACGTTGCTGCGCTTCCTCAAACGCGGCGACGATCTTCAACGCCTTCTCAATCTCCGCCTGCGACGGAGTAAACGCATCATGAATCACTGCGATCTGAGAAGGATGAATGCATCCCATGCCTTCGAATCCTAATTCCCGCGAACTCTCAGCACAGCGGCGCAAACCATCTACATTGCCCACGTCGCCGAACACCGAATCGATGGCCTGAACTCCCGCTGCTTTTGCGGCATTCACCACACGCGCGCGGGCATAGAGCGATTCGCGTCCTTCAGGCGTCTTGGTCACGCCCAGGTCGGCCGTGTAATCCTCGAG
>Ga0066709_100002870_pt1 | contig 12882 bp, 10 predicted proteins | sample GraSoiAngelo_158_FD_79665 | JGI IMG/M metagenome (GOLD analysis project Ga0066709, IMG submission 79665) | Grasslands soil microbial communities from the Angelo Coastal Reserve, California, USA - 14_1009_16_30cm | ecosystem: Environmental > Terrestrial > Soil > Grasslands | place: USA... | reverse complement strand
GGAGATGGCGTCCACTTCGTGCAGGATGTGGCTCGAGATGATCACGTATTGCCCTTCCTGAGCAAGCGAACGGAAAAGCGCAATGGTCTCGGCGCGCACCAGCGGATCGAGACCGTTCAGAGGTTCGTCCAGCACCAGCACTCTGGGCCAGTGCGAGATGGCTTGCGCCAGCTTGATGCGCTGCCGCATGCCTTTGCTGTACCCGGCGATCTTGCGGTGCGCGGCGTCGGTGAGTCGCACGCGTTCGATCGCGTCCGTCGTCAGGTCGGCCGCTTCCTCGCCGGTCTTGCCGTGCAAGCGCAAATACGAGTAGACGAACTGATAGCCCGTCATGCCGCGCGGGAAAGAATCGAACTGCGTGCAATAGCCGACGAAGCGGAAGAGGCGCTCTGGCTCGTCGGGCGGCACTCCCAAAACGCTGATGCGACCCTGCGTCGGGCGCAGCAGGCCCGTCATCAGATTCATGAGCGTGGTCTTGCCCGAGCCGTTCGGCCCCACGAGGCTGGTGATGCCCGGTGGGATTGTCAGATTAACCCGGTTGACGCCGAGCACCTCGCCGTAAAACTTCGAGACGTTTTCAAACACGATCTCGCGCTCGTGGCCACTCATTTCACGACCTCGAACGCGCGTAGCTTGCGCTTGAGCAGCGCGAGGCAAGCCGCGCAGATCAGCCCCAGCATGAGCCATGCCGACGCTTCGGAAATTTCGAACGTCTCCCGCGTTCGGAAGAGCCGGTTCCAGACCGTTGCGAACAGATACATCAGATTGATGAGCCTGCCCCAGTGCACCTCGAGCACGGCGTTGATCGCCTCGCCAAAACCGGCGGCCACGAAGAATACCGCCAGCAGCAGCGCGCCCGCGGCGATTCTCCACTTCACCCATGCCGAAAGCGCCAGCGCCAGCAATGAGATGACCAGAATCCAGATCCACGAACCGGCGAACACGGCCCAGGCCACCCATACGTTGTGGCTCAGCCACTCACGTCCCCCCATCACGCCTTGCGCGCCGAACAGAATCAGCCCAGGAACCCAGGTGATGAGCGAGAGCAGCATGAGCAAGACCGACATTTTGCCGATCACGTACTCCGCGCGCGTGAATGGCCGCGAGAGGTAGAGCGGGAGCGCGCGGTTGGCCAGATCGCCTGAGATCAGCCCCGGTCCCACGAAGGCGGTCAAAACGAAGGACAACGCGGCCTGAATGCCCAGGTAAGTGGCGAAGAATTCCCCGTCGACCGCGAACGGAGATGTTGCACCCGTTACGCCAAACACTCTCGCAAACGAGCCGATATTGTTGGCCAGGTAAATTAGGAACAGGAAAACCAGCGGTGGAATGAAGCAGATCACGAAGAACGCCGTCATGATCTTCGAACGAAACAGACCGCGATATGCGTAGCGGGGAATGATGGCAAAGCGCGACCACTCGCTCGTCACCGATCCGGCATAGCCGCGGTAGCTGCGTTTATAGACGGCCATTCGCGGCTCCTTTGGCGCCGGATGACGGCGCCAGATTGCTCTCCATGGCCTTCAGGAAAATATCTTCCAGACTGTCGCGCCGGTAACTGAGCCGCCGGATTTGCACGTTTCGATCCTTCGCGACCTGATATAGATCACGAATGGCAACGCCTTCGGAAAGAATCAGTTTGATGCGGTTACTTGCAGTGATGGCACAGGCGCAACCGAGCTTCTCGATGTCGCCGGCAAAGGTCCCGTTCGCCCCCACGGTTTCCATTTCGATGAATTTGCGATTGGCGCGCCGCTCCTCTTCCAGGTTCGCGTAGTGCACGATGCGGCCCTGCTTGAGAATCAGCACCTCTTCGCAGGTTTCTTCGACATCGCGCAGCAGATGCGAACAGAGAATGATGTTCATGTCGCCCGATTCGCGCATCTCGCGGATCAGCCGGATCATCCGCTGGCGCGCCGGAGGATCGAGCCCGTTGGTGGGCTCATCGAGGATCAGCAACTTCGGCCCGTGAGCGATGGCTTGCGCCAGCTTGGCGAGCTGCCGCATCCCAAGCGAATAAGTGCCCACCTTGCGATAGCGCGCTTCACCCAGGCCGACATAGAACAGCGCTTCGTGCGCCCGCTCGAGCGCGGCATCGCGCGGCAGTCCGGAAAGCTCGGCCATCAAACACACATAAGAAACCGCGCTCATCTTGGCGATGAATGCGTCGTTCTCAGGCATGTAACCGGTCACATTGCGAATCTTGCGGATATCGTGGCGGACGTCGTGCCCGAAGATGCGCGCCGTGCCCGCGGCGGGCTTATGAAAACCGAGCAGCACGTTAATGAGCGTCGATTTCCCGGCGCCGTTGGGCCCGAGCAGACCAATGGTGCGGGCGCAGAGCGTACACCTCAAATCGTCGAGGATGCGCCTTCCGCCCAGGTCTACTGCCAGACCGTCGAGTTCGATAACCGGTGTCATTGCATGGGTCGCATACGCAGGGTCTTTTCGAGCACGCTTGGAATCTGGAACGGGCCGCCGGATCCCGCGAGCGCGTCCAGGTTCATGCCGAAGAAACTGCCGGTGGAAGCCACCTCGATCCGGTCCGGCTGCCCATAAGCATAGATCAACGTGGGCGCCGCGTTAGCTTTGAGCGTGTCAATGGCCTTCTGCTGGTCCGGTGTCAAAGCGCCGGTCGCGCTCAGCTTTCCGGCCAGTGGACCAACTACCGCAGCGAAGTTCTGATAGAGAATCGCTGAAAAATTACTATAACCATCGCGGCCGAGCAGCGCCTTGAATCCGGTCGATCGCGTCAGGGTGTAACCTGTTGACCGCTGGCTGATGGCTTGCCCCAGCAGCGCCGGACTAGCGGCCGCCACAAGGTAGCCATCGACGAACGTATAGTGGACGCCGATCACCGATTGCGGCGACTGGAGCGAGTAGTAGGTCCTGCCACCCACCTGCGCTTGCGTCAGATTCAGGTTCGCGCCCTGATGCGCGCTGTTGGCTCTGGCAACCAGGGTTTCGACGGTATGCTCCAGCCGCGCGCGATCGTAGACCTCGATAGCGAATTTCCACCCCGGCACTGGCAATATGGGGCCGTCGACCGCGAATGCGACTTCCCCGCCCAGCGGTCCCGCCAGATCGTCCAACACGCTGATACCGGCCTGCGCTTCAAAATTCGCCTGCCCGTTTGCGAAGTTGGGATCGACCGCTTGTATCGCTCCGAAGAGTTCCTGAAGCGCTGCCCGCGGCTGCTTGACCACGAACGCGGTCACGAAACTGGCATCCGGTGAAATGAAATCGAGAGCCCCCATGGGCGCCGGCGCCGCCAGCCAGGCAGCCACCCCGCGACGGGGTTGTGCAAATGTCACCATCGCGCGATTCTCTGTCTTGCCACCGGTATCTTTCCGTTCCACCACCAGGTGCTGCACGTCGAAAATCCCGAGCTGGCTGAACATTGAGTTATCCGTATGCACCGACTTTTCGGTACGCGCCGCCAGCGGCTCCGATTTGCGCCGCTGGTTCTGTTCTACGGAATACGGCAGGATTTGTTCCATGTCGGCGCAAATTAGCCAGCCGGCGCCCGTGCGATACGAATCCGCGATGCGCTGGTAAAAAGACGTTTTCGAAAAACCTCCCGAGCCTGGTTGCTGGATCAGCGCCGCCACCGCACGCAGATTCGCCGAGTCGGGCGATGCCGCCACGAGGTTGTTCATGAGCAGCACGAAGGCTCTATGCTGATCTCCGGTAGCGGGCAGATTGGCAGGGTCATCCACCACCGTCAGTTCCGCGCCACCGGAAATCCGCGCAATTTGCTGTTGTAAATATTGGCGAAAGCCTGAGCGCGTAACTTCCGCCATTGCCACCGGCGGGTGCAGCCCGTTCGGCCCGCCCTCCGCCACGGTCATGACGACCTCGTTACCCAGATAGTCGCTGAACCCGCGTACCGTATCCAGCACCTGCTGCAGCTTCTCTTGTGACTGCCGCTGGTTCCACCAGTCGCGCAGCACTGTGCTTTGGTTGAGACGTTCCTCGAAAATGCGCTGCGCGTCTCCCAGCATGCCGCCGATGTTGGGAATCGCGACATACAAAACGGCGCCTTCCGGCACGAGATCGAGCAACTTGGAGGAGTACCGCACACCGGGGCCGGGCACTTGCTCCAACTGCTTCTGCAGCACCGCGAATTCGCCCAACAACGCCAGGTACTGGTCCAGATTCTGGCTCCATGCGATCTCGTCTTTGATCGGTACCGGCGACATGGTGGCGTCGGTCGAAACCTGCTGGCCGGGATGCAGAAGCTCGGTCCGGCTCGCCCGGTCCACCTGCACTTCACCCTGAATCACGGAAACGCGAGAGCCCTTGGTGCCGCGATCCACCGCGAACACCGTGCCTTTCACGGAAACCAGGCAATCGTTGGTCGTGACATACAACCGGCCAGAGCGCTGCTTGGCAGCCTGCACGATCACGCTGCCGCGTTCGAGACGGATGGTTGTCCCGCTGTGCTTGCGCGAAAGCGAGAGTTCAGACCGCTCGCGCATCTCGACCAGCGATCCGTCAACTAGCCGGACCGTAGCGCCCGAGCCGCGCGCCGTGAGAATCTCTTCGCTCTCTCCCAGTTCCGCACCGATCTGAATGGGAGCGCTGCTCGTATCCGAAACGCGATAGAGCACGCCGCTGACGCTTTGCACCACGCCGCGCGGACCGCCAGGCGCGGGCAACAGGTGATCGCGTCCTTGCCAGGCGCCGATTCCAACGCCGATCACCAGCGCGGCTGCGATGGCCCACTTGGCTTGGAGACTCGCGAACTTCCGATGGCCGGTGCGCGGCGCGAGTTCCACCACCTTGCCCGAGCGCATGGCTTCCAGCGCGTTCCGGCAAGCGGGGCAGCCGTTCACGTGGTCTTCGAGCAGCCACACTTGAGCGTCCGGAGCCTGTTTGGCGAGATATGCGGCCATGAGTGAACGGAAATCAGCGCACGTGCGCAACGTCGTGCCCGCGGTATTCACACCGCTTACGCCCCCGGACACCTTGGCCCACACGCGCGTGGCTGCCTGCTCAACTGCGGCCGCGTCCAGTTCCTCGGCGCGGATCTCAGTGATTGTCTGGTCCAGAATCTGATCGGGATGATTGCGTTCGGTGCTCATGATCTTCCTCCCATGAAACTGCGGACTTCTTCCTCCAGACGCGTGCGCGCCCTGTGCAACGTAACTGCAATGCCGGCCGTCGAGAGATCCAGCAGGGCCGCGATCTCAGGGTTCGAATATCCTTCGAAATAATGCAGCGCGAAGATCTCAGCCATGTGCGGCGGCAGCTGGGCAATCGCGCGCCGGATCAAGTCGCGCATCTCGCGCGCTTCGTGCTGGCGATCAGGCGCGGCGTCTTCGGCGGCCTCGAGACACGGGGCATGCGCTTCGATCGAAATCTGCTTGCCCTCGCGCCTGCCACGCACCAGATCGAGCGCTGCGTTCACCGCCGCCCGGTGCAAATACGCCGGCACATTTTCCATTGCCGCGGAATCCACGCGCCGCGACAGCAGCCGCATGAAAACCGTTTGCAGCACGTCCTCAGCGTCGGTCGCATTGCCGGTGATGCGGTAGGCAGCGCGCATCACGGCGCCATGGTGCGCCTGAAAAAGTCTTTCCAGTTCAGCGAGTTGCCCGGCGGCAGCCGGTGGTGGCGGCGACTGGTCCATTACGGCCTGCAAGCTTCCCATACACACATATGACTGTGTGCGGGCGCGATTATTACACGAATGGTACGGGAAAAGCCGGTGAATCGTTCAGACTGGCCGGATGGCGGGCCTCAGCTGCCGGCCGCGATGCGCCGCTAGTTCTACTTCCCGCGAAAAGCGGCTTTGCGTTTCTCGCGGAAGGCAGCGACCCCCTCGCGGAAATCGTCCGACATGTAACAGGTCTGCTGCGTGACCGCCTCGAAATCCAGCGCCTCGGCGAGCGTGTGCGATTCGCCGTAGGTGACCGCCCGCTTGATTCCGGCATAAGCCAGTCCCGGACCGGAGCGCAGGATAGTGATCCATTTGTCCACGACTTCGTCCAGTTCTTTGAGCGGTACAACCGCGTTGACCAGCCCCCACTCCGCGGCCTGTTGCGCGTCGATGATGGCGCCCGTGATCATCCACTCGAAGGCTTTGGGGTAGCCGATCATACGCGGCAGAAAGTAAGTGCTGCCACCATCGGGGATCAGGCCGATTTTGCTGAACACCTGGCCGAACCTGGCTTCCGGCGTGGCGATACGGATATCGGCCGCCAGCGCATAGTTGCAGCCCACACCCACCGCATGTCCGTGCACGCGCGCGATTACGGGCTTGGGCATTTCGCGCAGCCCGAGGATTGTCGGATTGACCACGCGGCGCAGGAAGTCGGTGACATCGCCGCCACCGGGTTGGGACGTGCTCAGATCGGCGCCCGCGCAGAAAGCATCGGCGGCACCGGTCAGAATGACCACTTTGCTTCCATCGCGCGCGGTTTCCTGCACGACTTCAAGCAGACGTTCCGATGTGGCGCGGTCTACGGCGTTGCGGCGTTCGGGCGCATTGAAGGTGATGCGTTTGACGCCCTCTTGCAGAGCTACCTGCAGTCTGGGTTCTTCGGACATAGGGCAATCTTACCGGAAGATGGACTTCGGAATCATGGCATGCACGCCCTTGTTGCCGTCGACCAGTTGAGTGATCGCCAGATCAGCGGCGGAACTGGTCACCATGTAGGCATCATCGCGCGTCAGGTACTTTTCCGTGACCAGGAAATCGATCATCTCGAGCACAGCTAGGCGCGTGGCTTCGCGCAGGTCCTCATGCAGGCCCATGGTGATGTAGTGCGTGGGCGTTTCGCCCCTGGGCCAGCGCAGGTGGAGGTCTTTGCGCACGATGAACTGAAAAACGCCTGTGAGCGAGGTCTCGAGGGCTGTGATATCCACTTCTCCGTTGCCCTGCGCTGCGTGCCCGTCGCCCACCTCGAACAGCGCGCCGCGCGCCTGCACCGGAATGTAGAGCGTCGTGCCGGCGACCAGCTCCTTGTTGTCCAGATTGCCTGCGTGGAACCACGGTGGAGCGCTGCTGATGCGGCCCGAAGCTTCCGGCGGCGCGACGCCCATGCTTCCAAAGAACGGCCGTAACGGAATCTCGATCCGATCGGAAAAATGCGCCACCATGCGCTCCCGGTCGAGTGGGACAATTTTGATCCGCGAGTATGGAAATTCATCCGGTAGAAAACCGGAACCCGGCCGAAACCCGTTGTACGAATAGGGAATGGCGAGCCGGATCGCCTGGATGCGCACTTCGAGAGTGTCGCCAGGCTCGGCGCCTTCGATGTAAACCGGCCCGGTGAGAATGTGTCCGCCCGGTCCTTTATCGGTGACTTCTTTGTAAATCCCCCGCAGTGACGGCTCGATCTGGTCCGGCGCGACGCCCGCCGCTTCCAGGCGCGCGGGACTGTTTGTAATCAGCGTTTCAATCTCGACCGTGTCGCTGGAGCGCACGCGCAATGCGGGCGGCGCGCTGGCGGAGTAATAGCCCCAGACCACGGTCTTGGGGCCAGCCTTGAGTTGGTGGGCAGTGGGCTGCTGAGCTAAAGCTGCGATGGCGAAGAAAAACAAGAGTGCGCGCATAGCGCACATCATTCTACATGACGCGCGTGGGAGAATTGATCAGTGCGACCTGCCTCCAGGAGCCGCGATGGTAAAGGTGCAACGTCATAATAGGTGCGTACTCTACGCTCCGAACTCTGCAAGCCCGGTTGATCGAACGCGCCGCACAGAGTAGAGTGGCTTAGGGAGTTCTTCTGTGAGTTTTTCTGTGAGTTTTTCCGCGCTATTGCATTCGGTCAGTTATTCGGGTTCCTGGGGACAGGCGCATCTGTCGCTTGATGCGTTCATCGACAAGGCCGCCGATCTCGGTTATGAGGGCGTCATGCTGATGGCCAAGCGGCCGCACCTTTCGTTGCTCGACTACGGCCCGAAGGAGCGCGCGCAACTGCGCCAGCATCTTGAAAAGCGCAAGCTGCGCGAATTGTGCATCGCCGGCTACAACAATTTCAGCGGCGATCTGGAGCACGGCGAGGTGCCGCAGCGCGAAATCCAGGTCCACTACATCACCGATCTGGCACGACTCGCCCACGATCTCGGTGGAAACCTGGTGCGTATTTTTACCGCCTACGAAAACCCCGTCGCGGGCTATACGGCGCAGTGGAACCTGGTGGTAACCGCGCTCAAAGAGTGCGCCAGGCGCGCCGCTGAGTTCGGTGTGACCCTCGGCGTGCAGAACCATCACGATATCGCGGTAGGTTACGAGAGCCAGTACGATCTGATCCAGGCCGTTGGCGAGCCGAACTGCAGGGCACTATTCGACGCGTGGGCACCGGCGCTGCATGGCGAAGATCTGGAAGCCGCCGCCAGAAAGATGGCGCCCATCACCCCGCACACGACGATCGCGGCTTATCAAAAACGTCCGCGCTATCATTACGATTCCGCCGTGGTAAATTACACCACCCTCACGCCCTACATCCAGGCCGTACCCATAGACGAAGGCTTCGTCGATTACCGCAAATTCCTCGGCGCTCTGCGCGCGGGCGGCTTCCATGGCAGCATCGCCTACGAAATGTGCTCGCCGCTGCTAGGCGGCGGCTCGATGGAGAACCTGGACCGTTACGCCACGCGCTTCCTCGAATTCGTACACGATTTCCGCGGGCGTGCCGGCTCGGTCGCCGCGGATTGATAACTATATCGGCACTCATACCAGTACACTCGGACAACCTACTATGAATCGCAGAACGTTCATCCAATCCTCAGCCATTGCCATGGCCTCCGGCATGACCGCGCGGGGCGCCAACGATCGCATCAACGTCGCCGTAATAGGCGTGCGCGGCCGCGGCCGCGACCACATCACCAGCTACGCCAAGCTGCCGGAGGCGCGCGTCGCCGGCATTTGCGATATCGACCAGGCGCAGATCGAGCGCGCCGTCACCTTCACCGACAAGCTCACCGGTTACAAGCCGCAGAAAACCTATCAGGACATACGCAAGCTTCTCGAAGACAAAGATATCGACGCGGTCTCCATCGCCACGTGCAATCACTGGCATGCGCTCGCCACCATCTGGGCCTGCCAGGCTGGTAAAGACGTTTACGTCGAGAAGCCCGCCAGCCACGAAATCTGGGAAGGCCGCAAGATGGTGGAGGCGGCGCGGAAGTACAACCGCATGGTACAGGTCGGCATGCAGAGCCGTACGACCGATCACAAGATCAAAGCCATGCAACTGCTGCACGACGGCGTCATCGGTAAAATCTATATGGCCAAGGGGCTGTGCTTCAAGCGGCGGAAGTCGATCGGCCATTCGCCCGACGGTCCAGTGCCAGCCGGCGTCGATTACAACACCTGGCTCGGCCCCGCGCAGATGCGTCCGTTCAATCCCAATCGTTTTCATTACAACTGGCACTGGTTCTGGGACACGGGCAACGGCGACATCGGCAATCAGGGCGTGCACGAGATGGATATCTGCCGCTGGGGTCTCAACAAGCACTCGCTGCCCGAAGCGGTGGCCTGCGAAGGCGGAAAGTTCGTGTACAACGACGATCAGGAGACGCCGAACACGCAGCTCGCTATTTTCAAATATGACGACTGCGAACTGCAGTTCGAGGTGCGTGGCCTGATTACGGGTGGTGAGAGTAGCATCGCTTATGATGGCTCGAACTTCATCGGCAACCTATTTTTCGGCAGTGAAGGCTGGATGTCCATCGACCTCAACGGCTATCAGATCTATCGCGGCGAGGACCGCAAGATGGCCGAGCAGATGAAGTACACGGAGCCCGTCGAGTGGGACACGACGCCGCACATCCAGAATTTCCTGAAGGCCGTGCGCAGCCGGAACCACAAAGACCTGACGTGCGATATCGAGCAGGGCCACCTCTCGGCTGCGCTCGTCCACATGGCCAATATCAGCTACCGGACCGGCCGCAAGCTGCACTTCGATCCCAAGGCCGAGCGCTTCGTCAACGATGCCGAGGCCAATAGCTACATCACGCGGAAATACCGGCCGCCGTTCGTCGTGCCGGAAAACGTGTAGGACGGGCGATTCAAGAAGGGACAGGCAGGAATACCGGTCCTATTTGCAACTCATCTCGATCAGCCGCTCGGCGTGCTTTAAGGCTTCGCTCGTCAGTTTCTGACCCGATAGCATACGCCCGATCTCGCGCGTGCGCGCCTCCGCGTCCAGCTCCGAGACGGCAGCAACGGTGCGCCCTTTCTGCTCGCGCTTTTCCACCACATAGTGATGGTCCGCGAAGCAGGCGATCTGCGCCAGATGCGTCACGCAGAGCACCTGGTTTGCCGCCGCAAGCTTCTTGAGCCGCCGCCCGACGCCTGCCGCCACCCCGCCGCCGATGCCCGCATCCACTTCATCGAACACCAGGGTGCGCGCCGAGCCACTGCCGCGTGCTGGCGGTCCCACACACGTCTTCAGCGCCAGCGCAATGCGTGAAATCTCGCCGCCGGACGCGATTTTTTCAATGGCCTTCGGCTCTTCGCCCAGATTCGGCGACACCAGAAATTCAACCGCGTCTTTGCCGGAGACCGATGCTTCCGCTGCGAGTACCGCAACCTGAAAGACCGCGCGCTCCATGGCGAGCGAAGACAGCTCGGTTTCCACGCGCTTGCCGAGCTTGGCGGCAGCTTCCTTGCGGCGACCGGTGAGACTCGCCGCCAGCGCCTCGTATTGTGACGCGAGCCTCCCGCGCTCCGCGCGTAGCGCTTCCATCCGTTCGCCCGCGTGCTCCACCGTGTCTATGTCGCGCGCGACTTGCGCCAGATAACCGAGCACCTCTTCAACCGTCGCCCCGTACTTGCGCTTGGCCTTATCGATGGCCGCCAGGCGCGACTCAATTTCTTCGAGCCGCGCGGGATTCGCTTCGAGCGAGCTCAGGTAATCGCGCAGCGCGTATGAGGCCTCGGTTAACGCGATTTCCGCCGGTTTGAGCGTTTCTCGAATTTCGCCAAGCGCCGCATCCATGCGCGCAAGCTCATCCAGCTTCTTGACCGCCATTTTTGCCAGAACCACCGCCGATTCCGGCGATTCGTAGAGCGCCGCGTATGCCGCACCAGCCGTTTCAAGTATCCTGCCCAGGTTCTGCAACACGCGCCGCTCGTTCTCGAGCGTCGTGTCTTCCCCGCTCTCGAGCCGCAGGCTCTGGATTTCCCGCCGCTGGAATTGCCATAAATCGAGTAACCGCAGCTTTTCCTGCTCGCCGCGCTCCATTTCGGCCAGCTCGGATTCCATCTGACAGAGCGCGCGATAGCTTTCGCCCGTTTCCGCCACGAGCTTCTGCGTGCCGGCGAACGCGTCCAGCATCTCGCGTTGCGTCTCCGCCGAGAACAGAAGCTGCTGGTCATGCTGTCCGTGAATATCACCAAGGTGCGGCGCCAGATCCCTGAGCAGCGCCATAGTCGCCGGGCGGCTGGCTACAAACGCGCGGGATTTGCTTCCCCCTAGCACTTCGCGCTCGATCAGCAGCTCGCCATCCTCGATCTCGAAGCCGGCTGGCTCGAGCAATGCGCGCACCTTTGCGCTGTCCCGCACGTCAAAAATGCCGGCCACGCGCGCCCGCTCTTCACCCGATCGGATCATCTCCGCCGAGGCCCGCCCTCCCAACAGCAACCCCAGCGCGTCCACCACGATCGATTTCCCGCTGCCGGTTTCGCCCGTCAGCAGATTCAGTCCGGCGTGAAAACGCACGCGCAAACGATCGATGACCGCATAGTTCTCGACCGTCAGCTCCACCAGCATGCAGCCGATTATACGAACTTTGATCGTCCGCCCGGAGCAGCGCGCGCGGGTTCCACCGCGCATCAAACATTTCTGTATCGAAATGTTCTTTCGAGGGTCCGATTTGTGGCGAGCCCGCGCGCTTCTTATGCTACATTTGCAGTTGAGGAGACAGTTTGGTTCCAGCAATCCCCGGACTCTTGCTGCAAGTGACCTTATGGGAGATGGCCAGCCGGGCCACTCCGCTGACATTTGCGATTCTGCTGATTTTATTGATCTTTTCGATCTTCTCCTGGGCCATCATCTTCGCCAAGTGGGGCGCTTTTCGCGGGGCCAGACGCGCCAACGCCAGATTCCTGCGCGCGTTCAGGAAGGCCAACGGCCTGGATGCGATTGGGGTGGCCAGCGAACAGTTCCGTCCCGCTCCGCTGGTCGCGCTGTTCGACTTCGGCTACGAGGAAGTGACCCGTCAGGTGAAATCTCGTGGCACCGTCAACAACGCCGTCGCGATCGAGCGCACTTTGCAGCTCGGTACCAGCGAAGAACTAGCCAAACTGGAACGCAACATGGGCTGGCTGGCCACAACCGCGTCGGTGAGCCCGTTCATCGGACTGCTCGGAACCGTCCTGGGCATCATCCGCTCCTTTGAACAGCTAGGGTCGCAGGGCAGCTCCAGTTTGCGCGCCGTAGGCCCCGGGATTTCCGAGGCGCTGATCGCCACTGCCGTAGGCCTGTTCGCGGCTATTCCCGCGGCAGTCGCCTACAACTACTTCGGCCACGTCATCAAGGAAATGGGCGCCCGCATGGACGATTTTACGCTCGAGTTCCTCAACTTGACGGAACGCACTTACGGAGGGTGAGCGAATGGCAATCACCGTCAACAACGGAGGAGCGTCGGGCCGGCGGCGGTTCCACGGCATAACCGCGCTCTCTGAAATCAACGTCACCCCCTTTGTCGACGTCGTGCTCGTGCTGCTCATCATCTTCATGATGACCGCACATGTCATGGATTCCGGTATCGAGGTCGACGTTCCCAAAACCAAGTCGGTCAAGGAGAACATCAAGGACCTGCCAATCGTGAAGCTCACCGGTGGCGGCGAGATCTATCTGAATGAGAAGGCGGTCAACATCAATCAGCTGGGTGCCATCTTGAAAAGCCGCTACCGCGGCCAGG
>Ga0066709_100002869_pt1 | contig 12883 bp, 6 predicted proteins | sample GraSoiAngelo_158_FD_79665 | JGI IMG/M metagenome (GOLD analysis project Ga0066709, IMG submission 79665) | Grasslands soil microbial communities from the Angelo Coastal Reserve, California, USA - 14_1009_16_30cm | ecosystem: Environmental > Terrestrial > Soil > Grasslands | place: USA... | reverse complement strand
GACCTCGGCCTCCAGGCCGACGTCGAGCGGACTGCGATTGGCAGCCGCTCGCAACGCCTCGACCACGCCACTGTCGCGCAGCAACGGCGGGTAGATGCCGTGGGCGAGGTCGCGCAGCTCCTGGATCGTGTCCTTCACGTCGGCGGCCAGCGCATCGAGCATCTCGGACGCGGTCGCGGGGTCGTCGGAAAGGAGGTCCTTCGCCAGTCGCAGGTTCACCGCCAGCGCGACGAGGTGCTGCTGCGCGCCGTCGTGCAAGTTGCGTTCGATCTTGCGTCGTTCAGCGTCGGCGGTCGCGACGATGCGGGCGCGTGAGGCGCGCAGCTCCTCGGCTTGGCGCCGCACCTCGTCGAGGCTGGCCTGGAGCGCGGAGTCGAGCTGCATGTTGTGCAACGCGAGTCCGACCTGGCGGGCCAACTCGGTGAGCACTCGCTCGTCCTCTTCACTGAACATGTCGCCGTCGCCGGGGCGCTCGACGACGATCAGCCCGAGGAGCTCGCCCGAGTGGCTGATGGGCGCGATCCGCAGCTGCGCGCCGTCGCGGCCGGCGACGAGGGCGGGCAGCCACACCGACGCCCACGCGGTGCCGGAGACTCCGGCGCGGGCCACGACCGTCCGCTCCTTGGCGCCGACCGCCAGCGTTTCCACGCCGCGATCCGGGACCGAGACTTCGCGCTCCAGCACGTCACCCCCGCCGGTCCAGACCTCGGCCGCGGTGAGCGCCATGGTCTTGCGCAACGACTCCACGAGTTGCAGGAGCAGCTCCTCCATCGGGATGGCGCGGGTGAGGCGCTGCCCGAACGTCTTCAGCGCCTCGTCCGGCGCGCGTCGCTCGCCGTAGACGAGCCGGTTGGCGGCGTCGGTGAGGCGCTCGCGCGCCGGTAGGTACGCGAGCGCGGCGATGCCCGCCGCGATCATCGACAGCCCGAGCAGCTCGCGCTCCTTGCCGGTCGGTGAACGACCGAGGCCGAGCACCACGACGACGTACACGGTGATGACGACGACGGTCAGTCCGACGGTCGAGACGGTGTGGACGAGGACCTCGTCGACCCGTGCCGCGAGACGCGGGCTCATGCTCGCGATCACGGCGATCGGGATGAGCGCGGTGCCGGCCGCCGCGACCGCACCGCCGTGCGCCGGCCAGCCCACGGACACCCGCATCGCGCCCTGGGTGATGCCGATCTCGGCCGCCATGGCGGCGCCACATCCGAGCCATTGCAGGCGCTGGCGCATCGCGCCGGCACTGGCCAGGTAGGTGCGGTGGGCCGCGGGCAGCGCCAGCGCGATCGCCACCGACCATGCGAGGACGCCGCCGGGCACCGTGACCTGATCGGACTGCGCGCCCAACGCGATGCCGATCGCGACCGCGACGGCGTAGCCGATGATGGCGCTCGTGCGGCGGGCCGGGGTTCGCAGCGTGCCGTCCGGCAGCGCCAGCAGGACGTGGAACGTGACGGCGACGAGGAGGAGGCACGCGACCGGCGCCGCGAAACGCGCCGCGTGGGCCGCGCTTCCGTGCCGGCCGTCGGCGAAGCGCGCCGCCGCGAAGCCGATCGACCCGAGGACCGTGCCGGCCGCCAGCCGTGCCCCGAGGGGGCGGAGCTCCGTCCGCCGCACCGTGGCGAGGGCGGCCGCGGCCCACGTGACGACGAGCCCGAGTCGCACCCAGTCGGCCGCCACGATCCCGCTCTTGTTCGCGGCCACCACGCCGCCGACTGCGATCGCGATCGCCAGCGGCGCAGCCAGCACCGCGACGCCCGGCGCGGATGTGCGCGGCGTGTCGGCCGCGCCGCTGTCCGGCGTCCGCGACAAGAGCGCCTCGACCGCGGTCATCAGGTCGTGGTCACCCCTGAACCGGCGTGCTCGCCGGTGCCGCCGCCCTGCCCGTCGTCGACCACGCGACCGTCGCGCATCACCGCGATGCGTTGTGCAGCGGCCGCGACGTCGTCGTCGTGCGTCACCATCAGGATCGTCTGGCCGCCGCTGTGCAGCCGGCGGAACAGCTCCAGCACCTCTTGACCGCCTTCCGAGTCGAGCGCGCCGGTGGGCTCGTCGGCCAGCACCAGCGTCGGCTCGTTGGCCAGCGCGCGCGCGATCGCCAGGCGTTGCCGCTGACCACCGGACAGCACGCCCGGCACGGCCTTGGCCTTGTCGGCCAGCCCGAGCAGGTCGAGGAGGTCGCGCGCCCGCGTCTCCGCCGCCTTGCGCTTGCGACCGGCGACGATCGCCGGCAGCGCGACGTTCTCGAGCACGCTCATGCCCTCGAGCAGATTGAAGAACTGGAAGACGATGCCGATGTGGCGCCGCCGCATGCGGGCCAGCTCGTCCTCGGTGCGACCGGTCACCTGCTCGCCGTCGAGCGTGATCGTGCCGTCGTCGGCGGTGTCGAGCCCGGCGACGAGGTTGAGGAGCGTCGACTTGCCGCAGCCCGACGGTCCCATGACCGCGACGAACTCGCCGCGTGCCATCGAGAGGTCGGCGCCGCGGAGTGCTCGGACGGGCGCGTTCTCCGCCTCGAACGTCTTCCGTACGCCTTGGACGATCAGGACGTCATCGCTCATTGTTGTGCTCCCACCTTGAACGCCGTCACCGGCGCTTCCCGACCCTTCACCTGCTGCGGCGGCAGCGCCTCCGCATCGCACGGCGTCGACAGGCTCTCCATCGTGGCGCCGCTCAGCACGATCTCACCGGCATCAGCGAACTGCTGGAGCCGTTGCGCGAGGTTCACCGTGTCACCGACGAGCGTGTACTCGAGTCGCTCCTCAGAGCCGAGCAGCGCGGCCGCAGTCTCGCCGGTCGACAGCCCGATGCCGAGCCCGAACGGCGGCCGACCCTCGCCCATCCAGCGCTGGTTGATCGCGTGCTGCTTCGCGTGCATCGCGAGCGACGCGGCCAGCGCCAGGTCAGCATGGTTGTCCTGCGGGAACGGCGCGCCGAAGACCGCCATCACCGCGTCGCCGACGAACTGCATCACGGTGCCGTCCGCACCGAGGATCGCGTCGTTCATCGCGGCCCGGTGCTCGTTGAGCTGCGCGGCGAGCTCGGTCGGGTCGGCATGCTCCGCGATCGTCGAGTACGAGCGGATGTCCGACATCAGCACGGTCACGAGCAACCGCTCGGTCTCGCCGATCCGTCGACCCTCCGACCGCAGCTTCTCGGCCAGGCCGCCCGGGAGCAGCCGCGACAACGTCTCACCCTGCTCCTCGCGATCGACGATGGCCTGGTGCAGCATCCGCAGCCGTCGCAGCGCACCGTCGGCGCCGGCCGACACACCTTTGGCGAGGGTGAGGAACAGCTCCTCGACGGCCGCGCTCACCGCTTCCGGCGTCGTGCGCTTGGCCGCGGCGATGGCTTTGATCGGCTTGCCCTCGGCGACCATCGTCAACAGCGCTTCGTCGGCGGGATCGAGCTCGCCCTCTTTGCGCACCGGCCGCACGAGGGCGTCGACGATGGCCGGGTCGAGCGCCGTTCCACCGGTGGCGACGGCGCGGACCGCGTCGACGAGCTGGTCGCCTTCGGCGATGCGGTCCTTGAGGAGATAGCCGTAGCCGGCTGAGCCCTCGGCCAGGAGCGCGACCGCGTACTCGGGATCGTCGTACTGCGACAGCACGACGACGCCGGTACCGGGGTGGCGCTTGCGCACCTCTTTGGCCGCTTCGATCCCTTCGCGTTGGAACGTCGGGGGCATGCGGATGTCGGTGACGAGCACCTGGGGCGCGGCGCTCTCGGCGCCGGCCAACAACTCGTCGTAGTCGGCCGCGACGCCGACGACGTCGAGGTCGGGCTGGCGCTGCAGCAGCGCGCGCACACCCTCACGGACGATCAAGTTGTCATCGGCGAGGAACACGCTGATCGTCCCGGTCGCCGTCACCCCCTCCTGCATGCCTGCCATTACCGCACATCCTGCCCGGTCTTGTCGCTGTTGCCGCCCGGTGTCCGCCGAGGGGTGCTAGCCACACTACGGGATGCCCGCTGGTGCCCTGTTGTCAGCGGCTCACGCGCGAGATCATCGATGCATGCGTTACGAGGCCACCGCCATGTCACTGTCGTGGATCCCCTCGGAAGCGATCGGGGGGGCGATGCGGATGCCGTTCGATGCCGGCTTCACGCACTACGACGAGCCACCGCCCGATCACATCGAAGACATCGAGAAGCTGCGCGAGGCCGACCGCTTCCGGTTCGCCAACGTGCTCCGCGCGTGGGTGGACGTGGACGGTAACGGCAAGGTCGAGAAGTGGGGCTACGACGGCGGCGGGCTGATGGGCTCGACCACCGTCCGGGTTCCCGGTCTGGCCCACACGTTCGAGGCGATCGCGCTACCCGACCTGCAGCGCGACCCGGAGGTGCTCGACGGCGGCACCGCGGTGCGGTTCGTACAGACGTGCGGCGGTCGCACCGGTCTGCCGGCGCCTCGGCGGGTACGACGCAAGCCCTTCGTGCAGTGGGCCGCGCCCCTCGTGTGGAGCACGCTGGCCGTCACGATCCGCAGCGACGGGACGTCGAGCTTCGAGGTGCTCGGCGCCAGCCGCTTCCCGCGGCACTGGGTCTACGACGACAAGGGCGAGTTGGCCGCGAAGAGCGGGCTGACCGACTTCAAGGACTGGTACCGCAAGTCGTTCGGCAAGCACACGCCTTGGGGCGACGAGGAGTCGCCGGCGCTCGTCACCGCGGTCGAGACCGCGCTCGAGCGGGCGCTGTCGACCCGCATCATGCGCGGTGGCAAGAAGCCGAAGGTGAAGAAGGTGTCGGCCGGCAAGTTGCTGGCCGAGCAGGGGGCCGAGGCGACCGAGCTGTACCTCGTCCTTGACGGCGTCGTCCGGATCGAGCACGACGGTGAGCGGCTGGCCGAGTTCGGGCCGGGCGCGCTGCTCGGTGAGCGAGCTGCGCTCGAAGGCGGCCGGCGGACCTCGACCATGGTCGCCGTCACGAAGTGCCGCGTTGCCATCGCCCCGTTCGAGGACATCGACCGCGCCGCGCTCGAGGAACTGGCGACGGGCCACCGCCGGGAGGACGCGAGCCGGTCGTGACGACCGGTGACGACTGAATGCGGGTCCATCTCTGCGGCGTACGGGGGTCGACGCCGTCACCGGGCGCTGAGTTCGCCAGGTTCGGTGGTCACACGTCGTGCATCGCGATCGCGCACGACGGTGGCACCGCGCCGGTGCTCGTCCTCGACGCCGGCACGGGGTTGCGGCGCGTCAGCGCCCTGCTCGACGGTGACGCCTTTCGCGGCACGATCCTCCTCACCCACCTCCACTGGGACCACGTGCAGGGCCTGCCATTCTTCGCGGCCGGCGACCGGCCCGACGCGGATGTGCGCATGCTGATGCCCGTCGACGGCGACGACAGCACCGACCCGGTCGACGTACTGGCGCGCGGGATGTCTCCGCCGCATTTCCCGATCACCCCGCTGGAGCTGCGCGGCAGCTGGTCGTTCGATGCCATCAAGCCCGGTGTCCACGAGTTCGAAGGTTTCATCGTGACCGTCGCCGAGGTGCGCCACAAAGGTGGTCCGACCGTCGGGTACCGCGTCGACGACGGCCGATTCTCGATCGCGTACGTCCCCGACCATGGGCCGCGGTCGCCCGACGAGCTCGACGCCCCGGTCGTCGAGTTGGCGCGTGGCGTCGACTTGCTCTTGCACGACGCGCAGCACACCGCGGAGGAGTGGCCGGGCCGGTTCCACTTCGGTCACTCGTCGGCCGAGTACGCCGTTGCGCTCGGGATCGCGGCCGGCGTTGAGGAAGTCGTCCTGTTCCATCACGATCCCAGCCGCACCGACGCCGAGCTCGACCGCTTGCTCGAGCGGTTCCATGACGCGCAGATCCCTGTGAGCCTCGCCGTCGAGGGCTCCGTGCTCGACCGAGTCTGAGAGGCCGTCCCATGGGGGTGATCGGGCTCGTCTTCCGCAACGTTGTTCGGCGGCGGTGGCCGAGCCTGGTCCTCGTTGCGGTGATGACTGCCCTTTCGTCAGGCTTCGTGCTCATCGCGGCCACTGGCGCACGCCGCTCCGCCACCGCCTGGCCGCGACTCACCACCCGGACGTACTCGCCACAGGTGCTGGGCTCGTCGTCGGTCGACGACACCGAGACGATCCTCGCCGGCCTGCGTGCCATGCCCGATGTGGCCGCCGCCGCCGCATTCGCCTGGATGCCAGCCTCGCCGGTCGGGTTGAAGCCCGAGCAGGGCCTCTTCGCCGGGCTCGGCGACGGGTTCGGCCAAACCGTGCTCCGACCGATCATCGAGCGGGGCCGGCGAGCCGACCCTCGTCGCGCTGACGAAGTGACCATCAACGATGTCATGGCGAAGTTCGCGCACTTGACGGTCGGCAGCCGGACCCACCTCGTGGGGCCGTCGATCGAGCAGGACGCGACCGTTGTCGGCATCCATGTCAGCCCACTCGACATCGGGACGAATGGGAACGGCCCGTCGATGTTCGGGACGCCTGCCTTCATGGCCCGGTGGTGGCCGGAGATCCGCAAGCTCCAAGGGTCCGACGCCCTCCGGCCCGCGATCGGGACGCGACTCCGCGCCGGAGCGGACGTCGACGCGTTTCTCGCGCGGGTCGCCAAGGCTTATCCGGACGCCGGCTTCGTCGGACCGCAGGGCTTGGACGCCGACATCCTCGGCGGCCTCCGCGTCGAGACCAATGCGTTCTGGGTGCTGACGGGCGCGGCCGCGCTGGCGTCATTGGCGCTCATCGGCCTGTTGGCCGGCAGGGTGCTCCGAGCCCACGCCGTTGCGACCGACGTGCTCGCGGCCATGGGCGTGACCCGTCGTGAACGCGTTGTCGCCATCGCACTGCCCGTCCTCGGTGCCGTCGTCATCGGCGTGGCCGCGTCTCCGGTCATCGCTGCTGTGGCGTCGCCGGCGGTCCGTGTCGGCTTGGCTCGAATTGCCGATCCGGCGCGCCACGCGTGGTTCGACGGCCGAGTGCTGGTGCTGGGCGCCGTCGCGATGGGTGTGGCCCTCGGTGCCGTCACGCTTCTGGCCGGGTGGCGCCTGGCCGCCCTGGTCGGGCGATCCCGGCCCGAGCGGTCCGTGCGGCCCAGCCGCCTGGCACGAGTCGCCGGTGGGTCGTCGGCCGCCATCGTCGGTCTGGCGTCGGCGGGCGGCGGTGTCCAGCCCGCGACCCGCCGTTTGGCCCGCTCGACCGTCGTCATGTCCGCCGCGGCCATCGCGGCGATCGTCGCCGTCCTGTCCTGGACCGCCAGCATCGACCATCTCACCCGCGCGTACCGGCTCCAGGGCTGGGACTTCGACGCCGCGGGCGAAACAGTCGGTGGCGCCGAATCGGCCATCGACCAGGCAGCCCAGCAGTTGCTCGCTTCGCCTGCGGTGGCCCGGCTAGCCCGCTACCGCCGGGCCCAGATCCCCATCGGCGGCATCGACGCCGACGTGTTCGGCCTGAGCCAGCAGCGGGGTTCCGTGCACCCGACCATGCGGCGAGGGCGGGCGCCGGTCGGTCCGAACGAGGTCGCGCTCGGGTCCCACACAATGGCGAGACTGCACCAGCGCGTCGGCGATCGTGTCGACATCAAGGGAAGCGCGGGTCCTGTCTCGATGACGATCGTCGGCGAGGCGATCTTCCCGCTCCTCGGCAACGACGGATGGGGCGACGACGTCACGATGACGGCCGAGACGTACGAGGCTCTGGAGATTCCGGTGCTTGCCTCCGGGTTCCTCATCGACTTCGCCCCGCGGGCGGACGTCAAGGCGATCGAGCAGTCGGTCGGGGGCATCCAGTTCACCGGCCCGTTCTCGCCGCCACCGATCACGCACGTGAAGGCGGTGACTGACATCGTCGGCTCGCTGGCGGCGTTCTTCGCCGCGCTCGCGCTCGTCGTGTTCGGCTACGGCGTCCTGACATCGGCGCGACGCCAGGCGCGCGATGTCGCGGTGCTGCGGACGTTGGGCTTCCGCCGCCGTCAGGTCTTCGCCGCCACCGCGTGGCAAGTGGGTCTGATGATCGCGACGAGTGTGGTCGCCGCGATCGTGCTCGGCGTCGCCCTCGGTCGTCTCGTCTGGCACCTGACGTCGCGCAACCTGGCCGTCCTCGACGCGTTCACGGCCCGCCCGGCGGACGTCGCTGTCGTCGTCGCCGGTGCCGCGGCGGCGGCCGCGGTCGTGACGCTGCTCGCCGCTTGGCGACCCGTGCACGACACCATCGCCCGCGGGCTCCGGACGGAGTGACGCGGCCGTGAGCGCAATCCGCCGGTGCGCGCTTGCGAAGCTGCGGCGTGGGCTCTGGGGCGTGGTCGCTGTCGCGCTGCTCATCGGGCTCGCCGGCGGAGCGGTGCTGGCCGCGCTGGCCGGAGCCCGCCGCACCGAGACAGCGGCCCCGCGGGTCTGGGACCGGGCTGCGATCGCGGATGTCGACCTGGCCGTCAACACGGGGTTCAGCAGCCCGGACGCGCCGCGCATCGCGAAGCTGCCTCAGGTGCGCGACTTCAGCTTCCTGCAAGGGTTCTTGATCGGCGCCGGCGAACACGGTGGCCCCGCGCCCGCGACCGTCGATCCCGCCAAGTCGCTCGTGTTCCTCGCGAGCCCCGACGGCCACTTCGGGACGACCTTCAATCGTTTCCGGGACATCCCGGGCTTCCGCGGCCGGATGCCGGCGCCCGACCGGGTCGACGAGGTGGCCGTGAGTCCTACGGCGGCGCGGGCGCTCGGCGCGCGGCCCGGGTCCCGGGTGCACGCCGTAGTCGCCACTCTTGACACATCGACGTTCGAGGTCACCGGCACCAAGCCGATCGACCTGACCGTCGTCGGGATCATCGTCCAGCCCAACGAGCTCCTCACCACTGCGAACCAGGAGAGCCCGATCATCCTGGGCACCCCGGCGTTCGCGAAGCGCTTCGCCGACCAGGTGGTCTTCGGCGCGGCGGAGGTGCAGCTGCGCGACCCGGAGCGCGATCTGCCGGCGTTCGAAGCGGGGCTGCACCGGGAGTTCCCGGAGGTGACCTTCAACGTGCGCCCGGCCCGCCGGGATCTCGCGGTGTTCAGCAGAGCGGTTCGTCCGCACGCGGACGCGCTGCGCATCTTCGCGGTGGTCGCCGCGCTCACGGGCCTGCTGATCGTCGCCCAGGCCCTGGTTCGCGTCGTGCGCGCCGATTCCGTCGACCAGCGTTCGCTGTGGGGCGTCGGCGTGACCCGCGGTCAGCGGGGCGCGATCGCGGTGACCCGTGCGTGGATCTCGGTCGTCGCGGGCGCGTGCCTCGCTGTCGCGGTGGCCTTCACGGCATCGCCGCTGTTCCCCCTGGGCCTGGCCCGGAAGGTCGAGGCCGAGCGCAGCCTGGCGTTCGACGGGCCCGTGCTGCTGCTCGGCGTCGCCGCGATCGTCGTGGTCCTCGCCGGCGCGGCCGCCGCCGCGGCGTGGAGCGTCGTCGCTCGGGTGCGCCGGGTCGACGAGTCGACCGCCGGCCAGCGATCGCGGGCCGTCGAACGGCTTGCCCGGGCCGGCGCCTCACCGAGTGCCGTCGTCGGCGTGCGCTTCGCATATCAACGAAGCGGCAACGGGTCCTCCGGGTCACTCGCGACGGCGCTGTTCGGCCTCGTCGCTGCGATCACCGCGATGGGTGCCGCGCTCACGTTCGGGCACAACCTCGACCACTTCGTCGGGACGCCGGGAGCGTACGGGTGGACGTGGTCTGCGCTGGTCGAAGGGATCAACGGGTTCGACCAGGCGCACCTCGGCGCGCTGAGCAACGACACCGCGTTCACGGGCGTCACCGCCGGCACGCGCGGCGCGGTGTCGTTCAGTGGCCAGCTCGTCGACACCTACGGGCTCAAACGGGTGCGCGGCGACACCGGGCCGGTCGCGACGAAGGGCCAGCTGCCGGGCGCGCCCGACGAGGTCGCACTCGGCGCGCAGACGCTCCGCGACCTGCACCGGTCGGTCGGCGACACCGTCGTCGCCACGACGACGGACGGCCAGCAGCTGCGGATGCGGATCGTCGGGCGCACGCTGCTGCCGGCGCTGAGTCAGGCGACCGCGCTTGGGGCGGAGTACGGCGCGGTGGTCCCGATGGAGACGCTGTACAAGCTCAACCCCGACTCTGACGGCGTCGTCGAGTTCGCCCTCGTCGACCTGAGACGCGGCACGAACCTCGCCGACCTGCGCCGTCGCATGGGAGCGGAACGCGTCGGCGTCTCCGGGCCATCGAAGCCCGGCGACATCCGGAGCTACGAGCGGGTCTCGTCGACGCCGTTGCTGCTCGTCGCACTCCTCGCGATCCTCGGTGTCGGCGTCCTGGTCCACCTGCTGATCACGTCCGTGCGCGGGCGGCGACGGGACCTCGCCATCCTCATGGCGGTCGGCTTCGCCCGGCGGCAGGTGCGGGCGACGATCTGGTGGCAGGCGACCGCCCTCGTCGTGTTAGCGCTCGTCGTCGGCATCCCGCTGGGGATCGGCGCGGGACAGTGGGCCTGGCGGGCGTTCGCCTCGTACCTCGGCGCCAACGTCGAGCCGGGCATCCCGGTGCTGCCGTTCGTCATCATCCCCCTCGCGACGGTCGCGATCGCGATTGCGATCTCGACCTTCCCGGCCCGCGCCGCCGCCCGGACCCGTCCGGCGATCGCGTTGGCGGTCGAATGATGCGGGCTACGTTCGCTTGGTGACCGCGCACCTGGACCCAAGCGTGGGTCTCGATGAGAGCGCGGTCGCAGAGCGCGTCGAGCGTGGCGATGTCAACGTCATCGCCGAACGGTCGGGCCGGTCGACGAGCGACATCGTCCGGGCCAACGTGCTCACGCGGTTCAACGCGATCCTCGGCGGACTGCTCGCGGTCATCGTGACGATCGGCCCGTTCCAGGACGCGCTGTTCGGCGTCGTGCTCGTCGTCAACACCGTCATCGGCATCGTCCAGGAGCTGCGGGCCAAGCGCACGCTCGACCACCTCTCGCTCCTCTCCGTCCCGCGTGCGCGCGTCGTGCGGTCCGGCGAGCTGCGCATCGTCACGCCCGACGGCGTCGTGATCGACGATGTCATCGATCTGCGGGCCGGCGACCAGCTCGTCGTGGACGCCGAGGTCCTGACCGGCGACGGGCTCGAGCTCGACGAGTCGCTGGTGAGCGGCGAGAGCGAACCGGTGGCGAAGCGACCGGGCGACGGGCTCGTCTCCGGCAGCTTCGTCACCGCCGGCGTCGGCCGGGCAGTCGCGACGCGCGTCGGGACGACGACCTACGTGGCCGGCCTGGCCCACGAGGCGCGGGAGTTCTCGCTGGCGCGGTCGGAGCTCAGTGCCGGCATCGACCGGATCCTCCGCATCGTGACGTGGGTGATCATCCCTGTCGGCGGCCTGCTCGTCACCCGCCAGCTGCTCGGCCACAGCGACCTCGCTGAAGCCATCCGGGGATCGGTGGCGGGCGTCGGCAGCATGGTGCCGGAGGGCCTGGTGCTCCTCACCAGCGTCGCGTTCGCGGTCGCGGTCGTGCGGCTGGGGAAGCAGCGGGTCGTCGTGCAAGAGCTGCCGGCGGTCGAGACATTGGCCCGCGTCGACGTGCTCTGCGTCGACAAGACCGGCACGCTCACCGAAGGGTCGATGCGGCTCGACGCGGTGGAGATCGTCGACGCGACGCTGCCCGGCGCCACCGCGTTGGCCGCACTCGCCGCGGGCGACCCGTCGGGCAACGCCACGATCGAAGCGATCCGCGGCGGTGCCCCGTCGAGCGACGGCTGGGAGGCGCGGCGTCTCGTGCCGTTCTCGTCGCAGCGCAAGTGGAGCGCGGTCGACTTCGGTGAGCACGGCTGCTGGTATCTCGGTGCCCCGGACGTCCTCGCTGTCGCGATGACGGGCGATCACGCGTTCCGACCGGCGCTCGATGCCCACGTGCGGGCCGGCCGCCGCGTCGTGCTGGTCGCGGCCGGACCGGACGGTGTCGCCATCCCGGACGCGGAGCGCCCGCAGCTTCCGATCGGGCTGCGGCCGGCCGCGCTGGCCGTGCTGGAGGAGCGCATCCGTCCGACCGCGACCGCGACGCTGGCCTGGTTCGCAGCTCAGGGCGTCACGGTGAAGGTGCTGTCGGGCGACCACCCCGCGACGGTCGGAGCGGTCGCCGCCCGCTTGGGACTCGCCGGCGCGGAGGATCCGGTCGACGCCCGCACGTTGACGGACCTCGAGCCCGACGAGTTGGCGACGGTGCTCGACGAGCGGTCGGTGTTCGGCCGGGTGACCCCGCACCAGAAGCGCGACATCGTCAGCGCGCTGCGACGTCGCGGCCATGTCGTCGCGATGACGGGCGACGGTGTGAACGACGCGCTGGCGGTGAAGCGATCGGATCTCGGCCTGGCCATGGGTAGCGGGAGCGACGCCACCCGCGCGGTCGCGCAGCTCGTCCTGCTCGACAACGACTTCGACGCGATGCCAGCAGTGGTGGCCGAGGGCCGCCGCGTGATTGCCAACATCGAGCGCGTCGCCAACCTGTTCGTGACGAAGACGGTGTACGCCGCGCTCTTGGCGATGGCGGTCGGCGTCGCCGGGTTCACGTTCCCCTTCTATCCACGCCACCTGACGTTGGTGAGCAGCCTCACCATCGGCATCCCGGCGTTCTTCCTCGCACTGGCGCCGGCGGCCCGCTCCGTCGGTGGCAACTTCGTCGGTCGCGTCATCCGGTTCGCCGCGCCGGCCGGGATCGTCGCGGCCACACTGACGTTCACCGCGTACGCGGTCGCGACGACCACGGTCGGCACGACGGCGGCACAGGACCGCACCACCGCGACGATCGTGCTGTTCTCGGTCGGTGCCTGGGTCCTCGCCGTGCTCGCCCAGCCGTGGACGCGCTGGCGACGGACGATGGTGGTGTCGGTCGTCGCCGCTTTCGCATTCGCGCTCGCCGTGCCCCAGGCGCGGGACGTGTTGGCGATGGAGCTCCCGCCGGCCAG
>Ga0066709_100002867_pt1 | contig 12885 bp, 10 predicted proteins | sample GraSoiAngelo_158_FD_79665 | JGI IMG/M metagenome (GOLD analysis project Ga0066709, IMG submission 79665) | Grasslands soil microbial communities from the Angelo Coastal Reserve, California, USA - 14_1009_16_30cm | ecosystem: Environmental > Terrestrial > Soil > Grasslands | place: USA... | reverse complement strand
TTTCATGCGTTTTTCGCTCGGCGTTTTTACACGGGAACAAACCCGTGCCTTTGTTGACAAAATCATTGGATGGGAGCGTCGTGGGCTTCCATCGCAATTTGCGCTCATTCATCGCAGCGATAATCGATTGATCGGCTACTGCGGTTTTTCTCATCAACAGGTGGATGGAACAGAAGAAATCGAAATTGGATATCGGCTTGATCCTGATTATTGGAGCCGGGGACTCGCGACCGAAGGAGCGCAAGCCGTGCGGGATCATGCGTTTCGAGATTTAAAACTGCCGCGCGTGATTTCGCTGATTCATCCTGATAATTTGCGGTCGCGCCGCGTTGCCGAGAAAAACGGAATGAAGATCGAGAAGAAAACGGTTTTTCGCGGATTCCCCACGCTTGTTTTTGCGATTAGTCGGAAGCAGCGGCTGGCGGAGGATGGCGCTGGATGAACTCCCGTCCGAGGGCGCGATAAGCGTCGGCCGCAGCTCCATTGGGAGCGTACTCCAGGATCGATTTTCCGAAGCTCGGCGCTTCGCTCAAACGAACACTCCGCGGGATCACAGTTTCATAAACGCGTTCGCCAAAATGCTCGCGTACATCCGCGACGACCTGCTCACTAAGGTTTGTCCGGCCGTCGAACATCGTCATGACAATGCCGCCGAGCTCGAGTCGCGCGTTGGCCCCCGAATCGCGCACTTGCTCAACCAGCCGGACAATTTTTACTAGACCTTCCAGCGCGAAATACTCGCACTGTATTGGAGTCAGGAGTTCGCCGGCGGCGGCGAGCGCGTTGCTCATCAGGATTCCCAGTGAAGGCGGGCAATCGATAAAAACGAAATCAAATGTGTCGTCCGCTTGCAACGGCTTGAGCGCTTCCGCCAGACGGGTGAGGTGATCTGGCATTCGGGCGATCTCGACCTCGGCGCCGGCCAGATCGATATCGGATGGCACGATGAACAAGCTGTCGCGTCGCGTGGGAAAGATTTTTTCGGTAACGGAGGCGCCACCGAGTAATGGCTCGTAAAGACTGATTCCCTCTGCTTCTTGCAAACCAAACGAACTCGTGGCGTTTGCTTGTGGGTCAAGATCGATGAGAAGGATGCGATGTCCTAGTTCCGCCAGCGCTGCGCCGAGATTTACGGCAGTGGTCGTTTTGCCGACGCCGCCTTTCTGATTCGCGATTGCGACGATTTTCATGTCGGGATAACGCACACGCTTCGTACCGCGCCTGCGGGAGCGATGGCGCCCCCGCCATCGCGAACTTCTTTTTGTGTAGCGACGCGTCCAAAATTTCTTTCGGTGAAGTGCCGAAGGACGCACGCTAGGCGCGTGCGCTTATCTTCCTGATTTGCCATCGCTACAATTTCCATGCTTCCGGAGCAGTCGCTCGAGGACGATGATGTTGCCCGTCGCCCCCAAACGGAAACTAAATTTTTCGGATTTTAGATTTGGAATTTCGGCGGTAGATTTTCATGTTCATGTTCTAGGCCGTGAAAGCTGCTTCAGTGTCAGTTGAATCTGCATCAATCCCGAAAGCCTTGGAGGCTGAAGAACCAGTCGTCTTGCGCCACCAGGACACGCGCGGGGTGGTGACGCTGACGCTAAACCGGCCGCAAGCCTTCAATGCTTTGTCCGAGGTGGTGCTCGCGGCACTGCAGCGCGACTTGGACGTGATCGCCAAAGACGAGTCGGTGCGAGTGATCGTCCTCGCGGCTGAGGGCAAAGCGTTCTGCGCCGGCCATGATCTGAAGGAGATGCGGAAGAAGCCGTCGCTCGATTATTACGAGCGTCTTTTTGCGCAGTGCTCGCAGATGATGCTTAGCGTGCAGCGCCTGCCAGTGCCGGTGATTGCGCGCGTTCAGGGGATCGCCACGGCGGCGGGATGTCAGCTTGTGGCAATGTGCGACCTCGCAGTCGCGTCGCGCACGGCCAGGTTCGCTGTCAGCGGTGTAAACCTGGGTCTTTTCTGCTCTGCGCCGGGTGTGGCGCTCTCACGCAACGTTTTGCGCAAGGCGGCATTCGAGATGCTTGTGACGGGCGAATTTATCAGCGCCGAGGAGGCGAAGGTGCGCGGCTTGATCAACCGTGTCGCCGAGCCGGAACAGCTCGATGCCGAAATCGAGAAACTCGTTGTCAGCATTATTTCCAAACCGCGCGTTGCGGTGGCGATGGGAAAAGAACTTTTCTACCGTCAAATTGAATTGGACATCGCAGCCGCCTACGAAGCGGCCGCGCAGAGCATGGCCTGCAACATGATGAATGAAGCCGCTCTCGAAGGCGTGCAGGCATTCATCGACAAACGTCCGCCCCGCTGGCCCCAAAATGCGAAGTCGCCCTGATGTTTTCAACGCTTTTAACTCCTCCGTGATCTTTACCCTCCAAGAACTCGCGACGATGTCCGGGGGCGAGTTAGCGGGCGATCCGGCGCTGAAAATTACCGGTGCTGCTTCGCTCGCAGAAGCGACCGCTGGGGAAATAAGTTTTTTTGCCAATCGAAAATACGTCGGACTCCTTCGGAAAACGCGGGCAGCCGCCGTTTTTGTTCCGCCTGATTTCGCGGAGCCGATTGCTGCCGCTCAGATTCGCGTCTCAAATCCAACGAAGGCCTTCGAGCAGATCGTGCTCAAACTCGCGCCGAAACCGATCACGTTCGCGCCCGGCATTCATCCAAACGCGGTTGTCGATTCAAGTGCCCAACTCGGAGAGCGCGTGTCGATCCAGCCGCACGCAGTGATCGAAGCAGGCACCAAGATTGGCGCCGACACGGTCATCGGCGCGGGGAGCTACATCGGTCATGAAACCATAATCGGACCTGCGTGCCTGATTTATCCGCGAGTAACAATTCGCGAGCGAAGCCGCATTGGCTCGCGTGTGATCATCCACAGCGGCGCGGTTATCGGCGCGGATGGTTTTGGCTTTGAGATGGTAGATGGTCGGCAGGAGAAGATTCAGCAGCTCGGGATCGTTCAGATCGACGATGATGTCGAGATCGGCGCAAACACAACCGTCGATCGCGCTCGATTTGGCCGGACGTGGATTCAGCAAGGCGTGAAGATCGACAATCTCGTGCAAATCGCACACAACGTCGTGGTCGGCAAAAATTCCATCATCGTGGCTCAGACGGGCATATCAGGCAGCACGCGTGTGGGGGAGCGCGTTATGATGGGGGGCCAGGTTGGCATCGTAGGCCATGTCGAAATCGGCGATGGAACTGTCATCGCGGCGCAAAGCGGCATCTCGAAGAGCCTTAAGGGGGGCACCTGGTGGGCTTCGCCGGCCGTGCCGCTTGCGGAAGCAAAACAACAGATTGCCTGGGTCCACCGGCTCGGAAAACTTTTCGCGCGAGTTAAAGAGATCGAGAAAAAGCTGGGATTGTGAGCGCTGGCCGCGCCATTCCTTCGTGTCTTCGATCGCCGTGATTCAACCATTCAACGTTTTTTTAGCGTGGCTAGGCACGGGACAAGCGCCTTTTTCATAAAACACGATCACATCGGACGCTGGTCGAATTTTCCTCGTAAGGCTGGACCTACTCCGGCGCGGCGGGTTGCTTTTTCGGCTTCGACTTGGCCGGTTCCCGACGCGTTGCGCGAACTGTTGCTCTCTTGCGCTGCAGATAGGCTTTTCGTCGCTTGCGCTTGGCTCGCACCCGATGTTGTTGACCCATTGGAGCGTGTTTATCGGTCGAAACATTGAGAAACGCAATTTGAATTGAAACACCAATGACGCTTAATCGTGCAATGAACCGAAATTGGAATTTGCATTTGGGCATCATTCGTTGGTACAAGGGCACTCTGTATGCCGCATCGAGAAGCCGCGAGTTTCGCTGTCACGCAACAAAACGTGATTGGACTTTCCGTCCTATGCCTGGTGCTGGCGGGGATTTTGGGGCTTTTCAACAGTCACAAAGTGAAAGGGCTGCGCGCAGATGTCGTGAATGCCACGGCGGCGCGCGATGCGGCTCAACACCGGCGCACAGCTGAACCGCAACGGAGTCCAGGAACCGGCGAAACAGCTGCAACGGGACGAGAAGACAAAGTTGCCGAAGCAGAAAACAAGGCGGCAAAGGCTGAAGAGAAAATTGCGCAATTGCAGAAGGAAAAGGCTGATTTGCAAACCAAATTGGATGCGAATCAGAACGAGATTGCTTCGTTGCAAAAGCGGGCAGAGGAACCAGAAACTGCGGCAAAACCGGCGGAGAGTCCAGCCTCTGTTGCCTCGACAGCAGATTTACAGGCGCAACTTGATGATGCCCGCCGTCAGATTGACAGCGCGGAAAAAGAAAAAGCTTTCTTATCCGAAAAACTTCAGGGCGCTCAGGAACACTCGACCCAAGCCCAGGAAGGGAAAAAACGCCGGGAATCTGGCGTCCGCAGAGCCGGTGTGCGCGGCACTGTTCTTGCAGTCAATCAGGCGTACAATTTCGTGGTTCTTAACCTCGGCGGCCGCCACGGAGTCGAACCGAACTCTGAAATGCTCGTTTTGCGGCAGGGCACTCCAATTGGAAAAATTCGCATTTCTTCAGTTGAACCCGCGACCGCTATCGGCGATATCATCACCGGCAGTTTGGCGCGCGGCGTCCAAGTGCAACCTGGAGATACCTTAATTTATGCTGGAACGAATCCCTAAGCTTCGGAGAAGCATCGAATCCGCTCTGCTATGTGCATTGGCGATAATGTTCGCCTCGTGCGCAAGCCAGAAGGAGTCAGTCCGTCTGGTCAATGATCCCGACGATCATCACGAATCGATGATACCATGGAACAAACAGGAACAATGGGAGACAGGTGGGCAGTTCGCCGGAATGACCGACAGGCGATAGCTGAATCCGAGGATAGCGGGACAAATCCCGCCCGAGAGCCGAGGTCAACCGACCTGCGCGGCCGCAGCGGCTTAAATCCAGAGACCCGCTGGAATGACGGCATTTTTCGGTATCACCACGATGCCGTCGCGGATGAAATAATTCTCCGCATCTAAGTTCTCCGCCTTTCCTTCCGGTGTGATCACGGCTCCGTCGGCGATGCGCGCATTCTTGTCGATGATCGCACGGTCGATTATGCAATTGCGCCCAATTCCGATGGGCGGTCGTCCTGAATCTTCATGTCGATCCTGCTCGAAATAATCCGCGCCCATCACGATGCTGTTCCGGACGGTTGCACCGCTTTGAATAATGCTGCGTATCCCAACCACGCAGCGTTCCAAGTGCGCATCGGATATGATGCATCCATCTGAAATGATCGCTTGCCGCAGCGTGGCTCCATTAATTTTGCTTCCAGGCAAAAAGCGCGGATGCGTGTAAATCGGCGCCTCGGTGTCGAAGAAACTGTACTCGGGCACCAGGTCGGTGAGATCCAGATTTGCCTCGTAAAAGGCGCGGACTGTCCCAATATCTTCCCAGTATCCCTTGAAGATAAACGCGCTTACATGCCGGTCTTTGATCGATTGTGGAATGATATGTTTCCCGAAATCGAACAGGTCGTTCTCCAAACATTCGATCAGCACCTTCCGGTTGAAGACGTAAATTCCCATCGACGCCTGGAATAATTCTTCCTCTTCATTCGAATCGATGGCGCCGAGCAACTCCCGGCTCATCTTCATCTCAAGAAGCACAGCCTCGTCGGTCGGTTTTTCGACGAAACGGGTAATCCGCCGATCGACTCCGCTTTGCATGATGCCGAACTCGGAAACTTGATGTCGATGGACCGGCTTGGTGGCCAGCGTGATGTCCGCACCCAAGCGACTGTGCTGGTGCAGCAGCGCGCGGAAATCCATGCGGTAGAGCTGGTCGCCGCTTAAAATCAGGTAATAATCGAACGGGCGCTCGAGGAAGTAGCGCATGTTTTGCCGCACCGCGTCGGCGGTACCCTGGTACCATTGGGAACCGGTGGACGTTTGCTGAGCAGCAAGGATATCCACAAAGCTGCGCGAGAAATTGTCGAATTTGTAACTGGCTTGAATATGTCGATGTAACGACATGCTGTTGAATTGCGTGAGCACATAGATCGAGCGCAGCCCGGAATTCAGGCAATTGCTGATGGGAATATCGACAATCCGATACTTTCCCCCGAGCGGCACCGCAGGTTTGGCACGATCTTTCGTAAGTGGGAACAAACGCGTGCCGGCGCCACCACCCATAATGATTGCAAGCGTTTGCTGGATTGTGCCCGGCGGTAGCGCAGCAGTGACTCCTGTTGGAGTTTTCAGAAGTGAATCGCGCTGCGGCTGGTCTTGCATTGTTACCAATCAATAACCTAGCGGCTGCCATCTGCGGCAACTTTTTTGCTCCGCTGTTTTCACTCGCCTTCTCGCCAGCCGCGGCTGATCTTGTTTTCCTTAATCTAAATATTTAACGATGCAGGCTGAAATCTTCACACTTTGCGATGCTGCCACGGTCGCCGGCGGTAAGCTAAACATTCTGGGATCGTTTGACACGATCGGCGCTCACTCTTTTCCCTGTGATCATCCACTGTGCGCAGTCGCGTGTAAGCTCCGCTTCGATGTGGGCGAGGAGGGACGCCACTGGGTCGAGATGCACTTCTGCGATCCGGACATGCGGCCCGTTCTCAAGCCGATACGCCAGGATTTTGAGATTCGGATTCCCGGCAACCAATCTCAGACGCACATTCACGTCTGGCAGCATCTCGGTTTTCACCTTGAGCGTCCTGGCGACTACTACTTCGAGCTCAAGGTTGACGGCGACACCAAAAGCCGCATCCCGTTATATGTAATCCAGGCGCAGCGGCGCTGAGCCTCCAGCCAGCGTTGCCGCTGAAGCTGGCTGAAGTTGCCGCGCATCACGCAGATGGCTGTGAACGAATCGAGATGGAAGCTGTTTTCGTGTCCGTTGGTGTGATTTGCGAGTCGCATTTGTAAAGGACGCGTCTGTCCAAACGCGCGAATCTTGCGGCTGAGGACAGCCGCAACTACACTCCAAACATGTGCGGAATCGTTGGCTACGTTGGTCGTGCCGAAGCGGCGCCCATTTTACTCGATGGGCTGCGACGTCTTGAGTATCGAGGCTACGACTCCGCCGGCGTCGCCATTGTAACCCGAGGCCATCTCGAGACGCGGAAATGTGCGGGACGCATCGTGGCACTCGCCAGCTTAATGACAAAGCAACCGCTTTCGGGGTCTTTCGGCGTCAGTCATACACGCTGGGCCACGCACGGCAAAGTGACCGATGAAAATGCGCATCCGCACTTCGACGCCAGCGGCAAACTCGCGCTCGTGCATAACGGTGTGATCGAAAATTATCAGGCGCTTAAGGAACAGTTGATTCAGGGTGGCGATACCAATTTTCGCTCGGAAACCGACACCGAAGTGCTCGCCCATCTGATCGGGAAACTCTACGACGAATCGTGCGCGAGTACAGTGGACGCCCCCCAGAAAAAAGCGCGGCTTTTGACCGCCGTTCGCACCGCGCTTCAACAAGTGATCGGCACATATGGCATTGCCCTTGTCCATGCGGAAGTCCCCGATTTTATGATCGGTGCCCGGCGAGGAAGCCCGCTTGTGCTTGGCGTTGGCAAAGAAGAAAATTTTCTGGCCAGCGATGTAAGTGCAATCGTCGCTTACACCCGCGACGCTGTTTACTTAAACGACTTCGATGTGGTCGCACTCGAGCGAGACAAATTCGAGATCAGCTCGCTGGCTGGAGAAATCGGCGACTATCGAGTCAGCAAAGTCGAATTCACGGCCGAGGACATCAAGAAGGGCGACTTTCGACATTACATGCTCAAGGAAATCTTTGAGCAGCCAAACACAGTGCGCGATGCGATGCGCGGCCGTCTTAGCTTGGAAGAATGCACCGCGAAACTAGGTGGCTTAAACATGACCCCCGCGCAATTGCGGGATGTCGGGCGCATCGTTCTCACCGGCTGTGGCACCGCTCTGCATGCCGGCAGGGTGGGGGAATATTTGATCGAGCGGCTGGCGAATATTCCCACCGAAGTCGAATATGCGAGCGAGTTTCGTCATCGTAATACGCCCATTACCCCCGAGACGCTGGTGTTCGCCATTAGCCAGAGCGGCGAAACTGCAGACACACTCGGCGCGCTCCGTGAAAGCCGGCGGAAAGGCTTTCGCACGCTGGGAATCTGTAACAACGTCGCGAGTACGATCGCGCGCGAAAGTGACGGCGGCGTTTACATGCATGCCGGACCAGAGATCGGCGTCGCTGCGACAAAGTCCTTCACTTCGCAACTTGTCATTCTAACGCTTCTTGGTCTGCTTTTTGGCCGGATGCGGAATCTTTCCACCTCTGAAGGAAGCCGCATCATTGAAGCGCTCGAAGCGTTGCCCGGGCAGATCGAGGAGGTTTTGAATCTGAGCGATCAGATCAAAGCAATTGCCCGGACATATGCCGATGTGAACGGTGTTCTTTTTTTTGGGCGACAATTCAATTTTCCGATCGCACTTGAAGGCGCCCTCAAAATGAAGGAGATCACTTATCTTTTCGCCGAAGGTCATCCGAGCGCCGAGCTCAAGCACGGCGTTATCGCGTTGGTTCGCCCGGATCTTCCCTCGGTTTTTATCGTGCCCGACGATGCGGTCTTCTCGAAAAACCTCAATAACATGGAGCAGGTCAAGGCTCGTAAGGGCCCCATCATTGCGCTCACCAGCGGGAACGGCGCGAAGCAACTCAAGAACGTTGCTAACGAAATCATCTCCGTGCCAGAAGCTCCCGATTGCGTGATGCCGATCCTGACCGTCATTCCGCTTCAGCTTCTCGCGTATCATCTTGCCGTCGAGCTTGGCCGTGACGTTGATAAGCCGCGCAATCTCGCCAAGAGCGTGACGGTGGAGTAAAAGTTTCTCCCGAGACGAAAGAAGCGTCTCTTTCTCCCCCTGCGGGGCTGGTTCCTTTTAACTTGCGCGATTTGCAGTAGATTGTCCGCTCAGGCATCTTTTCCCCCGTGCAACAGAGCGAAGATTACGTCCTCAGAATCCTGCAAGACGTGGGACTTGTGACACGGCCCCAAATTGAGAGCGCGCGCTTGCGCTTAAACGGCGCAAACAACGTGGTCGATCTTTTAATCGACGACGGAACCGTTTCCGACATGGACGTCTCGCGCGCGCTCGCCGCGCAGGCCCACATGGATTGGATCGACATTTCCTCGATTGTGATTCCGCCACAGATCATCAATCAGATCCGAGGCGAGGAAGCGCGCCGTTTTAAAGTGATTCCAGTCACTTTTGGTGAAACCGGACTGGTTGTGGCGATAGGCAATCCACTCGACATCGATACGATCGATAGTCTTGGTTTCCTGCTCCAGCGCGAGCTGGAACTGGTTTGTACCAGCCCGAAGAAAATCCGTGAAGCGCTGATCAAATATTATGGCACGGCCGACGAAGCCGCGGACGTCCTGCAAGAGAAGATCGGAGAAGACATCGACCTTGGCCTCGAAATTGGCGGCGGCATGGCCTCGGCAGTGGATGAAGCTGACGCGCCGATTATTCGCCTGGTTTCAATGTTAATGATCGAGGCGCACCGCACAGGCGCGAGCGATATTCATCTGGAACCCCTGGATAAAAAATTCCGCGTCCGGTTTCGCATTGACGGCGTGTTACAGGAAATGCAGGCGCCACCCAAGCGCCTTCAATCAGCCATTATCAGCAGGCTCAAGATCATGACCGGTTCCATGAGCATCGCGGAGAAGCGTTTGCCGCAGGACGGCCGCATCCAGGTAAAGATCAAAAAAAAGCCGATCGATCTTCGCGTCTCGACTATTCCCACCAACCACGGCGAGAGCGTGGTCATGCGCGTGCTGGATAAGTCCAGCTTGAAGCTGGGTTTGCCGGAGCTTGGATTTTTTTCCGACGATCAGGAAATCTTCGAGCGCCTGATCAGACTCCCGGATGGCGTTCTTCTTGTCACTGGCCCGACTGGGTCGGGCAAGACGACCACGCTTTACGCCTGTCTCAATTACATCAACAAGCCGGACCGCAAGATCATCACGGTGGAAGAGCCAATTGAATATCAGATGAACGGCATCAACCAGGTGCCAGTGAACCCGGAGATAGGCATGACCTTTCCCGCGGCCTTGCGCTCGATCCTCCGCCAGGCGCCGAACATCATTATGATCGGCGAAATTCGCGACCTTGAGACTGCGAGCATCGCCACGAACGCCAGTCTGACCGGGCATCTCGTTTTCAGCACATTGCACACGAACGACGCTCCTTCTGCGGTCGCCCGTCTAGTCGATATCGGTGTCCAGCCGTTTCTTGTTGCTTCCTCGGTGCGCGCGATGATGGCGCAAAGGCTTGTCCGGCGCCTGTGTAACAACTGCAAACAACCGGCGGAACTTTCCGAGACGGAATTGCGCGCTCTGCGAATTGAGCCTGGCCAGCTCCAGGAAGCGCAGGTGATGAAGCCGGTGGGATGCGAGCAATGCCGTCAAATCGGTTACAAGGGCCGAATGGGCATATTTGAAATTTTTGTGATCGACGATGAGGTGCGCCATATGATCAACAAACGCAGCTCCACTTTGATGCTGCGGCAACGCGCACGGGAACTGGGGATGCGGACACTGCGTGAGGATGGTGTGCGCAAGGTCCTGGCCGGCCTTACCTCTGCCGAAGAAGTCATTTCCATTACCATAGGCGACGTGAACTGATGGCTGCCGACTTAACGATTCCGCGAGTTCATGAATAACAAGCAGGTTGCCGAGTTTTTCGTTGAGCAGCAGGTCTTGCAGCCGTCGCAAGTGGAAGACGTGCTAAGCGAAGCTGAGCTGAATGGAAAATCGATTGAACAGGCGATGGTCGACGGCGGCTTCGTCGATGAGGTCGGTTTTTATCAAACAATTGCCAACGGGCTTGGCCTTGACTTTATCGACTTAACGACGCGCGAAATTGCGCCGGAAATTTTGCGTTTTATTCCGAGTGGCCTGGCACGGTTGCACGGCGCGCTTCCGATTGAAATGACCGGCAACGCATTGCGTGTCGCACTGGTTAACCCGCTCGATCACCAAGCGGCAGAGGATCTTCGCTTCGCGCTCGATAAAGACATCCAGGTAGTCGTCTCGCCGCCCGATCAAATCGAGGATCTGATCAAGCAGCACTACGGGACCGATACGACGAGTATGGAGGAAGTTCTCAAACAGCTCGGTGAAGCTGGCGAGCTCCTGCAATTGCGCGAAGGCGACGGCGAGGCTGCGGTTGAAGCGGAGGCGAACGCAACCCCGATCATTCGGTTTGTCGATCTTATTCTCTATCAGGCGATCCAGGATCGCGCGAGCGACATTCACTTCGAGCCCTTCGAAAACGAATTCAAAATCCGTTATCGCGTGGACGGCGCCCTTTACGAAATGGCGCCGCCGCCACGTCATCTCGCCCTGCCGGTGATCTCGCGGGTGAAAGTGATGGCGAATATGAATATCGCAGAGAGACGTTTGCCCCAGGACGGCCGCATTCAAAAACATATCGCCGGTCGCAGTGTCGATCTTCGAGTTTCGACTTTGCCGACGCAATTCGGTGAAAGCCTGGTGTTGCGCGTCCTCGATCGGAGCATTGTGAATCTCGACATCGAGGCGCTCGGCATGCCGGATTATATCTACAATTATCTACTCGAGCTCATTAATCGCCCAAACGGGATCTTTATCGCGACAGGCCCCACCGGCTCGGGTAAGACGACCACGCTTTATTCCTGCTTGCGCAAGATCAACACGATCGATTCGAAGCTGCTCACGGCGGAAGAGCCGGTCGAATACGATTTGGAAGGGATTGTGCAAGTACCGGTGAACGAGGCCATCGGTCTGACGTTTGCGCGCGTTTTGCGATCGTTTCTGCGCCAGGATCCAGATCGCATCATGGTGGGCGAGACTCGCGATCTCGAGACCGCGCAGATTGCCATTCAGGCGTCCCTGACCGGGCATCTCGTTTTCACCACTTTGCACACCAACGACGCCCCGGGCGCGATCACGCGTTTGATCGATATGGGTGTGGAACCATTTCTGATTTCATCCACACTGGAGGCCGTTCTGGGTCAGCGTTTGCTGCGTAGCATTTGCCGTCAATGCCGCACGCCTTATCAGCCTGGTGAGGGATTGCTCGCGGAACTGGGCATTGCGCGGCGAGACATTGGCGAAAAGCAATTTTTTTACGGCAAAGGCTGTGACGCGTGTAACAACACAGGTTACAAAGGACGAAAAGGGATTTACGAACTTTTGAAAATTACTGACCCGGTTCGTGAACTGATCAATGAGCGTGCGCCAACAGTCACCTTGAAACAAAAAGCGATTGAGCTCGGAATGGTTACGCTGCGTCAGGATGGTTTGCGCAGTATTTTCGCCGGCGATACAACAATCGAAGAGGTTCTCAGATACACATAGCTGGCGGCTGTGCCAGCAAGAGACTCGACAGCGGCCCTGGGATAGCTATCATCTGGCTGTTTATGCCGCAGTATAACTACGTTGCCCTAGATGCTCGGGGACAGGAAGCGACTGGATTGGTTGAAGCCAATTCCACCAATGAAGCAATCGGCCAATTGCGGCAGGCCGGTTATTTCCCAACGAGCGTCTATGAGGAGGCCAAGAGTAGCCCTAACGGGAAAGAAGCGCGCCGCCGCGTGGCGAAAATGGCCCGCGCGACGAAACCACGCGCGAAGACCGGTATTGTTCTCTTTCAGCGCAAAAAAATTAAGCCAAAGGTGTTGATGATTTTTACGCGTCAACTGGCGACGCTGATCGATTCTGGGTTGCCATTGCTGCGAAGCTTAAATGTTCTGATGAAGCAGGAACGCGATAAGGTGCTGAAAAACACAATCAACAAGCTTGCTGACGCCGTGCAGGGCGGCAATACATTTTCCGACGCGCTGGCCCTGCACCCGCGGATCTTTAACGATCTTTACGTCAACATGGTGAAAGCCGGCGAGGTCGGCGGCGTGCTCGAGCTTGTG
>Ga0066709_100002865_pt1 | contig 12886 bp, 10 predicted proteins | sample GraSoiAngelo_158_FD_79665 | JGI IMG/M metagenome (GOLD analysis project Ga0066709, IMG submission 79665) | Grasslands soil microbial communities from the Angelo Coastal Reserve, California, USA - 14_1009_16_30cm | ecosystem: Environmental > Terrestrial > Soil > Grasslands | place: USA... | reverse complement strand
TTTTGTACGGTCCTTAAACGTGATACAACGCTATCAAGTGATCCTTCTTTCTACGGTACGCCACCATCGTGTATATCAACTACAACCTGTAGGGGCTATCCGGCGACTAGTTGCGATAATGAGAGAGTTGCTATTCGTAATAAGAAAAAGGATTGTGGTAATAACAGCATTACACTACGTGATTTCGCTATTGATGGTTCGCTAATTGGCGCGTTGGCATGTGGCGCAACATGCGTCGCTGGCCCTGATGCGGTTTCGGTTACGATTATTATGTCAGCAGTTCGAGATTTGTTAATCGACCATTTGTATATTCACGATGTTCCACAAGATGCTATTCTCATCAAAAACGCCGGGGATCGTACTGTAGTATCACACACTGTGATTGATGGTTTCAACATGCATTGGGGCAACGGTGGTGGCGTGAATATGGAGATGCATACCACGGCCCTGATTCCTGGGACGTCAAACATACATGATAACTATATAATCGCCCGTGCCCCCGATTTCTGCGCGAATGATATGTCGACTTCATGTGACCAGGATTCCACGTGTACGACGTGTTCTGGCGGTTCTTGTTCGGCGGGCGTTTGTAGTGGGGGTGTTAGAAATGGAAAGCCCTGTACGGGTACATGCGGTAGCGCCGCTGTTGTGGGCATAGCGCCGACTACGATTGACACTGGTTCGCAACAGACCAGAACAATTATCGCGAATAACCGTTTAGAGCTAACTGATAAGCATTATGGCATCAATGGAACGGGCTCCGATGGCATGCTTATTACCGGAAATCGTATGATGCCGTATGACTCTGGAACGCTAGAAACTAAGATGTACAGCGGCATTCAGTTGAATGCGGTTCCTTCTACTTCAAAGCCCTTGAGACATGTTACTATATCAGATAATATTATCCTCGGTGGTCTTGTCGCGGGCGATCGTAGAGCTGTGCTAATAGACGGCGGTGCTGATGAGAATGCATTATGCGTTGCTGCAGGGAATCCTATATCCTGTTGTACAGGCTCTGGTGCTGGCGATTGCAATTCAAGGGAGTTACATTTCACCGGAAATATTATCACTGATAAAGATCCTGCTAGTGCAACACCGACTGCTGTTACGATCCGTGGATTTGATGATATGATCGTAGCGAATAATTCCGTTCGTAATGTGAAAAATGGGCATGGCATCGAGATAGGTGCGAGTGGAACTCACGCAGTTGATGCGGTGATATCTGGTAATGAGGTGAGCGATGTAGTAACAGCCACGTATTCATGCTATCGAATTCTAGCGGCTACTAGAGCTAGGATATTGAATAACGTAGCTAAAGACTGCACTAGAGGCATCCAACTTGGAAATGCTACTAGTGGAACTTTTATTGGATCTAATACATATTCCGGTACTACGAGTGAACTTCAGCAATTGACAACTGATGCTACATTGCGATGGGTAGATCCTTCTTTAGGTTTGACTTTAAGCCAATTACCTACTAGCATATCTCAGGGATCGCAGCTATATTGCACTAACTGCCAAGCAGGCGAGAGTCCTTGTACTTCGACTGGTGGCCTAGGCGCTGCTGCTACATACATCAACACCGAATGGGACTGTAACGGTGGCGGGCCGGCTAGTGCTGATCCACTAGATGCGATTGATCCTACGTCTAGAGCCATATTTGGCAGTTCGGATAAGAGCAATGCTACTGATAAAGCCGGCTTTTGGTTGCTAGGCGGATATACAAAGAATCAACTATATGGAATCAACAAATTGAGCAATGTGACTGTTAATTCGCTAGGTACAATAACCCTAACAAATCCCGCGTTGGCTTTCAGCGGTACTGAGGATGGTTCCCAAAGCAGCTTTACTATTTCGGATGCTGTTAATGATACTGTTATCGTTGAAGCTACGACTAGCTCTGGTGCCTTGCCTACTAATATATTCTCCTCAGGATTCTCGTGGTACGCTACAGCCCAGTTTAGAAATAATAGTAGTTACACAGCACGACCGCTGACTGTTAAAGTAGAAGCTAGGTATACAAATAGTGATGGAGCAGCATGCAATACCGTTGCCTGTCCATATGTTACGGTCTTTCCTTCCACGGGCGTCGCTCAGCCATTTTTCGAGGTTGGACTCACATTCTCTCCTTCAATGGGGAGTCCGTATAATATATTTGCGATTAAGTGGACATTTACATCTTGGAGCACTACGGGGCAGAACTTCTTAATCTCATTAGGCTTGCACCATAGAAGCGAACAAGCATTTCCAGGCTATGTTAGACGAGATGGCAACTCTGGATATCCGATGTTAGGCCCGTTAGCATGGTCTGCTAATCTAGGCAGTTCGATTAATCATGTTGTAGGCCCTTCAGATGAGGATTTGAAGATAGTAAGTGGTTCTGGAAAGCGTGCTTTAATAAACGGCGGCGACGCGGTTACGGTTGTTGATTATCATGCTCTAACTGGCCAAACGGCTGATATTGCTGATACTAACTTTGCAAATTCTAGTACCGCCGGCGTATATCGAGTTTCCTACGAAATTTGGGACGCTACGGCTGATGCTGCTGCTGGAGCGGTGACGTTGAATATTAAATGGAACGACGGAACGGCGGCCCGAACAGTGTCATCTGCGGCGGTTTTGCTAACTGCCACTTCTAGTTTTACGCAAGGAATTGTAGTAGCTAGGTTAGGTTCTGGTAATATAACCTATGGAACCACGCATACGGGCCTCTATGGCACCGCTGCTTATGCAGCGTATTTTACGCTAGAGAAATTACGAGTTTAGGAGGACCTATGGGAGATAGTTCAACACCGGGGAGGGTAGATGGAATTCCTAAATTCCAGCGGGCCGGCGAGCCTTGGCTTGAATGTCCAATTTGCGGATTTGATTACCCACGTAGCGAGATGGTTAAGAACTATCGAACTAACAAGTTCGTAGACATGAAATGTGACGATCAGCTAACGCATGATGATTACCTGCAAATTCAACAGCGCCGTCAGGAACGTATGGAACCTACGGAACAGAAGGTAATTAGCTAAAATGGCCGGCTTTACTGCGATTCAGAACGAGGTAATTGCCCGGTTAGGTAATCGTACTGATTTGGCCGCCCGTTCGGCTATCTGGATCAATGATGCCTACTTTGAGCTTTTGTTAAATCCACTATTCGAGTTTTTTGAACTAGATAGTTTAAATGCATTCAACACCATCGCAGGTACGGCTTCTTACGTACTGCCTAACTATACCGCCGTATGGTTCATTTTGGATTTGCGCGATAATACAAATAATCGGAAGCTAGAACGAACGCATTGGCAGGTTATAGATAGGATCACACCGACTTCGGGGCAGCCGACTAGATATGCTCGGTATTCAGTAGGAGTGATATTAGATCCAATTCCAGATGCTATTTATCAGATTCAAATACGGTATAGGATTAGACCCCCTGAACTATCTGCCACGTCAAGCCAGGCGATAGGACGGGAATGGGATGAGGTCATTACGCTTTTAGCTGTTACAAAGGGTTGGGAAGCCCTGAGCGATCACGAACGAGCTGCTTTAACTAGACAGCTTGCACGAGATGCGATCTCTCGACGTATGGACGTGCCACAACTCGAGGACATGGATAGTACAACCACGTTGGCACCGCAGCTTTTGTTTCAGAGGTGATGTTCATGCATAAGGAAGCTGCTAATGCTTATGATATGGCAGCAAAGAAGTTTTTGGCAACTTTGCCAGGACTAATAATGTTCATTTATTGAACAGCAAAAGGTGAATGGTGAATAATGGCTGATCTTACAACGCTGGATGCAACACAACCTCCTGATTCGGAGAGTGCAGGCCAGGGTGCTTCGAGAATTCGAGACACTCGTGATGCGATATTAACGAGTTTTGGCATTGAGCATGCACTTACTGGCATACACAAGTTTCTATCAGGAAATCAGGCCGCTAGGCCAGCGGCGGGGAATGCGAATCGTATTTATATAAATACGACCGATAAACGAGTAGAGCGAGATGATGGAACAACGTGGGATATACTAAATACTGTTCAGATATATAGTGATGAGCAGGCGGGATCGTTTGCTCTAACATCAAGTATGCAAAATATAGCATCTATTACTGCAGACATAGCTCCTGGATCTAGAGTGTTGGCTATAGGACAGTTTGCCGTAGACGCACCTGCGACATCTATCGGTTCATGTCAGATTACACAAGGGGGAACATTGTTGGGTCTAGTAAGACTTTTTGGTGCGTCTGGAGCTTCGGAATGGAATGGGAACGTGGTAATGTTTGCGTACGCCGGAACGCCGACTTCAGGCAGTGTGATATACGCATTGCAGGCTTCTATGGTCTTTGCCAGTACGGTGAATGTTTCAAAGAGACATATTATTGTTTTCGTGTTGTGATAAATGTCTATACCGCCTAGAGTTCGTAAGCCTATTCCATTAAGAGGTAGGCGTTCCTCGTGGCCCGGGGATGCGATTGGGGATGAGTATTCGCCTAATGCGCTTAATGTGCGATTTCGGTTTGGAGAGGTTCGGCAAACGCCAGGGAGGAATGTGCTCTCGGGTCCCGAGACTAGTGAAGCTGCGTCGGTTATATGCCAGTTCCCGATGATAGATGGCGCGACTATTTGGCCAATGAAGCTTGCTACGACTAAGGTAATGCGGTGGGGTAATATATCTCCGGCTAACCCACGTCAATGGCATCAGGTTCAGGGGACGTTTGTCCCGGTTGGCACGAGACGTTGGTCGATCGTGATTGGAGAGAATAAAATCTTCTTCTGCCGTGGTGATAATACGATTGCTTATTGGGATGGGCTTGTTACTAGCAAGTTTCAACAGATAGTTGCGACTGATGGTGGGACTGTTCCCAGGGCTAGATTTCTTCAACATTTGAATAGTCATCTTGTTGGTGCCTTCACAATAGAGGGCCTTAACACGTTTGCTAATAGGGTTCGTTGGGCTGAGTCGGGGAATTTTCAAAAGTGGAATGAGGCTAATCAGACCGGAGCGGGATTTTTGGATATTTATGATGAGTCCGAGGAACCTATCCGCGGATTTCTTAGTCTACAAGACCGAGGAGTTATATATAGGCGCCGGTCGATTGGGGATTTAGTTCCGACAGGACTTGCTGATCCGGCGTTTACGTTTCAGCTACGTGTACGAGGAATGGGCTGTGATGCGCCGTATACGGTAGCAAGTAATGGAGATGGACATTTCTTCTTAGGCTACGATCGTAATGTGTACTTTTGGGATGGTGTCTCGTTGCAGCGAGTTGGAGATCCCATCCGTGAGGAGCTAAGGGCTTTTGCCTCTCAAGCGTTGATTGATACTTATTTCGGTGTTGTGTTACTACAAAGACAGGAATATTGGTTAGTACTTGGTTCTGATGTATTTGTTTATGATTATCAGATAGGTGCCTGGTCCCGAGATAGCTTTCCATCTATCACGGCAGTAGCTGAGGTTGAAGATACGTTTAACGTGGTTACATGGAGCACGCTAACAACTATATGGTCCGCGGAGATGCGACATTGGAGTGAGCTGTCTGGTACTATATCTACCCAGATATTTGCTAGCCGGGGTGACGGCTCTTCGATGGTGATTGATGAGAATATAGCTTACGATTACTTCTCGTTGGGGAGTATTATAGACCGAGTTCTCGAGACCCCGGATTTCTACCTTGCCGATCCGATGCAGATGGGGACTATTAAGAGAGTTGCATTGATATATGAATATACGAATAATGTTCCTTTCGAGGCCGGCATATCAACGGATCGTGGAAGGAGTTGGAGGACGCAGAGTGTAGTACCTAATACGACGGGTGTTTCTTTGATAGATTGGAACGTGACTGCGCAGATTGTACGCTTTAGATTTCGAGAGAATAATGCTTTAGGCACATTCCGTTGGAGGAGCTATGAGTACGAGTGGCAATCCGCAGGAGATTTCAGCGGAAGTTTCTGAAGATTTGAAATGGGAACCCCTAGTCCTCACAGCCGCGAAGATCTCCGATCTTTGGAAGGCGCTTCAGGACTTTCCGATCGTCTTCGACGATTTCTCGAAAGGTAATTTTAATGACTTTTTCGCTAAGCTCTGTTCTCCGTACAATATATTCGTGGATATCGGTCCGGGCAAAGGCCTTGCGGCTGGTTTTGCGGTACGGCCTGGACTTGATGCTGTCCTTCATCTTGTCATGTTTGATGGGCGACTTCGGGGTCGAGAGGGGCTTTTCAGAGAAATATTGGAGTATTATTTTAAAAGCTTGAAACTACGAAGAATGACCGTTATGCTTTCGGAAGATGCGCGAACGGGAATTAAGCTTGCGGAGCGAATGGGATTTAAGCTAGAAGGCACAATGAGAAAGTCGATTAAGCGTGATGGAAAGCTTTTTGACACCCGTATATACGGAATCCTTTATGAGGAATTCTTCAAGGAATGAATGGTGGAGGTTTTTTGCTAGCGTGCCACGGTTGAAGCATAGTCAAGCAGAACCTCTAGCTCTCATTCCTTTGCAACAGGAACGTGTGGATTACTTTTACAAGCTTTTAGAGAAAGATAAAAAAGCGTTTGATGACTATACGCCTCTTAATCGACAAGAGATTGAGGATTTCTTGTTCGGCCCAAATTCAGTTAGCTTCGAGATTGGATACGGGGTTGGATTATGTACATTAGTCTTTAGTGGAGTGAATGCTTATGTGCAAATGGTCATGTTTGATTGGTTCTATCGAGATTACATCTGCCATCAAATTATCGAGGAAGCATTCTCTCGAGGTGCTGAACGTATAACATCAACTGTGACGGAAGATCGAAATAATGCGAGGCATTTGGTATTGTCCCTAGGATTTAGGTATGAGGGAACATTGCGAAAAGCATTCTATCGTGATGGGCCGTTTGCTGATGGACCTGGGAAGTACTTCGATGTTGAGCTGTATGGTTTGAGTAAGGAGGCATGGTATGGCAACCGCAGCAACGATAGCAGCGGCGGCGATCAGCGCGGCGGGGTCGATTGGGGGAGGAGCTCTGGCTGCCCAGGGAGCGAGTAAGGCGGCTAGGGCCGCGAGGCCGCAGCAGCGTACTATCCCAATTCCTCCTTTCGCGAAGGCCGGTCAAGAGCTTGTGGCCCGGGATCTCGCGCTTAATATGAATGCTGTGCCACCGAGTTTTATGGATTTCGTGAACTCAGGCGGAACGGCTACGTTTCCATTTCAAGATCCGGGGCTGTCGCCGTTAGAGGCAAGACAATTGGGAATTGTAGGCCCACAGGGGCAGCAAGTTCCGTTTGTCCAACGAGGCCAGGGGCAGCTAACTCCACAGCAGTTGATGTATCTAGGAATGCAACTAGCACATTTGAAGGGCATGGCCGGTAAAGGACCTCTGGCTAATATCTTTAGAGCCGCGGCTCGTGAGGAACATCTAAAGGACCTCCCGCAAACCCCTGGTAGGGTTGCAAGAGAAGGACGAATTGAATCTCGTGTAGAGAAGGCAAAAAAGAGATTAAGTGAACGTAGCCGCGCTGCGGGGACGGTGTTCGGAGGTTGATATGGGACAGCAATCGGGAACGTCGGCGCAGGGAGCGATGGGTGGCTCGGGTGGGCAGAATAATAATACGCTTGCTCAGCTAATGCAATTTTACTCCGCGGGCACGCCGCCGGTGGCAGGGGCATTAGAGAAGAATTTATTGAAGGGGGGCATTCTTGATATGCCCTCTTTCAACGAGCTATTTGGCTCGTATCGCGACGTGGCAAATAGAGAAGCTAGCCGGCAAGCCGCGAATATTAATGACGCGTTTGGTTCCCAGGGCGGACGTTATAGTAGCGCGTTGCTAAATGCGCAATCGAATTTGAGAGAACGAACAACGCAAGATCTAGCGAATCAAGCAGCGCAATATCAGCTTAATCTTCGACAGCAACAAGGAAATGAAGTCGCTGGCCTCGCCGGCCTCCAAGCTGGAATTGGTGAGAATGCTATGACGCGAATGTTCCAAGATTTCCTACGGCGAACGAGCCCTCCACCTTTGCTCGGACAGGCGAGTGATTACTTCGGTTCGTTTGGCCAGCCGGCGACGGTGTTTGCATAGGAGGTAGATTATGCCTCAGGTTATAATTACACCTTTCCCAGCGTTACGAGCCAGGCTCGCCGAGGATAAATACAATGCTTTAGCATATGGATTACAGGGCGCGACCAATGCACTTGGTCAAGGTCTTTTGCAATATGCACAGATAAAATCTGAGGAGCGACAGAAGAAAATCGCCGTTATGTCGGCGTTAGGAGCGAAGTACGGCTTCGCACATTTTGGACCGAACTTCGCGGCGGAGTATGATCGCTTACTAGGAGGGAATATATTCCCTCGAGATAATCTGGGAAATGTTATAGTTCCTGAGAGCCATGAAGAGATAATGCGACAGCATATAGCAAAAATTCGTCAAGATGCATTAGATAAAGGAGATATGAATACGGTTCGTGAGATTGATATGGTGGATGCCGGTTTTATGAAGCCGGTCCCAAGCCCTACTGAGCAACAGATGTATCGAGATAGGGCCGACGCCACAGCGAGGATGCATCGACTAGATCGCGAATCTCGTGAAAAGATCGCTGGAATTACAGCTACAGCACACGTTCAAGCTGCACAAATCTCAGCAGATAAGCCACAAAAATATGATCCTAACGAAGCATCATCTGGAATGGGATTGTTTAAGGGACGCGTGTACCCGATGGCGAAGTTAATAAATCGCCAGACTGGTGAGATTAAAGAAGACGCGCGGCCGATTCCTCTTGGAGAATGGAAACTACGAGAGAGCATTCCAGCCTTGCGGTTGGCAAGTGAGGAACGAGTTGCTAGAATTCATAAGTTAGAACTCGAAGCTCAAAATGATTTGCTAACTAAAGGACCCGCGTTGACTGTTATCAAAGCTGCGATGGCAGCGAAGAATCCTGATGTGGCTAATAAGATGTTGTCAGCTTATATTCATACCGCTGGGAAGAGCGCTGGTATGAGTGATGCGGAGATAAACGAGGCGCTGGCTACTCCAAATGTATTCAAGCGATTTAAAACATTCTTGTTCGGTTCCGCGAATGAGATTGATAGAGCGAATATCGAATCCTCTGGGGCTACACCTGAACCTACCCCGAAAGAATCCCCGGGCCGGCGTAAACTTAGCACCGGGGTTGAAGTCCTAGAGATCGAACAGCCTGAAGTGGCTGATCCCATAGCCCCACAACGTCAGCGAATTACCGGAATAACCGTGGCCGATATAGAAAAGCGTGTAGGCCGTGTGACTGATGTGCGTAAGCGTGCTATGGCTAAAGGCTTGATAGCTCGTTTGAAGGAACTAGAACAAATGGCCTCGCTGTTCCCAGGCGGAGCCTCGACTAATCCAGCCGACGTGGCCGAGGCAAGTTCGATACGCGAGCGATTGACTGATATTCTAAAGGGACGCTGATGCCTTTTCGCTATACAAATCCAACGACTGGCAAGCATTTTGTGGCTCCTAGAAAGCTCACTGACCCGGAGCTCGAGGAATTATTCAAGGATGATACGCCGCCTATTTCTGCGAAAAAGGACAATAGTCGAGAGCTTGGTTTGGTAGATCTTATTCCGGTGCCCGATAAGTATAAGCCTACGTTCGTTCGCGTTGCAGGAACCATCGCGTCTGGCTTCGCTGGCGTTCCCTTCTTAGGTGCTGCAGCTTCTGAATTAGCCGCCGAGGGAGTTGAGGAATCTTTAGGATATAGAAAGCGAATTAATCCTCTTGAGATAGGCGTAGCTGGAATAGGTGGTAAGTTTGCTCCTGGGCTATCGGGAAGCGTAGCCGGCGGGATAGCTAAGGGCGCTGTCTTCGGCGTCGGGTCCGTTACGTTGAATGCCTTGGCTCGTGGGGAGGATATTCCAACCTCGGGACAACTAGCATTTGGTGCTTTAACAGGAGCCGTATTAACAGGAGGTGGACGTAGGTTTCTGCGATCCTCGTTATATGAGATCTCAACCAAGGATGTTGCAGAGGAAACACATGCGATTTTATCTGGCGAACCGATGCGGGATGCGAGTGAGGCGACGAGAGAAGGAGCTAATGAGGTCAAAGAATTGCAAAAACAACTCAAGCTGTCTGGCATTAAGTTCCGGCCGGCAAAGAAACTTCCTTCTACATATCGAACTAGAATTGGCAGATTTGCTTCACTAAATCCCAAAGAAACAGAGCCTGTTATCGAAGAAAGAGAACAAGTTCAACGAGAGTTATTCCCTGAGTCTCCTGTCGGACGACCTAAGTTTAAACAAGATTTTAGTGCGATGCGCCGATTTCACTTCGCGCCACCGAAGTATTGGTTCGATTACGTTCAGCGAAAGACGGGCCTACCGATCTACCGTGACGTCTTCGAGCCAGTGGATAGGGCGTACTCGAGAAAGCTAACCTTCGATGCTCGTCATTCGGAGGATTTGGGAGAGGCATTCAAGGGCTTGAGCTTTCGCCAGCGCGAGAAGTATCAAGCCTGGCTCGAGTCACCAGATAAGCTCGAGGCGCAAAGACTCCTGAGCTTGGACCATGGAGACGTACGAAGATTGACGGAGATTCAAGGTGTTTACAATCGCACATTTCAAGCCTTTGGCCTCAATTCTGAACGCTTTCTTACGGAGTACCTACCTCGCCTACGCCGGGCCGGGGAGCAGCTAGGCCATAACGCGCAGCCTGCGGACATAATCAAGACGGCCTTTCCAACTGAGCTTCCTAAGGAGGTGGAATTCTTCAAGGATGCGATGTTACGAGAGACCATTAGCCCACGAGATACCGATGCATTGGCTATTTCGTTAGGCCATATTCGCGAAGGTTCCTACAAGCAATTCGTGGATCCCATATCTAAACGGGCTCGCATTACGTACGTTGGTAACGAGTTCGATCGGCGCCTGCCGGATCACATTCGCTTACCGATAGATCATTTCCTACATCAGGTCCGTGGAGATAGCGATCTACTTGGTAGGGATATGGCAGTCATATTCTCTAACATGGCGAATAAAATGGGGTTTAAGGGAATGACCCCTCGGTTGGCCAGGGAACACATCAATACGTTGATCGCGGCGCAGTACGGTTCGACATTAGGCGCACGGCCCGGGCCGATTATTCGTAACTCGCTTCAGACTTGGCAGACCGGCTATGCTGAGCTTGGTCGCTATTGGTTCACCGGTGTTGCTAGGGCTCTTACGCGCGATGGCTTCGATCAAGCAGAGAGACTTGGCCTGCTAGAAGGCGAGCCTGGTGCTGCGCAGGAGCTAGGTGAGATCGCCAGACAAGCAAGGGCTCGTGGGGTAGGAGGTAAGATAGAGGCGGGCGTCGTTAATTTATCGCAACGAATGCTCAGTCGATACCAGCGGGTTGATGACTACAACAGAGCGATAATGGGCCTGGGCCAATGGTCTCGAGCGCAACGTGCAATTAGGCTCGCGCAGGGCAATACGGCTAGGTTTCTTGACATGGCCTTTATAGATGCGCTTCCCGAGTCCGAAGCAGCGAGCATCAAGCAGATTGCCCGCTCTGGTAACTTCCAAGAAGCCGCCCGCCGTTCTGCGATAGCATTTGCTGATAACACCCAGTGGGTATACCGTGCTGGCAACCGCCCTCCGGCGTTCACGGGGACCGCGGGTCGAGCTCTTGGAGGCTTCGGAACTTGGGCATCTTTTTACAAGAACTATCTAGGCCGCATGCTTCCTAAGGGAAGCGGCGGGCATAAGGGAGTTCGGCTGGCGAGGTTTCTAGCGGCTAACGCCGTTTTGATTGGCGCGGCTGGCGTAATGGGAGAAGCCGCCGGGATCCCCGGGCCGTGGCGCGGACCGTTGTCATGGAACTTGTTAGGCCCGCTATCCTATACCGGTAGCCCGCTTGCGCAGACTGGAGCGGATGCTTTGTATGGCTTTCAGGAACTTACAACTGGTCGCATAGGCGCTGAATATCAGAAGAAAACAGCGTATGATCTAGCAAACTTCGTCCCCGGCGCCGGCCTAGCTAAGGACTTCGTGCATCTAGTCAAGGCAGATCGCGGCCCCGCGGAGGCAGTTGGCCGGGCCGTTGGCATCTACCCCCGACTTCCGAGATGAGGATTCATATGCCAGCTTTCTTCATGATCTATTGTTCCTGTGGTCAATTACATCGCCTCGCCACGATCCAAACTGTCATTATCTGCAAATGCGGTTCAAGCGTTGAGCACTCTGTACCTGTTCAAAATTTGAACAACAAAAGAAACTCCGATACGTTTATTCACCTACCCCGTCCAGAAGGATATACACGTGGGCCTTCGTCTCATCTCGACCGATTACGTGACTTTGCATGAGCGTTTCGACTATCTCTCGGAAGATTTTGGCGTTGCAAGGATACATTTTCTTTAAAAGCTCGCTATGGGAGAGACGCTTATAGCGCTTCATGAAGCTGATTGCGCGAGTCATGTGTTGAGTTGTATTATCCCCACCCAGCTGCATAAACGCACCTCCCGCCGTGGCTTGCACATTATCTAAAGCCATTAGAGCCGCTGATAGATCATTAGTTGTAATTAGCTTTCTTCTATCCGCTCCGGCGTAAATCATCCCAAGACGGAGCAAATGGTCGTGCTTCCGCCCGAACATACCGGCCAGACGTTGATCTGGTGGACTTTCTTCCATATAATCTAGATACCATTGTTTAAACCAGATCATAGCCTCATTGTCTAGTTTGAATTCACCAGAGATTTTAGAACGTTCTTCTAACATAATTTTCAAACGACGCGAAAGAGCTATTTCTTCTTCCGAGAGGACTGGGAAGGCGTTGAGTTTGCCGCTAGCTTCTTGATAGACGAATATTATGCGAGATGCAAAACCTTCTTGAAGCGCAGAGACGGGAATTCCTTGCGCAACACCGTCAGGAGTTGTTGCAGCAATAATGCAGATAAAGACG
>Ga0066709_100002864_pt1 | contig 12886 bp, 7 predicted proteins | sample GraSoiAngelo_158_FD_79665 | JGI IMG/M metagenome (GOLD analysis project Ga0066709, IMG submission 79665) | Grasslands soil microbial communities from the Angelo Coastal Reserve, California, USA - 14_1009_16_30cm | ecosystem: Environmental > Terrestrial > Soil > Grasslands | place: USA... | reverse complement strand
CGCAGGACGCGATTCTCTTCAATCAGGTACGCGAGTGCCTCGCGCTCCTGACGATCCAACCAGCCGATCAGGACTGCGAACCACATCTGGAGAGCCGACATGTCGATCACGACGCGAGTCTATCTCACTAAACGAAGAATCGGCTGATCACAGCAGTCGATCGACTCGTGGGACAATTCGGCATGCACGGCCTGCACCGGCACCGAAAGCGCTGATCGGCCCCCCGGGTGGCGCATCTTCGGCCTGAAAAGAGACTGACTACGAGTAGCCGGCTGGAGGCTACTCCCTGTTCAGCGCTTCGTCAACAGTGCTTACCAAATACATGATCTCGCGGCATTCGAGGTCGCTGACCGGCTTGCCGGAATGCTCGGTCCGTGCTTGCGTGCGATTTCTTCGTAGACGTCACCACGACGTTTCGCGTCTGGCTTGTCTTCGTCGTTTAGAGGTCGGTACGAGGCGAATCCTGCACTGGAATGCAACGGAGCATCTGACGGCCGAGTGGACGGCGCAGCAGTTTCGGACGATTGTCCGAGCGACCAGCCGCATCGACGGAGTATCGCGTCGTCGCCGCGCCGGTCTTGGGGCGGACTCCATCACGGGCATCGCCTCAAGGCAAAGGCGGCGTGAGGGCAAAACAACGCAAATGACCGACGGTTGGACATGCGGTCGGTGCAGCATTGAGCATCGTCGCGCACGCGTGGAACCCGTCAGATACGCGTTTGGTTTTTGATGGGCGGAGGCCAATTTCATCGTCGCGAGTCTTGTTGCCAGCCACAAATTCCACCGTCTCCAGTAGGTACACACTTCAACATCAGATCCATCGATTTTCCAAACTCGCGTCGATCCAGAACTGGCACGCCAACTCGCCACCGGGCGCGACATGACCTGACGGATCAAATCCGGCGGCGTCCGACGACGTCGGTTGCACAACACCAGGCGCCGACCGCGATGCGGAAGCAAGATCGGGTGCTCCAGTTCATTCCGCCGCACGACACCAAACAGTTCCAGGAGCCGCGGGCGAAGGGGGTGCGGTGGATCCCGCCGGGCAACGTGTACGCGGCGCAGGCACCGATTTCGCGTCCGGTGCCCGGAGGCGGCCTGACGAAGTGCGTCAAGGCTAAGAGGAGTCTCTTGATCGCGTGTTCACCCTTGGAAGCCCGAGCGGCCTGCAGATTCTTGCAACGATTCGGTCTCTGCAAACGCTCGGCGAGCGCTGGGGCGCGACGCTGCCACGCCCGCCCGTAGGGCTCGTCACGAACAACCGAGGGACGCGCCGACTTCCCGATGGACGCGATGTCGACTCGGCCGCAACGAAGGATTTCGCAAGGTCTGTTGTTGCGACGGCGGCGGCATGTTCTACGATCGGCGCAGGGCAACACGGTCTTCGATCTGGTCACGAACGAGAGGAGACAACTACGATGCCTGTTCACGTGAGACCCATCACGCTGTGGCGAGCGGAGGTCGACAATCAGCCCGGCGTCCTCGCGCAGACACTTGAACCGCTCGCCGCAGCGGGAGCGGACTTGCAGGTCGTCATGGGCTATCGGTTGCCCGGCGACCGTGCGCGCGCGGCCATCGAGATCTTCCCGGTGACCGGCGCTCGTGCGCGGTCAGCCGCGCAGGCGGCCGGACTGAGCGAGGCGGCCATCAGCGCCGTGCACGTGGAGGGCGACAACCGCCCAGGAGTGGGACACGCCATCGCAAAGGCGCTGGCTGATGCCGGAATCAACATTGATTTCTTCCTCGCCCAAGTCAGCGGCCGCCGCCACACGACCGTGATCGGCTTCGACAGCCGCGAGGACGCGGATCGCGCGATTCCCCTCATGAGCGGTGCCGCGGGACGTAAGCCGGCACGAAAGGCTCCGAGCAGACGCGCCGCGGGCGCGACAAAGCCGGGCCGAAAGGCCGCGCGCCGCCGTTAAAAAGGGTCGAGTGGATTCAGGCGCGCTTCGCCAGTGTCACCACGTCGTGTTGTGTCTCTGGCGCCGTCGGCGCCAGCATCGCGAGCCCTTCCGCAATCGCTCGTCCGATGTTGCTCAGAGGTTTGGGTCGCTGTTGACCGCGTAGATGTGAGGCGTTGCGGGTTCCGAAAACTCAGATCACGTCCTTTCCGGAAATTCTGATCACCTTGTACCTGCTGAAAACTCAATCGGCGTGCACGCGAGCCTTCGCTTCTTCGGTAGACAGTTCAACGCCGAGATCGTTGTCGAGCCGAACGCCGTCCGCGACTGACGCTGAACACAGTCAAGGAACACGTTCGAAGGTGACGGACGCGCTCTCGCCGTTCCTCCGCTGAGCGGAACGCAAACACTGAGGATGCGTGAGAGGTGGGTGCTACGCGACGCGGCGGTTCGTAGCGGTGGTGCAGGCCACCGAGGTGCGGAATCGCCACGATGTCGCCCGCGGTCGCGTCCGTGAAGCACCTGCAGTTGATGGCGCAAGGCCAGCGAGGTATAGTGCGGCGCGCGACCGCGCCAGATCAGTACATCATGACCGACATCCTGCCGGGGCCCGCGCCGCGGAACGCTGAAGAAGGCGCGAATCAGCGATCGTCACGACGTCCAAGCCACCAGTCTCCATCGAACGGCGAGGTGAAACGGGCTGGCCGTCCGCGAGTGGGCCGAGCGCGACGCAGTCTCTGCGGTCTGTCCACCCGGACCGATCAACGTCGCCAGGCCTTGATCGGTCCACACGAACTTGTGCTTCTCGCGAACGTGTTCGTCGACTCTTGTGTCCTTGCCTTTGGTTGTTCCTTCGATGCCTCTGGAAATCTTGCGGAGCGTGCTACTGCTGCTCGTCCTCGTCGCCGTGTGTGCGCAGCGGTGGCGCGCTCGCGGGCGGCACGCGCTTGTTCGTGGCCTGCTCGAAGGCGTAGGCGAGGCGAATCAACGTCGGCTCGCTGCACGCCTTACCCGTAAACGTGATGCCGTAGGGCCCCGGCTTCGCATTGAACCCATCGGGGAACGGCGGCGTGGGCGTGTTCGGCACGAACCCGAACGGCACCGTGACGCTGGGGTAGCCCGGACGCGCGGCGATGTCGGCGCCACGGCTGCTCGGAAAGAGCAGGGCGTCGAAATTGCCGCCCGCGAGCGCCGCGTCGATCCCGTTCGTGCCGGCGAGCATCAGATCCCTGCGCCGATCGTTCATGTAGCGCGCGAAGTCGGCGGCGACATTCATCTCATCCGAGATATCCAGCCGCGCTTGCAGATATTTGATCGCGTTGTCGGCGGCGTGCGCGGTGTTGAACGCCCTGAGCGCCGACAAGGTGGGCACCGGCGCCGTGGGACCGAGCGATGACAGAAAGTCGTTGAAGTCGCGCTTAAAGCCGTACTTCAGCACGACCGAGCAGTTCGCATCGTTCGCCTTCGTTTGCTCTCGCGCCGCGCAGATCCCGAAATTGAGCAGGTCGACGATCGACGGGATGTTCGCGTCAGCGACCGATGCGCCCGCGGCGCGCAGCGCGCTGACGGCGTCGTTGAGCACCTGAAGCTGCGGCGCGGTCAGCGGCGTCAGCAGGAAACCACCGGCCGAGTTCGGCACGCCGTCGCGGTAAGGCGCGGCGATGCCGATGCGCGCACCGATGAGACCACGTCGCCTGAGCGAGCGCGTGTAATCGACCCGCGGACACGCAGGCGGCCCGAGCGTGGCGGGTGTGTCGAGCGGATCGGGTCCCGCGAGCACGTTCAGCATGATCGCGGCGCTGGCCACGTCGCGCGTCATCGGACCGGCCGTGTCCTGATCGGCAGTGATGGGGATGACGCCGTGGCGGCTGATCAGGCCCACGGTGGGCTTGATGCCGGCGAGCATGGTGTTGTTTGACGGGCTGAGAATTGAGCCCGATGTTTCGGTCCCGACATTGGCCGCCGCGAGGCTGGCCGAGGTTGCAATGCCGGAGCTCGAGCCGCCGGTCGCGAGCGCCGGTCGGCCGTCAGTGAATGGAAAGCCGCGGAGATCGACGCCTGGGCGCGGATCGCGCCTGGGATCATATGGGTTGTAGCCGTACCCGCCTACTGCGCTGTAGTTGCCCGGCATCGCGTCCGAGACCCAGTTCGCCAACTCGGTCATCACCGTCTTGCCGAGGATGATCGCGCCCGCCGACCGGAGCCTGCTGGCGAGTGTCGCTTCATACGGAGGGACGAAATTCTTGAAGGCGAGCGCGCCGCCGGTGGATGGTATGTCTGGCGTCAGGATGTTGTCTTTGAGGACGATCGGGATTCCGTGCAGCGGCCCGCGAACGTGTCCGCGGGCTCGCTCGCGGTCGAGGCGCCGCGCTTCGTCTTCCGCGTGCGGGTTCAGCCGGATGAAGGCGTTCAGCGTGCCCTCGAAGGCTTCGATCCGTGCCAGGTAGATCCGCACGAGTGTTTTCGACGTGACCTCGTGGTCTTCGAGCGCTTCTTGAAGCTGCGGGATGGTCGCTTCCACGACCTCGAAGCTGCGGGACTCGTTTTCGTCGCGATCATCGGCGTTGAACGGCGCTCCGCCCTGTGCCGTCATGCCGGCGGAGAGGACCAACGCGGTGAGCGGCACCATGAAGACTGGGAAAAATCTCTTCATACCGTGCTCCTTTCAGGAGGTCGATTCTGTACGTGCAACCGGGACTGAGAGGTGATTACGGAGGGCGCTCGCGGCGGTCCAGCGAGGCAGCGATGATGCAACCAGTCACGGGCGAAGTCAACGGGCTTCTCCGTGTCCAAAATGAACCGATCGGCTTGTTTATCATCACGCGGCGGCGCACCCAAAAACATCGTCATCACATATTGTCGCCGCTCATTGACGGCGACCAAAGCATTGATACCGTTCATTTTCGCCTCACGTGCACTGGAAACATAACGATTCGGGTTGAGCTCCACCGATCGTTCGTCGTAGCCCCCAGACAAATCACTGCTTTTGGAATCACTGCGCGGTCCCGAGATTGTTTTTCGCCCAGCGAAGCGACGGATGCATCTGGAGTGCAGTCACTCCGAGCGCTTGAGTCAGCGACTCAATTTACCTTGTCGCCTTCGCCTCGTTCCCAGTACCCCGACGTGTGCGGGTAGCGTCGCACTCGTTGACGCCGCGTTGCAACGCCTCCACAAGCGCGCCGGCTTCGAGCAGGAGTCGGCCAAACGGTCGTGCGACGCATCGCATACAACGAGTCGAACTCGCCCGACATGTCGCGTAGGACGTCATCGACGAGCCCGCAAATCGCACAACGAATGATCCTGAGGCTCCTAAGGATAGCGGGCTGCTAGATCGCGAGCCTCTTGACGGCCTTCACGGACACGCGCATACTCCGTCCCTCGTACCCAGCCGCCGTACCAACCGATCTGAAGGGGGCTCCATGAGCAAGATTGTCTTGGCCCTCTGCATCCCTCTGGCACTGTTTTGTTCAGCGTGCCTTGGCGACATCACGCGCGCGCATGTCGCCACTGATTCGGCCGGCAGGAAATCTGCGACCCTCCGAAGTTCGATCCGAGGAACCGCGAGACGGCGCACCACAGCCATCCGTAGAACATTGCGCGGATGGTTCTCGATTGCCACATCTGGCTCGATTCGTTCAACAAAGAGAAATACATGGATCCTGAGCTAAGGCGCGGGAGCTGAGACCCAAGGATCTCTTGTTACCCGCGTAGCGGATTGGCAGGTCGAACAGCAGCGCATTTGCCTCGAGTGTACATGGAGGAATCAGTATGAACCTCCGACAGAAGGTGGTATCCACCGCGTGTTGCGTCGCGCTACTCGCCTGCTTCGCGTCGACCGCGCGCGCACAGAGTGCGATTGCCGGCAACGTGAAAGACGCGACCGGCGCAGTGTTGCCCGGCGTCACCGTTGAGGCGTCGAGCCCAGCCTTGATCGAGCGCGCCCGTTCCGCAGTGACCGACGATCAAGGGCTTTACCAGATTACGAACCTCCCGCCTGGCACGTACAGAGTGAGTTTCAGTCTGACGGGGTTCGTGCCCGTGAACCGCGAGAATTTGCAGCTTCCCGGCGATTTCACAGCGACTGTCAGTGTGGAGTTGAGAGTCGGTGGCATCGAGGAATCTGTAACGGTGTCCGGCGCGTCACCGGTTGTGGACGTGCAGAGTACGGCCAAGGCGCAAGTCGTCACTCGAGAGTTGCTAGATGTTCTGCCGACCGGAAAGACCGTTCAGACGATGGCTGCGTTGATTCCTGGCGTGATCACTTTTGTGCAGGACGTAGGCGGATCGGGCTCGATGAATCAGAATTTCCCCATGGCGCACGGGATGGGCGCGAGAGAGACGGTCGTCATGCTCGACGGGATCGCGCTGAAGGGTATGGAAGGGAACGGCACGACTCAGTCGTATTCGAACGTCCAGAATTACGAGGAGATTGTTTATCAAACGAGCGGCGCTGGGGCGGACGTATCGGGAGGGGGCGTTCGTCAACTCATCGTGCCTCGTCGCGGAGGCAACGAGTTCCACGGGAACTTCTCCGGCGTGTGGTCGAATGGTTCATGGCAGAGCGACAACGTGACGGCGGATCTTGTCGCACGTGGACTGCAGGGCGGCAACAAAATCGATCATATCTATACATTCGAGGGCGGCCAGGGGGGTCGCATTGTGCGCGATAAGTTGTGGTTCTTCAGCACGGCACGCCGGCAGTCGGTGGATGAATTCGTCGCCGGAATGTTCTACGCGGACGGCAGACAGGGAGTCAACGACCAGTACGTCGAGAACTACGGCACACGGCTTACATTCCAGTTGACGCGGCGAGACCAGCTGACTGCCTACGCCGATCGTGTTTTCAAGTATCTCGGCCACGGTGACGGCGGGGCTGGTTTCGATCCGGCAACAGCCACGCGCGTATGGCATCGGTCGCCCCTCTATCAACAGAGTTCCGCGAAATGGACCTCGATAGTCAGCAGTCGCCTTCTGTTGGATTTAGGCGTTAATCAGTACCAGGCGCAGCGGAACTCCGATTATCAGCCCGGAGTGGCGAAGCCGTTCGGATCTGCCGAGTGGTACGCGAGCGCGAACCGCAACGATACTTCAAGAGGAACGAACACGACGGCGGCCCCGGGCGGGCACCAGATTGTTGAACCCATTCGCAACGTTTTTGCGGCGTCTATGGCTTACGTAACAGGCTCGCACAACATCAAGGCTGGCGTGCAGAAGGGGTGGGGATACCAGAACTTCGGTACCGTCGAGTTCAATTCGGGACTGCGACAAATCTACCAGAACGGCGCTCCAACGTCGGTCATCGTCAGCAATGCACCGGTCCGGTACAACAACGTTCTTGGTGGCGATTGGGGAGTCTACGGTCAGGATTCATGGACCTGGAAGAGGCTGACTCTGACCTACGGGCTGCGATGGGAAAGATTCAGCAGCTACATCGGTCAGCGTGACGAAAAACCGGAGGAAAGTGGCACGAGCCGGTTCATCCCGACAACGCGAGTCTTTGGACCGGAACAGATGCCGGTCTACACGGGGTTCGCGCCACGTTTCGGCGCCGCCTACGATCTCTTCGGCGACGCAAAAACGGCGCTCAAATTCAGCGTCAATAAGTACCACGCACAATTAGCCGGAGGACTCACCGAGGTCCTGAACCCGGTGAGGCCGCTGACGGCGACGCTCGCCTGGACCGATCTCAACAAGGATGACATCGCGCAGGGCGAAATGGGCTGCGCGTACTTGACTCCAGGTTGCGAGATAAACCTCGCGCAACTACCTGTGAACTTTGGGTCGACCCCTGCTGGTTGCAGCACGATTTACGCGCCCGGCAATATCCCGTGCGGCAATACCCAGGTGGATCCGGATATCAAGCGCGATTACACCGTCAACTACTCCGTTGGGGTGCAACATGCGCTGCTTCCTGAGGTGTCCGTCTCAGCGAACTGGTACCACGTCGATTTCTACAATATTCAGACCGACGTCTACTCGATGACGAGCGCATTCAATCCAATCACGAGCAACATCTTGCGGACGGCCCGCGACTACACCGCAGCGCAGATCGTGAGCCCGTTGGACGGCTCGATTGTCACCGTGTACAACGTTGCCCGCGACAAAGTGAACCAGGTCCTCGACCTGATCATCAACGACCCCGATCGCAAGCGGTGGAACAACGCATTCGACGCGAGCATCAGTGCTCGGCTGTCGCGTCGAGCGACGCTCTTCGGAGGATATTCGACCGAACGGTCGCTGGAGGTCGCATGCGGCGACGTGTACGCGAGCTCCGACCCGAACCGTGTGCTCTACTGCGACATGCGCGACAGCAACATTCCATGGTTGAACCAATTCAAGGCAGCCGGGTCGTTTCAGGCCCCGATGGGTATCCAAATCAGTGCGGCCTTCCAAAGCATCCGGAGACCCCTGAGCACTACTGGCATCAACAGTACTGTGTGGCTGATCACACCGACGACGCGTTATCCGGCCAACTGCGTCGGACCGTGCACACCGGGCGCGTTGGTGAATCCAGGACAGACGGTCCCCACGATGAACGTCCCTCTCGAAGCGCCATTTTCGCGTCTGCAGGATCGCATCAACCAGTTGGATCTCAATATCGGCAAATGGGTGACCGCAGGCAGGCTTAAGCTCCTACCCGCTCTGGCGATTTTCAATGCGTTGAATACGTCGTCGGTACTGACTGTCCGCTCGACGAACTATCTCACGTCGTCGTACCTTCAGCCCGCGACCATTCTGCAGCCGCGCATGTTTCGCCTCGGACTTGATATGAAATGGTAAGAACGGTGGAGGAAGGAATAGTGCCAACAGTAGCCAGGCAGGTGGACGCTCGGGTACCTGTCATCGAGCCGTCCAAAGGAGGTACTGATGCGAAGGATAGTTTTATCGGTCTGCTTCGTTGTGGCTGCGTGTGCAGTCTATATCGGTGCACTCTATATCGGCATTGGGCGGCCAGTGGAGGTGCTCGCACAGACCACGGATACGGTGCTCTACGAAGGGGCGCGCGTGATCGTCGGCGACGGTTCGGCGGCGATTGAAAACGCGGCGATTCTCGTCGAAAACGGAAAGTTCACGACGGTCGGCCAGCGAGGGCAGGTCCAGGCTCCGGCCGCGACGCGCGTCGATCTGACGGGGAAGACGGTCATGCCCACGTTGGTGAACACGCATCTGCACATCGGGCCTGGCCGCGGCACGCCGGCCTTCTACGACATGCAGGCTGGACGGCAGCAGTACATCGAGCAGTTGCATGCCTTGGCGTATGGCGGGACCGCCGCGTCGACCAGCATGGGCTGGGATAACGAAGCGGCGCTCCAGATAAGGGCCGAATACCTTCCGAACGCCGCCCGCTTGTTGACGAGTTATCGGGGCGCCGGTGTGCCGTTGGGCCAGGTAAAGAAGATCCAGGACGCCCACGCGGCGGGCCGGGACACCCGGATGGAGGAGGACCTCTCCGACAGCACGGTCTGGTTGTGGACGAAGACCCAGGCCGAGATCTACGTGCAAGAGCAGGCCTACAAGCATGTCGACTTCATCAAAATGTGGCTTGACGACCGGCTCGGGACGGAGCTCCATCTGAACCCCGATATCTATCGACCGCTCATCGAGAGGGCGCACCAGCACAACATTCCGGTTTTCGCCCACATCTTCTATCAGGCGGACGCGAAGAATCTGGCGCGCGCCGGGATCGACATGCTCGCGCATCCGGTGCGCGACAGTCTGATCGACGATGAGTTCGTTCGGATCATGAAAGATCACCAGGTGGTGCAGCAAACGAACTTTCAACTCCCTTGGAGTTACACGATGACCGAGGTTGATGGTCCTCTTTATTGGGAGGATCCCCTGTTCCTTGAAACCAGCTCACCGACTGCTGCACAGCGCTATCGGGAGCAAGCTCAGACCCGCGCCAGTATCGTGCGGACGCACGAAGGACAGCTCGACGTGGACGGGCGGAAATTCAACGCAGACATCTACTCGCGCATCGTCAGCAATCTGAAGAAAGAGTACGCGGGAGGCGTCAAGATCGCCGTGGGCACCGACGGCGGTGGGACATTTGCTCCACACCTCGACATGCGCCTCCTCGTGAAGGACGTGGGCCTGACGCCCATGCAGGCGATCACAGTGGCGACTAAGAACGCGGCAGAAGCGCTGGACCTCAACGATCTCGGCACAATTCAGGCGGGCAAGGACGCTTCCTTCGTCGTGCTGAATGCCAATCCGCTGGACGACATCAAGAACACGGCGAAGATCGCGGCCGTCTATCTCAAGGGGCACAAAGTGGACCGCGACATGATCAAGAAAACCTACTTGTCGAAAATTACCACCGCCCGGACAGGATCCACTGCCCGTCGCGATTGAGGTAGCGAGTCAGCCGTCATCGAAGGCGTTACTGCGTGGCGATCGGATCGTCTACGTTAGTGCGTGGCTGCACATCGCGAGTGCCGTCGTGCCGTGGCGTTTCGCCGCAAAGGCTCGATGCCATGCGGGAGCCGATGCAGTCTCGCACCGGCTGGCATCACGGAAATTTCCTCGCCACATTGTGAAAGTGAGGACGCGAGCATGAGCATCGAGAAGAACGAAGATGATATCGGTCGGCGAGACTTCCTCCGGAAAGGTGCCGCTGGTGTCGGCGCGAGCGCGTTGCTGGGGTTCGGCGTTCAGGAGGTCGAAGCCCAAAGAGGCGGCGGCCAACGGTGGGACATGACCGCGGACTTCGTCACGATCGGAGCCGGCACCGCCGGGCTCGCCGGAGCGGTGTCGGCGCTCGAGCACGGCGCGTCCGTCATCATGGTCGAGGAGAACTTCGACATCGGCGGACATGGAATGGTGAGCGGGGGAAATGTGCACCTCGGCGGTGGGACGAGTCGACAGAAGAAATTCGGAATACAGGATTCGCCCGAGCAGGTCTTCAACGACTGGGTGCGCTACGACCACCGCGAAAGCCGGTACAGCGACAGAGATCTGGTCCGAGCGTTCGCGGACGAAAATGCGCCGGCCTTTGAATTTCTGATTGCCAACGGCGTGCAGTTCACTGATGAGGCAACCGGCCCGGGAGCGGCGTCCACGGTACCGCGACAGGGGACCGCCGTTCAATGGCCGATTAAGAGCGAGATTATGACCTCCGAACCGAGCAGAAGGGGGTCCGGCATCGTGCGCGCGCTTGAAAAGGCCGCGCGCGCAAAGGGTGCGATGATTCTTCTCAAGCACAAGATGACGAGCATCGTCCGCGAGAATCCCAGTTCGGGGAGGGCGCTTGGAATCACGGCAACGACCGAAGGACGCGCGTTGAGAATCGAGGCCAAAAAGGGCGTGCTGGTGGCCACCGGTGGCCATACGAGTAACGTCGCCTTCCGCCGCATGTTCGACCCCCGCCTGACCGAGGAGTACCAAGTTGCCGGTGAGCCGTATTCACGGCAGCCCGGCGACGGAGAGCTTGCCGCGATGGCAATCGGAGCTGTGCTCTGGGGCACGGCTAGTCAAACCGTCGAAGCGGGCGCGTGGCTGAACAAAACGGCGTATATAGGCTGCAGGTGGGGCTACAGCAGTCTGCATTGGCCTGCGGATAGCCCGATCTTCGATCGGATCAAAGCGACAGGATTGGCAAATGTGGACTGGCAAAACGTCATCCTCGTCAACCAGTCGGGTCGACGGTTCTACAACGAGCTCGCTACCGGTCACGAGTTCCTGAACGCCGCGTTGGGGTACAGCGGCAATTCGACCAAGTTGAACGGCGGTGGGCCGATATGGGCGATCTTCGATGCGGACGCGGTCACACGGCAGAAATGGGATCCCAGACCGCCGAACGTGGATCCGGAGTACTTTTTCAGCGCCGACACGATCCAGGAACTAGCGCGTGCGATTGCAAACCCTTATCAGACGCGGCCCATGCCAGGCGCTGTCCTGCAGGACACAGTTACCAAGTACAACTCGTTCGTCGACGCAGGCACCGACACAGATTTCAAAAAGCCTGCGCCGCGTTACAAGATCCAGAAACCTCCGTTCCACGCCGCGTGGTCGACGCCGATCCTCCACGACTCTCTCTGTGGGCTCCGAACAAATGCGAAATCCCAGGTCCTCGATATGCAGGGTCAGGTGATCCCAGGTCTCTACTGTGCTGGCGAATCACAAGGAGGATTTGCTCAGCATGGCCTTGGACGGGCGATCGTCTTTGGCCGCATTGCCGGCAGGGAAGCTGCCCAGAGTAGGGCGCGGACCTAATCGTGATTGCATCCGGGCAGACACGTGACTGCCAGCTCTCGGCGTTCAACTCTGAGCCGTGTGTGACGACTGAGAACTATGACTGACGTAAGGGCCGATTCTGGCGCGCCGTGCGATAGAGCGACGATGATGCACACAACGACGGTCGAGATGATTCGATCCGTTCCAGGCGAGGTCGAGGCTGGTACGGAGATTACCCTGAGGGTCAGGGTCTCATGCGCGGCCGGCTGCGACTTACGCGGCGCGCCGATCACTGTACTGGCTGGCGAAGAGACCCTCATCGACACTGGTCTGTCCTCGTGCGACGGAGCGGCGAACGAGACGCAGGATCTACCGCTCAAAGCGCCTGCCGAGGTTGGCGAGCACGTATGGACGGTCGTGTTCGGCCGCCACGATATGGAATCCGTCGCTCACGACGAAAGCTGCCTGCTCGTCGCCTTCAGGACGGTGCCGCATGCGAGCAGCATGGCAGTTTGGGATGTCCCGTCGCCCATACTGGTCGACCATCCGTTCACAGTGAAGGTTGGAGTGGAGTGCTCGGCTAGGTGCAACTTGGCCGGGCAAACTGTTGATGTACGCGATGAGTTAGGCAGGCGAATGGGCCAGGCGACGTTGAATGAAACGCCTTGGCCCGGGACCACCGCACTGTACGTCGCAGAAGTGGCCGTGGTCGCTCCGACGACGGCCCGTATGTCATCGTGGACTGCCTGTTTCGCGGAAACAGATCTTTCACTGCCGCACTCGGAAGCATCTGTAGTCTTCAGCTTCCT
>Ga0066709_100002863_pt1 | contig 12887 bp, 10 predicted proteins | sample GraSoiAngelo_158_FD_79665 | JGI IMG/M metagenome (GOLD analysis project Ga0066709, IMG submission 79665) | Grasslands soil microbial communities from the Angelo Coastal Reserve, California, USA - 14_1009_16_30cm | ecosystem: Environmental > Terrestrial > Soil > Grasslands | place: USA... | reverse complement strand
TCAGGGTGAAGATACAGCCGACAACGGCGGGATTCGTCTCACGCTGAACGCTCTCGAAGCCTCACTCAAGCAGCAGGGCAAGTCGCTGGACGACAAAGGCGACGACGGCTGGACTTACCGTCAGCGATTCTTCCTTTCGAACGCTTACTCGTGGTGTACCAACGTGCGGCCCGAGGTTGCGCGACTCATCGTCACCAGTAACCCACATTCCTTGCCCGTATTCCGTATCGACAATGTGGTCTCGAACATGGCGGAGTTCCAGCAAGCCTTTGGCTGCAAAGCGGGACAACGCATGGTAAGAGCGAATGCCTGCCGTGTGTGGTGAGGAAGTCACACTTAGGCAAGACTGCAACACCAAGAGGGCCAGTTTCGGCTGGCCCTCTTGTTTTAGTTCTAGTCTGCAGAAGCGAATCTACTTGTTGATGTCGTCTTTCGACTCCAAGCGCTTGATCAATCCCTGAATCCCCGGCTTAAACGAATCTGGAGCAGACGCGAGCGCAATTTTCATCTCTTTGGCTGCGTTGTCGAAATCGCCCTGCGAGCTGTAGATGCGTCCCAGCCCTGAGTGCACAAACCATTCATTGGGATAGTTCTTGGCGTTGGAGCGGAAGATGACGAAGGCTTCGTCCTGCCGCTTTTCGCCTTGCAACTGTCGCGCATAAAGATGCATTTGCAACGGACTGGCCTTATCCAAAGCTTTGTTGAGAACCGCCTTGGCCTCATCTTTTTTGCCCAGCGCTTCGAGGAATCTTGCGATCGTTTACAAGGGGACGGTGATAGTTAATGGTGATGTCAGTAAGGCCAATGCGCTGGGTAAGCACGGCATGTTGGCTCTGCCGGGGCAGGTCGAGCACCGCCGACTGGGCCTGGCAAATACCGGCAAACAACAGCAGCCCTGGGGGCAAAAGCCTACGGACTTTTTGCATGAAAGACTCCTTTTATTGGGATTTCTCGAGGGTTTGGCCAAGCAGGGGGTAGCCCGAACTCCCCCACGCAGCACGATGCTCGCTTAGACGGATGGAAGTTATGCTGGTAAGCCGCTGGAACAAATATCGTTAGAAGGGCAGGTTTAAAATACCCCCATACTCCCCATACTACCCCGCTTGACACCGAGTCCACGGTAGGAGCAGAATCTCCTTAGGCGAACAAAACACGAAACTACGCCTCCGGAGTCCTACCCCGGCGTTCCCTGAAATCGTTGAGATATTTATGTCTACCGCAGTGGTTTCCACTTCGGCGGCCCTTGGCCGCCATATTGTTTTTGATGCAGAAGCAGTTCCGGAACCGCGACCATTTTCAATGTCGGGCGTGACCCCGGCTTCGCGGCTGAGTGTGCGTCCGGCGCCAGAAATGGTTCCCAGCGGAATCGCCGCGATCGATGAGCTTACCGGAGGACTACCGCGCGGGTGCTTAACCGAGATATGCGGCCCCGCATCCTCGGGTCGCACTGCTTTATTGTTAGCCGCTCTGTCCGCCGCCACCCAGCGTGGAGAATTCTGCGCCCTGGTCGACGCTAGTGATGCTCTCGATCCGCAATCTGCCGCAGCTGCGGGTGTGCAGTTGGAGCGATTGTTATGGATTCGTTGCGGCGAAAGTTCGCCACAGAAACACTTTTCGACTAGGCAAAAATCCGACTCAACAAGAAAGGAAGGGCGAAATGCGGAAAATCGTTTGGAGCAAGTTCTGCGCGTCACCGACTTGCTGCTCGAAAGTGGTGGCTTTGGAGTGGTAGCCCTGGACCTCGCCGATCTACCGCCACAAGCAGCGCGCCGTATTCCGCTGGCCACATGGTTTCGTTTCCGCCGCGCCGTGGAACCTACCTCTACAGTGCTGCTCACATTGGAGCCACAGCCCATTGCTGGCAGTTGCTCATCCTTGGTGATGAAGCTACAAGCGGACAGCGGTTGCTATTTATCCAAATCGCCACTCGCTTTTTCCCCCGGCCGTATACCGATAACCGAGATATCTCATGTGCCGTCACACGCGCAATTGCTGGACGAGATCGAGATTAAAGCAGAATTGATCCGCTCCCGGCTGGAGCGTAAACCAGTGGGCTCCGCTGCCGTGGCTTTTGCCAGCAGAACAGCTTGGGCAGATGTAAAAGCCGGATAAAAGATTAAAGATAAAGAAATTGAATTCGGTATGCCTTTCGCTTGTATTTACGTGCCCAATTTTCCTGTGGCGGCTCTGTTGCGCGCAGAACCAGAGCTACGTACCCAAGCAGTAGCCGTGCTAGAAGGCAAACCACCCCTAGAAAAAGTTTGGGCAGTAAATGAGAAGGCTGGCCGCATCGGGATTGCACCGGGCATGACCAAAGCTCAAGCACAGCTATGCTCGGAGTTGGCATTGCGTCCGCGGTCTGCCTTACAAGAGTCCAGCGCGCATGCCGCCCTGCTCGACTGTACACAGTCGTTTTCGCCCCGCGTGGAAGATTCTGCCTGCGACACCGCGCTGCTCGATCTTGCCGGTCTGGAATCTCTTTTTGGGCCGCTGCCGACTATCGCGCACCGCATGTTTCGCCGTGCCGCAGATCTCGGCCTCGTCGTGAATGTTGCTGTAGCTGCCAGTGCCGATGCTGCCTGGCTTGCCGCTCGAGGCCTTCCCGGAGTGACCGTAATTCCCCTGGGAAAAGAGGCGGAGCCATTAGGCCCTCTGCCGGTAGAAGTGATGTTCGCGGATGGACTCACCGCTACACAAAAAGAAAAATCCGAGCAACTGCTGGCCACCCTGGATCGCTGGGGGGCGCGCAATTTGCGAGCCCTGGCTGCACTACCCGATGTCGCCCTAAGCGAACGTCTGGGGCAAGCAGGCTTGCGCTTGCAGCAACGAGCTCGGGGAACGGCCTCCCACACGCTGGTTCCGCTGGAACCCGCGTTAGTATTTGAGGAAGCGATGGAGTTAGAACATCCCATCGTTCTGCTGGAGCCGCTAGCATTCTTGTTGAATCGACTACTTGAACAACTTTGCAACCGCTTAGCAGTACGTGCTTTGGCCGCACAAGAACTGCGGCTCACCTTGGAACTCGATTACCGAGCTGGAGCGAGTGATGAATCCGACGATTTAATCGAGAACCGAGGAATTCCCCGCGAAAGCGATGCGCCGCATCAGGAAGAAAAATCTGGCTTCGCCCAAAACCCACCGCATAATAATCAGCACTTTTCTTCCACCCGGCAAAACCGTTTCTGCCGCACCCTCCGCCTTCCACTGCCGATGCTCGACGCCAAACTTTTTCTCAAATTGTTGCAATTGGATTTGAACGCGCATCCGCCGGGCGCCCCCATTGTAAAAATTCATCTGGCCGCAGAGCCCTCGCGCCCACGCTCCGCCCAGGGCGGCCTGTTCCGTCCTCCTTCGCCGGAGCCGGAAAAGCTGGAGCTTACTCTGGCGCGTATTGCTGGCATTGTCGGGGAAAACAAAGTCGGCTCGCTTGAGTTGCTGGATACATATCGTCCCGAAGGCTTTCGCATGCGTCGTTTTGTAGCCGAGGCAGAGCAGAAGAAATCCGCTACCGGCCAGAAACACGATGCCGATCAAAAACTGAACTCTCCCTGGTTGACCGACACGGCTGAAACAAAATCCGCAATCACCGCCTTGCGCCTGTTCCGTCCCCCGCTACACGCGACTGTAACCCTGCATGACAGTCAGCCTGCATTTGTAGTTTGTGCGAAGAAAAAAGATGTACAAGGGGACGTGCTTTGGAAGGCCGGACCGTGGCGCATCTCCGGCGATTGGTGGGAACGCGAAGCCTGGGCGCGTGAGGAGTGGGACATCGCCCTGCAAAACGAAAATGGAGTGGCCCTCTATCGGCTAGTACACGATCTGCTGGGTGGAGCCTGGTTTATAGAAGGAACGTATGACTGAAAAAGTTTAAAAAGCATTTCACCACAAGGCACAGAGGCACAGAGAAAACGTTGAAAAGCTTTTGATCTTTATCTTTAATCTTTAATCTTTAATCTTTAATTTTTTCCTCTGCAGTGCCTCAGTGATGAAGGTTTTAACTGAAGCTGATGTCTTACATCGAACTTCATGCCCGTTCTGCTTTTAGTTTTCTCGAAGGCGCTTCTCTGCCCGAAAGCCTAATTACAACTTGCGCCCACCTTGACATGCCGGCCATGGCATTGCTTGATTCCGATGGTGTATATGGCGTCCCGCGATTCCATCTAGCGGCCAAAAAGGCCAGACTAAAAGCTTATATAGGCGCAGAGGTCACGTGCAAAATACTCGACAATGTCATCCTGAGCGATTTCGAGACACGCTTGCGTGACGAGGATGAGTCGAAGGATCCCTATTCTCAAAACAATGTGACCGGGATAGGGATTCCTGGCTGCGCTCGGAATGACAACCCCTTCCGCCTTCCTCTCCTCGTTGCCTCCCGCACTGGCTATCAAAATCTCTGCCGGCTGATTACCAAGATGAAGTTGCGCGCTAAAAAAGGCGAAGGCGCGGTCCAAAAAGAAGAACTGAAAGATCACGCACATGGTCTGGTCTGTCTCACCGGAGGCGCCGAAGGGCCACTTGCGACCGCATTGCGCCAAGGCGGCATGGAAAAAGCCCTCGGACAAGTCGAGCATTTAGTAGGAATATTCGGCCAACAGAATGTCTACATCGAGCTGCAACGCCATTTCCAACGTGAGGAAGAAACTCGGAATCGCGCCGCTATTCAGATCGCGCGCATGCTCAGACTTCCTCTGCTCGCCAGCAACGGAGTCAGCTATGCCACCGCCAAAGAACGCGATCTATGTGACGCACTTACTGCCATTCGCCATCACCGCACACTAGCCACTGCTGGACGTTTGCTGTCACGCAATTCCGAACGCTACTTCAAGTCTCCGCAAGAAATGCAGCAACTGTTCTCCGATCTGCCGGGAGCCATTGCCAACACAGTGGAACTCTCTGCGCGTCTCGAATTCACACTCAAAGATCTCGGCTATGAGTTCCCGCGCTACACCGTTCCCGAGGGCGAAACCATGAATTCTTTTCTGCGAGACCGCACCTGGCAAGGCTTTCAGCAGCGTTACGGTCGGGCCGCGACGGAAACGCAACATCGCGCCCGCCGCCAGATCGAACGCGAACTGAAGCTCATCGAGAAGCTCGATCTCGCCGGCTACTTCCTCATCGTGTGGGACCTCGTCCATTTCTGCCACGAGCAAAATATTCTGGTGCAGGGACGCGGCTCAGCCGCCAACAGCGCGGTTTGCTACTCGTTGGGTATTACCGCCGTCGATCCCGTCGGCATGGACCTGCTTTTCGAACGTTTTCTTTCCGAAGAACGCGGCGAATGGCCTGACATCGACCTCGATCTGCCCAGCGGCGATGAGCGCGAAAAAGTAATCCAGTATCTATACCGCCGCTATGGCGAGCGAGGGGCGGCCATGACGGCCAACGTCATCACCTACCGCAACCGCATGGCAGCCCGCGAAATGGGTAAAACGTTAGGATTCGATCCGGAGACGCTCCACAAAATTTCCGCCGCCGTCGCCACCTGGGAATTTCGCGACCAAAACGATGCGCTCGACCGTCGCTTTCGCGATGCCGGGCTCGATCTCCGGCATCCACGCCTGCGCAAATACTACGAATTATGCATTGCCGTGCAAGACTTGCCGCGCCACTTAGGCCAGCATTCGGGAGGAATGGTCATCTGCCAGGGACAACTCGACTCCGTAGTTCCGCTGGAGCCTGCTTCCATGCCCGGCCGCGTGGTGGTGCAGTGGGACAAAGAAGACTGTGCCGACATGGGCATTGTCAAAGTGGATCTGCTCGGCTTGGGCATGATGGCGGTGCTGAAAGATTCGCTCGAACTGATTAGCCATCACTATCACGACCAAGTGGACCTTGCACATTTGCCGCAGGACGACCCCGCCGTTTATTCCGCCTTGCAGCAGGCCGACACCGTAGGCATGTTTCAGGTGGAGAGCCGCGCGCAAATGTCGTGCCTGCCACGCCTGCGGCCAAAACGTTTCTATGACATTGTTGTGCAGGTGGCAATCATCCGTCCCGGCCCGATCGTGGGCGAGATGGTGAATCCTTTTTTGCAGCGCCGCCAGGGACGCGAAGCTGTCACCTATCCGCATCCGTCGCTCGAACCTGTGCTCAAGCGCACCCTGGGGGTGCCGCTTTTTCAGGAGCAATTGTTGCGTATGGCCATGGTCGTGGCCGGATTCAGCGGCGGCGAAGCGGAAGAACTTCGTCGCGCCATGGGCTTCAAACGTTCGGAGGCCCGCATGCGTGAAATTGAAGCCAAACTCCGCACCGGCATGACCCGCAATGGAATTCCACCACTATCGCAGGAACAAATCATTCTCTCGATTACTTCTTTCGCGCTCTACGGATTCCCCGAATCGCATGCCGCCAGCTTCGCGCTGATCGCGTATGCCAGCGCCTATTTGAAATGCCATTACCTGGCCGCGTTCACCGCCGCTCTGCTCAACCATCAGCCCATGGGTTTTTATTCTCCCGCCGCCCTGGTCAAAGATGCGCAACGGCACGGATTGAAAATGCTGCCGGTAGACGTGACTCGCTCGGAGTGGATGTGCACGCTGGAAGCCGTCATCCATCCGCCATCAGCCGCCAGCCCAATCGCACTTCGTCTCGGCTTGCGCTATGTGCGTGGCTTGCGGGAAGAGGCCGCGCAAGCTCTCCGGCAAGCACGCACGCGGGCCTCTTTCACTTCTATCCACGACTTGACTCGTCGCGTTCCCGAACTGCGCAAAGACGAACTCTCCACGCTGGCAGAAATTGGCGCATTGAACAGGATAGGAGGCTCACCGCCGAGACAACACAAACAATTTCCCATTGACTCTGCTTCTCACCACTCTGAGTCAAAAATCGGCAATGGGAAATTGGAAGTTGGAAATTTCACCTCGCTCCACCGCCGCGACGCTCTCTGGCAAGTAGAACGCGCCGTACGCGGCTCCGGCCCGTTACTGGAAAATCTGCCCGAACCAGATTCGCCTTCACCCCTCGAACCCATGAACAATGAAGAGCGCCTGGTAGCGGATTTTCACGGCACGGGCCTAACTGTCGGGCCTCATCCCGTCGCCTACCGCCGCGCCTGGCTCGACGCTCAGGGCGTTCGCCGTGCCAGCGACCTCCGCACTATTCCAAGCGGCAAGCGCCTGCGCATCGGAGGCTGCGTCATCACTCGCCAGCGTCCCGGCACTGCCAAAGGATTCGTCTTTGTCAGCTTAGAGGATGAAACCGGGGTAGCGAATGCGATCATTGCCCCCGATCTTTTTCACCAGAACCGTCTTCTGCTGGCCAGCGAACGTTTCCTGGCCATCGAAGGCATCCTGCAAAATCAGGACAATGTGATTTCAGTAAAGGCGGAACGCGTCTTTCCGCTGTTCATAACCCGGGCGGAAACCACGTCCCACGACTTTCACTAAAATTCACGCGAGAACGGTAACCGCACAGAGCTACACATCAAATATTCGATACACCCCGGAAGGCTGCTGCGCTTGCAGAAGAGTAATTGCCACATTGTGCACGGGCACTCCGGTTGCGGTGCGTCCGTTAGGAGCTCCGTTATGTGCGTGCCCATGGACCACAAAATCCGCTCCATGCCGGTCCACGATCTCGGCCAAGCGGGATGTTCCAAGAAAAGGATAAATCTCCGGCGATTCTCCCTGAACTGTCTCGGCGACGGGCGAGTAGTGCAACACGACCACCCTCTTGTTAGCCCGCAATTGAGACATCGCCCGCTCCAGCTTAAGCGCCTCATCGATCGAAGCCCGCACAAAATCCTTCACTTCCCGCTCTCCAAATGCAGTCAGCACCCCTCGCCCAAAGCCTCCCACAAAGCCCTTGGTTCCTGCGAAGCCCACTCCGTCCCGCTCGTAGGCGCTACCATCGAGAACTTTGATCCCTTCAGCCACCATCATCCGCTTCAGTTCTTCCTCTTTTCCACTCTCGTAGTCATGATTGCCCAGCACTGCAACCGTGGGCAATCGAAGGCGGACCAGAACATTTAAAAGCGGCTCCATTTCGCTGGGCTGGCCATAGTTGGTGAGATCCCCCGCCAGAACGAAGACATCGGCTTCATCGCGAACGCGGTCAAGCTGGTCTTTCAACTTGGCATAGCGTTCAGGACTGAAATGCAAATCGGCCGTCGCCGCTATTCTCATTGCTTTATTCCAGACTTTCTAAGCCATGACAATCGGATGCCCAACTTCGCGACACGTTCACGCTCGCATCTTTCGCTTAATCTTAGACAAGCGCAGGCTTCGCGTCTCCTCCAGAATATTGTCCAGACGCCACTCGTTCACGTCGATGGCAAACATCTTTTCATCCACCAGACTGCCACGAAATCGCAAACTCGAATCGCTTCGTTCCAAGGCCCGTTGGAACCGCTGCAACAGCTCTTGCCAAACCCCTGATGGAACGTAACGGCTCCGTGCCGGGTAGACGTAGTTGAACAGCACTAGAGACCAAAGCAACATCTGCCAGTGTTCCCCAACAAGTTCCATCTCCCGGTTCCAATCGAAACTGCCGTGGGTACCGTAGATCACGTGTGCAATGTCAGCGCCGTCAAAGCGCTCACGCATAGCTACGAAAAGCTTTGAGGCAACCAGCTCCTCCGGCGCCAATACCCGGGTTTGTACTTCATGCACCACCGCAGGGTGGGCTCGCTGAATCCACGAATTGTCGACCACGATGACTCCATTGCTCATGCCCGTAATAAGATCCACGAAGAAGCCGTCGCGATGCGCTTTGGCCAACCACACCGGGTCGCAAACCTCGCAATGGAATCCGCGCTGATTCAAATAGGACAGCGCCCGGGGGGCGTTCTCCGCTGTGAGGAAGACATCCAGATCTTTCGTGAACCTGCAGATCCCGGTGTGATGACGCAGGGCGAACGCTCCCGAAACAGCGTAGGGCACGCGTTTCTCCTCGAGCACGGTGAGGACTTCGCGGTATAAACTGGCCTGCTCCTCAGGGACGTCCATGGGTATGGAGGAACTGACCGGAAGCGTCTCGGGCGTTTTGTCAGGCTGTGCATGCACCAACCTTGGATGTGCTCCCCCGCTTTGTGGTTGGTACTGATTGAGTATCAATTACTTACCGGCTGCCGGCAAAAGGCATGCCCCTGACAGGGGGCGATTCCGGCGATCGCCCGGTGCCACGCGCCGGCCGGACAGGATCAGGACTTTCGATTCGTTACATCGGTTTTTTGCGCTCCGCTCTTCTTCCATCTGGTGTATAAAAACTACTCCATGATGCGCTCCCTCCGAGTATCGATCGCGATGATGACTTTGATTAGCACAGCAACCATTAGTGCGACACGCGATCCGGCGGGGTGGATCAGGTTGAGCTAAAGCAGCAAGGCGAGATCGAGCTGACCCACCGGCAACTCCGGTGGGCTTTTTATTGTGAACGACTCGCCGCCTGCAGATGACGGAATGCAACCATGCTGGTCATGAAGTTTGGCGGGACATCCGTGCAAGACGCCGAAGCCATTGAGAGAGTCGCGGGCATAGTACGGAGCCGGATGCGACGCCGACCGGTCGTCGTGGTAAGCGCGTTCCACGGAGTCACGGACCAATTACTCACGCTCGGACAGACCGCCGCCTGCGGGGACGGCGAATCTGCGCTGGCTCAAGTGCGGGGGCTGCGGCAGCGTCATTACGACACGGCGCGGGAGCTATTGGGCGAAGATCGTTTCCGCGGAATGCGCCTTAAGCTCGACCCGCAGTTCGAGGTCCTGGAGCAGTTCACCCGGGGCATTGCCGCCATCCGCGAACTCTCGGCGCGCAGCACGGATTATCTGCTTTCTTTCGGCGAACTTATGTCCAGCCAGATTGTCGCCTCTGCCTTGTCGGCACGAGGGTTGCCCGCACTTTGGTTGGATTCGCGCGAGTACATCCTGACCAATGGCCATTTCACACGGGCCACGCCCCACTACAGCGACACCTACGAACGCATGCGAGCTGGGATTCGTCCCCTTCTGATTGATCAGCAACTGCCGGTGCTGGCGGGTTTCATTTCCGCGACACGCGATGGCATTCCGACCACGCTGGGGCGCGGTGGTTCGGATTTTTCCGCCGCCCTGATTGCGGCTGGAATCAATGCCTCTTCCATCGAGATTTGGACCGACGTGGATGGAATCATGACGACGGACCCGTTATTGTGTCCGCAGGCTCATTGCCTGCGCCGCGTCAGCTTCCGCGAAGCGCAGGAGATGGCGCACTTCGGCGCGAAAGTTCTCCATCCAGCCACCTTGGTGCCGGCGATGGAGAAAAACATCCCGGTCCTGGTTCTCAACTCCCGCAATCCCAAGAGTCCTGGAACGCGCATCACGTCACAGCCTCCGCGAGGACGCTCGGTTTTCACCGCCATCGCGGCCAGGAAAAACATCAGCACAGTTACACTGACTGCCCCGCGTGAGTCGGCGCCGCACTGGTTTCTCCAGGAGGTTTTTCACATTCTGCATCGCGGTGCGTGCGGCGCGGACTTGGTTGCCGTTTCCGAGGCCAGCGTTTCCTTTACCCTGCGCACGGGCCAGAACACAGACGACTTATTGGCTAATTTGCAAGAGATCGCGGCGGTCACCGTCGAGGACAAGCAAGCGATCGTCTGCCTGCTGGGAGAAAACATTCGCGGGCGCGCTGGGATTGCGGCCCGGGCATTCACGGCACTGGGCGATGCCGGTATCAATGTACGGATGATCTCGCAGGGGGCTTCAGAATTAAGCTTAAGTTTTGTGATCCACGAACGCGACGTCGCTGAGGCAGTTCGCCGCCTCCACGCCCGCTTCGCCCCGGAGAAGAATACTCATCGCCGCCGCGGACAGCGAAAACCGCGCCTGATACCTGTTGAACCTCCGCTTCAGTCGGACTCGGTGGGGACGCCAGAAGCGGCGCACACCGACCAATCGCCCGGATTCTAGCGGGAGATCCCCGGAAAACCAACGGCGAGGTTAGCCGAAGGCATCTTGCGCTCAAGATGAGGGAATCGTTGATGCCGAGCAACCCCCTGCTCGGCATCGCGAAATCGTATCTACATCCAGAAGGGGTTATCGAGCCCAGTGGGTGCTAGAGAGGAATCTTCCAGGTCCGTCGAAGGCACATAAGTCTCTTCCGTATCGTCGAATCGGCTTCTCTCCCGTGGGGCGGCCTGGGCTTCATGGTTTTCCGGTTTGTGAGTGCTCGGAGGGTTTTCAGATTTCATTGCGAAACTCCTTCCCCGCTGAATCTATGAATCTCGAACGATTCAAACACCTGGGCCGAGGCATCGCGAATCGAAAGTTTCGATAGAGGTCATCAAAAAAAATGAAGCGATCCTCAGGAGGTCCGGGTGGCCGTTTTCTGTCCCGACTGCGCGGTTCGGCGTTGTAGGAGTTCAATGAAAACTTCCGCCGCCCGCGGCAAACTGCGGTTGCGGCGATAAGCCAGCCCGAGTTCCCGTGAGAGTTCGTTGTCCTTCAGCGCAATCAGCTTCACTTTTCCCGACTGCACCTCGTCGCGCGCAAAGCTTTCACTGATCAATGAGACTCCGAGTCCCGCCGCCACGAAACTCTTGATCATTCCAATGCTGGGCAATTCCATGCGCACCTGAAGTTTGTCGCGATACGGACGAAACAGCTTGTCCATGATCCGCCGCGTAAAGCCAGTGCGGGGCAGGATCAATGGCTGCTCCACGACCATGCTGATGGGGACCTTGTCGTGCTGGGCCAGCGGATTGTCAGCGCTCACCATGAGCACGAGACGGTCTCGGAATATGGTCCTGACCTTGAGCATCGGCATTTTCACCGGGAGCGTGACGATCCCCACATCGATAGCCCCGCTGTCCAGCCGCTCCAGAATTTTGTGACTGAAGTTCCGGTAAATGCTCACCTGCACCGATGGATAAAGTCGCAAATACTCCGCGAAAACATTGGGCAGGACATAAAGGCAGGTGGCCTCGTTAGCGCCGAGAGCCAGCACACCTCGGGGATCATTGCCGTGGTCGGCGACGGCGCGCAGGGATTCATCTCGCAGGCTTAGCATGCGCTGGGCATACTCACGGAAAACTTCGCCCGCCGGAGTCAGCCGGACAGTCTTGCCCGAGCGGTCCAATAACCTCTCGCCGTACTCTGATTCGATTTGCCGGATCTGAGCGCTAACCGCCGATTGCGAGCGGAAAACCTTTTGCCCAGCGCGCGAGAAACTGCCTTGCTTGGCAACTTCGAGGAAGGTGCGGAGCTGATCAAAATCCATGGAGGATTATAGCGGAATCCAGGGTGGATCCAAGGCAGGAATCAGGTCTTGAGGTCGCGGCTTGGTACCCTGCGCAGTTGCGATGGGCCACGGAGCCTGGTCAATCGGTGGCCTGCTCTCGGTTTTTTCGCCATGCTCTTCCGCTTTCTTCAGCCGTTCTAGAACTGGAGCCCAGGTCTCGGACACTGTGCACGGCAGATGGATCGGCTGCACCCGGGCGAATCGTTGCCCCACGGAATTCCGCCAAAGCCGATGCCCCACCGGGCTACCCGTCAGTCGCCAATGTTGAGCCAAGGCCTGCCGCAGCCAGCCTCGCTCCTCTTCCTCGATCGCCGCTAACGCGACCGACGGCGAATTCCAAACCCCGGCCTGCAGATCCTCGCGCAAACCATAGGCCAGCCCACCCGTCATGCCCGAGCCGAAGTTCATGCCAACTGACCCTAGCGCCAACACGACTCCCGCGGTCATATATTCGCAAGCATGTTGCCCCGTGCCTTCGACCACAGCCAGAGCCCCGCTGTTGCGAACGGCGAAACGTTCGCCGGCACGGCCCGCAACGTAAAGTTCGCCGCTGGTTGCACCGTACAACACCGTGTTTCCCACCAGTACGTCGCCACGCAAAGAGGCTTCCGGTCCAGAGGTCACCACGATCCGTCCTCCGCACATGGCCTTTCCCACATAGTCGTTGGCTTC